>Ga0315906_10000702_pt1 | contig 52017 bp, 46 predicted proteins | sample LakEriMetagenome_4_FD_203526 | JGI IMG/M metagenome (GOLD analysis project Ga0315906, IMG submission 203526) | Freshwater fungal communities from buoy surface, Lake Erie, Ohio, United States - Buoy 2 MA122 | ecosystem: Environmental > Aquatic > Freshwater > Lake > Lake biofilm | place: USA...
GGACGGCGGCTACGACGAGCCCGGATGGTGGACTGCCGAGGGCTGGCAGTGGGTGGTGGAGGCAGGGCGCCGCAGCCCGCGAGGCGTTGAACAGTTGCGCGGTGCAGTCGTTCTGGAGCGCTGGGGGCGGCTGTGCCGCTCAGACCCGGCTTTGCCGGCGACGCACCTCACCTGGCACGAGGCCAACGCCTGGTGCCGCTGGGCAGGCCGCCGTTTGCCCACGGAGGCGGAGTGGGAACTGGCCGCCCTGACGGCGCGCACGCGCGGCTTCGTGTGGGGGGATGTCCATGAGTGGATGCTGGGCGCAGCGAAGCCTTACCCCGGCGGTGATGCGCAGCACGTCGCCGGCTTTGGTGCCTTTCGGCCAGCGGCCGGGCACCGCGTGCTGCGGGGGGCCTCGGCCTGGACGGTGCGGCGTGCGGCCCACGTCAAGGCGAGGCGCTTCGTGGAGGACCTGCGGGACGATCTGTTCTGCGGATTCCGATCCTGCGCGCTGTGACCCAGGCGCTGCGACGCAGCGTGTTTCGTTGTCTGTCCGGGCGGGGGGCCTGCCCGCATGCTGACGTCCCCGGCATCCTGAGCGATGATGCGGGCTGTTCGATGTCTGTCTGCTGAGCATTGCCCATGTACCCCTTCGAGTACCACCTCCCCCTGTCCCAGAGCGCGGCGCTGGCCGCGTGCCAAGGCGACAGCCGCTACCTGGCTGGCGGGCAGAGCCTGGTGCAGGCCATGAAGCTCAGGATGTCGGCCTCGGAACGGCTGGTGGATCTGCGGGCGGTTCCTGGCCTGGACACGATCGCCTGCGACCATGACGGGCTCACCATCGGTGCCATGGTCCGCCATTCACAGGTCGCGCATTCGCCCCTGGTGCAGGAGCATCTGCCGGCGCTGGCCGAGCTGGCTGCCGGCATTGGCGATCCGATGGTGCGGTCCATGGGCACGCTGGGTGGTGCGCTGGCCAATGCCGATCCCGCCGCTTGCTACCCGGCCGCTGTTCTCGGCCTGGGCGCTACCGTGCACACCTCTTCGCGTTCGATTGCGGGAGATGCCTTCTTCACGGGTTTGTACGGCACGGCACTGGAGCCCGGCGAACTCATCACCGCGGTCACCTTTCCGCTGCCGCTGCGGGCGGCCTACGTCAAGTTCAAGCAGCCCGCCTCGCGTTTCGCGCTGGTCGGCGTGTTTGTGGCGCAGGGGGGGGACGGGGTGCGTGTGGCAGTCACCGGTGCGAAGGACTGCGTCTTCAGGGTCGCCGAGATTGAGGCGGCGCTTGGGCGGCAATTCGCTGCCGGGGCGGCGAAGTCTTGCGCTGTCTCGGCACAAGGATTGCTCAGCGACCTGCACGCCAGCGCGGCCTACCGCGCCGCAATGATTCCGGTGCTGACCGCCCGCGCCGTGTCAGCGGCCTGCGCGCGCTGAAGCGCGCACAGGGGCCCTCACGCTCTGGTCCCCGGCCAAGCTCAACTGCTGGTCGTGGCCCGCACCTCCTGGATGGAGGTCACACCGGCCAGCACCTTCTCGATACCGTCCTGGCGCAAGGTGCGCATGCCCGACTCCAGGGCTGCTTTCTGCAGATCATCGGTGCGGGTGCCCGACTGGATGAGCATGCGGAGTTCGCGCGTGGTCATCATCAACTCGTGGATGCCGGCCCGGCCCCGGAAGCCTGTCTGGCCGCACTTGCTGCAGCCCGGGCTCTCGTAATGCACCAGGACGCCTTGGCCTGACGGGTCGCGGACGGAGAGGTTCTCCCTGTCGTGTCCGAAGCGCTGGATCCACTGACCCACCAGAGCCGCGGCGGCCGGCCGGGTGCTGGCTCCACCGAAGGCGTTCAGGTAGTCCCCCACCAGTTCCTCGATCTCCAGTTGCGTGGCCGGGCGTGCCGTGCGGCAATGCGGGCACAGCCGCCGAACCAGGCGCTGCGCCAGCACGCCCAGCAACGAGTCGCCGAAGTTGAAAGGGTCCATGCCCATGTCCAGCAGGCGAATCACCGTCTCGGGTGCGCTGTTGGTGTGCAGGGTTGACAGCACCAGGTGGCCGGTCAGCGACGACTCGATCGCCACCTGGGCGGTTTCCTGGTCCCGGATTTCGCCCACCATGATGACGTCCGGGTCGGCGCGCAGGAATGAACGCAACGCCTTGTCAAAGGTCCAGCCGATCTTGGGGTTCACCTGCACCTGCCGCAAGCCCGGCTGCGTGATTTCGATCGGATCCTCAGCTGTCCAGATCTTGCGCTCGGGCCCGTTGATCAGGCCCAGCGCCGAGTGCAATGTGGTGGTCTTGCCCGAGCCTGTGGGCCCCACGCACAGGAACATGCCATGCGGGCGCTGGACCACCGCCTTGATCCTGGTCAGGTTGTCTGGCGACATGCCCAATTCGTCCAGGGGAATGAGCTTGGAGGCAGACAACAGTCGCAGAACGGCGTCTTCCAGCCCGTCGAAGGTGGGGATGGTGGCCACGCGCAGTTCCAGCCGGCTGCCGTTGATGAACCGGTTCATGGCGATCTTGCCGTCTTGCGGCTTGCGCCGCTCGGAGATGTCCAGGTCGCACATGACCTTGATGCGGGCCAGCAGCGCGCTGCGGAAGGTGTGTGGCAACTGCATGTAGGGCTTGAGCACCCCGTCGCGCCGGAAGCGGATCTGCACCTTCTGGGTGCCGGGCAGGGTCTCGATGTGGATGTCGGAGACACCCTGGGACTGGGCCTCCATGATCATGGAGTTGATCAGGCGCACCAGCGAGTTGTCCGATTGCTCGATGGCCCCCTGCTCATTGGCGGCCTCGTCGCCCGAACTCTGCTCCAGCGAGGCCAGCAATTCGCTGGAGCCCCCAGCATCGTCCGTACTCGGCTGGGCTGCGCCGGAACGGGACAGCCGCGACCCGGAGCCCAGGTTCTGGTAGCCCCGCTCCAAGCCCTCGCTGAGCGTGCCGCTCATCGCCAGCACCGGGATGACCTTGCCGCCAGCGGCGAATTCCACCTCGTCCAGCGCCTTCGCGCGGGCCGGATCTTCCATGGCCACGATCAGGCGTTCTTGCCGGATCATCAGGGGCAGGGCCCGCAAGCGGGTGGCCAGGGACTTGCCGATCCTGGTCAGCGCCTGAGGTTCCGGTGGGAACCTGCTCAAGTCCACGACGGGGTAGCCCATCTTGCGCACCAGGGCCGCCTGCAAGCCTTGCCGCGTCACCAGGCCCTCGCGCACCAGCAGTTCACCCAGGGGCACGCCGCGGTGGGCACGCTGTTTCACGATGGAGGCCTGCAATTGCTCGGCGCTGATCTGTCCCAGCGCCACCAGCGCCTCGCCCAGCGGAATGATCGGCGCGCGCGCCTGCCGTGCGATGCCCTCTTCCAGCTCCTCGGGTGTGGTCGCAGGCCGCTCTTGGAGCGGGTCCTTGGCGTCGTTGGAAGCCTGGGAAGCCTTGGCGTCGCTGCCGCCTTCATTGTGCTCGGAGACGTGGCCGTCCTGCGCTATCTCGGGCACGGGCGCGATGCCCTGCGCGCTCTCAAGCATCAGCGCTTGCACTTGCGGCCCGGTGTCCAAGGACTTGAGGGCCTCGCGCGGGATGAACACCCGACGAACTGCGGCCTGTTCGTCCATCGGCTCGAACAGGTACACCCCCTGCGCCTGGTCCACCATGCCCAGGGTCAGCCCGAAGGATCGGCGTCCAGACTGGTAGGTGACGCAGTAGAGCTCCGCGCGGAGCTTGCGGGCATCGGCCTCCTCGGCCAAAGGCAGGGGCCGCACGGGTTCCAGGAGGTCCAGGCGCTGGAACTGTTCGAAGCGCACGCCCACGGCACTTCGGCCCTGCGGGGTCTGCAGGCTGATGGTGTGTGCGCCGGGATCGAACCCGACCAGCCTCACCCGGGTGGCCGCGCCCGTGGGCCCCACCAGTTCGCATGATTCCTCGGCGGCCAGTGTGGCCCCGCTGGGGTAACCCGGTTGCGGAATGCCCGGCCAGACGGCCATATTGGGGGATGTGGCGGCAAGCGTTGTCACAGCGTCGATGGTAGCCCTGTACCGGCAACGCCACGAGGGAGTTTCAGTCGCGGGCGGGACCGGAGGCCTTCGAGTTCAGGTTCTGGCGGGTCTGCGGAAGTCAACGCCGCATCTGCTGCGGCAGGAAGGTGACGATCTCGGGGACGAGGTAGATCAAGCCTACCGCGGCCATCATCAACAAGAAGAAGGGCAGGGTGACCTTGGCGATCCAGCTGATCTCCCGCTTGGTCATGCCCTGCATCACGAACAGGTTGAAGCCCACGGGCGGGGTGATCTGCGCCATCTCCACGACGACGACGATGAAGATGCCGAACCACAGCGGGTCGATGCCGGCCTTCTGCACCGTGGGCAGGATCACGCCCATGGTCAGCACCACCATCGAGATGCCGTCCAGGAAGCAGCCCAGCACCACGTAGAACACCATCAGCACCATAAGCAGCTCGAACTTGCTCAGGCCGAGGGTGGCGATCCACTCGGCCAGGTGGCGGGGCAGCCCGATGTAGCCCATGCTCAGGGTGAGGAAGGCGGCCCCTGCCAGGATGAGTGCGATCATGCAGTACAGCCGCGTCCCGCCCAGCAGCGAGTCCTTGAAGGTCTGCCAGTTGAGCGAGCCCTGCGCGGCCGAGATGCCGAGTGCACCCACCACGCCCACGGCCGCCGCCTCGGTGGCGGTGGCAATGCCGGTGTAGATGCTGCCGAGCACTGCGACGATGAGCAACACCACAGGGATCAAGTGGCGCGACTCGTGCAGCTTCTCGCCCAGGCTCATGGAGGTGTCTGCCGGCGGCACCAGCGTGGGGTTGCGCCAGGCCCAGAACATCAGATAGCCCGAGAACAAAGCAGCCAGCAGGATGCCCGGCAGCACCCCGGCGATGAAGAGCTGGGCAATCGACACCTCGGCCGTCACGCCGTAGACGATCATGATGATGGACGGCGGGATCAGCAGGCCCAGCGTGCCCGCTCCTGCCAGCGAGCCGATGGAGATGCCGTCCGGGTAGCCTCGGGCCTTCAGCTCCGGCAAACTCATCTTTCCTATGGTGGCGCACGTGGCCGCGCTCGAACCGGACACCGCGGCGAAGATGGCGCACCCCACCACGTTGACATGCAGGAGCCGCCCGGGCAGCGATTGCATCCACGGTGCCAGGCCACGGAACATGTCCTGGCTCAGGCGCGTTCGAAAAAGGATCTCGCCCATCCAGACGAACAGGGGCAAGGCGGTGAGCGTCCAGCTCGAAGACGAGCCCCAGATCGTCACCGCCATGGCGTCACCCGCCGGCCGTGAGCTGAACAGCTGCATGCCGATCCAGGCCACACCTGTCAGCGTCAGCCCGATCCACACCCCGCTGCCCAGGATCAGGAACAGCGCTGCCACGAGCACGAGGGTGATGCCGATGTCTGACATGGAGCGTGGCCGATGCGAGGAGGGGTTACTCGTTGCGCAGCGACTCGTCGCTGGTCGGTTGCTGGCGCTGGCCTCGCAGCTCCAAAACGAACTCGTCGATGAAGGCGATCAACAGGATGACGTTGCCCGCGGCCATGGACAGCTGGGGAATCCACAGCGGCGTGGCGTCGTTGGAGGTGGAGATGTCATGGAACAGGTGTGACTGCCAGCTCAAGCGGCAGCTGTACCAGGCCGACAGGCCGGCCAGCAGCACGGCCGCGCCCAGGGCCCAGACCTCGATGCCGCGGCGCGCCGACCCTTTCAGCACGGACAGCAGCAAGGTCACGCGGATGTGCTCTCCGCGCTTGAGCGTATGGGCCAGAGCCAGGAAGCCCGCGCCGGCCATCATGTAGCCCGCGTAGGCGTCCGTGCCGGGCACGTGAAAGTGCAACAGCCGGCTCACGATACCCAGCAGCACCATGGCCAGCAGGCCCACCATGAACAGCGCCGCCAGCCAGGCGGCGCTGTCGTACAGGGTGTCCAGCATGCGGCGCATGGTCAGTGCCACCGCCGCGGCTTACCTGCGGTAGGCATCGAGCAGGGCCTTTCCGTCAGCGCCCGCCCTGTCAACCCACTCCTTCAGCATCGTCTCGCCCACTTTGGCCATGTCGGCCTTGAGCTGAGGCGACGGCGGTAACACCTGCATGCCGTTGGCCTTGAGCCTCTCAAGCGTATCGACGTTCACCTTGCGGCTGGCGGCCCAGCCGCGCGCCTCTGCGTCAGCGGCAGCCTTCACCACCGCTGCCCGGGTGGGTGCGTCGAGGGCGTCGAAGGCGGCCTTGTTGACGATGACGGCGTTCTTGGGCAGCCAAGCCTGGGTGTCGTAGTAGAACTTCAGGTGCTCGAACAGCTTGCTGTCCACGCCCGTGGCGCCCGAGGTCATCGTGCTTTCCACCACGCCAGTGGCCAAGGCCTGGGCGAATTCGGCCGCTTGCACCGTCACGGGTTGTGCGCCCACCAGTTCGGCAATACGGCTGGTGGCCGGGCTGTAGGCGCGCCACTTCACGCCTTTCAGATCGGCAGCGCTGGCCAATGGCTTCTTGGTGTAGATGCCCTGGGGTGGCCAGGCCACCGAATACAGCACCATCATGCCTTGCTCGCCCAGCTTCTTGTCAAGCAGCGGCTTCTGGGCTCGCCACAGCTTCATTGCTTCGTCGTAGCTGTCCGCCAGGAAGGGCAACCCGTCAGCGCCGAAGACGATCCACTCGTTCTGGTAGGCGGACAGCAGGATCTCGCCGATCTGCGCCTGGCCCCCCTGCACCGCGCGCTTGATCTCGGGCAGCTTGAACAGCGAGGCGTTGGCGTGGACGGTGATCTTCAGCTTGCCGCTCGACGCCTTGTCAATGTCGTCTGCAAACTGCTGCAGGTTCACGGTGTGGAAGTTGGTGGCCGGGTAGGCCGCAGGCAGGTCCCATTTGGTTTGGGCCTGGGCGGTGGTGATGGCCAACAGTGCGGCTGTGGCCAGCAGGCGAGGCAGCAGTTTCATCGTCTGTTCCTTGATGGGTGTGGACGGGAAGGGTGCGAGCGTGAGGTGTATCCAGGGGCAGCACCCTTAAAGAATAGCCTCAAGCGGCTTGAAGTCTACGAAGCATTGAGATAAATTGTCAACGTTTTATTCACGTATTGGGTGTAAACCCTTATGCCTCGAAGACTGGTCCCCTCCACCGCGAAGTCCGCCTCGCCTGCACCCGCGAGCCCCGGCATCGTCTCCTCGTCCCACCTCGTGTCGCCGCGTAGCGTCGAACTCTCGGAATTTGAGTTCGGACTGATCGTGGCCTGGAACGCCTTCTCACGCTGGGCGGTACGCTGCATGGCCGCCGCTGGATGCCCCGACCTCACCATCACCGACGTGCTGCTGGTGCACCACCTTTGCCACCGTGCGCGCAACAAGAAGCTGGCCGACCTCTGCTTCGTCCTCAACTACGAGGACACGCACGTGGTGGCCTACTCGCTCAAGAAGCTGGTGGGAGCCGGCCTCGCGCAGGCGAGCCGTGAGGGTAAGGAGGTCTTCTACAGCCCCACGGCCCTCGGCGAGTCGCTGGTGCAGCAGTACCGGGCCGTACGTGAGGAGTGCCTGGTCAAGAGTTTGGACACCGAGCTCAACGCCGACATTGGCGAACTGGCTCGGCTGCTGCGCACGATGTCGGGGATGTACGACCAAGCCGCGCGAGCGGCCACCTCGCTTTGACGTCACACGGCGTGCCGCAGCCGCCGTTCCTTGGCGTGCTGATGCCGCAGACGCGATTCCCGAAGCTGCCGGGTGACGTCGGTCACCCCGCAAGCTTCAGCATGCCGGTGCACCACCGAGTGGTCGCCGGCGCCTCCCCGCAGCGGGTGACGCGCGAGGGCGATCCCTCGCTGCTGGCACTGCCGGGTCTCGAGCGCCCCGGCGTTCCGACGGTCGATGCCGCATTGCTGGGCCCGGCCCGCCTGCGCGCCGCAGGCGCCGACCCGGACACCCCAGTCGAAGGCCTGCCAGCGGGCGGGCACCTGCAGCGCACGCTGCTCGACGACCTGCCCGGGCCCGACCCGGTGGAGGCCGAGGCTGAGGTGCTGGCCAGTGCGGGTCGCCTTCTGCGCCGCTGTCCCGGGCTGCGCTCGCTGGTGCTCGAGTGCACGAACCTGCCGCCCCACGCCGATGCACTGCGCCGCTCGACCGGTCTGCCGGTGCACCACCTGATGACCCTGGTCCACGACCGCTGGAGCCTGATGACATGACGACCGACCCCCGCTGGCAATTCTGGATCGACCGTGGCGGCACCTTCACCGACGTGGTGGGGCGCGCGCCTGATGGTGCACTGCACACCTTGAAGCTGCTGAGCGAGAACCCGGAGCAGTACGCCGATGCGGCGGTGGAAGGCATCCGCCGCCTGCTGGGCCTGCGGCCTGGCGAGGCCATCACGCCGCAGCAGGTGGACTGCGTGAAGATGGGCACCACGGTGGCCACCAACGCGCTGCTGGAGCGCAAGGGTGAACCGACGCTGCTGGTCACCACCCAGGGCTTCCGCGATGCCCTGCGGATCGCCTACCAGGCCCGGCCGCGCCTGTTCGACCGCCGCATCCTGCTGCCCGAACTGCTGTACGCGCAGGTGGTGGAGGCGCAGGAGCGCATGGGCGCGCACGGCGAGGTGATCGCGCCGGTGGGCGAGGCGGCGCTGCGCACAGGTCTGCAGCAGGCCCTGGACGCCGGCATCCGCGCCTGTGCCATCGTCTTCCTGCACGGCTGGCGCTTCAGCGCGCATGAGGCCGCGGCGGCGCGCATCGCGCGCGAGATGGGCTTCACCCAGGTGAGCGTGTCGCACGAGGTCAGCCCGATGATGAAGCTGGTGTCGCGAGGTGACACCACGGTGGTGGACGCCTACCTGTCGCCTATCCTGCGGCGCTATGTGGACCGCGTGGCCACGCAGATGCCCGGGGTGCGCCTGTTCTTCATGCAAAGCAGTGGTGGCCTGACCGAAGCGCACCGTTTCCAGGGCAAGGACGCCATCCTGTCCGGCCCGGCCGGCGGCATCGTGGGCATGGTGCGTACAGCTGTGGCCGCAGGGCACGATCGCATCATCGGCTTCGACATGGGCGGCACCTCCACCGATGTCAGCCACTTCAGTGGCGGGGCTGCCGGCACCTTCGAACGTGCCTTCGAGACCCTGGTGGCGGGCGTGCGCATGCGCGCGCCCATGATGAGCATCCACACCGTGGCCGCCGGGGGTGGCTCGGTGCTGCACTTTGACGGCGCGCGGCTGCGCGTGGGCCCGGACAGTGCCGGTGCCAACCCGGGGCCAGCCTGTTACCGGCGCGGCGGCCCGCTGGCCGTGACCGATGCCAACGTGATGCTGGGCCGGCTGCAGCCGGCGCACTTCCCCCGAGTGTTCGGCCCCGGGGCCGACGAACCGCTGGACCGGGAGGCGGTGGTCCAGCGCTTCCAGGTCCTGGCCGCCGAGGTGGCGCAGCGCACCGGGCGCGCCACCTCGCCCGAGACCCTGGCTGAAGGCTTCCTGCAGATTGCGGTGCAGAACATGGCCAACGCCATCAAGCGCATCTCGGTGGCGCGTGGCTACGACGTCACGCGCTACACGCTGCAATGCTTTGGCGGGGCCGGCGGCCAGCACGCCTGCGCGGTGGCCGATGCCCTGGGCATGTCTCGCGTGTTCATCCACCCGCTGGCCGGCGTGCTCTCGGCCTACGGCATGGGCCTGGCCGACCAGATCGCCATGCGCGAAGGCTCAGTGGAACGTCTGCTGGATGCCGGCGGGCTGGACGCTGCCCGGGACCGCCTGGCGGCACTGGCCCACGCCGCCACGGCCGAACTGGTGGAGCAGGGCGTGGCCGGCATCTCAGTGCAGTGTCGCCCGCGGGTGCATGTGCGCTACCAGGGCACCGACACGGCCCTGGTGCTGGAGTGGCCGGCCGGGGCTGACGAAGACACGCCAGCCCTGGTTGCGGCCATCGGCCAGGCCTTCGACGCCGCCTACCGCCAGCGCTTCGCCTTCCTGATGGCGGGGCGTGCGTTGGTCATCGAGGCGGTGTCGGTGGAGGCGCTGGCGGCGGGTGAGACCACGTCACTGCCGGCGGCGCTTCAAGCCGTCCCCGAGACCGCACCCGCAGCGCCGCGGGCCCGCGTGCAGATGCACTGCGGCACCGCGGGCTGGATGAGCGCGGATCTGCACGAACGCGAGGCCCTGGCGCCAGGCGCGGCCGTGGACGGCCCAGCCATCGTGACCGACCGCAACGCCACCACGGTGGTGGAGCCCGGCTGGCGTGCCGTGCGCACGGCCGAGGGGGCGCTGGAGTTGCGTCGCACTGCGCCGCGTGCATCGGCGCACGCCGTGGGCACCGAGGCCGACCCGGTGATGCTGGAGGTGTTCAACAACCTGTTCATGAACATCGCCGAGCAGATGGGGCTGCGCCTGCAGAACACCGCCTACTCGGTCAACATCAAGGAGCGGCTGGACTTCTCCTGCGCGCTGTTCGACGCGCAGGGCCAGCTCATTGCCAACGCCCCGCACATGCCGGTGCACCTGGGCTCGATGAGCGAATCCATCAAGACCGTGATCGAGCGCAACCCGCAGATGCACGAGGGTGACGTCTATGTGCTGAACGATCCCTACCACGGCGGCACGCACCTGCCCGACGTGACCGTGGTGACCCCGGTCTTTCTGCGGCAAGCCGATGCCCGGCCGTCGTTTTACGTCGCCAGCCGCGGCCACCACGCCGACATCGGCGGCAGCACCCCCGGCTCCATGCCGCCGTTTTCCTCCAGCATCGAAGAGGAGGGCGTGCTGTTCGACAACTTCCTGCTGGTGCGCGACGGTGCGCTGCGCGAGGCGGCGCTGCGCGCGCAACTGGCCTCGGGCGCCTGGCCGGCGCGCAACCCCGACCAGACGATTGCCGACCTGCGCGCCCAGATCGCCTCCAACGAAAAAGGCGTGCAGGAACTGCGCGCCATGGTGGCGCAGTTCGACCTGGAGACGGTGTCGGCCTACATGCGCCACGTGCAAGACAACGCCGAGGAATCGGTGCGCCGGGTGATCACGGCCCTGAGCGACGGCCAGTTCGATCTCGAGCTCGACAACGGCGCGCACATCCGCGTGCGCATCACGGTGGACACCGCCGCGCGCGAGGCCACCATCGACTTCACCGGCACCAGCGCGCAACTGCCCAACAACTTCAACGCGCCCAAGGCCGTGACCATGGCGGCGGTGCTGTACGTCTTCCGCACCCTGGTGGACGACGACATCCCGCTGAACGCCGGCTGCCTGAAGCCGCTGCACGTGATCGTCCCCGAAGGCTGCATGCTCAACCCGCGCTCGCCGGGCGCGGTGGTAGCCGGCAACGTCGAGACTTCGATGTGCGTGACCAACGCCTTGTTCGGCGCCCTGGGCCTGATGGCCGCCAGCCAGTGCACGATGAACAACTTCACCTTCGGCAACGAGCAGCACCAGTATTACGAGACGATTTCCGGTGGCACCGGCGCGGGCGTCTGGACCGGCCCCGACGGACAGGTGACCGGCGGCTACGACGGCACTTCGGTGGTGCAGGCGCACATGACGAACTCGCGCCTGACCGACCCCGAAGTGCTGGAGTTCCGCTTCCCCGTGCGGCTGGACAGCTACGAAATCCGCCACGGCTCGGGCGGGGCCGGGCGCTGGCGCGGCGGTGACGGCGGCGTGCGGCGCGTGCGCTTCCTGGAGCCGATGACCGCCTCCATCCTCTCCAACGGACGCCGCGTGCCGGCCTTCGGCCTGGCCGGGGGCGCCTCGGGCGCGCTGGGCATCAACCGCATCGAGCGCGCCGACGGACGTACAGAGGTGCTCACGCACATCGGCAGCGCACCCATGCAACCCGGCGACGTGTTCGTGATCGAGACGCCGGGCGGGGGAGGGTATGGGGCGGGTGAGGGCAGCCAGCGCGCCAATGGCTGAAGCTGTACGCGAAGTCGTTTGCGCAGCCGAGGCGGCTGATGAACGGGGCCTCTCGCGCCGTATCTGGCCCCTACGTGTCAGATTCTGGATGATGGGCTGCCGTCTACATTTGACCAGGCGGGGTCCATGAGGACCGTGTTGAACAGGCTTGCCGGGTGTCCATTCATTCGGCGCTGAGCTCATCTTGATCTATCATGAAACATCATGATTGACCGTGATTCCCTGAGCAAAACACACCGATGAGCACCGCCACGCGAGAAAAATTCTCCTCACAGGCCGCACCGGAGGTGCTGGCAGCGTTGCGCGAAATCGCGCAGCAGCAGGGGCGCCAGTTCCAGGCCGTGCTCGACGATGCGCTGCGCGACTACATCGATCGCAAGCAGAGCGAGCGCCCCCGGCGCCATGTGATGGCATCGTTCGCGGCCAGCCTCGACGAGTTCGACAGCCTGTACCGCGAACTTGCCAAGTAGAACCAGCGTGCCGCGGGATTATCTGAACGTGGCCGACGTGGTGGGCATGCACGCGGTCCTGATGAAGCGCTACGGAGGCGCTTCGGGCTTGCGCGATCCCGGCGCGCTGGAGGCGGCTCTTTTTCGTCCCCAGACGGGCTACTACGACGACATCGTGGCCGAGGCGGCTGCCCTGATGGAGAGCCTGGCGATCAACCACCCGTTCGTGGACGGCAACAAACGGGTGGCCTTCGCGGCGGTGGATGTGTTTCTGCGCATCAACGGCTGGCGCCTGCGCCGCCCACCCACGCAGATACATGCCGAGATGATCCAGATGTTCGATGCCGGAACCTTCGACCTGAGTCACCTGGATCCCTGGCTGCGGGGCTTTGCAAGCCCGCAAGACGATTGACCGACAGGGGTAGATTGCTCCGATCGAGCCGTGGTTGGTGACAGCCCTGATCCCGCCTGAACCTGGATCTCGGTTGGAGCGGGGCTCAAGGTGCCGGCGTTGAGGCAGCGCTTCACCATGACGCTGGAGCACCTGCTGGCGCAGTTCCGCCAGGGTGATCCTCCGCTAAGCTCCGAACATGACCGATGCGCCCGCACGATCACTGATGCGCCGACCGACTGCACCCGCCCAGCCGCTGCACGTCGTGCACACGGTGAACTACGCAGACCTGGCTCCGCTGTCGCAGCCCACGCAGGCCTTCTGCTACCTGGGTACGGCGATCCGGCAGACCGAGTCGAAAGAGGCCTTTCGAGCCGTCGATCACGGCACGGTGCTGGCTTTCGCCCGCGCTGTCCAGCGCGCCGAGCTCTGAAGCCGCAGGTGCTGTGACACTGGCAGACTCCGCCTGGCCCACCACGGCCCTGGGCCTGGCCGCGGCGCTAGGCGGCGGGCTGCTGATCGGCCTGGAGCGCGAACGCCGCAAGGGCAGTGGCGCCCGCCGCGCCGCCGCCGGCATCCGCAGCTTTGCGCTGGCCGCGCTGGGCGGCGGTATCGCGCAGACCCTTCAGCAGCCGATGCTCGTGGCCCTGGGTGCCGCATTGGTGGCCGCGCTGGTGGCCGTTGCCTACTGGAAGAGCCGCGGGCGCAGCGCTGTCGAGCCCGCGGCCGACCCCGGCCTGACCACCGAATTGGCGCTGTTCATCACCTACTTGGTGGGCGTGCTGTCGGTGCAGCAGCCTGTCCTGGGAGTGGCCGCTGCCGCCGTGGTGGCCGGACTGCTGGCAGCGCGCGAAAGGCTGCACCGATTCGCCACCGAGATCCTCACCCAGGCCGAACTTCATGACGCCTTGCTGCTGGCCGCGCTGGCGCTGGTGCTGCTGCCGCTGGTGCCGGCCGCGCCCTGGCCGGGCCTGGGCGGCATGGCGGCCCGCACCCTGCTGCTGACCACGCTGCTGATCCTGTCGCTTCAAGGCGCGGGCCATGTGGCGCTGCGCCTGTTGGGCGCGCGCGCGGGGCTGGCGCTGTCAGGGCTGTTATCGGGCTTTGTCTCCAGCACGGCCACTATCGCCTCGCTCGGCGCACAGGCCCGCGCAGACCCTGCCCGGCTCGCAGCCTGCCAGGCGGGAGCCATGTTCTCCACCACCGCCACCTGGCTGCAGGTGCTGATGCTGGTCGGCGCGCTGGCGCCTGCGGCCCTGCCCTCGCTGCTGCCCGTGGCTGGGGCCGGCGCTGTCGTGGCCCTGGGGACCGCCCTGCTGCAGTGGCGCTCGGCCGCGCCCGCGCCTGCCGAGCCCCGGCGGGGCGCCTTGGCTCCGAGCGGGCCCTTGCGCCTGCGCGAAGCGCTCATCGTGACGGCCCTGCTGGCCGCCGTGTCGGTAGGCGTGTCTTGGGCGCTGCGGCAGTACGGCGGGGCCGGCTTGCTGATCGGCACGGGGCTGGCCGCGCTGGCCGACGCCCATTCGCCGGTGGCCACGCTGGCCACGCTGCAGGCCGCCGGGCAGGTGGACAGCCACACGTTGGTGCATGGCACGTTGCTCGCGGTAGCGGCCAACGCCCTGACCCGCGCGGGAACAGCCGCCCTGGCGGGGGGAGGCGCCTATGCGCGCCGGGTGGCGCTGTCGCTGCTGATGTCCACGGGTTCGGCCGGCCTCGCGAGCCTGCTGTGGCCCCCGGGCTGACGACCCGTCCGCACCGGCTGACGAAAGGCGGTCGGGGCGGTGCTTTGTGAGCCGGTGTCCACGATCAATGTGTCGCCACTTTGCACGGTCAGCACCGCGCGCAGATTCGGGTCGAACTGGCCCAGTGGCAGGTGTCAACCGAAGCAGGCAGGCAGTGGGTGGTCATGGCGCCTCTCGTCCGGTACTGAATCACGATAACCGGGGACGCCCACCCCTGCATCTAAACTGAATTGACTACAACCTGGGGGCACCGTGCAGCAGATGGACACCGACTACCTCGTCATCGGCAGCGGTACCGCGGGCCTGGCCTTCGTGGACACGCTGCTGGCCGAAAGTGACGCGCACATCACCATCGTCGACCGCCACGGCAAGCCCGGTGGCCACTGGAACGACGCATACCCTTTCGTCACGCTGCACCAGCCTTCGGCTTTCTACGGTGTCAATTCCATGGGGCTGGGCAGCGGTCGCAAGGACACGCACGGTCTCAACGCCGGGCTGTATGAATTAGCCTCAGGCCCGGAGATCAGCGGCTACTTCGACCGCGTGATGAACCACCGCCTGCTGCCCAGCGGCCGCGTCAGCTATCTCCCCTTGAGCAACCACCTGTGCGACGGCCGGGTGGAATCCCTGCTCTCAGGCCGCCAGACGCAAATCAACGTGCGCCGCAAGACGGTGGACGCGCGCTACTACAGCCCGCCCGTGCCTTCCACGCACGTGCCGCGCTTCAGCGTGGCCGAAGGCGTGGACTTGGTGCCGCCCAACGCACTGCCCGGCTTGTGGGCCCGTGCGCAAGGCCCGCAGGCCCGGCCGCTGCCGCGGCGCTTTGTGGTGCTGGGCGCAGGCAAGACTGCCATGGACGTCTGCATCTGGCTGCTGCAGTCCGGCGCCGATCCCGACAGCATCCAGTGGGTGGTGCCGCGCGACAGCTGGCTCATCAACCGCGTCACCACGCAGAACGGGCCGGAGTTCTTTCATGAAGCCATTGGCGGGCAGGTGCGTCAGATGACCGCGCTGGCTGAGGCCCGGTCGGTGGATGATCTCTTCCTGCGCCTGGAGGCTTGCGGCACGCTGTTGCGCATCGACCCTTCACGCATGCCCAGCATGTTCCACTTGGCCACGGTCTCGGAGCGCGAGGTGGCCGAACTGCGGCGTGTCCACCAGGTCATCCGCCAAGGCCGCGTGCAGGCCCTGGAGCCTGCCCGCATGGTCATGGACCAGGGCAGAGTGGCGGTGGAGCCGGGCACGCTCTTTATCGATTGCACGGCCTCGGCGGTGGAGCCGCGGCCCCATATACCCATCTTCCAAGGCCAGCAGATCGTGCTGCAGATGGTGCGTCTGCCTCAGCCGGCCTTCAGCGCTGCCCTCACGGCCTATGTGGAAGCGCACTACGACAGCGACGCCGAGAAGAACCGCCTGTGTGGTTCCGTTCCCTTCCCGCACACCCTGGCCGACTACCCCAAGAGCATGATGGTGGGCATGTGGAATCAGGCGCAATGGGGCCAGGACAAGTCCCTGCGCCAATGGGTGCGTGAGAGCCGCCTGGACGGCTTCGGCAAGCTGATGGCCAACGCGCCGAAGGAAGATGGCGACAAACAGGCCGTTATCGCCGCTTTCCGCGAACAGGCGATGGCCGCCATGGCCAATATCCCGCGCCTGCTGGGCTGAGCGCCAGGCCGCAGCCGTCTCCCCGAGGACAGATCAAGGCTGCGAAGCATTACCCGTCCGAGGCAGCGCTGCGCACCGCGCGTGCCACCATGCCGGCAAGTGGCGTCACCTCAGTGCGAGGCCATCCGTCACAGCGGCACGACGTAGCAACCGTCGGTCGCCAGCGCACGCCACGGCAGCTTGGCCCCGGGCAGCAGCAGCGTCGGGGATTCTGTGGCCCGCCAGGGTACGGCTTGCGCCAAAGCCTGGGCCGGGTCGCATCGCAGCAGCAGGAAGCGCAAGGTGCGGCCATCGCGGCGGAGCGTGAGCTCGGCGCGCGGCCAGTGCGGCGGCAGGCCGGGTGCGAGGGACAGCGTGTCGGGGCCCAGTTGCAAGCCGAAGAGGGACTCGACCGCCGCCCGGTGCATCCAACCCGCCGAACCGGTGTACCAGCTCCAACCGCCGCGCCCGACATAAGGCGGTGCGGTGTAGACATCGCCAGCCATCACGTAGGGCTCGACCTCATAGGCCGCGGCCTTCGCCGGGTCTGCCGCGCGGTGCGCCGGGCTCAGGTGCTCAAGCCAGCGCCAGGCCCGCGCCAGGCCGGGGCCGGGATCGGGCTGGGTCTTGGCCCAGGCCACCTGCGCCATCAGCGCCCAGACCCCCGCGTGCGAGTACTGGCCGCCGTTCTCGCGCACCCCCGGCGGGTAGGCCTGGATATAGCCCGGGCTCGGCTTGGAGTGCGCAAAAGGCGGCGCCAGCAGGTGGATCAGGCCGGCCTCGTCGTCGACGAGCAGCGCCTGCACCGCCGCCAGGGCCTGAGCTTGACGTTCGACCGGCGCAACGCCCGACAGCACGGCCCAGGCCTGCGCGATGAGATCGATGCGTGCCTCCTCGTTGTGTTGCGACCCGAGCGGCTGACCGTCATCGAAGAAGGCGCGCGCGTACCAGCGGCCGTCCCAGGCCGGGCCCTGCAATGCAGCCCGCCAGCCCAGCGCCGCGTGCGCCCAGCGTTCGGCGCGCAGGACATCGCCTCGCTGGCGTGCGATGGGCGTGAAGTCGGCCACCAGCCGGCAAAGAAACCAGGCCAGCCACACCGATTCGCCACGCCCTTCGATGCCGACGCGGTTCATGCCGTCGTTCCAGTCGCCGCTGCCCATCAGCGGCAGGCCGTGCACGCCCACGCGCAGGCTGCGGTCGATGGCGCGCGCCGCGTGCTCGTAGACCGTCGCCTGCTGCGTGCTCTCCTGCGGCGTGCCGTAGTGGTCCTCGGCGCCCTCGGGGATCACCTGGCCCTCGATGAAGGGCATGCTCTGGTCAAGCAAGGTGGCGTCGTCGGTGGCGCTCAAGTAATGGGCCAGTGCATAGGGCAGCCACAGCAGGTCGTCTGAGAAATGGGTGCGCACGCCGGCGCCCAACGGGGCGTGCCACCAATGTTGGACATCACCCTCGGCAAACTGGCGCGAGGCGCACATCACGATCTGCTCGCGCAGCATCGCCGGCGCGGCCCAGACCAACGCCATGGCGTCCTGCAACTGGTCGCGAAAGCCGGTCGCACCACCGGCCTGATAGAAGGCCGCCTTGCCCCACAACCGGCAGGCCACGGTCTGGTAGAGCAGCCAATGGTTGACCAGCGCGTCGAACAGCGGGTCGGGCGTGGCCACCGTGACGGCGCCCAGCAGCCGGTCCCAGGCCGTGCGAGTGCGTTGCAGGCGGTCGGCGGCGGGCACCCGCGCCGCCGCATCGGCCAGCTCACTGGCCGCCGCAGGGTTGGCCGCCCAGCCGAGAAGGAACACGCGCTCGACCGAACCGGCCGGCGCTACCGTCAGGTCAGTGCTCAGGGCTGCGCAGGGCTCGCCACCGCCACCCTGGCGACGGCCGAAGTGGTCGGGCAGGACCGCCCGTCCGCGGGCGTCGAAGCATTCGCGCCGGTCGCAGGTCCAGTCCGGGGAATCATCGACTCCGGCCCCACCGCAAAGGGCCCAGAACGCCGTGCCGCCCCCGAAGCCGGCGCTGTTGTCCTGCTGTGTGGCCATCAGCGCCGCGAACGGTGCGCCCGGCGCGCGCTGGCGGTGCAGCACGGTGTGCACCGTGCGACGGTCGCTGCGCCACGCGCCGAGCAGCCATTCGACGATGCCCACCAGGCGCAGCGAGCGCGGGCGTGGCCCCTGGTTGACGATGCGAATGCGCACCTGCCGGACCGCCACCTCCGCGTCCACGCACCAGCTGGCCGAGACCTCGAGGGGGCCGCGGCGGTGGCTGATCGTGGTGGTGCCTTGGCCGTGGACGACGCGATAGGCGCAGGCCGGGTCGCCCCAGACCGACGGCGTGAGGCTCCACACCTCGCGCGTGCGCCGGTCCTGCAGCAGCAGCCATTCGCTGGGCGTGTCGGCCAGGGCGTCGTTGGACCAGGGCGTGAGCTGGTTCAGCCGGCTGTTCACCGCCCAGCTCGTGCCGCTCCCGGACTCGGAGACGAGGCCGCCGAAGACCGGGTTGGCCAGCACGTTGATCCACGGCCGCAGCGGGCGCCGCGCGCCGCGCACCTCGAAGCTGAACGCGCCGCTGTCGGGCGCGAAATCGCCGTTCGGCAGGGCAAAGCCCGCCCGCCCGTCGCCAGGCGCGTCGGCCGCGCCCCCGGCGTCGCCGCCAGGGTTTTCCTCGCCGCCCTCCACACCACCGCCCTCCACCTTCATCGCAACCACCGACACGTCCTCCTGGCGCAGCGTGCGCGCCGCCTCGTGTCGTTCGGCCCACTCGCGCGTGTGGTGGGCGAGTGGGCGCCCGTCGGCCAGCAAGCGGATTCGCGCCAGGCCCTGCAGTGTGGCCAGAGCGTCTTTCTCCAGGTCTTCGGCGCGCAACAGGTGCAGTCCGACGGCGCCACCACCGGCGCGCGCACCGGCGTCGGCGTCGTGGCGGTCGCGCAGTGCGCCCAGGGCGCGCTGCAAGGCCATCAGGTACGACGCCGGCTCCGCGTTGACGATGACCAGATCACAGGCCACGCCGCCCCAGCTCCACAGGCGCAGCGCCTGCGCCAGCGCCTTCACCAGGCCCAGCCCCGGCAGGGTGCTGATCGACACCAGGATCAGCGGCTGGTCCCCGGAGATGCCGTAGCGCCACAGCAACCGGCGGTCGAAGGCAGCGGGCGCACCGGGCAAGACGACCGCCCGCGCCAGCAACCGGCGGTCGAAGGCGACGGGCGCGCCCGGCAAAGCGTTCGGTCGCGCCAGGCTCTGCATCAGGGCGGTGGTCAGGGTCTGGATCGCGGACAGGTTGTCGGCTACCAGGTGCAGGTCGTGCAGCCGGATGCCGGCCAGCGTGGCCGACATCAGGGAGGCGCGCTCGACATGGCTGTGCTGACGGTACTTGTCGATCACCGCCTGCAGCGTGGGACCGTGCGCCGATGCCGCGGTCGCGAAGGTCAGCCCGGCCTGCCCCTGTGGCGCCAGGAGCAGCCGTGCCGACAGCGCGCACACCGGGTCCAGGCCGGTGTCGAGGGCGACGTCGTCGGTGCCGGTGGGCCATTCGTCGAGCAAGGCGCGCGGTGCGCTGGCATCACGGTTGCGGCCCATCCAGCGCCGCCGGTCGGTCTGCTGGCGCAAGCCCTGGACCTGCGCACTCCCGTCAGAAAGGAAGTGCGCCGCCTGCAATCCCGGTTCACCGGCCAGGCGCGGCCGCCGCTCGAAGTGCAGGGCCGATTGGGCCGGCTGTGCGTCCGCACGGATGAAGAGGTTGCCAAAAGCCGGATGCGCCTCGTCGGCTCGCGCGTCTGCCAACGTGACCTCGAAGGCCGAGACGATCTCGATCGCCAGCGCCGCGTCGCCCAGGTTGTGCAATTCGACCTGTCGGAACTCGATGTCGTCCTCGGGGCTCACCCAGACCGTGACGCGGGCGCGCAGGTCGGGCCAATGGGCCTCGAAGCACACACGGTCGGCATGGAACACACACTCATAGCGTGCCGCCGGGTCCGGCGCCGGGTGCTGGGTCAGCGAGAAGAGCGGGCCGCCCTCGGATCGGCGAAGGTAGAGAAAGTGACCCCAGGCATCGCGCAGCGCGTCGTCGCGCCAGCGGTGGATGCTCACGCCCCCGCAGCGGCTGGTGCCTGCGCCGTTGGCGCGCAAGCTCACGCTGTAGTGGCCGTTGGATAACAGCTGCGTCGGCTCGACCGCATGCTGACCTGGCGCCAGCACGCGCATCAGCAGTGGCGCTCGCGACTGCAGCGTGACGGGCAGCGGGTAGGCCGGCGGTGCATGCAGGCGCGAGATCTCGCGCGGGGCGCGCTCGTGCAGAAGCGATACGGCGGCCTCGATGTGCGGGTGGGCCATGCCCCAGCGCTGCGCCACGCCGTCCAGCAACACGTTGGCCAGCGCCACCAGCGTCATGCCCTGGTGGTGGGCCATGAAGGTCTGGACGCGGATCAGCGGCGTGCCCTCCACCTGGCGGCTGCTCTGGCGAGAGGGCGAGAAGTCCAGCGCCTCGAAAAAACCCAGCCTGCCGCGCGCGCCAAGGCGCTCGAGTGCAGACAGGTTCAGGCAGGCGTCGTGCGGTGCGATCTGGGCCGCCAGCGCGGTGGCGTAGGGCGCGACCACCAGCTCGTCGGGCGGTGTGCGGCGCAGCGCCAGTCGCGGCACACCCTGCGGCGCATACTGGTAGGCCAGGGTGTGGTCGCAGCCCGCGTAGGCCGACTCTGAGATTCCCCAGGGCACACCATGTGCCGCCGCGTAGCGGCATTGCTCGACCAGCGCCGCGGTGCTCGCCTCGAAAAGCACGCTGCCGCGAGGCTCGGCCAGCACCAGCGTCGGCATCAGGTACTCGAACATCGAGCCCGACCACGAGCGCAAGGCGGCGGCCGCGCCGACGGCGTAGAACGGGCGTCCGAGCGCCCACCAGTGGCGCACCGGCACGTCACCCTTGGCGATGGCCAGCAGGCTGGTCAGCCGGGATTCGGAAGCCAACAGATCGTAGAAACCGGCGTCGAGCTGCTGCTCGGCGACGCGCCAGCCGATGTGCAGCAAGTGCCGCTTGCGGTGGTAGAGAAAGGCAAAGTCAGGCTGCCAGGCCAGCTGCTCGCAGCGATCGGCCATGCTGCGCAGGCGGTGCTGCGTCTCATCGTCGTCAGCCGGTGGCGTCGGGCGGCCTGACAGCGCCGCATGCGGGGCGCCGTGGGCCAGCGCCCGGCAGGCTTGCGCAACGGCCAGCAGGTGGCCGCTCAGGTTGCCGCTGTCCACGGTGGAGACGTACATCGGCAGCAGCGGCTCGCCGCTGGCGGTGTCGTACCAATTGAGGAGGTGGCCGCGATGGCGCTGCAGGCGATCGACGCTGTCCAGGGTGTTCTGCAACCGGCGGAGCAACTCAGGCGTGTCGATCCAGCCGAATTCGCGCGCGCAAGCCACGCTCAGCAAGTACAGGCCGATGTTGGTCGGCGAGGTGCGCCGCGCCAGCATCTCATGCGGCGCCGTCTGCAGGTTGTCTGGCGGCAGGTGACGGTCGGCCGCCGTCACGCAGCGCTCGAAGTAGCCCCACGAGTCACGCGCCAGCACGCCCAGGTACGGACGATCCTGCTCGCGCACTGTGGCTGACACCGGTGCTGGCACGGGGCGACTCGCCCACCAGCTCCACACCGGTGCCCCCCCCCAGAGCAGGCACAGCGCGATCCCCAGCACCAGGTGGGGCGTGCCGGTCAACGCCAGCGCAGCGATCAGCAGCAACGCGGCCGGCGGCACCAGCGGGTGCCGACGCACGGCCCACAAGAAGTCCACGCGTGCGGCCGACTGCGCGCTCGCGGCCGTTGTCCATTGCAGCAGGCGGCGGCTGATCGTCATCCGCCACAGGGCCCGCACGATCGCGTCGACGGCGGCGGCCGCATGTTGCAGCAGCATGGCCAAATGCCACAGACCGGCGCCGCATGCGCGCACCAGATCGACCCCGGCCTGACGGTAGAAATGCGCCCTGGCCACCGCGGAACGGGTGGGTGCCAGACCGGCCAACGCCCCCAGCAGTGGTCCGGCGCAGAAGGCCGCGAACACCAGGGCCAGCGCTCGCCAGGGTGACAGCCCTGGGGCCACCATCATGACCGTCAGCAACGCCAGCGACGCTGGCCGCAACAGCGAGCGGCGCAGGTTGTCGATGAACTTCCAGCGGTTGACCGCACCGAGCGACCAGCGCCACGGTTGCAGCAGGAAGGGCAGCAACTGCCAGTCGCCCCGCGTCCAGCGGTGCACCCGCGACGCGGCGACCTCGGCATGGCCCGGCGCGTCTTCGATCAGCGTGATGTCGGTCACGGCGGCGCAGCGCGCGATGGATCCTTCGAGCAGGTCGTGGCTGAGCACCCATCCTTCAGGCAGCCGTCCGTGGAGGACCGCATGCACGGCGTCCACCTGCAGCAGCCCCTTTCCGGTGAAGCTGCCTTCGCCGAACAAGTCCTGATAGACCTCGGAGCTGGCCGAACCGTAGGGATCGATACCGCATTCGCCGGCGAACAGGCGGTGGAAGGCCGTGTCCTCGTGCCGTGCCGGCAGCGGCGTGACGATCCGCGGTTGCAGGATGCCGTAGCCGCTGACCACGCGTGTGCCCGCAGCATTCAGTCGCGGCTGGTTGTCCGGATGCGCGGCCACGCTCACCAGTTCACGCAGGCGCCCAGGGGGCAGTTGGGTGTCGCTGTCCAGGGTGACGAGATGGCGCGTGCCCGCAGCGATCAATGAGGCCTCGCCCAGGTCGGCGAAGGCCGAATGGTCACCCGTGGCCAGTGCGGCCACCAGTTGTTCGAGCTTGCCGCGTTTGCGTTCCCAGCCGATCCACGCCTGCTCGCTGGGACTGTACGTGCGCGGGCGGTGCAGCAAGACTAAGCGCGGCACTGGCTCCCCGTTGCCGGGCATCGGATGGCGCGCATTGACAGAGCGGATCTGCTCCACCGCGTACGCCAGCAAGGCTTCATCTCCGGCCGCATGCTCGGTGGCGGCGTCGGCCCAGTCGCTCAGCAGCGCGAATTGCGCGTGGCGCTCGGGGTTGGCCAGCCAGTGCAGGACCAACCGGTGCACCAGGCGGTCGATGGTGGCTGCGTCGGTGATCATCGCGGGGATCACGACCATCACCCGGTGTTCCGCAGGAATGCCGTCGACCAGCGCCAGACGCGACAGCTTGTGCGGTCGCGTCGACTCGCTGATCAGGCGGTGGATGACCGCCACCGCAGTTTCCGAGGCCGGCAACAGCGCAAGCATGGCCACCAACGGCGCGATCCAGGCGCCGTAGCCGGTCGCGCTGCTGTGACCATCAGGGGGCAGGACCCAGGCCATCAGTGCCCAGGTGCCCAGGACCACCGCGCCCAGGTACAGCGGTAGCGCAGCATGGCGCAGCGCCGCCTGCCACGCCCCCCAACGATAGGCATGCAAGCCGAGAGCCCGATGGAGTGTGTCGCGTCCGCCCCCGACCAGCCAGTGGGCCGCCGTCGTGGCCTCAGCCGCTTGAGGTGCTTCGGCTGCTTCGGCTGCTTCGGCCCGGGTGTCCGCCTCTCCCGAGACGGCAGGTGCCTTCATCAGACCGAGCAGGGTCTGCGCCACCTCCATCTCGGTGCGCCGGCTGCGGCGCGCGAGATGCTCGATCACATGCAGCGTCCTGTCGCGCGTGCCACTGTGCTCTGCGGCAAACGAGGCCGAGGAGAGCATGAGCTGCATCAGCGCGCTGGTGCGGCCGACGATGTCGGGCCAGTCGGTGTCGCCGATCTGGCGCAGCGAGGTCACTGCATTGCTCACGCTCAGGTTGTCGGCCGTCTGTTCCATGGCCTGTTGCGCCTGCACACCGGCCAGATGGGGCAGGGCGGCCTGCAGCCAGTCGAGCACCTCAACAGGCACCTTGGCGTCGACCTCGAGCGCCCCGTCCTGCAGGCGCTGCGCCATCTGGGCCAGGAAGGAAACGGCCACGCCGCGCCGCTCCAGCAGGGACCGAAGCGCCTCCAGCCACTCCACGCTGCAGGTCGGCAGTCGATCGCACACGAGGTTGGCCACCTCACGCGCCGCCTTGTGGGTGGCCAGGCGCTCGGCGAGGCGGCGCAGGTTCTCGACCAGCACCACACGCAGCGTGGTCGGCAGGGCCCACATTTCGCCCAGACGCAGCTCGCGTGACTCCTGGTAGGCGACCAGGAAGGGCACCAGCAGATCCTCGTCGAGGGCACCGTCGGTATGGGCGATGAAAGCCCAGGCGACGCCGTAGATGCGGGGCAGGCCGGCCAGCGGCTCGTCGAGCAGCACCGGCAGGGCGCGGAAGTAGCTGCGTGGCAGGCCCTCGTGGATCGCCAGCAGCTGGGCATCGATGAGATGGAAGTTGTCGAGCAGCCATTGCGCCGCCGGGCTGATGTCGTAGCCCGCCGCGACCTGGTCTCCGATCACCGCGTGGGCCTGCCGCAGCATGCGGATGTTGTCCTGCAGGCGCGGAAAGAAGGTCGCGTGGAGCATGCCCGGCCGCTCGGCGCGATGGGTCGCGCCGAGGCTGCGCCCATGCTGGGCGAAGCGTATCGGCCCGAAGATCTCGGCCCGTATCGGCTCAGCCAGCATCCCGGCCGCCGGATCCAGAAATCGAGCAAGCGCCTGCGGCACCTCAGGCAGCAGGCGCTGCAGGACCCCAGCCGCCATGAACTACAGCACCAGCCAGGTGATGCCGATCATCGTTGCTGCCACCGCCGACGCGCTGACCAGCCGCCCCTGAACCAGGCCTTGCAGCTGACGCACGCCGCAATGCATGGCCACCCGCCGCGCGCCATCGCCATTGCACAGCGCCAGATGCTCACCCAGGGCGGACAGCTCTCTCGACGTTGTGTCAGCGGCTTCCCCGTGGCAAGACGTGCTCCACATCGAAGATTGCGTCATCACAGCGCTCCTCTGGCCGTGATCCCGGCGCCAAGGTCTGACTTGACGGCCACGCTGCCGAAGTTGCAAAGAGGTTCCTCGCCGGGCAGCGTGGAATTCGGGGATGCGAATGCGGATGCGATGCATCCGGCATCAAGGCCGGTTGGCGCTGGGTTGCGCAGATCAGGGAACGTCATCATGGTGAACCTCCGGGAGTTGAAAAGTCCGGCGTCCGTGGACACCGGCAAGAGTCTGTCGAGCGCCTGCCACCCCCGGCCTGTACGTTGTCAAGCTTCGTCGCGCAGGCGGTTCGCGGGGGGTGCTTGGGGAGGGTTCATCACGGGGCTGCGCTGATGTGGGTCAGGCAGACCCGTTGTAAGCGACCAGCCCGGCTGTCCATTGATGCTGATCAGCGCCGGCACACACCGGTGCTCAGCCGCTGACAAGGAACTGGTGCTGCACGCACTCCCTTGATCCTCAGTCGCGCTGGCGGGTCTCGCGTTGGCCGCCTGCGCATGTGCCCAGATCGCCTTCTACGAACGTGAGGGTCAGCGACCACGCCAGCGCGAGAACAGCTGCCACAGCGCTGCGATTGGGGTGGCGCTTGCCCACGCGGCGTCGGCTCGGCTCAGGTGCGCGAAGGCACGCGAGCGCTCGAAGGCTGGGTCCAGCCCTGCCGCCGCTCGGCGCCTGAGCGTGGTCGCCTGGGGCTAGACTTTCCACCGCCATGACTGTCCCCCAGATCCTCCTCACCGCCTTCGAACCCTTCGGCGGAGACCCCGTCAACCCCAGCCTCCTGATCGCCAGGCAGCTGGACGGGGAGACCTTGGCCGGGGTGCGGGTGGTGGCGGTGGAACTGCCCTGCGTCTTTCATCAGGCCTTGTCGGCCTTGGATGAGGCGCTTGCGCGCACCCGCCCGGTGCTGGCGGTGGCGCTGGGCCTGGCCAGCACGGGCGTGCGCAGCGGCTTCATCCACGTGCCGCTGCTGCCGGAGCAGGCTGAGCGCTACCCCGGCAAGCCCGTGCTCGCCCTGGCCGAGCAGGTGCGCGGGGTGCGCCTGGCGCTGCAGGTGGCGCTGACGCACCAGGGTGCGGACTTGCGGCTGGCCGGCGGGGCGGTTGCGTGATGGGCGTGTGGCGGGTGGTGACGATGGCCTGGCAGGCGAAGGCCTGGCAGGCGAAGGCTTGCGCCGCCCGCCTGTCAGTGACGGCTGCCCCTTGAAGGCCACGCCATGATCGATCGTTGGGCCTTGGCCCTGCTGCGTCCCGGCCTGGAGGCCGGAGCGCGGGGGCTGGTGCGGGTGGGCATCGGTGCGGATGCGGTCACCTGGGCGGGGTTTGCCATCGGGTTGGCGGCTGCAGCCTGCATCGCCCATCAGGCCTTCGTGGCCGGACTGTTGCTGCTGCTCCTCAGCCGCCTGCTCGACGGCCTGGACGGCGCAGTGGCGCGGCTGACGCAGCCCACGGACCGCGGCGCCTTCCTGGACATCACGCTGGATTTTCTGTTCTACGCCAGCATTCCGTTGGCGTTTGCCTGGGCCGACCCCGGACGCAATGCCTTGGCCGCAGCCACGCTGCTGGCGGCCTTCGTGGGCACGGGCTCCACCTTCCTGGCGTTTGCCGTGCTGGCCGAGCGTCGCGGGCTGCGCAGCACGGCCTACCCCGCCAAGGGCCTGTACTACCTTGGGGGGTTGACCGAGGCCACCGAGACCTTGCTGGTTTTCGCGGCCATGTGTTGGTGGCCGCAGGCGTTCCCGCTGCTGGCGCTGGCGTTTGCCTGCCTGTGCGGCTTGACGGTGCTGACCCGCTTGTGGTTCGGCTGGCGCGTGTTGTCCGGTGGTGACGCCAGGATGCCCTGACGCACCGCGCCGCACGCCGGGTGGGGAGCCCGCCGTCGTGGCACTATGCCGCTGCCGATGACTGAACAGAGCCCCTCACGCGCCATCCCCCGCACTTTCTCGCGGCTTCCTTCCGCACGGATGCTGGTTGCCGCGGAGGCAGGCTTGGCTGCGTTCGACCTCGGCCGTTTCCTGTCGCTGCCCGGGGCCTGGAAGCGGGCGCACCCGCCTGAGGGCCTGTTGCGCTGGGCGGCTCGCAGGTGTTTCAGGCGGGTTGGCTTCACCGGGTTGCTGCTGGCTGCCTGCATCGCCCGGGCGCAGCCGAACGCGGCGGGCGACGGCCCGTCTGTTGCGGGGGCTTCCCTGCTGGCCCCGCCAGGCGCGGCGGCCTGGGTCTCGGCGCCGCTGCCGGCGCAGAAGCTGCCGCCAACCAGGTTCGACCTGCGCGAGGTGGACGGCCGCCCGGCCTGGCGCGTGGAGTCCCCCGCGAGCTACGGCAATCTGGTGCATGCGGTTCAGGCGGTTCAGGCGGTTCAGGCGGTGCAGGGGGCCGGTGCGCAAGCGCGCACGATCGCATGGCGCTGGCGGCTGGACCGCGCCATCGAGCGTGCCGATCTGCTGACCAAGGCGGGCGACGATGCGGCGCTGAAAGTGTGCGCCCTGTTCGACATGCCCGCCGAGCGCGTGCCCTTCGTGGAGCGACAACTGCTGCGGGTGGCGCGGGCCGCCTCGGGCCAGGCGCTGCCGGCCGCCACGCTGTGCTACGTGTGGGCGCCGCTGGCCTCGGCCGCTTCCGCGCACGGGGCTGCGGCTGGCGCCGTGGTGGGTGGAGTGCCCGCCGCCCCTGGCGGCACCGTGCTTCCGAACGCCCACACGCGGCGCATGCGCTGGATGGTGCTGCGCGGCGCCGAATCACCCCTGGGCGCCTGGCAGGCGGAGCAGCGCGACCTGCGCGCCGACTTCCTGCGCGCCTTTGGCGACGAAACCGCCACCGTGCCACCCCTGGTGGCCGTGCTGGTGGGGGCGGACGCCGACAATACAGGCGGGCACGGTCTGGGCTGGCTGCAGGACGTGACGCTGCGCCCATGAAACGCCTGGTCTTGCTCGGCGGCGGCCACGCCCACCTCCACGTGCTGCAGGCGCTGGCCCGTGAGCCGCTGGCCGGGGCGCAGGCGGTGCTCATCACGCCGCATGGCCATCTCAGCTATTCGGGCATGGTGCCGGGGGTGGTGGCGGGGCACTACGCGCCTGAGCAGGCGCGCATCCCGCTGGCCCCGCTGTGCGCGGCGGCCCATGTCACCCTGGTCCAGGGGCAGGCCGTGGCGCTGGATGCCGCGCAGCGCCTGGTGACCCTGTCCGACGGCCGGGTGGCGGAATACGACGTGCTGTCGCTGGACGTGGGCGGTGCGCAGGACCGCGATGCCTTGCCCGGCGCGCGCGAGCATGCGCTGTTCGTGCGGCCCATCGAGACCCTGGTGAGCGTGCTGGACCGCCTGCGCGAGCAGGCTTCGCGCCGCGCCCTGGACGTGGTGGTGGCGGGTGCCGGCGCCGCAGGCTTCGAACTCGCCCTGGCGCTGGCCTGGGGCCTGGCGCATCTGACCCGCCCGGGCGATGGATCATCCCGCGTCGCCTTGGTGACGGGCGGCACTCAACCCCTGGCCGGTTACCCAACTGCCGTGGTGGCGCAGGGCCTGAAAGCGCTGGCCCGCCACAAGGTCACGCTGTTCCGCGAGGCCTGCACGGCGGTGGAACCTGGGGCGCTGGTGCTGGCCTCGGGCGCGCGTCTGGCCTGCGATGTGCCGGTGATCGCCACCGGGGTCGGCCCGCCCGCCTGGCTGGGCGCCAGCGGCCTGGCCCTGGACGAGCGCGGTTTCGTCAGCACCGGCCCCACCTTGCAGAGCACCTCGCACCCGGAGGTGCTGGCCGCGGGCGATGTGGCCAGCCGGTGGGATGCACCGCATCCGCGCAGCGGGGTCCACGCCGTGCGCGCCGGCCCGCCGCTGGCGCTGAACCTGCGTCGCTTCATCGGCGCGGGGCAGTTGCAAGCCTACACGCCGCAGCGGCGCACGCTGAACCTGCTGTCCTGCGGCGAGCGCCGCGCCATCATGGCCTGGGGCGACTGGGTGGCCGAGGGGCGCTGGGCCTGGTGGTGGAAAGACCGCATCGACCGCGCCTTCATCCGGCGGTTCGCTCCACCCGATCCTGTGGCCTGACGGCGGACCGGTCCTTCGGCTGGAGCCGGGATCAGTCCTTCGGCTGAAACCGGGATCAGTCCTTCGGCTGAAACCGGGATCAGTCCTTGGGTCTGAAGACGATCTCCACCGTGCCGGGCACGCGGCCGTCGGTGTCCTTGGGCAGGCTGCCGGTGCGGTCGATGGCGCGCAGCACGGCCTCGTCCCACTCCCTGGAGCCGCTGGACTTCACCAGCCGGCGGCCGATGATGGTGCCGGTGGGCGCGGCGCGCACCTCGATCACGGCTTCGGGGTTGCCGCTGACCACGTCGGTGAACACGATGTTGGGCTTGACGGCCTTGACGATGAGCCCGGCGTAGCTTCGCGACGGCGCCGCATCCACGGCTGCGGTACCGCGGCTGCCGGGTGCCCCGGAGCCCGCGGGAATCTGCCCCATCATGCGTTTCAGGTTCTCTTCGCGCTGCTGGGCCAGGCGCTTCTCTTCAGCAGCTTCTTCGCGCTTGCGCTGCGCGGCCTCTCGCGCTTGCTTCTCCTGGACCGCCTTGTCGCGCTCGGCCTTCTCGGCTTTCTCGCGAGCGGCCTTCTCGGCCTTGGCGGCTCTTGCCGCTTTGTCCGCCTGCTCCTGCGCGGCCTTCTCCTGCAGGGCCTTTTGCTGCCTGGACTTCTCCAGCGCGATGTCGGCCTCGCGCGGGGGGGGCGGAGGAGGAGGCGCCGGCGCAGGTGCGGGCGGTGGAGGTGGCGGGGTGGGTGCGGGCGCAGGCGGGGGCGTCTGCTCGGCTGGCGGCGCGGCCTCCTGGGGCACCGCCGCCCACAGTTCGGCGGAGACGGTGACCGGCGGGGGCGAACGCCAGGCCACGCCCCAGGCGAGCGCCGCCACCAGGCCGCCGTGCACCAGCAGCGACAGCGCAGCGCCCGGCGCCGTGCCCCCGGGTGGGGGCGGCATCAGGGCGTCATGGGCCGCCCCTGCGCCTGTGCCCGCGCCGTGCCCCGGTTCAGCCATGGGACGGTTCGGCCCCGGCCTCGGGCTCATGCTTCAAGCGCCCCCAGACCACGCTCACCGGGTCACCCCGACTGCTTGACCGACAGGCCCACGCGCTTGACGCCCGCCTTCTGCAGCACGTCCATCACGCGCACCACGCTCTCGTACTTGACGTTGCGGTCGGCACTGATGACCACCGGGGTGTCGGCGTTGCCTGCCTGCTTCTCGCGCACGCGGGCGGGCAGACGCTCCAGCGTCAGCGGCAGCGGGTCGTCCTGCTGGTCCACGCGCAGGCGCAGCTTCTCGTCCTTGCCCACCACCACCTCGATCACCTGGCTGGGACGTTGCTGCGCCTTGCCCACGCTGGGCAGGTCCACCACGCCGGTGGTGATGAGCGGCGCGCTGACCATGAAGATGATCAGCAGCACCAGCATGACGTCGATGAACGGGACCATATTGATCTCGTTCATCGAGCGGCGGCGGCGCGAGCCGCTGCGGGAAACAACGCCGGGCATGGCGGGATTACCTCGTGCGGCCTGCCCCGCCGGACGCTGCGGTGGAGGCCCCCGCGTTGCGCTGCAGGATGTTGGTGAACTCTTCCATGAAGGTCTCCATCTGCGTGGCGATGCGGTCGATGTCGTGCGAGAAGCGGTTGTAGGCGATCACCGCCGGGATGGCCGCAAACAGCCCGATGGCGGTGGCCACCAGCGCCTCGGCGATGCCCGGTGCCACGGTGGCCAACGTCACCTGCTGCAGATTGGACAACCCCACGAAGGCGTGCATGATTCCCCAGACCGTGCCGAACAGGCCCACATAAGGGCTGACCGAACCGACGGAGGCCAGGAAGTTCAGGTGCCGCTCCACCACGTCAAGCTCGCGCTGGAAGCTGGCGCGCATGGCGCGCCGTGCGCCGTCCAGCTGGGCGCTGGCGTCCATGCGCCGCTCCCGCAGTTTCAGGAACTCGCGCATGCCGCTGGCGAACAGGCGCTCCATCGGGGCAGCGTCGGCCTTCTTGCCGGCGCTGTCGTTCAACTCGGTCAGGCTGCGGCCCGACCAGAACTCGCGCTCGAAGTCGTCGTTGCGGCTGCGCACCTTGCGCAGGCCGAAGACCTTGCCGAAGATCACCGTCCAGCTGGCCAGCGAGACGAACAACAAGCCCGCCATCACCAGCTGGACAACCAGGCTGGCATTCAGGATCAGGTGGAGGATGGACAGGTCCTGGTTCATGTTGCGGGGCGTTGCGCGGCTGCGGTGTGGGGTGAGGTGGGTGCGACCAGCGCCAGCACGAGGTCGGGCATGCGGCGCGGCCTCCATGATGACGCATCCACGCAGCCCACGCGGATCGCTCCCTCTGCTCAGCCGTGCAGCACCCGCTCCAGCCGCTGCAGGGCCTGCGTGAGCTGGGGCAGGGCGCTGGCGTAGCTCAGGCGCAGGTAGCGCTCGGCTGCGGCGGGGCCGAAGTCCCGCCCCGGGGTCAGCGCCACGTGGGCGGAGTGCAGCAGGCCGTGGCAGAAGTCCCAGCTGCTGGTGGAGAAGGCGCTGCAGTCGGTCCAGGCGTAGAAGGCGCCGTCGGGCGCCACCGGCACCTGCAGGCCGATGCGCTCCAGTCCCGCCAGCACGACATCGCGCCGGCGCTGGAATTCGCCGCGGCGCCGCTCGTACTCAGCGATGGACTCGTCCGTGAAGCAGGCCAGCGCCGCGTGCTGGGCCAGGCTGGAGGCGCAGATGTAGAGGTTCTGGGCCAGCTTTTCCACTGCGGGCACCAGGGCCGGGGGCAGCACCACCCAGCCCAGGCGCCAGCCCGTCATGGAGAAGTACTTGGAGAAGCTGTTGACCGAGATGACGTCGTCGCCATGTTCACCATGTACCAGCGCGCTGTGGCCGAAGCGCTCGTCGTAGCTCAGGCCCAGGTAGATCTCGTCCACCACCGTCACGCCGCCGCGTGCGCGTACCGCTTGCACGATGCGCCCCATCTCGGCGGGGTCGATGGAGGTGCCGGTGGGGTTGGAGGGCGAGGCCAGCACCACGCCGCGCGTGGCCGGTGTCCAGGCGGCCTCCACCCCCGCGGCATCGAGCTGAAAGCGCTGCTCGGGTCCGCAGGGCAGCAGCCGGGCCTGGCCACCTGCGGCGGTGACGAAATGCCGGTTGCAGGGGTAGCAGGGGTCGGGCATCAGCACCTCGTCCCCGGCTTCGAACAGGGCCAGGCACACGAGCTGCAGTGCCGCCGAGGCGCCGGCCGTGACCAGGATGCGTTCCGGCGCGATGTCCAGGCCGAAGCGCTGCGCGTACCAGGCGCTGATGGCCGAGCGCAGCGCGGGCAGGCCGGTGGCCTGGGTGTAGGCCGTCTGGCCGGCTTGCAGGCAGGCCTGGGCTGCGGCCTGCACCGGCGCGCTGGCCGTGAAGTCGGGCTCGCCAATGTTCAGGTAGATCATGGGCTCGCCTCCCCGGGCCGGGTCGCAAGCCGGGCCGGCGGCCACGTCACGTGCCGACTTGGCCATCTCCATCACCCAGAAGGGTTCGATCCGCTCGACGCGGGAAGCGAGCTTCATGCCGCCGTGCCCGCCTGGCGCGAGGCCCTGACAGCGGCCACTTCCACAGACCGCAGGTCCCCTGCGGTCTTGTCCAGCACGCCATTGACGTACTTGTGGCCGTCGGTGCCGCCGAACTCCTTGGCCAGTTCCACCGCCTCGTTGATGGCCACCTTGTAGGGAATCTCCAGGCAGTTGGACAGTTCCCAGGCGCCGATCAGCAGCACCCCGTGCTCCACGGGCGACAGCGCGCTGGTCCGGCGGTCCACGTGCCGTGCGAGTGCTGCATCCAGTGCCGCGGCGTCCCGGATGCAGCCGTGCAGCAGGGCATCGAAGTGCGCGCTGTCGCACTTGTCGAAGCCTTCCTGCTCGCGCATGTGGGCGTCGATCACGCCGGGTTCGCTGCCCGAGAGCAGCCATTCGTACAGGCCTTGCAGCGCGAACTCGCGCGAACGGCGGCGGGGGGATTTGCCCTGCGGGCGTCTGCCGGCCGGCTTCTTCCCGGCGGTCTTGGCAGGGGTGGGCGGCGCCGTGGCCGGGCTGCCGTCCGCGCTGCGGTTCGGGGGCTCACCTGCGGGCGGGTTGGAAGGGTCAGGACTCATGAGCGGGGGAATGCTTTCTTGCGGCCGCCGCACACGGGCAGCCGCGGGGGGTCGGTTCAGCCGAGGTCTTCCAGCAGATTGGCCATCTCCACGGCCACGCGGGCGGCGTCCCGGCCCTTGTCCTCGGCGCGCGTCCAGGCCTGGGCTTCGTCTTCCACCGTGAGGATGGCGTTGGCGATGGGCAGACCGCTGTCCAGCGCCGCACGGGTGACGCCCGCGCCGCTTTCATTGGCCACCAACTCGAAGTGGTAGGTCTCGCCGCGGATGATGCAGCCCAAGGCCACCAGGGCGTCATGGTCGCCCGTCTCGGCCAGCGCCTTCAGCGCCACCGGTACCTCCAGCGCGCCAGGCACGGTGACGTGGCGGATGTCACCCTCGTCCACCCCCAGCGCCAGCAGTTCCGCGATGCAGGCCTGGGCCAGCGCGGAGGTGAGCTCGTCATTGAAGCGGGCGCGCACGATCCCGATGGACAAGCCCTCGCCGCGCAGTGCGGCGGCCTGGCCCTTGTTGGCGTCTTTCATGGGGGCAGTTCCTGGGGCTCTTGAGGGAAGGGCGCTTCAGCGTGCCACGGGCTGAAAGCCGGTGACCTCCAGGCCGTAGCCCGTCATGCTGGGCATGCGGCGGGGGCTGCCCAGCAGCTTCATACGGGCCACGCCCAGTTCACGCAGGATCTGAGCCCCCACGCCGTAGGTGCGCAGGTCCATCTGCGGGCGCTGGGGCTGGGCGGGGGAGCTGCGCGGCACCAACTGCTCCAGCAGGGCGTCCGGCTCCTGCGTGCAGTTCAGCAGCACGGCCACGCCAGCGGGCGCGGTCTGCAGCGCCGCCAGGGCCTGGGGCAGCGGCCAGGAGTGACGGCTCTCAGAGGCGTTCAGCAGGTCCAGCGCGGTGAAGGGCTCGTGCACGCGCACCAGCACCTCGTCGGTGGGCGTCCACTGACCGCGGCTGAGGGCCAGGTGCAGGCCGCCGCTGCGGTCTCGGAAGGTGGTGCAGGTGAACTCGCCCTGGGCCGTGGTCATGGCGCGGGCGCCCACGCGCTGCACCAGGGATTCGTTGTGGCTGCGGAAGCTGATCAGGTCGGCGATGGTGCCGATCTTCAGGCCATGCTGCTGCGCAAAGACCTCCAGGTCCGGCAGGCGCGCCATGGTGCCGTCGTCGTTCATGATCTCGCAGATCACGGCCGCCGGCGTGAGGCCGGCCATGCCCGCCAGATCGCAGCCGGCCTCGGTGTGGCCGGCGCGCATGAGCACGCCGCCGTCCTGCGCCTGCAGCGGGAAGATGTGGCCGGGCTGCACCAGATCGCCCGGCTTGGCCTCGCGCGCCACGGCCACCTGCACCGTGCGTGCGCGGTCGGCCGCCGAGATGCCGGTGGTCACGCCCGTGGCCGCCTCGATGGACACAGTAAAGGCCGTGCCGTGCTTGGTGCCGTTGCGGCTGGCCATGGGCGGCAGCTGCAGCCGCTCGCAGCGCTCGCGCGTCAGGGTCAGGCAGATCAGGCCGCGCGCGAAGCGCGCCATGAAGTTGATGGCCTCGGGCGTGACATGGTCGGCCGCGATGACGATGTCGCCTTCGTTCTCGCGGTCTTCCTCGTCCACCAGCACCACCATGCGGCCGGCGGCCAGCTCGGCCACCAGCTCGGGAATCGGGGAAATGGGCATCAGGCCATTGTAGGAGGCGGGGGTGCGAGGACGTGTCCGAGGCGCTCTTCGAGGAGATGTGCGCGCCCGAGGAGCCGCGCGCGGATGCGCAGGTCCGGGCCCACCGGGGTGCATTCGATGAACTCCAGCGACAACCCGTCGGCCAGCCGCTCCAGCGGGCTGAAAGCGGCCATGCCCCGGCCTGGGCCCAGCATCCTGGGGGCGAGGTAGACCAGCAACTCGTCCACCAGGCCGGCTTTCAGCAGCGAGCCGTTGAGCTGGTGCCCGGCCTCCACATGCAGTTCGTTCACGCCGCGGGTGGCCAGGTCGGCCAGCACGGTGGCCAGGTCGGTCTTGCCGCGCTCGTCGGCCAGCACCTCCACCACCTGCAGGTTCGGGCACCGCTCGCGCAGCAGGCTTGCTTCGGCTGCGCGCCCGGTGCCGGTGTAGACCAGCACCGGCCCTGGCGGCTGCAGGATGCGGGCCTGCGCCGAGATCTCCAGCCGTGAATCCACCACCACCCGCAGCGGTTGGTGGGCGGTGGGCACCAGGCGTACGTCCAGCCGGGGGTCGTCGTCCCGGACCGTGCCCATGCCCGTCAGCACGGCCCCGGCGCGACGCCGCCAGGCGTGTCCGTCGGTGCGGGCAGGCTCGGCCGTGATCCACTGGCTGGCGCCGTTGGCCAGCGCCGTCTGACCGTCCAGCGACGCCGCGATCTTGAGCCGCACCCAGGGCCGCTGGCGCACCATGCGCGAGAAGAAGCCGATGTTCAGTTCCAACGCCCCCCGGGCCCAGGCCTGGCCCTGTGCATCGTTCGATGTGGTCAGGCTTTGCGCGTGCAGGGCCTGGAACTCTTGGGCGAAGGCGGGGGTGAAGGCGCCGGCCACCTGCACCTCAAGGCCGGCCGCCCGCATCCGGGCGACGCCCTGGCCGGCCACCAGGGGGTTGGGGTCACGCAGGGCCACCACCACGCGGGCCACCCCGGCCTCGATCAGGGCGTCGCAGCAAGGCGGCGTGCGGCCGTGGTGGGCGCAGGGCTCCAGCGTCACCCAGGCGGTGGCGCCTTGCAGGTTCAGCCCCGCCTCGCGCGCTGCGCGCAGCGCCATCACCTCGGCATGCGGGCCGCCAGCCTGCTGGGTATGGCCCCGGGCCCAGGCGGCGGCGGGGTCTGCTGCGGTGATGACGCAGCCCACCCGTGGGTTCGGGTCGGACAGGCCGATGGCCGCATGGGCGATGTCCAGTGCCACCTGGGCCGGGCCGGGTGGGGGCTGCGAGGTGCTACCCGTCTGGCCAGGGTGTGCGCCTGTTTGTTCTGCGGACACGATGAGCGCCCCTCGGCCTACGACAGCAGACGCGCCGAGAAATCGGCGCCGATCCGCTGCAGGCGCGTGGTGGCCGTGTAGGTCCGGGCCTGACCTTGGGCGTCAGTCCAGGACACGGTGACTTGCACGGTCTTGAACTGCATCTGGCCGGCGCCGCCGGGTGAGTCGTTGACGGTGTATTGCACGCTGTAAGTGGCTGTGGTGCCCGTCTCGTTACCCAAGGTGGTAGTCGTCAGGGAGTCCCAATTCCTTGATCCCAGGTCCTCGATCACCCGTTGGGCGATGAAGCTGGCGTCGGATAGTTGCCGAGACGACGCTGCGCTGGTCAGCAGCAAACCTTGCAGCCGGCTCATCGCCATCACGCCGCCCGCGATGATCACCAGCGTGATCAGCACCTCGATGAGCCCGACGCCGGCCATGGCGCCGCGGTACGCGCCGGTTTTCACCAATCCCTCCAGGTGCCGATGACCTTGGTGAAGCGGGGGATGGAGCCTTGGAGCTTTGCCAGAGCGGTATTGGCTGGTGTGACGTTCACTTGCGGCGTGTGGTTGCCCACAACCGCAACAGCGCCCACGATGCTTTGGGCGTCGCACCCCTCGCAACTCAGGTTCCCCGTTACATAGACGAAGCCGTTAACGACTCCGCTAGCCCTCATGGTTAGGTTGCCGTTCACGACCAACAGGACCGGACTTGCAGTGGTGCCCACGCTTTTTTCGAGGATCAGGTCGGCTCCAAACCACACGAGCCCCGAACTCCCGGGTCCAATTGAAGCAATGTTGCTGACAGGGGTCGTCAGTGCCTGCACCTCTGCAGGCGACGCAGCAAAGAAGCTCCAAAAGAATGTTGCTGCATCTGAAAATGGTGGGGTGCTGAAGTTTGAAACGGCGGGCAGGCCGGAGAAGCCAATCGCACGTACAACCTGACTGACACTTGCGCGGCCTGTGCAGGTGTTCAAGTCTCCCGGCGTTGCGCAGTCGCTGCCCCCAGTCGAAACCAGCCTGAATGTGTTGTCAGGAGACGGTACATCCTCAAAGGTCACCGAGTACGAAGGTCCGACCCCAGTTGTGCTCGGGAGCGTCGCAGCTGACCTCGCCTTCAGTTTGCCAGGTGTGTCAGGCTCAAGATAAGTCAAACGTGTTGTGTCTGCATTCAACGCGGCAAGGGCGACGTCGATTCCGGCTTCCGCGGCCGCATGTGCCTGTTTGGCGCGGGCCTGGTTGGCGGTGGCGCGCTGTTCCAACCAGCCGGCGGTGTGCGAGTGAAACACCAGCACGCTGACCACCAGCAGCATGATCACGGCCACCGCTAGCGTGGCTGCTCCCGCCTGTCCGGGCCTGGGGCGATTTGGCCTTCCGCGTGACAGGCCAACCTTCATCGGGAAGAGGTCTGTCATGTGCAAGTCGTTGTGCCGGTGCGGTACCAGTCGTTGCGGACGCGCACGCTCTGGATCAGTGTGCGAGTCACGGCTGGCGTGTTGCGCAACTGGCCTGTAAGCGTCACGCGGATCAGGCGGGTGCACACCACCCAGTTCGGGCCTGGCGGATTGGCGAAAGGTGTCGCAGCCACGTTGTCTGCGCTGTCCAGAAACTCGAAGCTGAGTGCCGTAATCGTCGACAGCTTGGGGTCGGTCACTTGCTGCCAGCCTGTGATTACGTTCAGGTCACATGTGGTCACGTTGCTGCCCGCCTCCACGGCACCAGATCGCAGCCTGAAGCCCAGGTTCTCAGCGGGATCCAGAACACCAATACCGAGTGCTGCTGTGGACAGGTCGTAGGAGTAAAGGATGCAGTCGGATTGGGAGAGATTGATCCCGCCGTAACTCATGCCCGTGCTGCCCACAGCTTGCATGAAGGGGTTGGCCTCCGCCCCGGCCGCGGTTGTCACCCCCTGAGCCGTACCGGAATATCCTGCTCTCCGCAGGTCTCGCGTGATCAGTTCCATGGCGACGTTCAGGTCCTGGGTCAGGCGCGCGTCCTGGAGGTTCCGGCCCGAAGACGTCAGCGAGCGGCCGAGGAAATCCGTCAGCCCGGCCAGCAGGAACAGACCAATGGCCGAGGCGATCAGCAGTTCCACCAGGCCCACGCCGTGCTGGCTCCTGAGCGTCCGTCGCGCGCCCGAGAACGCTCCCGCGGGAAACACGTTCGGCCGCTTCACCGGGTGCTTTCGCATCAGCATGCCGGATGGTGGCCCAGGCCGCCCGAGGTGGAGCAGATGGACACCTGGCCGGCGGCGCCCAGACTCACCCGCAGCGTGCCCGCATTGGGATGGGTGAACTCCACCGTGCCGGCGTTGGCGACGCCCTGGCCTGCTGTGAAGGTCGTGAAGTCGTTGGGCGTGCTACTCGAGAACGAGACAGCGTTCATCGTTACGCCGGCGTAGCTACTGCTGTCCACCTGCCGCAGCGTGCAGGTGTTTGTCGGTGCGCAGGTGCAGGAACTGTTGGTTGGTACCGACCCGTAACACCAAGGGTTGCCCGGCGAGAAGGTGAGCCTTACTGGCGTATCGCCTCGAATTGCCTCGCTCTTAGCCAACTGCAGGTCTAGCGCCAAGCCTTCGGCCGCCCCGGTGACGCGCCCGCGGGCCAGGAAAGCGTTGAACGATGGCACGGCCAGAACGAGCAGGATGGCCATGATGGCGACTGTCACCATCAACTCCATCAGGGTGAGGCCGCGCATCCTCATGGTGATGCTTCGGCTGATGGCCTCGCCTTGGCTCATGGCCTTGTGGTGGCGCGGGTTCAGCGCGTCCAGCATTCCGCAGGGGTCCTGGTCAAGGTCAGGTCGGTCACCGCCAGCGTCAGCACCGTGCATCCGGTGTCGCTGGCTTGCGACGTGCCGGTCACCGCTGTGGCCGTGGCTGTGAAGCTGGTTGCTGAGCCTGCTAGGCTTAGACCGTAGTAGCCGTCAGGCGAGGTGTTCGCCAAGGGAAGCAGATAGCTCACTGTTGGCGATGTAGTGCAGGCTCGCGTCGTGTTGAAACCGGTCGCGTAGCTCGGGCACTCTGCCCGAAACTTCTCCTGCTCAATTTGAATCCGCTGCAGCGCCAGCACCGCGTCAGCCCGGCGCGATTTGCGGACCGAATCCTGGTAACTGGGCAGCGCGATGGTGGCGAGGATGGCGACGATGGCCACCACGATCATCACCTCGATCAGCGTGAAGCCGCGCTCGCACCCGTGACCTGCACTCCAGAGGCGGCGCTGCGGTGGGTTGCACGCTTTGTGTCCGGTGCTGAGGTCGCTCGGGTTCGTGGTCTGCATGGTCCGGCCGCTTGAAGGGGAGGCGGTCGACGGGTCGCATACACCTTCGCTGAGCCCGTTGCGCCTGAGCGAACAAGTTTCGCACGGCCAGGGGCACAAGCCCAGACCCGGGCTCACGGGCCGCAACGTGGTGCTCGTCAGGCGCGATGCGCTGGCCGCGGGCCGGCGGCAGGGTCGGACTGGCCGCGCCGCCGCCGCCGATGTCGCGACCCAGGTCCCGCGCCACTGCCTTCAAGGCACCTTCAGCATGCCGGGTGCTCTGCCAGGGCCCCCTGGGCGCTGCAGGTACGCACGCGTCCGCGCAGGTTGACGATGTGGCGGATCTCCCGCCCGGCGCTGTCCGTCAGGCGTACCGTGCCGCCAGGCGACGCGGTGCCGATGCGGGGGTCGAACAGGATGGAGTTCACGTTGGCGGCCACCTGCTGCGCGCCTTGGGCCTGCCAGTGGCGGGCGCTGAGCAGCAGGGCCTGGCCGCCGCTGCACTGCGCCTGTCCGGCGCTGGTGCAACTGCAGGCCGATGCGGGCCCGGTGTGCACGACGTAGCAGCTGCCGCCCCCCGCGGCATGGAAGCTCATGCGCACGTCGGCGTTGCGCACGATGGCCTCGCTGCGCATGAGATGCAGATCGCCCACCAGCGTGGCGGACATGCCGCGCAGGCGCTGCAGATCCAGCATCGAGGCGAAGGAGGGGACGGCGCTGCCCACCAGGATGCAAAGGATGCTCAGGTAGACGCAGCACTCGAGCAGCGTCAGGCCGCGTTGGCGGCGAGCGATGCGGGGCAGGAGGGAAGAGGACGGCAGGTGCATGGCGGGCTCCGGTTCAGCAGTGCCGCCATCTTGGAATGCAGGCGCCGCGCCGTCATCGCACCGGCGGGCCCCCCGGAAGGGGGAGGGGGCCTTCAGATGTCCCGGATCAGCTGACGGAACTCGTCCACGTCCTCGAAGCTGCGGTACACGCTGGCAAAGCGCACGTACGCCACCTTGTCGATGCGCTTGAGCTCGCGCATCACCAACTCGCCCAGCCGCGTGGTGGGCACCTCACGCAGCGTGCCGGACAGCAGCTTCTCCTGGATGCGTTCCAGGGCCGCGTCCACCTGCTCGATGCTGACCGGCCGCTTGCGCAGCGCCAGCATCATGGAGGAACGCAGCTTGGCCGCATCGAACTCCACGCGGCCACCGTCGCGCTTGACCACCGTGGGCATGGCCACCTCGGGGCGCTCGTAGGTGGTGAAGCGGCGGTCGCACTTCAGGCAGCGCCGCCGTCGCCGGGTGAAGCCCTCGTCGGAGTCCCGGGTCTCGGCGACCTGGGTCTCCTCATGGCTGCAGTAGGGGCAGCGCATGGGCCTGCTCCTTGGGGGCGGCCTTCAGCCGTAGACGGGGAAGGCGCCGGTCAGTGCAGACACCTTCTGCCGAACGGCCGCGATGTTCGCCTCATCGTGCGGCTTGTCCAGCACGTCCGCGATCAGGTGACCGGTCTGCCGGGCCTGCACTTCCTTGAAGCCGCGCGTGGTCATGGCGGGGGTGCCCAGACGGATGCCGCTGGTGACCATGGGCTTTTGCGGGTCGTTGGGGATGCCGTTCTTGTTGCAGGTCATGTGGGCCTGGCCGAGCACGGCTTCGGCCTCCTTGCCGGTCAGGCCCTTGGGGCGCAGGTCGACCAGCATGACGTGGCTTTCGGTGCGGCCGGAGACGATGCGCAGGCCGCGCTCGATCAGCGTCTCGGCCAGCACCCGCGCGTTGTCCAACACCTGTTGCTGGTAGACCTTGAACTCCGGCTGCAGCGCTTCCCGGAAGGCCACCGCCTTGCCGGCGATCACATGCATCAGCGGGCCCCCCTGGATGCCGGGGAAGATGGCGCTGTTCATCTTCTTGGCGATGGCCTCGTCGTTCGTCAGGATGATGCCGCCACGCGGGCCGCGCAGGCTCTTGTGGGTGGTGGAGGTCACCACATCGGCATGGGGCAAGGGGTTGGGGTAGACGCCCGCGGCGATCAGCCCGGCGTAGTGCGCCATGTCCACCAGGAAGATGGCGCCGATGGCCTTGGCCACGCGCGAGAAGCGCTCGAAGTCGATGCGCAGGCTGTACGCCGAGGCGCCGGCGATGATGAGCTTGGGGCGGTGTTCGTGCGCCAGGCGCTCCATGGCGTCGTAGTCGATCACCTCGTTCGCATCCAGGCCGTAGCTCACCACCTTGAACCACTTGCCGCTCATGTTCAGCGGCATGCCGTGGGTGAGGTGGCCGCCTTCGGCCAGGCTCATCCCCATGATGGTGTCGCCGGGGTTCAGCAGGCCGAAGAACACGCCCTGGTTGGCCTGGGAGCCCGAATTGGGCTGGACGTTGGCGAAGTTGGCGCCATAGAGCTGCTTCAGCCGGTCAATGGCCAGTTGCTCCACCACGTCCACGTGTTCGCAGCCGCCGTAGTAGCGCTTGCCCGGGTAGCCCTCGGCGTACTTGTTGGTGAGCTGGCTGCCCTGGGCGGCCATCACCGCCGGGGAGGTGTAGTTCTCCGAAGCGATGAGTTCGATATGCGCTTCCTGGCGCTCGTTCTCGGCCTGGATGGTGGCCCAGATCTCAGGATCGACGTGGGCGATGGTGTGCTGTTGGCGGCTGAACATGAGGGATGGCAGTCCTCTTCGGATGGAAGGGCCTTCGGGAGCCGGCGCGCCGCTGTGTGGAGGCGGCGGGTGTTGGTTCAGTGTATCGGAGCGCCCTTGGTCGCCTGGGCCTGGGCCAGGGTCTGGGGCTTGTCTGTCGCTGCTTGCCCAGGACCCTTCTGCGCCTTTTGGGCAGCCTGCTGCAATTGGCTTTGCTCTCCCAATACGCGCTTCGGGTAGCTGGTCTGCTGCGAGGTGCTGTAGGCACCCATGTAGGCGAGCAGGCCGCCTTCCACGCTGCCGGCCTCGGCGATGCTCTCTTTCAGCACCAGTGCACCCACGCGCAGGTTGCTCACGGGGTCGAAGGCGGCGCGCAGCCCGCCCAGGGGCTCGAACTTCTCCAGGTGCGCATGTGCCACCACCTGCATCAGGCCTTTGGCGCCGCCACTGCCCTGGGCGAAGGGGTTGAAGGCCGACTCCACGGCGGCCACCGCCAGGATCAGCGTCGGCTCCAGCCCCGCGCGGGGTCCGATGGACCAGGCCTCCAGCACCAGGCGGGACACCGGCTCCAGGGCGATGCGGTAGCGCTTGGCGAGCCATTCGGCCACGGCAGCCTGTTCGCCCGTCAATGAAGAGGGCTCTGTGGCCGTGGCGCGCGCCAGGGCTTCAAGGGTTTCACCGGGGGCCACGGCCGGGCGGGGCTCTGCACGCGCATCCTGCCGTTCCTGCAGCCAGCCCAGAGTGTGGGCCTCGATCACGGTGCGGAATGCTGGCTGGCTCCATCCCAGGATCAGCGCGGCGGCGATGGCCAAGCCCACCACGGCCAGCGAGTGGTGGCTGACAGCCACCACGGCACGGGCCAGCAGACCAGGCAAGGTGGCCTGCCGAAGTTGTGGCTCCGCCGCGGGCCGCTGTGGCGTGTTGGTGGTTTCGGGCATGTTCATCCTTTCGTCACTGAGGCGAAGGCGGCGCCTGCCAGGGCGCCTCCGGGGCGACAGTGATAATCGTTCGCATGCAGGCGCTGACCTTGAGATCAGCACGTGTCACTGTCTGTTGAGGTTTTCAGGCACCGACTTGACGTCGGGCAAGATTCAGGGAAAACCCTCAACTCATGCAATCGCGGCGGATTCTAGGGATGCCGGTATAACCGGTCAACACTAAGAAACGCTCAAATCAGATGGTTTCTTTATGAAGTACCGGGACTTGCGTGAGTTCATGGACGGTCTTTCGGCCTTGGGGGAACTGCGGCGCGTGGCGCAGCCCGTGTCACCGAAGCTGGAAATGACGGCCATTGCCGACACCGTGCTGCGCGCCGGTGGCCCGGCGTTGTTGTTTGAGAAACCGCAAGGTGCGACCATGCCCTGCCTGGCCAACCTGTTCGGCACGACGCGGCGCGTGGCGCTGGGCATGGGTGCGGAGTCCGCCGCCGAGCTGCGCGACGTGGGCAGGCTGCTGGCCGCTCTGAAGGAGCCCGAGCCTGTGCGCGGCCTGAAGGACGCCGGCAAGTTGCTGCACATGGCCAAGGCGGTGTGGGACATGAAGCCGGCCACCGTGCGCCGCCCGCCCTGCCAGGAGGTGGTGCTGGAAGGCGCCGAGGTGGACTTGGCGCGCCTGCCCGTGCAGACCTGCTGGCCCGGGGACGCCGGCCCGCTCATCACCTGGGGCCTGGTGGTCACGCGCGGGCCTCAGGGGGTGGCGCAGCCGCGCCGACGGCAGAACCTGGGCATCTACCGCCAGCAGGTGATCGGCCCCCGGCAGGTGATCATGCGCTGGCTGGCGCACCGCGGCGGCGCCCTGGATTTCCGCGAATTCGCGCTGGCCAACCCGGGCCAGCCCTTTCCCATCGCGGTGGCACTGGGGGCGGACCCGGCCACCATCCTGGGCGCCGTGACGCCCGTGCCCGACACGCTGTCAGAGTACCAGTTCGCCGGCCTGCTGCGCGGAAGCCGCACCGAGGTGGCAGACACGGGCGTGGGCGAGGGTGAGTGGCGGCTGCAGGTGCCGGCCAGCGCCGAGATCGTGCTGGAAGGCCACATCCCCGTGGCGGCCCCAGGCTTTGTGGGCGAGAGCGAGGCCGGCGTGCGGCTGAAGGAGCAGGGCGGCTACCTGCACGCGCTGGAAGGCCCGTTTGGCGACCACACCGGCTACTACAACGAGCAGGACTGGTTTCCCGTGTTCCAGATCGACCGCATCACCCAGCGGCGCGATCCCGTCTATCACTCCACCTACACCGGCAAGCCGCCGGACGAACCCGCCGTGCTGGGCGAGGCGCTGAACGAGGTGTTCGTGCCCATCCTGCAAAAGCAGTTCACCGAGATTGCGGACTTCTACCTGCCGCCCGAGGGCTGCAGCTACCGCATGGCGGTGATCTCCATCCGCAAGGCCTACCCCGGCCACGCCAAGCGGGTGATGTTCGGCCTGTGGAGCTTTCTGCGGCAGTTCATGTACACCAAGTTCATCGTGGTGGTGGACGAGGACGTGAACGTGCGCGACTGGAAGGAGGTGATCTGGGCCATCACCACCCGCATGGACCCTGTGCGCGACACCACGCTGGTGGACTCCACGCCCATCGACTACCTGGACTTCGCCTCCCCGGTCAGCGGCCTGGGCGGCAAGATGGGGTTGGACGCGACGAACAAGTGGCCGGGCGAGACCACCCGCGAATGGGGCCGCACCATCCGCATGGATGCGGCGGTGGAGCAGCGCGTGGCGCCGGTGTTGGCCGAGATCCTGGGCGCGCGCTGGGCCGCTGCCGCCGCCGTTCAGGACGTCCGCAGCGCCCGGCGGATCAGCTCGGAGGCCTTCTCCGCGAGGCAGGTCCCCACCGGGTGGTAGATCGTCTCGGCGTGCTGGCGCACGTAGCCCTCGATCTGGGCATCGGTCTGCGCCGCGGCTGCCGCGGCCACCTCGCGGCTGCCGTACTGCGCCAGCGCGGGCTGGGTCAGAGACTTGGAACTGCCGGCCTATAGCTCCATGATCGTCAGCTATCTCGGGGCGACTGGCGATGGGCCCTTCAACAGCCTGCCAACCGTCGAACTTGGGCGACCTGTGGACTGCGTGGTCAGGACCGTCATCATGAACACAACGCCCGACCTGAGCGATACCGTGATACCGACGAAGTTGGCGCTATGAGCTGACCGTCCGGGCCATGTGCAAAGAGTCAGCGGTCAGATCACGACATCGGGCCGGGCAGCGCCCCGTCGCCTTCAAGCTAGCATCGCAATCGCTTCCACCTCCACTAGGAACTTCGGGTTCGACAGCCGCGTCACCCCAATGGTGGTGCTGGTGGGCAGGGCTGCACCGAACAGCTCATCGCGCAGGTCCGGATGCTTGAAGAACTCGTCGATGTCCGTGGTGAAGGTACAGGTGCGCACCACGTCCTTCAGGGTGGCGCCGGCGCTGGCCAGGGCCCACTCGAGGTTGCGAGTGACCTGTCGGATCTGGGCGCGCATGTCGCCCTCGCCGATCACGTTGCCGTCCGCGTCCCGCGACAGCAGTCCTGAGACGAAGACGAGGGTGCCCTGGGTGACCTTGACCACCGGGGAATACAGCAGCACTCCGTTTATACGCCGCTCGTAGAGCGTGCTCGGGTGGATGTTCTCGCGGCCGGTGTGGGGGCCGGCGGCGGGGAAGGGGGAATGGCTGGCGGTCATGGGCGGTTTTTTTCCTCGGGGCAAACGGGGTGGGCCGCCTCAGTCCTGCGCCTCTTCGATCGCCTCGATGATGCGTTGCCTGGACAACGGCAGGTGCCGGATCCGCAGTCCGAGCGCAGCCTTCACCGCATTGCCCAGCGCTGCGGCCGTGGGGCCATGGGCACACTCGCCAGCACCCACGCTGGGCTGGTCCGGGTCGTCGACCAGCACCACTTCCACCTGCGGCATCTGGTTGAAGCGGGCGATCCCATAGCTTTCCCAGTCCACACTGGCGGGGCCCTGGGCATCGAAGGTCATTTCTTCGAGCAGCGTCCAGCTGCAGGCCTGAAGGGCGCCGCCTTCGATCTGGTTGGCTGCGCCGTCGGGGTTGATCACCAGGCCCAGGTCGGCCACGACCACCAGGCGATGGGCGCGGACCTCGTCGCTGACCTCCACCTGCGCAGCGACCGCGCACCAGGCGCCGGTGTTCTTGTAATGGGCGAAGGCCATGCCCCAGCCCTGGCCGCCCGGCTGCGACGTGGTCCACTCGCCCCCCAGGTGTTGGCGCAGCCGCTCGATGACGCGACGGGCGCGGGGGGAGGGCAGGTGCGCCAGCCGGAATTCGAAGGCGTCCATGCCGGCCTGCTCGGCCAGGTCGTCCATGCTCGATTCGATGGCGAACACATTGCCGAAGGCGCCCAGCGAGCGCAGCGCCGAGGTGCGTACCGGCATCTGCAGCAGGCGGTGGTTCGTGACCCGCAGGTGGCCGAAGTCATAGGCCGGAATGGCGTTGCGCTCGGAGCCGCCGCCAGCCGTCAGGGCGGCGTTGATGGCCACGCGCGGTGCGAAGCCGTCGCTCATCTCGCTGGCAGCCAGCAATGTGGGGGTGTCGGCCCGGCCGGGCCGCAGGCTGTGGCCGTAGCTCCAGATATCATGCGTCCATGTCGTGATGCGCTGGCCTTCAAGGCGGGCGTTGACCTGTATCGCCATGCCCGAGCCCAGGGGCGAGCGCACCAGTTCGTCCCGACGTGACCACAGCACGCGCACCGGCGCGCGGGCCATCCGCGACAGCAAGGCCGCATCCAGGGCGACATCGTCGGCACCGTTGTGGCCGTAGCAGCCCGGCCCCTCTGCATGCTGTACGGTGATCTGCACTCCAGGAAAGCACAGCGCCAGGTCGGCCCGCAGGTTGTAGACGCCCTGGCTGTGGCTCCAGACCTCCAGCCTCTCGTCATCCCAACGAGCTACCGCGCACGACGGCGCCAGCGCCGCGTGGGCAATGAAAGGCTTGCTGAAGCGGGCGCTGTAGGTGGCGGACCTGGCGCGCGCTTCGCCGCGTTCGGCGATCACCCTGCTTTCAACGGCTTGGGTGGGTAACCAGTCCTGCAGGGGCTCGCCAGCGAAGGGCAGGGACGCAAGTTCCCATTTCGCGGCACCGTCGATCAGGGCCGCGGCCTTCACCGCGCGCCACTCGTGCACCGAGGTGACCGCCAGAAAGTTGCTGTCTTGCCAGACCGACACTTGCGGATCCAGGCGCCGCAGCACTTGCGGGTCGACGCTGCGCAGCGTCGCGCCCGGCAGGCGGGTCCGGATGATGCGCCCATGCACCATACCGGGCAGCTCCAGGTCGTGCACATAGGCGGGCTGCCCGGTCAGCTTGGCCGGCAGGTCCAGCCTCGGCACGCTGCGGCCGACGACCCGGTGGGCCTGCGACTCCAGCAGCCGGGGGTGGCTGCCGACCTCACCCTCAAGGAGGCTCGCGGGTTCGAGCGCCTCGTAGGCAAGCCGCTGCTTGGAAGCCGGATGGACCACGCTGCCGTCCTCGGCGTGGCAGTCCTCTCGCGCTACCCGCCAGCGCGTAGCCGCCTGGGCAATGAGTCGTTCACGCAAGTCTGCGCAAAGGTGCCGGATGGCATGGCCCGACTCCTGGATGGACAGGCTGCCCGAAGTGACTGCCTCGTCAGGCGACAGGCCGGTACGTGTGGGCACCACTTCGATACGCGCAAAGGGCACGCACAGCTCCTCGGCGGCAATCTGGGCCAGGGCGGTGCGAATGCCCTGGCCGATTTCGACCTTGCCCGAGCGGACCTGGATCTGCCCATCTTCACCGAATGCGATCCATGTGGACAACTCGGGGTTGACTGCAAGGCTGGGCGGAAGGTCTGCGCGCACGCCGCCCTGGGCGAGCCTGAAAGCGAGGTTCATGCCGTAGGCCTGCTGCGCAGGGTGGCTGCCGCGCGCACGGCTGCCTGGACGATACGCTGGTGGGTACCGCAGCGGCAAAGGTGGCCGTCAAGCGCTGCGCGAATCGCCGCCTCGTCCGGTTCTCGTTCCTGTTCCAGCATGTGAGCAAGCGACACCACCATGCCGCTCAGGCAAAAGCCGCACTGGCCGGCCTGCGCCTCGATCATGGCCTGCTGCACCGGGTGCAGCCCCTGGGCGCCAAGGCCCTCTATCGTGGTGACCGACTTGCCCTCGACTGCCCAAATCGGTATATCACAGGACGCCTGCAACCGGCCGTCTATCGTCACCCGGCACGCGCCGCACTGGTTCAGGCCGCAACCGAAGCGAGTGCCCTTCTTCTTCAGTCGATCGCGCAGCACATACAGCAGCGGCTCATCGGGTAGGGCCCGCACCGTCAATGCCTCGCCGTTGAGGCGGAAGGCAAAAGCTTGTTCGTCAGCGCCGGTCTGCGTCATCGGGAGGAGGCTGTCAGGCCCGTGCAGTCAGAGGTCCATCGACTCTGGCACGATCTGCCGGGTCTTGAACCTGGTGTACCAAGTCATGACGGCGGCGCGGAAGGCGTCCTGCTCGTCGTCGCCTTGCTTCATCTTGATCAGGCGCTTGAGATTCTCGCGATCCGCTGCGCTGAGCTTGAACTCGAGATCTCGGGTCTTCACCGGCGAGTTGACGAACTGCGGCACATAGCTGGGGTCGCAGGTGCACTCGCGATGGTCGTCCCGCGGGGGCACCCGGTATTGGCCCGGGCGGCGCTGGTTCAGGAAGCCGGTGTGGCGCTTGAGCAACCTGGCCATCACCGCTTGGCCCTGGTCGCTGGCCTCGCGTACTGCGATGTCGATCGGGCGGAACCAGAAGTTACTGGTATTGGAGACGTCACCCGAGCCGCAGACGATGGGCACGGCCAGCACATCCATCAGCGCCATCAGGACGACGGTGTCGCCCTTGCGCCCGGTGTTGCGCCGCACGTTGGGGATGAAGTTGCCCGCGTCGTCCCAGCCGGTGTTCATCCACATGTTCAGGGAGTCGTGTACGTCGTCGGGGCACAGGCGGTATTCGCCGATCGCCTCCGCGAAGGTGTCCTGGCAATTGGTGTGAAGGCCGGGGTAGCCGCGCTCCTTCTCGAACTGGGTCGCGTGGCAGCGGGCCGCCAGCAGGTCGGTGACGCAGGTGTCGGGCTTTTCCAGGAACACCATCATTGGGTTATAGCGAGGCGGCTTGCTCCAGATGATGCTGCCGCGATGGGCGCGAAAGCCGGTGCGGCGCATATGGCCTACCGACATGGCCTCGCGGTAGTCATGCAGGTTGAAGCAGTTGAAGTCCACGCACTGGGGCCCCTCGGCCAGCGTGATGTGCAGGGTCTGTCCGGCCTTGAGCGGGATGGCCTTGCCTGTGACTGGTTCCAGGCGCATTGATTCGAGCGTGTTTCCGTATTCCATACTCAGTTGCCGTCCTTGCCAAAGAGTTGTTCGGTGTATTGGCGGAGGATGCTGTGGCAGACCTCTTCGATGGTGTTGCCGAAAGTGCCCTCCTCAACGACCTTCTGCAGCAGCACCAATTGCTGCTCGGTGAAGGGCACCTTGAAAAGGGTGTCGTGGTCGTCCATAGAAATGTCTCCAGGGAAAAAGCTCACCGTACGAAACGGGTGAGCGCCAGGGCGATGTCTGGCCAGATCATGATCAGGCCGATGACCAGGATATCGATCAGGATGTAGGGCATGGCGGCGAGGTAGATGACCTTCATCGACACGTCACGCACAACCCCCTTCATCACGAACAGCAGCAACCCAAAGGGAGGTGTCATCAGGGCGATCTCCAGGCTGATCAGTGTGATGACGGCGAACCAGATCGGGTCAATCCCCAGCTTCAGGATGATCGGGATGAAAATGGGCAGCGTGATCAGCATGATCGCGATCTGCTCCATGAAGCACCCAAGCACCAGGATGATGGCTTGCATCAGTATCAGCATCACGATCGGCGCGACATCCAGAGTCGTGACGAACTGCAGCAGGCCTCGGCTGGCGCCCGAATAGGCCAGCAGTTGGCTGAAACCGATGGCCGCGGCCATGATGGTGAGCATCATCACCGAGATGGTGAGAGTGCCCTTGATCGCGAGTACGAAGCGTCGCAAATCCAGGTCGCGGTAGGCTGCTGCCATACCGATCGAGCCCAGGCAGCCCAGGGCTGCTGCCTCGGTCGGGGTGGCCACGCCCAGGAAGATCACCCCTACGACCAGGAAGACGATGACCGAAAGGGGCATCACATACTTTACGAGACCGATGATTTTCTCGCGGGTGCTGGCCTTCTCCACGTCGTAGGCCGGCGCAGCTTCCGGGTTCCGCAAGGCTCTGACCAGGATATAGACGGCGTACAGCACGGCGATTAGCAGGCCTGGCACGACCAGCGCCATCAGCAGCTTACCGATGGAGACCTTGGCGACGGCGGCATAAACCACTGCCAGTGCGCTTGGCGGGATCAGCATGGCCAGGGCCCCGCTGCCCATGATGGGTCCCATGGACAGGTCGTGCGCGTAGCCGCGCTTGCGCATATCTGGCAACAGCAGGCTTCCCAGCATCGCGGTGTTGGCCACCGTGGAGCCGCTCAACGCTGCGAAGACGGTGCCGCTGCCGACGGTCAGAAAGCTCAGTCGGCCCGGCACGTGGCCCAGCAGCTTGTCCATGGCGCCAAGGGCCCGTCCAGCGATGTTCGACTGCCACAGGATTTCCCCCATGAGGACGAACAAGGGGATAGGCAGCAAGCTGAACGAGGTGACCGAGCTGTAGATGCTCAGGATGATCTGGTGGAAGGCGCGCCCGCCGCCTTGCAGCAGCTCCGCTCCCACCAGATTGATCAAGAGGAAGCCAAAGGCAACGGGAACCCCAGCTGCCAGCAGAACCAGCACAGAGCCGATGATGATCAGTAGAACGAGCCACCATTCCATCATTTGGCTCCTGAGGCCAGGGCTTTGCGAGCGAACTCGATCCCGCACAGCGCGAAGCCGAGGGGGATGGCCGCGTAGACCAAGTATTGCGGTGTCTGCAAAATGCCTTCGATCTGCACCTTGCCGCGCCAGCTCTCGGCAGTAGCGATGCTCCCCCACCAGGCGATAAACAGGCAAACGAGGCTCACGATCAGGTTCACCCCGCGGGTGAGCGCGGCATTCGCTCCGGGGCTGAGCCGGGCGGTGACGATGTCGATCTTCACGTGCCCCTCGTTACGTGCCAGCCAGGCCATTCCGAGGCAGGGGACGAACAGCAGGATGTACTCCGTCACCTCGAATACCCAGGCCAGGGGCTTGTTGAACAGCGCGCGGGAGACCACGTCGACGGTCACCATGAGCACGGCCAGGATCAGAAGGGCGCCGGCCACGGCAGCCAACGCGTCCTCCAACCGATTCAACAAACGATGGAACATGGGCGGTCGGTCGGAAGAGTTCCGTAGAGGAGGGCCAGTCAGGTGTGGAAGCCGGACTGGATCCATCCGGTGCAATGGCCTGAGGCAGGCCCCCGCAGACCGTCCGCTCAGTTACCCAGGCGCTGCAGGCTCTCGAGGACACCGGGGTTGGCCTTGATCGCGTCGGCGTTTTTCTCGACAAAGTCCTTCCAGCCGGCTTCATAGGCGACCTTGATGTAACGCTCCGCATCGGCCTTGCTGAATGTGATGGGCAGGACACCGAGCTTGCGCAGCTTCTGGTCTTCCTTCGAGAGCCTGTCACCGATGTACTTCTGCACTTCCAGTTCCAGGTCTGCCCCGATCTGCTCCAGCGTGGCCCGCACATCGGCCGGCATCTTGTCCCAGACCGCTTTGTTGATCAGGATGGCACCATCCAGGGAGTAGAAGGGGTGGTCGATCACGAACTTGGTGACCTCGTTCCAGCCGAATACGTCGATGCCGGTGTAGGTCCAGCCGTAACCATCGACCACTCCGCGCTCCATGGCGGTGTAGACATCGGCCGGCGCCATGGATACGGGGGCACCGCCCAGGGCGCGCACCAGCGGCGAGTAGACCGGCGACACGCGCATCTTCATGCCCGTGAAATCAGGCTTGTCGATCTTCTTGGAGGTGTACATCCGGAAGCGGTTGCCGCCCGCGGTGTTGGCCAGGTAGACGACGTTGCCCTGGTCCAAGTGGATCTTGCGCATGATGTCGTAGTAGCCCGACTTGCGCAACTCGGAGTCTTGTCCAACGAGGTTTGAGCCTGGAGGCGGGCCCGTGATTCCAGCGAGGAATGAGCCTGGAGGAGTGCAGAGGGGGGTGGTTTGTTGCGGCCCGTGGTGGGCTGCTGCGCGGGGCGTCGAT
>Ga0315906_10000704_pt1 | contig 51996 bp, 45 predicted proteins | sample LakEriMetagenome_4_FD_203526 | JGI IMG/M metagenome (GOLD analysis project Ga0315906, IMG submission 203526) | Freshwater fungal communities from buoy surface, Lake Erie, Ohio, United States - Buoy 2 MA122 | ecosystem: Environmental > Aquatic > Freshwater > Lake > Lake biofilm | place: USA...
CTCTGCCATGGTGCTTCAAAAAATGAAGAAAACAGCTGAGGATTACTTGGGTCACGAAGTAACAGAAGCCGTCGTCACCGTTCCAGCTTATTTCAACGATAGCCAAAGACAAGCCACCAAGGAGGCTGGAGAAATCGCCGGACTTAAGGTGCTTCGTATCATCAACGAGCCCACCGCCGCTGCATTGGCTTACGGTCTCGATAAAAACCACAAAGACACCAAAGTTGCCGTTTTCGATTTGGGTGGTGGTACCTTCGATATTTCCGTTCTTGAACTAGGCGACGGCGTATTTGAAGTGAAGTCGACGAACGGTGATACTCATTTGGGAGGCGACGATTTCGATCAGGTCATCATCGATTGGTTGGCTTCGGAGTTTCAGTCTGATGAAGGTCTAGACCTTCGCAAAGACCCAATGGCTATGCAGCGATTGAAAGAGGCTGCAGAAAAAGCCAAGATTGAGCTATCCAGCTCCAGCCAAACGGAAATCAATCTGCCTTATATAATGCCAGTAGATGGTATCCCAAAGCACTTGGTGAAATCCTTAACCCGCTCCAAATTCGAACAGTTGGCCGATAAGCTGATCCAGCGTACTCTGGAGCCTTGTAAAAAGGCTTTGGCTGATGCCAAGATGTCTCCAAACGAAGTGGATGAGGTTATTCTAGTTGGAGGTTCTACTCGTATACCTGCCATTCAAGAGCTGGTGGAGAAGTTCTTCGGTAAGAAGCCATCTAAAGGAGTAAACCCAGACGAGGTAGTAGCTGTTGGTGCTGCCATACAAGGTGCTGTACTTACCGGCGAGGTGAAGGATGTGCTTTTGCTTGATGTTACTCCTCTTTCCCTCGGTATAGAAACCCTTGGCGGTGTATCAACCAAATTGATTGAGTCCAATACCACCATACCTACTCGTAAATCTGAAGTGTTCTCAACGGCATCCGATAATCAACCATCTGTTGAAATTCATGTCCTTCAAGGAGAGCGACCCATGGCGAAAGATAACCGTACCATCGGCAGATTCCATCTCGATGGCATTCCGCCTGCTCCAAGAGGAACACCACAGGTGGAGGTTACTTTCGATATTGATGCCAATGGAATTCTCAGCGTTACCGCGAAAGATAAAGCCACAGGAAAGTCGCAGAACATCAGGATTGAGGCCTCTTCAGGTCTTACCGATGAGGAGATCAAGAAAATGAAACAGGAGGCTGAAGCCAATGCTGATTCGGACAAGAAAGCAAAGGAAGAGGTTGAGAAAATCAATCAGGCCGATACCATGATCTTTCAAACAGAGAAACAGCTTAAAGAGTATGGCGATAAATTATCAGCCGACAAAAAAGAGCCCATCGAAAAGGCGCTGGCAAGTCTAAAAGAGGCCCACAAGTCGAGGGATATCTCGGCGATAGATAGTGCCATGACTGAAATCAATTCTGCATGGCAAGCAGCCTCCGAAGAAATGTATAAGGCTGCTCAAGAGCAACAACCCCAAGGTGGTGCACCTCAAGGCAACGCAAACGCTGAAAGCGGAAATGCAAACGATGTTACCGATGTTGACTTTGAAGAAGTGAAAGACGATAAGAAGTAATAACATTATTTCCGATAAAATTAAAAACCCCGCAGTTAGCTGCGGGGTTTTTAATTTGAGGTGGTGTTCGAAAATTAGAGGAAATTCAGACGATTCATGAATGCATCCTTGTATGATTTTCCAACAGGTATGGTCTTGTCTCCAATCAATACTGTGTTTTCATCGAGTACATTGATTTTATCAACGGCGATGATATAGGATCTATGCACCCTCAGGAATTTATCGGAGGGCAGCTTTATCTCAATATCCTTCATGGTGGAGTGGATGATGAACTGGTCGGTAGCCGTTTGAATAATCACATAGTTGTCCATGGCTTGTATCCAATTGATGTTGTCGATGAAGACCTTGACCAGCATGGAGCCTTTTTTAACAAAAAACGAGTTTTGGATAACCACATTTCCCATGCTCTCAGGTGTCGAAACAACAGCGCCGGAGCCTTGAGATTTTCGGAAGACCATGGCATAACCTACCAGATTTTCTTTTTCGTCCTTTACAGGAGAGCAAGTGATTCCGGTTTTAACTGGGGTGCCATTGTGCAATTTGATTTCAGAATTCTCCAAATCCAAGGCTTTGTCAGCCACAGCTTGCCTGTGTAAGGTGTTTCGGTCAAATCTGTTGCCGTTGGCTTCTGTGATTTGAAGCACTTCAAAAAGATCCATGCCCTCTGCTTGGTCGAAAGTCTTTCCGATCAAATCCTCAGCTTTTGGATTCAAAAAGGATATTTTGAACTCGGTGTCTAAAGTAATGATGGCATCATCCAGATTGGTGAGCGCACTTTCAAAACGGTCTTTCTCATTGCGTGTCTCCTGGTCTTTGGCAAACTTGTAAAGTGCCATTTCAACGGTAGAACGCAAATCGGGTTCGTTGAAGGGCTTCACCAAATAACCGTAGGGCTCGGTTACTTTAGCCCTATCCAAGGTCTCCTTGTCAACGAAGGAAGTGAGGAAAATAACAGGGATTTCGTAGTGGTCTCGGATTCTCTCGGCAATTTGAATGCCATCGATTTCGCCCTTGAGTTTGACATCCAAAAAAACCAAATCAGGATTCACCTCATCTAAACGCATGAATGCAGACTCGGCATTGGAGGCTGTTACCGGTACATCATATCCCAATTTGATTAGGGTGTTTTGGATGTCCTTTGCCACTATGGATTCATCCTCGATGACCAGTATTCTTGTTTTACTCATAATTGGAGGTTATTGTTAGTCAAAAATAACCATTTCCCATGTAAAAAGGTAATGGGTCTGGATGGTCTACTCTTTTAGTATCAGCCGTGGTCGGGAACCTTGAAGTCTAGTTCGAAGGTGGTACCCTTGCCCGGCAATAATTTCAGTTTGCCCTCTAGTTGGCTGGACAACGCACTAATCAGTTGCATACCTAAGGAATCGTATTTTTCTATGTCGAAACCTGCAGGCAATCCAACCCCATCATCACTCACAATCAATCTAACCATATCCTTTGATAGGTATTTCAGACTAACATACAGATTTCCTGACCCATCATCACCAAAAGCATGTTTTAATGAATTGGAAACCAGTTCGTTTATAATTAATCCGCAAGGCACAGCTGTGTCAATATCCAAAGAGATCTTATCAGCTTCTACAACGGATTTTACTCTCTCGGGTTTGAGTTGAAAGGATAGAAATAGGTTTTCCACAAGCCTTTTGATGTATTCGTCGAAATCAATTTTGGAGAGACCGTCGTTTTGATAGAACCGTTCATGAATCAAGGCCATCGATTTGATCCTATCCTGACCTTCCTTCAATGCTTGCATGGCTTTTTTGTCATCCACATAATGGGATTGCAAGTTGAACAGACTTATGATGATTTGCAGGTTGTTCTTCACTCGGTGGTGAATTTCCCTAAGGAGAAGTCCTTTTTCCTCCAGCGATTCACGGATGCGCTGTTCCATTTCCCTCCTTACGGTGATGTCTGTGTCTATAACAACGAAGTTGCTTAATGCTCCTTTGTTATCGAATACCGGGGTCAATGTGTGCGATACCCACTTTAACGAACCGTCAAGACATTTCAATTGAGATTCGAAAACATCGGATACTTTGTTGTCGACGCATTTCTCGGCAATTGTTGCTGCGGTTTTTTCAAATGTGAAATCGGAAATGGTATCACCAAATTCCTTTCGAAAATCTTCCAGATTGTATCCGGTCATTTTTCTGAAGCCTTCATTCACCCATTCAATTTTTCCATTGGAGGAAAATACCATCACGGAGTTTCCGGTTTCAGAAGCTACCAAGGACAGCTTTTCCAACTCCTTATTCTTTTCATTTAATTCTTTGGTTCGCTCATTCACCAACCCTTGCAACAGGTTGCGTGTGCGTTCCAAATTCAATGTCCTGAGCTTGGTAACCAAGAAGAATCCTCCTATGCCTGCAACCACATAAAGTATGTAGAAGAATGTGGTTTTCCAGAAGGGTGGTTTGATTGCGAAGGAATAAGTAACGGGTATGGTCCAGTTCTTCCCGTTGGCGCTGCATCTCACCTTGAAATTGTACGATCCAGGATCCAAATTGGAATAAACAGCGAAAGGCCTTGAGGTGGGCGGGCTCCACGACAAATCAAAACCTTCCAATAAAAATTGGTATCTTATTTCATCCGGAGCATTTAGATAAACCCCCTCGAAATTGAATGTCACATGGTTGTTATTGTAGGGGAGAATCAGATCCTTAGGCAAACCGGACTCGGGGGATAATGATATTTTCTTGTTTTTCCAATCCGTATCTTTTAACAGAAGGCTTATGTTTGAAATGTGAAGTAATGGCAATACACTTTTGGGTAATGTTTGACGGGAGGAGAATTTGAATGCTCCATTGATGGTGGCAAACCAAATGTTACCTTCTGTGTCCTCGCATATCGCATTGGTTTCGGCGCCATTGAATCCATTGCTTCGGTTGAAATGGAAAAGCTCCTCGACTTTGGTTCCGCTTTTTGTTACAGCATCCAACACATCGACTCCTTCAATCGATCCAATCCAAAGTCGGCTTTTTGAGTCACTGAAAACACATAAGGTATTATCACTTGACAAACCCTGTTTGGTGCCTAGATGCCGATAGGATCGATCATCATCTAAAATATAAATACCGTTCTCGTAAGTGCTTACCAATGTTTGGTTCTGCGGACCTGAAGAAATGGATGTGACCTGCGACTTTGGTATGTTTAATTTTTGATTCAGGTCTATCACTTTGTTTTCTTTCAAAATGTATAGCCCGTTGGTGGTTCCTATCCAAATGTTTCCTGTGGAGGAGTGGTACACACTTCGGATCTTCTTATTGGCAAGAACGGATTTGGGATCTGATTCAACCACATCTCCCATGGGATTGGTCATTCTCAATCCATCATCTGTACCAAAGTACATGAATCCGTTTTTGTCCTTGGTGACGGAATAAATAGTCAAGTGGTTCAATTCGAAAAAGGGTTGGCTCACGGTCTTTTTTCGAGGATCAAATAGTGCTGGACCGAAATCCGTCCCAAGCCATACATTTCCATCTTCTAGAATAAGCATACTCCATATAGTAAGTCCGGATAAACCAGAGCCAGCGCCAATAGATTGCATGCCTCCGTTATCGAGATAGCTCAAGCCGCCTGTTAGTGTGCCGAAATAAATCCTGCCGGAATTATCCTTTGAGATACTAAGCAGGTTGTTGTTTGCCAATCCATCCTCATAGGAGTAGGTAGAGAAATGTTCGCTATTCCATTTACACAATCCACTCCAAGTGCCAATCCAATATGTGCCCTCCCGGTCTTTGATAACCGATTTTACAATACTGCTAGGCAGCCCATTTCTCATACTTATAACATCCTGGCGATTGTCGCTGAAAATGGTAACGCCATTGTTGTAGGTACTAATAGCTAGTGATTTGTTGGAGGGGTTCCCTGTAATGTCTTCAATTCGGTCATTTGCAACCATTGAAAAATCCACACTCGGTTCAAAACGATTGTTATTGAAGACAGCAATACCGGTATAGGTTCCAACTAACAGCTCTCCTCGTTCATTCTCATGCAGACTGAAACAAAGATTGCTTGGTAGTCCGTTTGATGTAGTGTAGTTTTTGAATTTGGTTCCATCAAACATGCTCACACCACCCATGGTAGCAATCCAAAGTCGGTTTTTGGAGTCTAATTTGATGGCGTTTACCTGGTCATTTACCAGACCTCGTAAGGCAGTATATGTGCTGAAACGCTTGCCATCATATCGGGATAAGCCACTTGATGTTCCAAGCCAAATATTGCCCAAATGATCTTGTGCTATTGCGTGGATGTCATCACCAATCAGTCCATCTGACTTATCGTAATATACCTGTTCAGCCTTGTTGAATTTGCAAACGCCTTTGCGCAGCATTCCGATCCAAATATTTCCTTGGCGATCTTCGAACAGGGATTTTACGGGACTACTTGATACTGGATTGCTTTTTTCAAAGCGCTGGAAATTCTCGCCATTGAAAATGGCAACTCCATTCATCGTGGCAATCCATAGCCTACCATGACGGTCCTGCAACATATCATTTATCTGGTTGCCAGGCAGCCCTGATGTGGTGTTGTAAATTTTCAGGTTATATGATTGCGCAAAAGCAGTAAATGGCTGCGCAAACAGGATAAACAGTAATCCACCAAATGTCTTCAATGCAACTGGGAAAATGGCTTTGCGCATCAACATTTTTGTTATAGACTGTGCCTAGCGAATTTAGGCATTTCTTGGCTTTAAATGCTAGTGTTTGTCTGCTTAGATTTCAGCCACTTGTATCTGGTATGAAATGCGACCGAAGCAAGAATGACCATTGTACCCATGATGAAGCCAGGGCTAAACAGCTCCTCTTCGCCGAAAAAAAACCAAGCAAGTACAATGCTGTACAATGGTTCCAAGTTCACCGAAAGGTTCATGGTAAATGCATCCAGTTTTTTTAGCGCCTGAATGGAAATGGTAAAAGCAAGGCTTGTGCAGAGCAGGCTAAGAAGCACCAACCAAACCCAATCGATGTTTGTTGGAATTTGAAAACCGGTATCAGTCAAATCAAAATAGGGTGGGAGTAATAGGGTTAAAATGACAAAGCCTGTAAGCAACTCATAAAAGGTGATATCAATAGCGTTGTGCTTGGATGTAAGTGATTTGTTGAATATGGTAAACAAGGAGCCAACGAAGGCACTCGCTACCGCAAGCAACATGCCTGCCACATAAGTTTGTCGAACCATGAATATAAGATACAGCCCTCCAATGACGCAAAGGCTTAATAGAATCTCCGGAACCTGAAGTTTTTGCCGCCTGAATAGTGGTTCTAAAACAGCAGTAAACAAGGAAACGGTCGAGAAGCAAGATAGCGCAATGGATACATTGGATGCCTTGATGGAAGCGTAAAAAAGCACCCAATGCAGTGCCACCAAGGATCCTACTCCTGCTATCGTTAAAAGGTCTTTGGTTTGAGGCAATTTGAAACCTTTTCTCAATAAAAAGGGAGCCAAGCCAACTGCGCTGATGATCATCCTGTACCAAACAATCATGCCCTCGCTCATATCTATCGCCCTCCCGAAAATTCCGGTGAAGCCCCACAGAAGGATGGCGGCATGCATAAGCAAGTAGGCGTTTCTCATAGCAGCAACTTCGATTTCAATTTTAGCAGCTCTGCCCAAAGCCTGGCTACAGGAAATCCTACAACATTATCATAGGAACCATGAATGGATGTTATGCCAATATGACCAATCCATTCTTGTATGCCATATCCACCGGCTTTGTCGAATGGCTTGTAATGTTCAACATAATAGGTCATTTCATCGAATTCCAATTCTCGGAAACAGACCTCTGTTTTTTCGTGGAATAGGGTTATTGTATTCAGATTTCGAATGCATACAGCGGTAATCACATCATGTTTTCTTCCCGAAATTTGCCGAAGCATATCCGTGGCGGATTTTGAATCGGCCGGTTTACCAAGTATGACATCGTCAACAACCACTATGGTGTCTGCCGTAACAATTGTTTCACCAAGTTCGACTTCTTCATCATAGGCATTTGCTTTTTTTTGTGCGATATATTCTGCCACCATGTAACCTTTCAAATCGGCTGGATAATCTTCAGACACATCCTTCAGTAATACCTTGAATGGTATTCCAGCACGCTCCATCAACTCCTGCCGCCTGGGCGATGCCGATGCAAGTATCAGGGGTTTTGAAAGGGTTATCATAATGATATGATTCCAATTGAGGTCAAATAAAAAATCGCCATCGATAGCAAGCCCGCAACCATCACCAATTTCATCCAAAGTGATAGCCTTGCAAATGGTTTATCAGATCCCGGGAGCAATAGTTTTATGGAAACAATTAAAAGCGGAAGTTGAATCAGGGCTGAAACATAAGTAAACGAAACCAAATCCTCCCATTGTTTGGTAGCATATTGGATGATTCCAATAGACGAGCAGATAATGAGTCCAAGGAAGCCTGCGAATAGTGATGCAAATCGCAATCCGAATAAAATGGGGAGCGTTTTTGAACCGAAGGTCAGATCTCCTTTCAAATCTTCGCAATCCTTAATAATTTCTCTCAGCCAGGTTGTCAAAAATGCAAAGCAGGCGTAAGCAATGAGAAAGGTTGTAACTGGTTCGTTGGCGAGTGCCGATGAATCAGCCAGCAAAGGAAGTCCAATGGTCATTGAAGTCAACAAGGCAACAATCAGGTTGCCCAGAAAAGGCATGTTCTTATAGTCGGATGAATAAAAATAAAGCAATCCGCATGAAGAGGCTGTTACAAGGAAAATTGTTGAATTCAAACGCGCGCCACCCGCGACATACGAACAAACAATAGCTCCAACAAAGAGAAAGGCATAAAGTATTTTTGATGCTCGAACACCAATGATGTCTATTCCATTGTCTTTTTGATTCACATCGTCGGTTTCTTTGTCGATGATGTTGTTGATCACATAGCCCGACGCCGCAGTAATGACTACCGACAAGCTGAGCAATAGGTAATCCATTTCATTCAGTGCACTGGTTGTCCCATACAACTCCAGTATGGGATTTACCAAGGTGTATCGAACTAAAAAAAGTGTTCCGGATAGGAGCAATAGGTTTCCTACTCGGATGAGGCGAAATAGGGCAAGAATTTTTAAAAAGGCGATGCTCACTCCCAATGTCCTTGAAGTTTCAAAACCTGTTCGATGACATCGCGTGCACAGCCATGTCCACCATTGAAGGATGAAACATAAACGCTTTCATTCCTGATTTCATGGGCGGCATCGGCAGGACAACAGGGAACGCCGCAATTTCGCAGCATGGGAAGGTCAGGCATATCATCTCCCATTACCAGCACTTGTGATGGATCAGATTCAAACCTGGCAAGCACCTCCTGCATTATTTGCAGCTTGTTTGTAACACCCATGTGTACTTCTTGGACGCCCAGCCTTTTTAGCCTCACTGGTACGCCGCTGGAATGACCTCCCGAGATGATAGCTAAACGGTATCCTTTCCGAATAGCCAATTGCATGGCATATCCATCTCTAATGTTCATCCGGCGAAGAAATTCACCGTCTGGCATCACCAGCAGCGAGCCATCTGTAAGCACACCATCCACATCGAAAATGAAGGTGTTTACCTTATGAAGTCTTTCTTTGAAATTGGTTTCCATATCACAAGGATATGAAAAAGGAATCAATACCCGAATCAGCGACTCCTTTTGTTTTGAACAGCTTGAATGGCCTCGGAAATATTTTTATAGATGCTTTTTGCGGATGGATTACCTTTCAGCATCGACAAATGTTTTTTAATTGTCGCCTGGTCATTTCGGCGTGCTGGACCGGTTTGAACTGAGTGAGGGTCCTTGGCAAAGGCGTTCTTAATGGTTGAACGGGCCAATTTCTCTAGAATTCCAAAGGGGAAGCCATGTTTTTTGGCCAAATCGTGCGCAATACCCAACAAGTGGTTTGTGAAGTTGTTCGTAAAAACAGCTGCCATGTGAAGCGCTTTCCTGGTATGGCTGTCCATGACATACACCTCATCGGAAATGGAATATGCCACTTTGAGAAGGCATCCAAGGCTTTTTTCATCGGTAGCTTCTACGCATACCGGTATTCGTGTAAAATCCGTTTTACGGTTGCCCGTTAGCGTTTCCATTGGATAAAAAACTCCAGCGTTCTTTTTCCGCCCCAATTTATCAATTGATACACTTCCCGAAGTATGGGCGATGAGAGCTTTATGGCCCGATAATAGTTTCGCAATGGATCCGGTGGCATCATCAGTGACTGTAATGATAATAAGTTCGGAAGAAGGTGTTTTTTGCAGAGTCGTGAAAAAAGGACACGCCAAGTGTTTGGCTAACGAATGACCGCTGCTACTGTTTCTCGAATGAATACCGGTGATTTGGTGGCCAGCACGGATGAGGTTTGGGGCCAAGGCATTGGCCATTCTTCCAGATCCGATGATGAAAATCCTCATGGGTTGTTTAGAGTCGCTTTTGATTTGCGTAAGTCCCTAAACCGTTTCCGCACCGCCATCATGGTTCCAATGACTAGTAGGAGGCAACCGATCCAAAGTACATTGATGTATGGAAAAACAATAGCCTTCATGATGATGAATTCCCTTTTGTTTTCCTTCTTTTCTGCTACCGATATAATTACTTTACCGTTGTCGGGATCGATGCTCAGGAATGCAATCTTTAATCCGAGATCCTCAATGAATGTCTCTTTGGATACAACCGATTGTCCTCGTATGATGAACAATGGCTTGGCCTCGCGTTTTTTGTTGTTAACATCAATGATTTCCAACAAGGCGCCAACCGCCACATCTTTGTCTCCCAAGCCAAGTTTGGATCGATCAACATCTTGGGAAAGGCCTTTGAATGTTATGAGCGAATTGCTGGTAGAAATGGTGTCTCCTGCCTCCATGGTGTCCACCTTGGCTTGTAGGTATTCACCAGCCCCCTCGGGCTTTTCAAGGCTCTCCATATCAGCGTAGGTGATATGGGTGTAGATATCTTTGTCGATAAAGTGTCTGGTAGATGGCTCAGCCACATTGCCCATACGGGGGTTGAGTTGTATTCTGGGTCGGAGGGTGAAAGCGGGCTCCAATTTACCTTCGCCGAAATTCGCTTTGAAATACTCGATGTTGTAATATACATTCACGCCTTCACGCTCTTTGCCTGTGTAGCTTATGAAGTACTTCGACATCTGAAGTGTGTCGCCTTTGAAAAGCATGATGTTTTCGTTGTTTGGAAAATCCTTTCCTAAATCGACATTCAGCATGTTTTTGGAGATGACTTCCTGTTTCCCGTTCGAGATAAGTGCGCCGAGCAGGATGAGAGCCATTCCGATGTGTGTTACGGAGCCTCCTGTATGGTCGAGCTTTCCTTTGAGAATACGGAAGGCGTAATCCATATTTGCGATGAATGCGAACATCGCGGTAAAGAGTAGCAAGATGTATTGAATGCTGTCGAAACGAATATAATAGGCGGCAACTCCACTGATGATTACAGAGGCAATCAATGACACACTGATTTTTTTCCAGAAATCTCCGGCCTGTGTGCTTTTATATTTTAGGAACTGAGCAAATCCGATCATCAGACAGATGATAATGGCAAATGGGATCTGCCACGAGTTGTAATGGTCAATCACATCAGCAGGCGGAGCCATGTTGGTTCCAAACAACTTGTTCAGAACTGGTATGGATGTGGTAAAAGTGATTTGAAGTCCGGCAATGAATAGTACTAGAGCTCCAATGAACATCCAAAATTCCCTCGAATATAAATGGTCGTCTTTTTCTTCCGACACAAATGCCTTTTTATTCCTGAACCAGTGCCACAGTGCCATCACAGCGAAAAAGCCCATATAAACCACCAATTGCCCGGTCATACCGAGGTCGGTGAATGAATGGACAGATGTATCTCCGAGAATTCCACTCCGTGTGAGGAAAGTGGAGTAGAGAATCAGTATAAATGTTACTACGGTCAATAAAAAACTGCTTAATAGTGTGGTGCCATTTTTCTTATGTATAACCATCACATGCGCTGCACCAACGAAGGTCATCCAAGGAACGAGTGATGCATTTTCCACCGGATCCCAAGCCCAAAACCCTCCGAACGACAGCGCCTCATAGGCCCAAGCGCCACCCATAAGTATACCTGTTCCTAATGCCATCACACCAAAAAACGCCCATGGAGTTGCTTGTGTGGTCCATTCGCGAATCCTTCCCGACATCATTCCACCCATCGCGAAAGCAAATGGGATGAGCGTAGAGGCAAAGCCTAAGAAAAGAACAGGTGGATGAATCACCATCCAATAATTCTGCAAGAGCGGATTCAATCCGCGACCATCATCTAACCTTTGTAAGTAATCGGGGAATTTGACGAAAGGCAAGTTGGCCATATCGGGATGCTCGCGAAGCAATACAAAAGGATTGGTTCCGATTTTATGACCGAGTACATAGACTCCGAGAACCATCGACATGAGAAAGGCTTGAACCAGACAAACCGTAACCATTACAGGTCCTTCCCAGGTTCCACCTTTTTTCAGGATGATCATTCCAAGCACCACATGCCAGAAGGTCCAAAGTAAAAAGCTGCCTTCTTGCCCTTCCCAAAAACAGGAGAAGATATAACGCATGGGCAGATCCATAGAGGAGTGCTGCCACACATAATAGTACTCAAATTTGTGGTTAAAGATGAGATAGTATAGGATAGCGAATATTCCAACAACAGACAAACCGTGCACGATGAAGGCCGACCGCGCAATCTTTTTCCAAGATTGGCTTTCCGTAGGTCTTTTGAATTCGAGGTAGTAGGCTATGGAACCAAGCAGTGCTCCGGCGAAAGCCAAGGCGATTAAAAGGTTACCTATTTTTCCCCAGATGAGCTGTTCGCCGATGTATTCCATAAGATGGAAAAGCGTTTTGTTTGGATTAGGATTGCGGAGGAGCCATCATGGTGCCGTCCGGTCCCTGATTCCCATTGTATTTGGAAGGACACTTCATCAGCAGGTCGCCTTTGGCCACATGGAATTCGTTGCCTACAGCTTTGCCAATGACCACGATTTGCTCGGATTTTTCAAAATCCTGTGGCTTGGTATCATTGTAAAGTACTTTCATTTCGCGTCCTTCATTGTCCACCAGATAAAATCCAAATAGATTAGCATTGACTTCTGGGTTATAGATAAAGGGTTTGTCCATGTTCAATTTACCAACTACATGGTAAGTGTCGCCCTCGTTATCAAGGGCTGTGTTGAAATTGGCATAGGTACTGGAGTCGGAAATCGTACTGATGATAACACCGATCAAAACGGCGATTACCACAATTCCAATGATGTGAACCTTTTTCATGGTTTTGGTCCGGAGTTTTGCTGTTTTTTCTCCATTTTTCTGATCCTAGCGTCCATGTAGGCCATGTATCCGATGATTCCAGCCATTACGGTTGCGGCGACAGCAACAACCACATAGATTTTTCCATTGGAACGCATGACATCAGCCATTTCAACTCCTTGACCGAATGAAGGCAGGGATGTAGCCAATACAAAGAACAGGGCGCTAAGTTTCCTTTTCATGAAATTTTTAGTTCAAATCCTGGTGTTGTTGCAATTTTCTGATGCGATACTTGAGGTTCAACATCCAAACACCCAATAAGGTCCATCCAATAATAGCTGGATAAAAAACCTTCCTGAGGTTGCTGTCTAAATCGTAGCTGTTGAAACCGGGGTTTCCGCCGTCGCCAGGGTGTAGTGAGTCGGTCATTCTCGGAAGCACGATGATAAATACCAACATCATCACAAAAGCGAAAATCGAGTATACCGCTGAAATACGACCTCTTTTTTCGGGATCATCCATAGAGCCGCGCAAGAGGAAGTACGCGCCGTAAACCAACATGGTTCCTGCAGCACCGTTTAATTTGACATCGTTGACCCACCAGGCTCCCCAGGTGTATTTGGCCCAAACCATTCCAGTTAACAAGCCAAGTATTCCGAAGAGCATTCCCACTTTGGCGCTTTCTTCTGCTATTGTGTCATTATGGAAGGATGGGGTTCCCAATTGGAGAATGCTATATACCAAACTTATGATGAAGAGAATCATCATCGCAAACCACATCGTTACATGGAAGTACAAATTGCGAATCGTTTCATTTAAAATAGGAAGCGCAGGCACTTCACCCAAAAAGCCAGCAACCACGGTGTAGGCGAGGAGTAATCCACATACTATTTTCCACCAATGATTTGCCATTAAAAAATTGAATTAGAGTGAATTAATTTGATGTGTTATTTCCAATTCAGTCTCTCCAAAGATAGGGAAACAGGATATAACAAAGGGCGTAAACCAATCCAATAAGAGCCAACATTACAAGCGCATAGGAGCTATTTACCGTCCATGCGATGCCATCAATTGCGTTTTTGGAGTATCTAATCAATACCATAAGAAATGGTACGAGTACGGGAAAGCTTAAAATGGCCATTAATGAAGGGTTGTTTCCAGCTCTCGATGCGATGGCGGAAGTCATGGTAAGTATGGAGGCAAATCCGAAACAACCCATAGCCAAACCCAACATGAATCCGGGAGGGTCAGTTATACGACCTCCCATCAAAAGCAAAAAAACTCCTAGGGTAATGGTACCTATACTTGTTAGGAGGATGGAGTTGTATATGATACGGGAAAACACCACGCCAATCGGACTTGCCAATAAATAGTAGTGTAACCGTACGCCGGTACTTTCCTGCATAAAGCTTTTGGCCACTGCATTTACAGCAGCGAATAGCATAATAATCCAAAACAAGGCGTTCCAAGTGGGAATATCCACAATGCTGCGGAAGGCTAGATAACTGATGAAGACCGTGCCAAGCACATAAATAAATGTGCCAGTCAAGGCGTTTTTTTGCCTAAATTCGTGGCTGAATTCCAAAGTGATAAGCTTCCAAAGCTGTTTCAAGGCCCTATTGATCTTTGGCAAAATTAGCTTATAACCTTTTTCCAAAACATCCGTAAACACAATTATGATCAAATTGGACATTTTGGCTTTCGGGGCCCATCCCGATGATGTGGAGATTTCTTGCTCTGGTACACTAATTAAACATGTTGCTGCTGGGTATAAAGTCGGAGTTATTGATTTGACTCGTGGAGAGTTGGGAACCCGAGGTAGCGTTGCCATCCGAGACGAAGAATGCCAATTGGCTTCTACCATCATGGGAATACACGCCAGAGAGAATCTGAACTTGGCCGATGGATTCTTTGAAATCAATGAAGCCAGCAAAATGAAAGTGGTGCAAGTCATCAGAAAATACCGCCCCAGTATTGTTCTTGCGAATACTTTGGACGACAGACATCCTGACCATGGAAGAGCCGCCAAGTTGGTAGCTGAATCTGCATTCCTCGCGGGTTTACGCAAAATCAATTCACAAGATGAATTGGGAAATGATCAAGAGGCTTGGAGGCCCAAAGCGGTTTATCATTATGTACAGGATTGGCAATTGAAGCCTGATTTCATTGTTGATATTACGGGATTCACGGATAAAAGAATGGAGTCCTTGCTGGCCTATAAATCCCAATTCTACAATCCCAACTCCAAAGAGCCCGAAACACCAATCTCCAGCCAAGCGTTTTTGAATATGATCGTTTATCGTTCGCTTGAAATGGGTCGTATCATCGGAGCTGAACATGGCGAGGCTTTTAAAATTCATCGGCCTATCGGCGTCCGACATTTAATGGACCTACTGTAAAAAACAAAAGGCCGTCTGAAAAGACGGCCTTTTGTTTGATTAAAACTAAAATCAGTTTTTAACGAACTTCACGGTATTGATGTTGTTTTCGTCGGTGATGGATAAGGTGTAAACACCATCAGCCAAGGATTTCACATTCAAATCCATTTTCAATACTCCAGAGCTTTGGTTTGATACAGGCATTTCGGCAACAACCTGTCCCATCAAATTGCGAATTTGGATGTTGCCCTTGTTCAGGTCGGAAGCATCAATGCTGATGGTCATCCAATCAGAAGCAGGGTTAGGGAAAATTTGAATAGCGTTTTGATTGTTTGCAGTTGGATTGCTGATTCCTAAAACCAAGGTGGGGTCGATGCAATCGTAAATGATGTCATTCGATCCTACAGGATGCTGTCCATTGGGTGGAACGGAGTAGCCAGGTGCTCCATCTTGTTGCCATATCATGCTCACGCAGTTGTCGACATTCTTTGCAAGAGCACAAAACACAGCCTCATCGAAGTTGCTATTGGATACATTGATAGGCACTCCCCATGTGGCGCCATTGTCTGTGGAAGCCATTAAATAAACATTGCGGAAGGAGAAGTTGGTAGGGTCAGGCTCTCCGTTGTCTGTAAGCTCTATCAATGGGCAATAGCTGAGGTATATGTTGCCGGCAGCATCTATGGCAGCGCTCGGCATGGAGCAAATACCATCGTTTCCGTATCGGCCTCCTAGGTTGGTAGCAAAGCTGGAAGCAACTCCATCTCCATCGATATCAGGTGCGGTTGCAATAACAACTGGATCATTGGAGCCGAAGCTTTCGTTCCAATAGAGCAAGCCATCAGTTGATAGGAACAATCCAATGTTAGCAGCTGGATCATCATCCAAAACCAACATGGCTCCGGCAAAGGCGTGAACCATTCCGTTGTTGTCAATTAATATGGCATAAGCACCATCGGTTGTAAGAACCGTGTCTGCAACACCATCACCATCAACATCGGTTGTTTGGGTTACATCATCGTATTTGGTGAAGGGGAAATCCCAAATAACAGTACGCGTCCAAGTGGAACCATTGTCCGTAGATTTCCAAAGGGCCCAGTCATCGGTGAGGTTACCTGAAACAAAAGCCACAGTGTTGTCTTTTGAATCGATGGCATATGCATCGGCGCGGAATCCGTTGTATAAGGTGCTATCAATACCGGGAGGGATTACGCGAAGTACATCCCAGTTTTGTCCACCATCCAGCGATCTGCTGTAGGATAGACAACCATTGAGTCCGTTTACAGCTGTTCCTCCGTTTCCAGTGGGGTAGGAGATATCGATCATGTGAACAGTGTTGCCATCAGGGCCACCTGCTGCGGTGCGAGCCCAGAGGGTATTTTGGCCGGTTGCGAAGCCTGGGATTGGAGTTTGTGTCCAACCACCAGTCCCTCCGGCAGTTGTCCTACGGTTGATGGCTGTTGGGTTCGATACGGAACCATGGGAAACTACAACTTCGTTCCCGTTGGCCAACTGAACCAGACTAGGCCATCCACGCCTATCCGTTTCTATTCTGCTGGTAGGATTAGCTCCCCAGGAACCAGTGTTGGAATTATACCAAGTCCCACGGTCGGGATAGGTGCCGGCTTGATCGGTACTGCCGGTCCAAACAGCGTGCACATTTCCATTTTTCTTGTAAATCCTATTTTGGATTGAACCGTTGGATTGGAGGTCATAAGTGGTAGAACCAATCAAGGTCTGAACCAAGGATGATTTATTGGAGTTGTTGGGTTGCCTCGTAACAGATTGATTGATTCTGTTTACTGGCAGCTCATTTCCGGTTGCGTCCATGACCTGGACTCTTTCAGGAGTGAGTCGACCGGTTTGGTAGAGTCTTTCCTTGATGAGGCTAACAGTGGATGGTCTGTTTTGTCCAACAGTCACCGTTGCAAGGAAAAGCATCGCAATCGATAGTAGATTTTTTTTCATGGTTTTTGGGTTAGAGTTGATTCTCAAAAATAATAATTATTGAATATAAAAAAAGCCCGTGTCTAGGACACGGGCTTTTGAATTAAAAGTTAGTAGGAATTACTTCACTACTACTTTTTCAGTTGAAATACCGTTAGCAGTAACGATGTTCAATGTGTAAATTCCAGAAGCGAATCCACGCACATCAACAGACTTGGTGTTGAAGCCAGCAGCTGCATTCATGCTGGTGCTGAATGTGGTTTTGCCAAGAACATCTACCAGCTGCAAGGTTACTTCTTCAGCGCTAGCCAAGTTGAAGTTGATTTGCAAGTCTGCAGAAGCAGGATTTGGGAATACAGCGATCTGCTGTGCTGCTGGGTTTTCATTAACTCCAAGAAGCAAGTTTGGCTGTGGAGTGTGGATGATATCGTATGGTCCGGGAACATCTGGATTTCCAGTAGGTTGGAAAGTGTTTCCTGGCTCACCGTCTTTGTAGTAGAATACATCTACGGTGCTACCGATGCTCTTTGGAAGCATTGGCCATACCATTTCATCAAAGTCAGAACCGTTCAAACGAACAGGAGTAGTCCAGTTCATACCCATGTCTGCAGAGGCCATATAGAAAGAGTTACGGAAAGACTCTTCCCAAGCTGGATCAGGGTTTCCGTTGGTGGTATTCTCAATAATAGATGAGTAAACCAGGTGGATGTTGTTGTTCGCATCCACACCAAGAGATGGCATGGAAGTCAAGCCGCACTGGTAGATAGCGATATTTGGAGCGAGTTCGATTACACCGCTTCCATCGATATCTTCAACGAATGCAATAACATTGTTGGTGATGTCACCAGCTGGCATGGTCTCATTCCAGTACAACAATCCGTCGGTACCAGGGAAATAAGATACATCAGGAGAAACTTCGCATAGGATACGAGTGCTTCCGGTTACTACGTGTACGGTACCGTTGTTGTCGATAACGCAAGAGATACCGCTGTCGGTGGTTGGGATGGTGTCAGCAACTCCATCTCCATCAACATCAGAGATTCCGAGGTTTGGATCGTATGGAGCGAGAGGGAACTCATTGATAACAGTTGTAGTCCAAGTGGCACCATTGTCGGTAGATTTGTACATTACCAGACTTTCAGAGAAACCTCCTAGAACGATAGCAACTACATCTCCACGAGAGTCGATATCGTAACCATCAACGGAACCTTCGAAAAGATAAGTAGAGTAGTTAGGAAGAACGAGGTTCTCATCTACCCAAGTAGCACCACCGTCAGTAGAGCGGGAATAGAAATTATAGAAAGGGGCCGCGTTAGGGTTGCCTAGAACATGCACGGAGTTACCGTTAGCACCACCAACAACCATGCGAGGCCAGGTAACGGTAGTAGTACCAAGGGCACCAGAGGTCCAAGCTCCGCTGCCTTTTGTTGCACGGGTATGAATGTTGGTTGGGTTAGTGCCATGGTTTACAACAACCTCGCCACCTGTTCCGGTAACACCGATGTTAGGCCAGCCAGTACGATAGGCTTCTTGACGGGCAGTCGGAGCAGGGCCCCATGCAGAACCATCAAAATAATTGTAGCCCATACCACGATCAGGGTATGCAGTTGGAGCATCACCTTTCGTCCAAACTACTGAAATGGTATTGTCGTTGTTACGCTTAACTCGATTACCTACAGAACCATAGTTGGATTGCAAATCGTAAGTAGTCTGTCCGATAACATTCTCAACCATAGAACCACGATTGGCACTTACGGTTGGGTTGATAGCACGCGTAGGAACGATAGCACCATCTGATGGACGCTGCACCATACGCTTTTGGGTCTTGGTAGCTTCGTTCAGCCTAGACTGTACAGATTCTCTGTTGTTTTGAGCAACAACGGCGAATGTGAAAGTCAAAGCCAAACCACTGAGTAACAGTTTTTTCATTTGAGTTTAGATTTGATTGTTAGTTATTGGTTGTTTGGATTAATCATTAATGAGTAGGTTAAAAACAATTTAACCTAGTGGTAAGCAAATTTAGGATATGGCACTTAAAAAAGGTAGGTAAATCAATAAAAAGTAATGAAATTATTTCAACCACTTAACTATTTGTTATTCAGGTTGTAAAACTTCATAAAATCTAAGGCAACTGATTTCATGGAAAAGTACTGTAATCCATAATTGTGAAGCTGAAGCTTTTCGCAGTTGAGTTCCTGTATAGCTACCTTTAGCATGGCGTTTTTCAATGAATCAAGGTCGCCCTTGGGTACCAGCAAACCATTTGCTCCTTTGACATGTTCTCCGATTCCACCCACATCACTTGAAATAACAGGCACCCCGCAGCAAATCGATTCTACTATGGTGCAAGGGAGATTTTCGTAATTGCTGAACATGACCATGGCATCCGCATTTTGCATTTGATCCAATAACAACGGACCTTCCAATAGTCCGGTGAAGTGAATTTTAGAATCTACGAGTCCGGTTCGATTGGCATACTCAAAAATGGCATTGTAATCTGGGCCATCTCCAACAATGTAAAGTACACATTCGGGTTTGGTTTCTATCAAAGATTGAAATGCGTCAATGATTCCTTTGATATTTTTCGCAGGTTCATCAAAACATGAAACATGAACAAATCGGGTGGTGTTCCCCTTTTTTACTTCAGCCGACGGCTTAAAAAAGTCTGTATCGGCCACATTGGGTATCACTGAATATTTCTTGTTATGCAAACCAGTCATACGCATAGCCTTGGCCAGGTTTTCTGTGACTGTAGAGACACCGCTCGCATATTTTACAATCCGTTCCGTTATTCGCCTCCTCCACCATCCTTTGTAAGATCCTTTAGCGATGTTATCGGGCAAGTATCTTGACCAATGTTCCGTAATGTAGTAAGGAATCCCCGAAGTAAGTTTAAGCCATAGGGCTGGAATGGCCGTTCGGGTTAAAACATGCACATGAGTAATATCGGGTTTTTTGATGTTTTGCAGTGCTCGCAAATAGTGCCAGATTTGAAACAATCCGTTTAGCAGCGCAAATCTACTTTTGCCATAATAGATGCGTATTTCCTTGATTCCGTTTACCTCAGAAATGTCAATAGATTTTTTGCCAACAGGAACAGTTTTGTCGCTGATAACATAGAGCACTGTAACATCCGCAAACAAGGCTACGGCTTCTGCGTGTCTTCTTACAAAAAGACCAGGCATCGGGTCATGCCTATCCGGATACCATCTGCTGACAAAAAGTATGTGTGGCCTTTGGCTTTTCATTTGAGTCGAAAACGCAATCTAAAGGAGTTTCCAATTACCACTACATCGGAGAAGGCCATGGACAATGCAGCCAGCATTGGACTAAGCATTCCAATTGCGGCCATGGGTATGGCTACAGCGTTGTAGGCAAATGCCCAAAATAGATTTTGCTTGATGGTAGTTAAAGTCAATTTTCCTATTCGTATCGCATCCTTTAAGATGTTCAAATCGGCTTGGCGTATCAATACCACATCGGCAGTGTTCAATGCGATGGTGGAGGCCTCACCGAAAGACACACCGATATCGGCGCTTTCCAAAGATGGAGCATCGTTAATGCCATCACCAAGCATCAATACCTTGCCCGAATCACGAAGCTGGTGGATCATCTCCGATTTCATTACAGGTGTTTGGCTATGATAATATTCTGCAATCCCCAGAGATTCTGCTACCCGTTTACAGTTTTCGAACCGATCACCGCTTGATAGGATGCATTTGATACCATTGCTTTGTAACCAATCTACCAAGTCCTTGGCACCTGGTCTGATATCATCCATCAATTTCAAGTAGGCCCGATTTTCGCCATTCTTTTCCAACACCAGATCAAAGCCTTCATTTCTGCCTGATTTGATTTGGTAGCTGTTGCCTTCTGTATCTTCAGCAATCATACCAATGCCCTTGATTTCTTCGACCTTGTTAAAGAGCACCTGGTGCTTCACTATAGGCTTCCAGTTTTCGACCAAGGATTGGGCTATAGGATGACTGGAGTGTTGTTCGATGCCATACATGATTTCAATCGCTTCTAGCTCCTCCATTTCTTGAAGTTTGAGCTCTGCCACTCTGAATTTTCCGGTTGTTAGCGTTCCTGTTTTGTCAAATACAACAGTTTTGATTCCATGAAACTTTTCCAAAGTTGATCCGCCCTTAACCAAAATGCCTTTTCGAGCTGCAATACCCAGTCCCACAGCAACAGCAGTCGGAGTGGCCAACCCCATGGCACATGGACAGGATATGACCAGTACGGCAACGGCATTCATCAGGCTTTCTCCGATGCTTCTTTCCAAGCCCCATAAATTGAGAAAAAATGCAAGCACCGAAATTAGAATCACTACCGGAACAAACCAGGCACTGACCTTATCGCCCAACTTTTGTATTTCGGGTTTGCTTTGTTGCGCCCTCTTCACCATGTCAATTATGGCTGCCAACATAGTGCTTGCTCCTGATTTGCGAACCACGAATTTGGCAGAGCCGTGGGTTACTGTTGTGCCTGTCAGTACCTGGCTACCCGTTGCTTTGGTTGTTGGAAGGGATTCACCAGTCATGGCAGATTCGTCTACGAGTAGTTCACCCCAGTAAATTTCACCGTCGGCCGGAATGGAACTCCCGGTTTTCAACATGACCATGTCGCCTGGTTTGAGGTCCGATGCGGGAATCGTTTCCACAAGTTCAACCATGTTTTTTCCGATGGTTATTTTTTCCGCTTCACTGGGTTGCATCTGTGCTAGTTCACGAAGTGCGGAAGTTGTTTTCTTGACAGATCGCGCTTCAATCACATTGCCTAGTAAAATCAGCGTGATGATGGTGGATGTGGTTTCGAAAAAGAGAAAGCGATGTGACTCGGGCGTGTCCAAGTAGAGGTACATACCTGTAAGGCTGTAAAAGAATGCAGATGTGGATCCAACAGTTATTAAGACATCCATATTTGGAACCCCGGATTTGATGGAGTTCCATGCACTTTTTCCAAAGTGAATCATACCCAATATGAATACCGGTGTGCAGCATGCCAATTGGAACCAGGGGTTGTGTAGGATAGACCAGCTCATCAACATATGTCCCATTAGGGGCAACGATAATATGGTGCAGACCAATAGATATTGCTCCTGACGGGTTGACGGGAACCTACCTGATTTTACTTCTTGGAGCGATTTATTGCTGCTTCCGGCGACGGAGTAGCCCAAGGATCTGATCCCAGCTTCAATTTCAGGGAGCTTTTCGGGCTCAATCGTAGAAAAAGATACATCACCCGTGGTAAAGTCGACAGAAACATTTTGCAGGCCTTTCTTCTCCAACATACGAGCAACCCCCAGCGCACAATTACTGCAGGTCATACCCTCGACGATGATGTTGGTCTTTTGTTCCACAGGCGATATTCCAATAAGAAGCAAATTTAATCCATTACTCGACCATTAAAATTTTGTAGCACAACAAATTGCAATAATTAGGTGCTTTTGGTACGACAATCCTATTTGCTGATATGCACTTGTCCAACAAATGATTAATTTTGCAGTCCCCAAAAGGGATAGTGGCCTCTGGCCACTGTGATGGTGAATGTAGCTCAGTTGGTTAGAGCGCCTGATTGTGGTTCAGGAGGTCGCGGGTTCGAGCCCCGTCTTTCACCCTACAAAGGAATCCCCGAAAGGGGATTTTTTATTTGCCTGAGTTGAACTCTTCCCAAGTCTTTTCCTTGTAAATGTTTTCACCATAGTAACGAAGGGTGGGGAGTAGTTGCTCAACGGTCATATAGCCCTGTAATGGTTGCGTGGCCAGTGCGAATTTCTCATCCAATATGACATAGGAGGGATACCCCATTTTACCTGATAGCAACGAGACCGCCAATGTGTTCGATTTGTATTGGGCTTCAAAATAAAAAACCTGTTCTCTGAAACGGATGGTGTCTTTGGTCTCTGCGTTTAATTTTACCGGGTAGTAATTTTGGTTGATGTATGCCGATATCGATGAGTCGGCGAAAGTGGATTTATCCATTTTTTTGCACCAGCCACACCAATCGGTGTAAACATCAATAAATAGCTTTTTGGGGTTCTTCTCAGAGAGGGAAACGGCTTCCTCAAAGCTCATCCATTGAATGGTGGATGGTTGCTGCGATTGGCAGGAAAGTGTTGCTGATGCCATAAGCACCAGCAACACGAATTGTTTTGCATTATTCATAATGGAGTCAATCTTTCTTGGTGGCTATTCGGTACAAAACAAATGCCAATCCAAGGAAGAACGCGGTTCCAAGCAACATATAGCCTCCCTCGCCAATAGCGCCGGTAATGGCATGTTCCATATTTACCATTCCGAGTGATTTGGAAATGTTGTCGTTTACGGAGAGCAGCGCAACCAATACTCCTGCAAGTGCACCGCCAGCAACAAGTCCGGTGGCGAACAAGCTGCCTTTTCCAAGCTCTGCATCTTCGGTTTCAGTTTTGTTTTTCTTGGATTTCCAATCAACCAATCCTTTAACCAAACCTCCAGCGAAGATGGGCAGCGTTGTTGAAAGTGGGAGGTAGGCACCTACGGCGAAGGATAGAGCCTTTACGCCGCAAAGCTCCATGGTTATGGCGAGGAACACACCAACCAGTACGAATTGCCAATCGAGGTTGAATGAAAGCAAACCTTTGATCAATGTGGCCATAAGTGTACCTTGAGGGGCGGGATATTTTTCGGTTCCTATGGCATGTTGAATGCCTTGCGCTACCATTTCTGGTGTAGGGTTGTCGAGTATCTGTACGGTCAAGCCAATAACGATTGACGATACAATGGCTCCAACAAAGAGAGCAATTTGCTGGTATTTGGGCGTAGCACCAACGATATAACCGGTTTTCAGGTCCTGTGAGGTGGCGCCTGCGTTGGCTGCTGCAATGCAGATCATACCACCAACCACCAAGGCCATCGGTTCATATATTTTGCCCGTCCAACCCACAGCGATGAAAATCAAAGCGGTTCCCATCAGGGTTGCAATGGTCATACCGGAGATCGGGTTTGAGGAGGAGCCGATAATACCTACGATGCGGCTGGAGACGGTAACAAAGAAGAATCCGAATATTACCACAAGCACACCGAGTAGCAACTTGCCCAGAATCGTGTCGCCGGGAATCTGCGGAAGCAAAGCCATTAATACGACCAAGCCGATGCTACCTAATACAACAGTTTTGAAGGATAGGTCATTCTCCGTTCTGGAAACGGCTTTGCCATCACCTTTTTCCTTGATAGAACCAACGCTCTCTTTGAATGATGCAACAATGGTTGGTAAGGTTTTGATGAGTGTAAGGATACCTCCAGCAGCCACGGCACCTGCACCGATTTGGCGCATGTATGCGAAATATACGGCTGTAGCTGTATTGTTGAATGATCCACCAACCAAGGCGCCGTTAACGATTTCCGGATTCCATCCACCTTTGCCACCTGCAGTCATCAGGTCTTTCAGGTAACCCAGCTTCACCAATTGCATGGCGATGGTTTCGGCAGGAACGATGGATGCCAACAGGGGAATCAATCCGAGCCAAGCCATGACACCTCCGGCCACCAATACGCCTCCGATTTTTGGTCCGATGATATAACCTACGCCTAGGTATTCGGGGGTGATTTCGCTGTTGACGGTTGCAGACGGGAAAAATTTATTTGTTTGTTTAGTGACCCATGCCGGTGTTTCGGCGATGATATGAAACACCTTTTGTAAAATAGCATAAATCATGGCGAAGCCCAATCCCCAATAAGCGGTTTTGGCAAAGTCGCCTCCTTTTTCGCCGGCAATGAGTACAGAGGCACATGCTGTGCCTTCCGGATAGGGTAGGTTTTGATGTTCCTTGACGATGAGTGATCGACGAAGTGGAATCATCATCAAGGTACCAAGAATACCTCCGAAGACCGCCAAGGTGAAAATGGTCCAATAGTTGAAGAAGGAGGCTCCTGTACTTACGCCCTGTTCATTGATGGATAGGAACAGGAATCCTGGAAGGGTGAATACAACACCAGCGGCAATGGATTCGCCTGCCGAGCCTGTTGTTTGTATGATGTTGTTCTCCAAGATGGTTGTCTTGAAAAATTTTCTTCCCAATGAAATAGCCAAAACGGCGATGGGAATGGAAGCAGAAACGGTCAAGCCTGCTTTAAGTGCCAAGTAAACGGTGGATGCTCCGAAAATGATGCCGAACATGGCGCCCAGCAGCACTGATTTTACGGTAAACTCCGCCACTGAGTCGGTTGCGGAAATGTAGGGTTTGAATTCTTTCTGATTGGTTTGTTCCATGTGTGTGTGGGGTTGAAGTGAAAAAGGCACCACCGAAGTGATGCCTTTGATTGAAGTTGATTGCTTAGTAGATGTTCTTCTCTTTCATAACAGCGTTGAGCCACTTGAGAAGCATCATCATGGCTACGGCCGCCACCATCACCAATGCAAAGTTCATGATGAAGAAGTAGGACTTGTCTTGGAAGCCTTCCCACATCCCCGAAAGGGAGCCGGAAAGTTTATTGCCTAGTGATGTGGAGAGGAAGAAGCCGCCCATCATCAAGGCTGTGATTCGAGGAGGGCTGAGTTTCGAAACCAGCGATAATCCCATAGGGGAGAGGCAAAGTTCTCCGATGGTGATCACACCATAAGAAGCGATGAGCCACATGCTGCTTGCTTTGGAAGTCAGGTCGTTCGTTGCTGAAACGGCTCCTACCATTACGAGTGCCGAGAGGGCTGTTACCACCAATCCGATGGTGATTTTGGTTGGGGTAGAAGGCTCTTTGCCGCGTGTACGCAGGAATCCCCAGAATCCAACAATGATTGGGGTGAGTAACACAACCCAAAATGGGTTGATGGACTGATACAATTCAGCCGAGTAAAGCTTCAAGCTGCTTCCTTCTGCTGGTATTTTCTCAGGTGCTAGATTAGAGAAGTAAGCTTTGCTGACCTCATCGGTAGCTGCTCCATTGTTGGTTACGGTTTGTGCCATACCAACCTGGTCGGCAGCGGATGCAACCGAAGCGGCCATTTCACGGTCGGTGTAGCTCTCCGCCCAAACGGTAAGGGCGTCGCCGTTTTGGTGGAAAACAGCCCAGAAAACAATGATGCAGGTGTACACGGCAAGAAGAGCTCCAATGGGACGCTTATCCTCTTGGTTGGCTTTTTGGTATAGGTAAACAAAGAATGCCACGACGGGAATACAACCGAAAATGAAGGCATCGTTGGTATCGGTTCCAAGGATTTGTCCTGGGAGCAAGTACCCGACCAGTCCAAAAATAAACATGGGTACTACGGTAAGCATAAGGATTCTTCCGGTTGACATATCGCCAGGCTGAACGGGCTTAATAACATCGGCCTCCTTCACATGGCGAGTCCAAATCAAAAAGATGGCAACACCTATCAACATACCTACACCGGCGGCGGCGAAGGCGTGTCCCCATCCGTAATTGATTCGAAGATAAGCAGCAACGAAGTTGCAGAAGAAGGCACCAATGTTGATTCCGGAGTAGAAGATATTGAAACCAGCGTCCTTGTTGTGCCGGTATTTGTCGTTATTGTAAAGGTTACCTACCAAGGTGGAGATATTCGGCTTGAACATCCCATTACCCAGGATGATAAGCAGTAACGAAACATAAAACGCCGTGGTGTCGTGTACGGAAAGTCCGAAATAACCCGCTGCCATCAGCAAGCCTCCGGCAATGATGCTTTTCCGGTAACCCAATATCCTGTCGGCCAGCAATCCACCAATAAATGGGGTTAGGTACACCAAACCTATGTAGGTTCCGTAAACATCACTCTTTTGGGCGTTGGAAAAGCCCATTCCCCCGTTTTCCATGCTATCCAGCATGTAAAGGGAAAAGATTCCCAGCATCAAATAATAACCGAAACGCTCCCACATCTCGGTGAAAAACAATACATAAAGTCCTTTCGGATGTCCCTGGTTGGTACCGGAATTAGTCATATAATGTTGCTTTTTAAATTGGTTTAGTGGGGTTAAATGTACTTTTTTTTTAAATATGTGAAATCCTGTATTGTAGATGAAATTTGTCAAAAGTTTGTAGAATTTCTAACTACTTTTAGTGATATTTGTCATATGTTTAATTATAGATAAAGTTTTACATTCGCGAAAATGTTGTTGATTAAGGCAGGCCTACCATTGCTTAACAAGCAGAACCTAACCCAATTCTTAAATTATTTATGCCTACCGGAACTATCAAATTCTTCAATCGCAAGAAGGGATTTGGATTCATCATTGTGGATGATTCCCAAAAAGAAATCTTCTTTCATGCTACGGGAGTAGTTGACAAGAACAGTATTAAGGAAAACGACAGGGTGTCATTTGAAGAAAAAGAGGGCGACCGCGGTATTGCAGCCGTAAATGTGGTTAAACTTTAACCACCTCCACTTTTTTTGATCGTCGATTGATTTTTAAAGACGATTCGATTTCCCTTGACCTATTGCATAACTTGGCAATCAGCCGGGTAGTTCTGCCATACCCCAAAACAGAAATAGTATTCCTGCCGATGTAATGCCGTATAGAGTCAGGTCGAACGAATTGTCGGCTTGAAACAAAAAGGGTGTGAGGAAAAACCCAGTCATTAATAGCAGGGTGCCTATGGCTCCCAGCGCCAAGCCCCGTTTCTTTTTTTTCAGCAGTTGGTGTCCAACGGGTTCGTTTCCGAGTAAATCAGTATTGTAATTAGCAAGACCCATTGCCATCAAAATTTCCGTAATGGTCGGTCTGCTTTCCCGGTCTTTGTACAGTTTTTCCGATAAATCCGCTCGGTGATGCTTTTCTTCCATAGAGTAGCTTTTTATGCGAGTTTAATCCATGGACTTGGTATTGATAATGATATTGGTCATGGATTTAAGCAGATAAGTTTCCGCGTTAACGGTTGATGTAGCCACCAGAAACCATAACAATACATCCGAGTAATTTCAAACCAAACAATTTCAATTTTTATGTGGTGATTCGTTTTCTATTTTTGTGGAATGAAAAAACTTACTGATTCGCAAATCCGATTCATCGATAAGTTGATTCCTGGTCAGCGAGCTTCAGGAGTGGTTACGGGATTTGCCGATTTTGGTGCTTTTGTTTCTATTGGAATGGTGAGTGGATTGCTGCACAATCGCAACATCAAGTGGGGTAGGATAGAGGATCCCAAACACCATTTGCGTTTAAAGCAGAAAATCGAGGTCGTTATATTGGAGGTTGATAAGGATCTTCATCGTTTCACCGTAGGCTTGAAGCAGCTGCAAGAGGATCCTTGGGAGCGTTTTATAGGTAAATACAAAGTCGGCGATACGGTTGCAGCTACCGCTTTGTTGAGAAAAGAGTTCGGTTGGGTAATGGAGATAGTGCCGGGTATTGAAGGCTTACTGCACAACTCGGAACTGGCTAATTATTCGCAGGCTATGGAGGAGGGTCATGCACTTGAGCTGATTATTCGAAATATGGATGTGGATACCAGGAAACTGTACCTGGGCTTTTGATTTATACATCTTGTTTTATATCTTTAGATTCTAACTCTGACTAGCATGAGAAAAATCCTACTTCTTATTATCTTATTCGTTGTGGGCTCGACCCGCACTCAGGCACAAAACTGTTTTGTTTCGGCCAACTTATCGACTATTTGTGCCACTGGATGTAATTTTTCCGCCACGGTAGTTTTCCAAGGACCAAACATGCCTTTTACTGTAACGGTAACCGGCCCCAACAATTATGTATTTGGACCCGTTATAGCTACATCCACAATCTTTCTTAGCAACATGTGTCCGGGATCGTATCAAATCACTGTCGTCGACAACCTCGGAAACCAATGTGCCCAAACACTTTTCACGGTTCCTGCTTCAATCCCATTGACAGTGATTTCGCAAGTTGTCAATGCTTCCTGTTCCACTTGCAATGATGGGGCTGTGGTACTTTCCGCCTCTGGAGGCACACCACCCTATGTTTTTAATTTCAATGGTATCAACACTTCTTTTGCGGGGAATGTTGCTCCAGGAATGTATTTTGCATCGGTCACCGATGCTAATGGTTGTACCGACTATGACACGGTTGTGGTTTCTGTTGGAAGCAGTAGCAGTTATTCCCTTTCTGGTGAAATCTATTTGGATGTGAATAGCAATGGTGCGAAGGACGCTGGTGAACCTGGTATAGGCAATCAGTTAGCGACGATCACTCCTCCCGGATCCAATATGATTTCAACTATGCTTGGAGGATATGGAACTATTGTTTCTCCCGGAACTTACGACATCAGTTATTCACCAATTCCTGGTTGGGTACTTTCATCTGCACCTGCTACCTATTCGGTAAATGTGACCTCATCCTCCATTGGTAATTTGGATTTTGGAGTAACACCCGACTCCATTTTTGCCAATGGTAACTTAAGCCTTTCCAGTGGTTTGCCTAGGTGCTTCTGGACTGTTCCTTACTACTTGAACTTTTATAACAGTGGGTTTACACCGCTCACGGGATCGATGTCATTCAATCATGATCCTTTGATGACCTACTCCAGTTCCAACATCACTCCTGCATCACAATCGGGAAATACGGTCAACTACACCTTTACCAACTTGTATCCTGGTCAGTCCTTCAGTGCTATAGTTTATATGGTTGAGCCTGCCGCAGGAAATAGCCTGGCCAATTATTTGACGGTAAATGTTGGCGATCCTTTCGGCAACCAATTGGCATTTACTGACACCTTGCTGCAAACGGTTTCTTGCTCTTTCGATCCAAACGATAAAGCTGTTTATCCCGGTGGAATCGGACCACTAAATTATGTTTCGATGGATCAGCGCTTGGAATACCTCGTTCGATTCCAAAACACAGGAAACGATACGGCTTTCAAGGTTGTAATTCTGGATACATTGGATTCGAAACTGGATTATTCCACATTTGCTCTGTTGGGTAACTCTCACCCGGTTTATACCGAGTTGGATGGTAATGGTAAATTGACATTCACTTTTGACAACATTCTATTGCCTGATTCCAATGTGAACGAGCCCGCCAGTCATGGTTTCGTATTGTACAGCATTGATGCATTATCCACCAATCCTGATCCCACGTCTGTGAACAACACGGCCTACATTTATTTTGACCAAAACGCGCCTGTTCAAACGAATACGACGCTCACCACTTTCAGTGATAATTACCTTGGAATAGATGAAATGCTTTCCGATGATATACTTTCAATTTATCCCAATCCGTTCAACAATGAGGCTGTGATCAATTGCAACCAATGTCAAGGTGACTATTTGTTGCAGATAACCGATTTGGTTGGTAAAGTAGTGCGCAACCTATGGGTGAATGGATCTACTTGGATGCTTTACAAGGACTTTTTATCTCCAGGCACTTATGTAGTTGAAGTTACTTCTGTTAAAAATGGTCAAGCTGCCCGAATGAAGTTTACGGTGAATTAAGGATGCGCCATATTTTTGTTGACCTAATGTTTTGAATGGTCGCCTAACATTATAAAGACCAGAGTCTATAAAGAATTCGATTTTTCTTAAGGTATTTAACTAAATCAATTTCAATGAAAAAAAATCTGATCGTTTTCGTTTTAAGTTTTTTTACTATCCAAATAGCTGCCGCTCAACAGTGCATTGTTAGTGCATATCAAAATAGTAGTTGCTATTCTCCGGGATGTGATTATTCCGCTTATGTGTATGTTGAAAATTACTCTCCGCCCTATTCTGTAAACATCACTGGGCCATTTTCCGGAACCACCACGACCAATACCTATGGTCCTTTTACAAATCCTACAAACTCCATCAACCTAAATAATCTGTGTGTTGGAAGCTATCAAATTGATGTGTTGGATAGTTTAGGTGGTGTTTGTACCAATACAACATTGAATATCTCGGCACCACCACCCGTTACTTTCAATTATAACATCGATTTCCCAGCTTCTTGTGATACTTGTCATGATGCTATTGTAAGTACAAGTGTTTGGGGTGGGAATTGGCCTTCTGGAAGTTTATTAGGCCCATCGGGTGCAACAAATCAAAGCTCGATACCAATCCCAACTGGTCAGAGTGTGGTTGTTGCACCTGGAAACTACAATGGATATATTTTAGATGGGAATTGCTGGCAAAATGTTTCAATGTATGTACCTGCCTGGGCTGTTGCAGGAAAAGTTTATGTGGATTTGAATTTCAATGGGGTGAGGGATGCAGGTGAACCTGGATTGCCCAACCAGCAGGTCGCATTGAACCCTGCTGGCACAACAATAACCACTTCAAGTTTTGGAACCTTTGGTTTTTTTCCAACTCCAGGAACTTATGATGTGACTTATGTACCTACTCCTGGATGGACGCTTACTTCATCTCCTTCAAACTATACCATTACATACGGAACAAATTCCATCTATCATCTCGACTTTGGCGTAGTGCCAGATACATCACTCGGTTATTGTGCGGTCACAGCAACCCAGACAGGGTTTTGCCCACTAGCAGGCCAGGGATGCTACTCTTTTAACAATCAAGGATTAGCTGTCAGTCTCCAATCCACCGGTGTTAATGGGCCCTATATGGCTGAATTGTCATATTCAGGTACTCCTGGCCCACCCTGGACCTATTATGGCACTTATGGCCCTATTTCTAGTGGGATTTATGTTATTGATAGCCTCCCTTTTCCTGGATTTTATCAAGTTACATTGATTGATAGCTTCGGAAACCAGTGTTCTCAAATAGTGTTCGAAATTTTTGGGCAAAATGGATATATCAATTTCAATTATCAGTTAGTTAACGCATCTTGCGCCACCTGCAATGATGGTGCTGTTCAAATCTTGACTAATTGTAATGACGTCTTGACATCAACACCTTTCGGTACACAATTATTTGGCACCACAGCTCAAAATTTACCATCGGGCTACTATGGCGTTCAAGGTTACATTTGGCCAGGTAGCTTTGGTTGTAGTTATAACTCTGGATTTTTTATTGGGGTAGGCCGAATTACAGGTAACATTTATCTCGATGCCAACTCAAACGGGGTTCGCGATTCTGGAGAAATAAATTTGTCCAATCAGCAGGCCCAAATCAATCCAACCGGTACAATTTTATACTCGTACTATAATTTTGGATATGGATCAAGTGTTGTTCCAGGCACTTATGATATCAGCTATGTAGCTATACCCGATTGGCAATTGACCTCTAGTCCTTCCACATACACCGTTACCTATTCGGCTGCTTCTATTTCCAATTTAGATTTCGGTGTAGTACCTACTTCAAATCTTGCTGATGGAGATGTAAGCCTAACGAATGATTTTCCAAGATGCTTCAATACTGTGCCATACCATCTCAATTTTTACAACAGGGGTGGTATCCCGCTCAGCGGAACGGTTAGTTTTAGTTTCGATACCCTGCTTGCCTGCACTGGTTCATCAGTCCCTCCCTCCGCTCAGAATGGAAACAGCTTGCAATATACTTTTTCAAACTTGAACCCAGGAGAAACCTTTTCGGTAGATGTATATCTGTTAATGCCTGGGGGTAATAATACCGTTAATGCCATCTTAACCGTAAATGCAGTGGATCCACTAGGGAATCAGGTTTCCGTTTCCAGCGGGTCCAGTCAATTGGTTCGATGCGCATTTGATCCCAATGACAAGGCAGTTTATCCTTCAGGCATTGGGCCTTTGAACTATGTTGCTATGGACCAAAGGTTGGATTATATAATCCGATTCCAAAACACAGGTAATGACACGGCATTTAAAGTTATTATCGTTGATACCTTGGACGCTGCATTGGATTTGGCGACATTTACCTTGTTGGGAAGCTCCCACCCTGTTCAAACAGAAATAAACAGTAATGGCGAAATCTCTTTCAAGTTTTTTGATATACTATTACCCGATTCAAATGTGAATGAGCCTGCAAGCCATGGTTATGTTTTGTACAGCATTCAAGGCTTAACTACCAATCCGGATCCGACAACGGTTCAGAACACAGCCTACATATATTTTGATCAGAATCCTCCCATACAGACCAATACCACCATAACTACCTTTAGCGATAATTATTTAGGTATTGCTGAGACAGAGCCTGGCATTAAGCTTTCTGCCATCCCAAATCCATTCAGCAGCGAAACCCGAATTTCATGTACTGATTGTGTTGGGATTCAGCGTTTGATTGTATTGGATCTGGCTGGTCGTACCGTTCATAGTCAGCTGGTAGAGGGTACCAACTGGACACTTTATAAAGGGACTTTAAGTCCGGGTACCTATGTGGTAGAAGTATCATCTGTTAAAAGCGGTCAATCTGCACGAATGAAGGTTACTGTATACTAGAGACCTATTTTTGATCTGTAAGGATTACTTTTGTGGGCCTGATTAATGAAGCCCATGACACGCATCCTTGCCAACGATGGAATTGACGAAGCCGGACGGAAGATTTTCCTGGATGCCGGATTTGAAGTGATAACCGACAAGGTTCCGCAAGACCAGTTGTCTGATGGTTTGAAGCCTTTCGATGCCATTTTGGTTCGCAGTGCCACCCAGGTGCGTAAGGAGCATATCGATGCTAATCCGCAATTGAAGTTGATTGGTCGGGCCGGTGTTGGTATGGATAACATTGATGTATCCTATGCCCGTGAAAAAGGTTTGCATGTGGTTAATACGCCTGACGCCAGCTCTGAATCGGTGGCTGAGTTGGTTTTCGCTCACATGTTTACCATGGCTCGACAGTTGCATCATGCCAACCGTCACATGCCCGCTTGCGAATCCGCGGAAGCGTTCAACAAACTAAAAAAGCAATACTCCTCCGGTTTCGAGTTGAAAGGGAAAACCTTGGGCATCGTTGGTTTTGGAAAAATCGGACAAGCGGTTGCCCGGATGGCTTTGGCCTTTGGAATGGAAGTAAAGCCTTTCAAACTGAATGCGTCCGATGTGAAAATCGGAATTGATTTTTTCAAAACGCATAGCGACACCACTTTGATGGTAACAATGAAATGTGTTCCCTTTGAGGACTTGCTCCAAACGAGCGACTTTATCACGCTTCATGTTCCATTTCCGAAGGGCGCTCCTGCTGTTATTGCAGCCAAGGAGTTTGCCCAAATGAAAAAAGGAGTTTGTGTAATCAATACTTCCCGAGGCGGTGCCATCCGCGAAAGCGATTTACTGGAGGCTTTGCAGAACGGTACCGTTGGACATGCCGCATTGGATGTATTCGAAGGTGAACCCTTGATTCGAGAAGAGCTTCGCCATCATCCTCGTGTTTCACTCACACCACACATCGGAGGGTCTACAGTCGAAGCTCAAGAGCGTATTGGCATTGAGCTGGCCACCAAGGTGGTTCAGCTATTCAAATCATAACTAACAACCCTTAAGCATATCTAATCAACACATGGCCATCTTAAAGCCTTTCCAAGGAATTCGACCACTAGCAAATACTGTTTCCAAAATCGCTTGCCGTCCTTATGATGTTTTGAATGAAAAAGAAGCAAGGAAGGAATGTGAAGGAAACAATGATTCATTTTATCATGTCATCAAACCGGAGATTGATTTTCCGGACGACTTCGACCATTATGCTCCTGAGATTTACAAGAAAGGAAAATCCAATTTCGATAGGATGATGCAGGATGGGTTGTTTAAAGCAGATGGCAAGGATTGCTATTACATCTACCGCCAGGTAATGAATGGTAGGAGTCAGGATGGAATTGTTGGATGTGCCCATATCGATGATTATTTCAACAATGTGATCAAGAAGCATGAGCTTACCCGTCCCGACAAGGAGGAAGATCGTAAGAACCATATCCGGTATAGTCATTTGAATTACGAGCCGGTTTTTTTCGCTTATCCGAAGGTGAGTAAATTGGATGAAATTGTATCAGGCATAACCTCCGGAACTCCTGTTTATGATTTTACGGCTGATGATGGAATTCGTCATGTGCTTTGGGTGGTAGACAACGATCAAACCATTGCATCCATTACAGAAGCGTTTGCCAAGATTCCTTCAACTTATGTCGCAGATGGGCATCATCGTACTGCTGCCGCTGCTTTGGTGGGTAGGGAATTGCGCGATGCCAATCCGAATCATCGCGGTGACGAAGAATACAACTACTTTTTGGCTGTTCATTTTCCGGACGACCAGCTTGCCATCATGGATTACAACCGTGTGGTGAAGGATTTGAATGGCATGACGGATGAACAATTCATAGCAGCCTTATCCAAATCATTTGATGTGGTTGACAAAGGGAAGGATGCGTATCGTCCGGATGCATTGCACAATTTCTCGATGTATTTGTCGGGCAAATGGTATTCGTTGTACGCCAAGCCGGGAACCTACAACGACTCGGACCCAATCGGTGTGCTCGATGTAACTATTCTTTCTGATCAAATCCTTTCGCCGCTGTTGAACATCAAGGACCTTCGAACCGACAAGCGAATTGAGTTCGTTGGTGGCTTGCGTGGCTTGGGTGAATTGGAAAAGCGCGTAAACAGTGGTGAGATGCGAGTGGCGTTCGCCTTGTATCCGGTAACAATGAAACAATTAATTGACATAGCCGACTCTGGCAATATCATGCCTCCTAAAACTACTTGGTTTGAGCCTAAGCTACGAAGCGGACTGGTGCTTCATAGTTTGAAGTGATTTGATCAACTGCTTTTAGGTTTAATGGGAACCCAAAGCTCTTCGGTTGCATTTTCGCTATCCTTCTGATAATTTGGATCCATTACTTCAAAATGAGGTCGTTGGTCGATGATGTATTCAGATTTGGGTAACCAAACTTGAAAAATATACTCAAAGGTTTTGAATGCCGTTGCGGCTGGTCCATTGTGGATGAAGACTGCGTATAATCCTTCGGGAACTTCTAGTTCCTCCAGGGTTGGAGGGATATCTCCCCGGTGCTCTGCTGCAGCCCATTTTATGAATTCTTTAGATGGATCGAAGTTGGTAAAGTAATCATCGGGATATAGATGTACATTGTATTTGTTTGGGCCGAGACGATAATTTTCTTTCATAAAAAGGTTCATAAATCTAGTCCATAGCTGCACGGATTGATCTGAATATAGGGTCATCGGCTGATGTAAACCGGCTAGTGGCAATTTGGGTGAATGGGTTATGCGGGGAGATTGTGGGTCGTTCATTGAGAGCTGTTGGTAACGGATGGCGTGAAATGCAAATTCAAACCTTCACGCAAATGTACATTGGAATGATGGGTAATGTCGGAACTAATTTCAGCTGAATATAGAAATCCAGATGGAGGTAAGGGATTCAAAATGGGTTGGGTCCTTTTTGGATTTGCTTCCAGTAGCATTTGTATGCGTAGGTCGTAGGCTTCGGCGTACTTGGTTGTTGTATGAAGTTGGGTTGAGACATGATAAAACAAGGATCCTGCTAAAATCAACAGTGAAATGGTTTGTATAAACGAAATAGATATTCGTTCAATTATCCAATTATAGACTACAATGGAAGCAATCATCATGGATGCCAAAATGAAAAGTGTTGCCCTATCGGCTGCCACATCGCCGGTAACCTTGGTGATAGTCCATTGATAAACAAAAATCAAAATGGCAATTGCGATTAGTAGTATAATTGTTTTTTTTACATGTTTGTTCGAGGATTTGTCTTGTTTTTGATATGTCATCAGTCCTGGAACGCAGATTGCCAGAATACATATCCCAGGAATCAAATGCTGAAATACCAGTACCCCTAGCATTTTAAAGTTCAGGATAAATGATTCCATTGTGCTGATCTCAGGAAACAAATCAGATCTGTTTGCATTTCCGGGCGCATACATACAAATCCCAAAAGAAATACCAAGCGAAAGGATGGCATAGATCAGTCGTGGTTTGTTATGTTTTGGGATTATTGCTGAAAAGGGCTTAATTGAACGCCATCCTAAAAGTACTATGAGCAAGATAAGAGTGGTTGCTGCAGCCGGTTCGCTTGCTCCACCTGCATAGGCAAAGCATACGATACTGAAAAGATTTTTTAATCTATTACTTTCTTCATCCAGGATAAGTGCGAGTCCAGTAATAATAGTTGCGGTGCCAAGCAAATAGGTGAATGATGCACACCACCACATCCATGTATCTCCTTTGTTGCTAGTTGCTAAAAACAAAATGGCTGCAGCGGTGAGTGCAAATGATATTTGATCCCATGAACTTTGGAAGGAGTGGCTGCATATTTTGCTTTTTCTAAGGAGATGAAAAAGCGAAAATGAAAATGCTATGGCAATCAAAAGCTGCATAAGCGGCATCATCAAAGGGCATTCCATTATAACTACAGTTGCTGCATGGCTAACAAGTGTCGATGACCATCTTCCACTCCAGTATTCATATTCGTAAGCAATGGAACCCAACACCCCATGCTGATGTACATTATCAATCACATGAAAGTCGTCTGCTGCTAAGCGATTATTGTACACAAGGATAAGATAGAGCAATAAAAAAGCCAATCCACACAGTCGCAGCAGGTATGTGTTTAATTGGTTCAATTGCTTTTTTGGCAGGTTTTGTTGCAAATAAAAGTAAGGAAATGGTGTTTAAAGTATTTGAAGGGTCTTAATGGTTTTATCAAGCAAAAATCCAGGGGACTAATCGAAAAGTCGGTTATGCTCAATCTTTTTTCTTTGATTGATGAATCCATTGCAATCGTAAATGAGTTGGCGATACCAATTGAATCAAAAATGCCTTTTAAAAAACAAAAAGCCAGGTTAACACCTTGGCTTTTCATGATTCATTGTAGCGAGGGGGGGAATCGAACCCCCGACCTTAGGGTTATGAATCCTACGCTCTAACCACCTGAGCTACCTCGCCTTGGATTCGGGGCTGCAAAGATATAAAAAACCAAGGTTGCTCCCACGCCAGGGTCTATTTGTAACCAATTGTTCCATTTTCCGTAGAAAATCCGTTTTCAATCAAATTTTATGGAACTCATCGCCTCTGCATCTATTTTCTTCTTGGCCACATTATTAATGACTGTGTTTTTTCATGTACGATATTTAAATCAGTATTCTAAAGATAAGCCACTAGATTACAGGGCTATACGAAATGGGGACTGGTCTGATTTGGGAACCTGGGAGGTGAATGATGGCGGACAATGGATTCGTCCAAGTGAGGTGCCCAACGGTAAGCATATCACGGCTTTCATTCCTCAAGGCATATGTGTTGATTTGAACAAGGATGTGATTCTTAATAACCTTTTTATAGAAGAGGGTGGATCTTTGAATATAGTTAGCGGTCGCGTTGGAATTGTTAAGTCTTTCGATCAAGGTACATTGGCGTGCAACGGAACACTGAAGATGGGCGCCTCTGAAATCGTCGGCGATGGTGATGTGGTGGTGGCGCCAGGTTCCTCAATCTATTGTCAAATGTTGCAAGGCAATACCATTGCTAATTTCCGTGTTACCGGAAAACAGTCTATCAGCACAGGGGTGAAATTTTTCACTTTCTAAGGATAACTTTCATATCATTAATCTTGCAGGAAAACCTTATGGTTTTCCTGTTTGTTTTTTGTGCGTAACGACTGACGCAGATCAGATTTTGTTAGCCGTTAATTGGTAAATTTGAACCAGATAACCCCAAATTGCTATGATGACCGAAGCGCAAAGAGAAGCTGAATTCCAGCGTCGTATCGACTCCGGAGAAGTGATTGAACCCAAGGATTGGATGCCCGAAAGGTATCGGAAGCAACTTATCCGTATGATGTCTCAACATGCTCATTCTGAAATTGTTGGGATGCTTCCTGAGGGAAATTGGATTACCCGCGCACCAAGTCTAGCCCGTAAAGCCATTCTCTTAGCCAAGGTACAGGACGAGGCTGGGCACGGACTGTACATTTACAGTGCAACCGAGACCCTTGGTATAGACCGAGCAGAAATGATCAACCAACTGCATACGGGCAAGGCCAAATATTCCTCCATTTTCAACTACCCGACGCTCTCATGGGCTGATATGGGTGCAATAGGCTGGTTGGTTGACGGCGCTGCTATCGTAAATCAAACCGCTTTGGCCAAGTGCTCTTATGGTCCATATGCTCGCGCGATGTTGCGAATTTGTAAGGAGGAAAACTTCCATAACAAGCAAGGTTATCAATTGCTGGCCTACTTGATGCGTGGCACCAAAGAGCAACAAGAGATGGCACAAGACGCCATGAACCGGTTTTGGTGGCCAGCATTGATGATGTTCGGTCCATCCGATACCAACTCCCCCAATAGCGATGAATTGATGCGCTGGAAAGTGAAGCTATACTCGAACGATCATCTTCGTCAGCGTTTCATTGATCGCACTGTTCCTCAAGCAGAGGCCATCGGTCTGCGTATTCCTGATCCGGATTTGAAATGGAACGAACAAACCCGTCACTACGAATTCGGAAAGATCAATTGGGATGAGTTCAATGCAGTCATCTCCGGCAACGGACCATGCAACCACGAGCGTATGAGTGCTCGCCGTAAAGCGGATGAAGAAGGTCGCTGGGTACGCGAAGCCGCTCAGGAATATGCTCGCAAGAAATCCATGGTTACCGCAGCTTGATTATCCAAACGACACACACAACAACATGTCAGCCGACAACAATACTCAATGGAAATTATGGGAAGTGTTCACCCAGAAAAAATCGGGTGACCCGCATGAGCACGCTGGAAGCGTCCGCGCTCCCGATGCGGAAATGGCACTCACCAACGCCCGCGATGTTTACAGCCGAAGAAAAGAAGCCGTGAATATCTGGGTGGTTCCTTCGGAATGCATCACTGCATCCACACCTGAGGACATGGGACCGTTCTTTGACCCTGCCAATGATAAGGTTTACCGTAACCCGAATTTTTACAAGACGCCTGATGGCATCAAGATGATTTCCTGATGGATCGCAACACCGCATTGTTTGAATATTGCCTTAGATTGGGCGACACCTCTTTGATTCTTGGTCAACGCCTATCCGAATGGTGTGGCCATGGTCCCATCCTTGAAGAGGATATTGCCTTATCGAATATTGCACTCGATTACATCGGTCAGTCTCGTATCATTTACTCCTATGCTGGCCAAGTAGAAGGCAAGGGTAGGAACGAGGACGATCTGGCTTACTTGCGTGATGCCCGACAGTACCGTAATCTTTTGCTCACTGAGCAACCCAATGGTGATTTTGCTTGCACCATGGCACGACAGTATCTGATGAGTGTTTACCTGTTTCATTTGTATTCATCACTTACTTCCAGCACCGACGAATCAATTCGTGCTTTTGCGCAGAAGTCCATCAAGGAAGTCGCATACCACTTGCGCCACAGTGCCGATTGGATGTTGCGCTTAGGCGATGGCACCGAGGAGAGCCATAAGCGATTGAAAGATGCAGTGAACCAGCTTTGGTATTTTGTGGATGACTTGTTTGATGCCGATGAGGTGGACGCCTATTTGTTATCTGAAGGAATTGCCGTTGATATGAAGAAAGTCCGTGACTCTTGGGAGCAAGATGTTAAAACGCTTTTTGCGGAGGCAACCATACAAATGCCCTCGGTCAATAGTTTCACAAGGGTGGGTAGTCGCAAGGGTAACCACACAGAACATTTAGGTTACATCCTTGCGGAGATGCAGTTTTTGCCAAGAGCTTATCCAGGCTCCAAGTGGTAACGATGCCGCCATGTCTACCACTAAGTCCATCGCCGAAATCACGAAAATCCTGGAGGAAGTAACAGATCCTGAAGTTCCGGTTCTGACTATTGCGGACCTTGGTATTCTTCGAAGTGTTATTGAAAAAGACGGGTTTTTGGAAATCACTATCACACCTACCTTTACGGGATGTCCTGCCATGCGAGTCATTGAGGAGGATATCACTCGAGTTTTGAATAGCCACGGTATATCCGATTTCAAAGTGAAGACTGTGATAGCCCCTGCCTGGACAACTGATTGGATGACCGAGGAGGGGAAACGAAAATTACGGGAGTACGGAATCGCTCCCCCTTCGATGTCAACCGAAGAACATTTGAAATCCTTGTTGAGCGGAAAACGCAAACCCACTGTTTGCCCATTCTGTGGCTCTGATAATACCCATCTTACCAGCGCGTTCGGTTCTACCGCTTGCAAAGCCTTGCATTACTGCGATGCATGTCAGCAGCCTTTCGAGGAATTCAAATGCCACTAGCAATTGACGATCCAAAAACGACAAATGAAAATAATCCAAACTTGTAACTCCAAACTTGTAAATTGTAAATGTCAATGTCAATACTCTTCTCCATCCAAAACTCAGTCGGTTGTATCACATTGAATCGTCCTGATGTGCTGAACAGTTTTAATCGTGAAATGGCTTTGCAGCTTCAAGATGTTTTGCGCCAATGTCAAGAGGATGCCGATGTCAGAGCGATTCATATTACTGGCGCAGGCAGGGCTTTTTGTGCAGGCCAGGATTTAGCTGAGGCCATTGTTCCAGATGGTCCAGGACTCAGGACTATTGTCTCTGAGCATTACAATCCCATCATATCGCTCATTAGGGAAGTTGAAAAACCTGTAGTATGTGGTGTGAATGGTGTAGCTGCAGGAGCTGGCGCCAATATTGCATTGTCATGTGATATCGTGTTCGCTGCTTCATCTGCTTCCTTCATCCAGGCGTTCTCTAAAATCGGACTCATTCCCGATAGCGGAGGAACCTATTTCCTTCCTCGACTGATAGGCATGCAACGAGCCACTGCTTTGATGATGTTAGGCGATAAGGTTTCAGCCAGCGACGCCATGCAGATGGGAATGATATACAAGTCATGTGATGATGATAAGCTGATGAGCGAATCCATGGAGTGTGCATCAAAATTGGCTGCAATGCCTACCATGGGATTGGGTTACACCAAGCGTGCCCTGAATCGTTCCATGACCAACGATTTGGAGCAACAGTTGGCAATGGAGGAGGAGTTGCAAGTGCTATCAGGACTTACTTATGATTACAATGAAGGCGTATCAGCCTTTTTAGAGAAGCGCAAACCTGTATTCAAAGGCGAATGATATGGATCAAAAAATGAAAATCGGAATTGCTGGAGCCGGAGCTATGGGTACCGGTATTGCACAGGTAGCTGCCATGGCAGGCCATCAAGTGGTTGTGTTTGATCCTTTTGAAAAGTCATTGAAGCGTTCCGCGACCAATCTTGACAACGACTTCAAAAAACTTGTAGACAAGGGAAAGTTGGAATCATCATCAGCAAATACTATTCGGGAGCGCATTACTCATGTTTCCGATATACAGGCCTTGTCACAATGTGGTTTGGTGATTGAGGCTGCCGTTGAATTGCTGGAGGTCAAGAAAAAACTTTTTACCGATTTGGAATCTATTGTGGATGTCCATTGCATTTTAGCAACCAATACATCTTCGTTATCCGTCATTTCCATCGCCGCATCTTGCCAACATCGTGGGCGAGTCATCGGAATTCATTTCTTCAACCCTGCTGCTATTATGCCTTTGGTGGAGATCATTCCTGCCTTCACAACGGAAGATTCAGTTTTCCACAGTGCCAAGTCAATTGTTGATTCATGGGGAAAGGTAACTGTAAAAGCAAAAGATACCCCCGGATTTATAGTCAATCGGATTGCCCGACCATTTTACGGCGAGGCTATTAAAATGTATGAAGAGGGAATTGCCTCGTTTGCCGATATCGATCATGCCATGAGGACAATCGGCGGCTTCCGAATGGGACCGTTTGAATTGATGGATCTGATTGGCAACGACATCAATTTCAGCGTAACGGAAACGGTTTGGAAACAGATGTTCTATGACCCTCGCTATCGACCATCCATAACTCAACAACGACTTTTTGAAGCCGGTTTGTTTGGCAGGAAATCGGGTAGAGGGTATTTTGATTATTCAGAAGGTGCAATAAGTCCCCAGCCCACATCCGACGAACGGAAACTGAAATATATATTCAATCGAATCCTTTGTATGCTCATCAATGAAGCTGCAGACGCCCTCTACATGGGCATAGCCAATAGGGACGACATTGAAACCGCTATGACCAAAGGAGTCAATTATCCAAAAGGACTCTTGATGTGGGCTGATGAAATAGGTATCAAACAGGTTTGTGATACAATCAATAATCTGTACAACGATTACCACGACGATCGCTATCGACCATCCTTGCTTCTCAAGAAAATGGCTGCCGAGAATGGCCGCTTCTTTAATTGATTTTACTTGTTGTTTTCATTTTGAAGCCTATGCAAACGATGTGTTTGCTCATCCAGCTTTGAAATCAGGTCGAGCTCTCTTTTCGTCAAAGCCCGATCATCTGTTTCATATTCGTTCCGCTCCGGTTTGCTGATATATTTCCTGATCAGAAGGAAAGTGGCTAATTGTTGGCTGATTTTCTTTTTGTCTTGTTCCATGGCTTGGTTTTGATATGAATGGTTTGATGGGGGCTTATTTATTTGATGCTGTAAACTGTGTTCTAACGAACACTTCCTCGTCTTTGGGCCAAGTGAAGTGGAAGGTTGTTCCAAAACCTGGGTTCGACTCAACCCAAACGCGTGCTGTTTGCTCATCAATTATTTTTTTAACAATGGCCAATCCGACTCCTGTACTTTCAAACTCATCTCTTGAGTTTATGGTTTGAAAGATTTGGAAGATCTTGTCATGGAATCTTGGATCAATTCCAGGGCCATTATCGGTAATGCTGAATCGGTGGCAGTCGCCCTGATCGCTATATCCGATTGTGACTTGTTTATGTGACTTATCGTTGAACTTGATGGCATTACCAATGATGTTCATGAACACCTGTTGTATTTTGGTTCGATCGGCGTGGATGTTGGGTAGCTTATCGGCTATGGTCACCTTGCAAGATCCATCATTCACCATGCTTACAACCTCCTGTATGATCATATTCAAGTCTTGTTCTTCAACCTGGCTGTTCTTTTTGGCTACTTTGGAATAGTCAAGAATGCCGTTGATCAGCGACTCCATTCGAACAACGCGCTCTTTGATCAGGTTGAAATTTTTTCGAACATCCTCTGGCAACATATGACCTGCATCTTCTTCAATCCATCCAGTCAAATTCCCTATGGCTCTCAATGGCGCTTTCAAATCATGTGAAACCACATAAGCGAACTTGTCGAGCTCTTTGTTGGTTTTTTCTAGATTCATCAGGTAGTTTGATATCCTCATCTCAGCTATTTTCCTTTCGGTGATATCGTTTTCGATAAAGATATATCTGATTGTTTCCTCGTCTTGAATACGAGTAATGTTCTCTTGCACCCAAACAGGTTTTCCATCCTTGCGGTATTTCACGGTTTCCGCATGGAAATTCTTATCTGGGAAGTCGAGGCGGTTGATGGTGAGGGTTGCTTCACTTACATTGTCGGTGCGCATAAAAAGTTCGCCATTGGTTTTACCAATAACCTCTTGTGATTCGTAACCGGTTAAACGGTTGAAACCATCATTTACCCATTCGATATGTCCTTTCTCATCGGTAATGATAACCGAATTGTTGGTACCGCTGGCCACCATCGAAAGCTCTTTCAGTTCTTCGTTTTTCCGAGTCAATATTTTTCTTGAAGATTCGATTTTCCGAATCACTGCATTTTTCGATCGGGAAAGATAGTAGGTCAACAGGGTCATGATCACCATGCTGGTTACCGCGGTAGTGAGATAATAGGTGTCTTTTGAGGCCTCTGCAAGATTCCATGTAACCATGCCCAGCTCGGGTGCGATATCGGTCAAGTAATAGAACAAACCGATGTTTGCTAAAGACATGGTAATGGCAATTTTTCCTCCTGCAGCCTCCATCACAACATATGCATATAAAACAATCGCCCCTAGGTAATACATGTTGGGAGTACGGATTCCTCCATTTTGATACGACAAACCATGCACCAGCAATATCAATGAGATGATGGAAATAGCGTATGCGGTTTTCGTTTGGCGGTGAAATTGTAGTCCTACCAAATTGATAAGCAAGGTTAATGCAGTTGATGTATATGCCAACGAAGTCAAATCGCTCTGCGTGTTTGTTTTCATTGCAAGCATTCCGGTAACGGCTGCTCCAACCAATGACACGGCAAGAAACAAAGTGTAGCGCTGTCGTTGTAGGATGTCGTTCCGGTTGGTAACCGGAGCGGTCATGAATTCAGGCAAGGTGTTATCTGTCGTTGTCATGGTTACCTCGTTGCTACATCATTGAATAATTGCTCTTGCTCCTTCTTGGTTTCCTTTGGCCAGGTGAAACGGAAATCGGATCCGGTTCCAGGCATTGATTCAACCCAAATATTTCCACCTTCCTCTTCTACTATTTTTTTTACAATGGCCAAACCAACTCCCGTGCTCTCTACGGTATCTCGCGGGTTCAAGGTTTGGAAGATTACGAATATTTTCTCATGGAACCTGGGGTCTATGCCCGGTCCGTTGTCACGGATACTGATAGTCCAAGTATCTGTTTGCTCTGTAGCGGAAATGGAAATATTGATTTCCTTTTTATCGTTGTATTTGATGGCGTTTCCAATCAGATTTGCAAAAATCTGCTGGAACTTGATTTTATCTCCGTATAATATAGGTAGTTTACCATGTATTCCGATTGAGCAATTAGGAGGAGGAGAACAGAAGTCGATGACTTCATAAATGTAGTCGTTCAAATCGACCGTGGTTCTTTCACCGGTATCATGATTTGCTCTAGCGAACTCCAATAATCCGTTGATCAGATCCTCCATTCGGGCGACACGGCTTTTGATGATGTTGAAGTTCGATTTGGTATCGTCAGAGAATTTGCCATCCATATCCTCCTCAATCCACTCAGTCAAATTTGATATGGCATGTAATGGAGCCTTGAGGTCATGCGAAACCACATAGGCGAATTCATCTAGCTCTTTATTGGTTATTTCCAATTCGTGCAGATAATTGCGGATCTTCAGTTCGGCGATTTTGCGTTCGTTGATATCCTGTTGCAAAGTGACATAGGCACTTACCTCGCCTTGATCATCCAAAATGGCGGAAACAGCTAGATGTGTCCAGTATTTGGTTCCATCTTTCCTTAGTTGTTCAAGTTCGCAAGAACAATTCGATTTGTTACGCATGCGGTAACGCATGGTCTGTACATCGTCTTTGTCTGCCACATTACCGAATAGAAAATCTTCTGGAAGTTTTCCACTCGCTTCCGCTTCTGTGAAACCTGTTTGCTGGGTAAACGCCTCGTTAACATAAGTAATTCGGAAGTTTCGGTCGGAGATAATGACGGCGTTATCGGTTTTACTTGCCACCAATGACAACTTTTTCAATTCCCGGTTTTTTTCTTCCAAGACTTTCTCCGACTCTCGCAGATTTTCAATGATTACATTTTTGGAGCTTCCAAGGTTGTTGCTCAACGCAGCGATGGCAATCACGGCAAGGCTACTGGATACAAGAAAATCCTGATTCAGATCGGACGGGATGGCGGCCAGTACATTCTGAACCATGGTGGAATCACCGCTTATGGAGTAGAAGAATACTTGGTTGACAACAGACAATCCCAACATCACCCAACCATAATTTTTTCCCAACATAATTACGGTTGCAATAATCATGAAGAGATAATAGAAGTTTCCAGCGTTGCGAATACCTCCATAGTAATAGTTGAACAAGTGCACACAGGCAAAAGCCGTCATCAAACAGATGGTGTATGCAATTCGCAGTTTACCATGTTTTTGAAGCGCCAAGTAGTTTGCAAGGAAAATGACGGCAAACGATTGAAGTCCAACCGAGAGAATCTGGTTATCCAATCCGAATGTTAGTGCGTGGAATGATTCCGCAACACAAAGAAGAAAGCAAGTTGCAGAGAAGGTCAGAAACAGCTTATAACGCTGTTTTTCAAGGAGATTCTGTGGGTCGATACGGTTGATGATCTCCCATTTGAACCTGCCTCTAAGCCAGGCTTTTAGTGAATATAGCATGGCCGTTTCTACGGCACTCCATGGCTCTGGTTTCAGTCTTGTGATGATTTTTCATGCGGGAATGGCTTCTAACATTTGATTGTCAGCAACTTAATTCCAGTAAATTACCGTTGCCTAAAAATCAGTATACCTTTACTAATAAGAATACATAATTCATTTGGCTGCAATTACCATATTACATATCGAGGATGACGAAGTAGATGCCATGGTTGTGCAACGGGCACTCAAGAAGACCGGCTACGACTACCAGTTGTTTCAAGCCAGGAATGGATTGGAGGCGTTGGATATGCTTCGTGGAACCAACGGGCGTGACAAAATCGCTGTTAGACCAAATGTCATTTTGCTCGATTTGAACATGCCTCAGATGAACGGTCATGAGTTTCTTGCTGAGCTTCGCGCAGATGCAGAATTGGGGATGATACCTGTTTACATTCTTTCCACATCATCCGATGAAAATGATCGTATTCAGGCGTATCGCAAAAATGTGGCAGGATATATTTTAAAACCCGTGAACTTGGAGAGTTATACAGAAGCCATCCATGTGCTTTTCAAATACTGGAATCTGATCCAGCTGCCATAAAAAAAAGAATCCGCCCATTGGACGGATTCCTCTACCGGTCAGCTTAAGTTACTTGCCCGCCAAGACCCGTTGACTCATGGGGGAGGTCTTACGGAAGGCATGGTAGATGTCTTCGAGTGTTAGGCCGTTTTCAGCCAGCGCCAATGGAAGTTCTTTCGCAATGTTGGTGATCAATCCACGCAAATCGTCGAAAGTGTGGTTGCGGCTGATGGGGAGCCGCAATCCTGCCTGGTTAATAGCCACACTCGGAAAAACAGATAAATTGAATAGGTATCCTTTGTTCAGCATGCGCTTCACCATGCTGAATGCCACCGCGGGCTTGGATACACCTATGAAGAAGATGGGGGTTTCATTCTCCCACATCAGTGGAAGGTCGAAGTCGTTACAAAGTTTATTGACATACTCGATACGATCACGAAGCTGTTGCTGCATGACTTTTATTTCGGGCGACAAATGGATTTTCGCCGACTCGATACATGCTCCCAGCATCGGGGGTTGAATGGGTCCAGAAAAGATGAATGGCTTACTAAGGTTGCGGCAGTACTCGTGTGTTTTCTCATCAGGAAACACGGTAACTCCACCTGCAGCGCCAAAGGCTTTATTCAAAGAGGTAACCAATATCATTTTGGGGTGGAAATAGGGTACCGCGCCCATCACATAACCTGTGCCGTTTGGTCCGGTCCAACTCATACCATGGGTGTCATCAATATAAAGGTGGAATTGTTCGTATTTATCCAGTAATTGATAGATCTCATCCATTGGTGCCGTATCACCGAACATGGAGTATACACCATCTGCCATGTACCAAATCTTCTTGTAGGTCTTACTCAATTCGATGATGCGTTCTTCCAGATGATCCATGCGGTTATGACGAATCACTTCTGTTTTCACACTGCGCGCCTTTAATAACTGTACGGCAGTTTGAACGCTGTCGTGTACCTGTGTGTCCAATATAACGGCATCCTCATCCTTAACCAGGATTGGAATGTTGGAAACATGGGAAAGCGTCACATTAGCCAGTAACATGGCAGGTTGTCCGAACATGCGGCGCAGAAGCTCTTCCATTTCGGTATAAAGCTTCACATTTACATAAACGCGAGTGGATGCGAATGCGGTTCCGTATTTGCGCACAGCATCAATTACACCCTCCTTCAGGCGCTCCTCCATTTCGATACCCATGTATCCACAGGTTCCAAAATTGATGATCTCGCGTCCATTGATGGTGATGTGTCGACCATCCATGATTTCGTTTTCACCTTGAAGGTGGATGATGCCCAACTCTTTTGAGGCGATTACATTCTGGTTAGTGGCATCCAGAATCTGCTCATGCTTGTTTTTTCCGTCTTGTACCATTTGGTTGTCGTATTGGTTTTGGTTTAATGCTGTTAGAGAAAACGGCAAAACCGATATTGCAGAAAGGCAATACGACAAATAAGAAAAAAGTGATCAACAAGGATGTTCCAGATATCCGGTGTTCGGGGCGGCAGCGGGGGGAGATGCCTTTCGGGAACGGGTCAAAATTATACATATTTTTACAAAAACAAACTTATTAACAAAAAATGTTAGCAACCCGGATTGTCAGCCAGATGATGGAAAATGACCGCTTTAGTCAGTGGTTAGGTATTGAAATACAAGAGGTTAAGGAAGGTTATTGTCGCCTTTTTATGGTGGTTCGTGAGGATATGGTCAATGGCTTCGGAATTGCCCATGGAGGGATATCTTTCTCTTTGGCCGACAGTGCTTTAGCCTTCGCTTCGAACTCCCGAAATAAAAAAAGTTTGGTGCTCGATGCTTCCATGTCATTTACTGCACCTGTTAATAACGGCGATCAGCTGATTGCAGAGGCCGTTGAGTCCAATGTGACCCGTTCAACGGGGATTTACCACATTACCGTAACCAACCAAAATGGCAAAAAGGTGGCCTTCTTCAAGGGTATTGTATTCCGCAAGGATGAACCCTGGTTTAGTGAGGCGGAATGATGCCTATCTTCGCTTACCTTATTAATCATGGCCTAAAATGGACCTGGTCTTCGATATCTGTGTCAATATCATGATTTGGATGAGCCATTTGCTTGGAATCACTTACAAGCAGCTCAATGTCATCCTTTTTGTGATCCTGCATCCGATCATCACCTTGGTTCTGTATTTCCTCTATCGCAAATACAAAAGGCTGTATCAAAGTATCCAATCCAAGAATTAAAAGATGAATCAAGCCTATATAGTGGATGGTCTTCGAACAGCCATCGGAAGTTTCGGAGGTTCGTTGTCGACTGTCAGACCGGATGATTTGCTCGCACATGTTTTTTCTGCCTTGATCAAAAGACATCCACAACTCGATCCGTCCTCCATCGACCATATCATAGCGGGCTGTGCCAACCAGGCAGGCGAAGACAACCGGAATGTGGCTCGCATGGCCGGTTTGCTATCGGGCATCCCACAAACCGTATCTGCCGAAACGGTGAACATACTTTGTGCATCAGGTATGGCCGCTGTTGCAAACGCTTCGCGTTTCATTCAGGCAGGCGATGGTGATCTTTATCTGGCAGGTGGCGTGGAGAGCATGACACGCGCTCCTTTTGTAATGGCCAAATCAACCTCCGCTTTCAGTCGAGAGGTAAGTATGTTCGACACCAGCATCGGATGGAGGTTCATCAATCCTGCTATGCGGAAATTGTATGGTGTGGATAGTATGGGTGAAACCGCCGAAAATGTAGCAGAACGCTATAAGGTGAGTCGCGATGATCAAGACCGTTTTGCTTTCCGTTCACAACAAAAGGCAACTGCCTCGCGTCAAGCGGGGAGGTTCACAGAAGAGATTGCCCCAATTTCCATCAACAAAGGCAAAAACGAAACGGCCGTCTTCGACCAAGACGAATACATCAAGCCAACAACAACATTGGAAATACTTGCCAAGCTTCGCGCAGCTTTCCGCGAGGGCGGTAGCGTTACAGCAGGCAATGCATCGGGCATTAACGACGGCGCTGCAGCTTTGTTGATAGCCTCCGAAAACGGTTTGAAGAAATCGAACCTCACTCCAATTGCCCGTTTTGTATCATCCGCTGTAAGTGGAGTTGAGCCATCCATCATGGGTATCGGTCCGGTAGTCGCCGCACTACGCGCTTTGGCAAAAGCCGGACTTTCGTTCAATGATATTTCCGTGATTGAACTCAACGAGGCCTTCGCCGCACAAGGTTTGGCATGCATTCGAGAATGGGGACTTGCCGATGATGATGCTCGAATCAATCCCAATGGTGGCGCCATCGCACTAGGCCATCCGCTCGGTATGTCGGGTGCACGACTTGTGCTCACAGCCGCTCGTGAACTTCAAAAAAATGGAGGTCGCTACGCCCTTTGCACCATGTGCATCGGTGTGGGACAAGGTTACGCTGTTGTCATCGAAAAATTATGATTTACGAATTTGAAGGATATCGCCCTGTTGTACACGAATCATCATTCGTGCATCCGATGGCAACCGTAACTGGAAATGTTATCATCGGCCGCCATGTGTACATTGGTCCTGGAGCTGCCATCCGTGGCGACTTTGGTCGTATCATCATTGAAGACGGCTGCAATGTGCAAGAGAATTGCACCATTCATATGTTCCCTGGAGTTACAGTTGTTTTACAACAGGATGCTCACATAGGACATGGCGCCATCATCCATGGCGCCAACATTGGAAAGAATGTGATGGTGGGAATGAATGCCGTCATCATGGACAACGCCGTCATTGGCGACCATTGCATCGTTGGAGCACTGTCATTCGTTCCAGCCGACACCGTCATCCCCGAAAGGAAAGTCGTGGCAGGAAGCCCTGCAAAAATCATCAAGGATGCCACCGACCAGATGATTGATTGGAAACGGGAAGGCACACGCATTTATCAGACTCTTCCCAAACGCTGCATGGAAACACTCAAGCCATGTGAACCCTTGCGCGAGTTACCAGCAGATTTGAAAGTGCAGGATGGTAGCTATTATAAGACTTGGAATCAAAGTAAATAAGTTATCGATACAGATATGTATAGACTGAAGAATTATGTAGCCGGACAGTGGATAGAGGGTGTAGGAAATGGCACACCGCTGTTTAACGCCGTCAATGGAGAACAAGTGGCAGTGGCCGGCACCGACGGCATCGATTTTGCTGCCATGCTACATTATGGTCGTACCGTTGGCGGCCCTGCCTTGCGGCGGATGACTTTTCACGAGCGTGCCCTCATGCTTAAAGCGCTCGCCACGCATCTCAACTCAAAGAAGGAGTTGTTCTATCAGCTTTCGGCTGCTACAGGAGCTACCAAGGTTGATTCATGGATTGATATCGAAGGTGGAATCGGAACCATGTTCGTTTTCGCCAGCAAAGGAAGACGCGAGCTCCCCGATGAAACATTTCTGGTAGAAGGCAACACCGAACAGATCTCCAAGAACGGAACTTTCGTAGGCCAACACATTTGTGTTCCATTGGAGGGTGTGGCCATTCA
>Ga0315906_10000705_pt1 | contig 51967 bp, 41 predicted proteins | sample LakEriMetagenome_4_FD_203526 | JGI IMG/M metagenome (GOLD analysis project Ga0315906, IMG submission 203526) | Freshwater fungal communities from buoy surface, Lake Erie, Ohio, United States - Buoy 2 MA122 | ecosystem: Environmental > Aquatic > Freshwater > Lake > Lake biofilm | place: USA...
TCGGTACGCATCGAAGCTACTCTGTGATTCCATGGTGAGCCCTCCTTGGCTGGTGAAAGTGTGACAACTCTCATATCCAAGGTTGGCTCGCTTTTTTCAATACCAATTAGGTTTTCGGATAGGCACTTAGTCAACGGCCAGCCCTCCGAGATCTTGACCGCTGAGATCATCAACTGGACGGGCAAGATCATTGTCGCGCCAAGGGCAATGTTGGCCGAGCTCGCGAAGCGCGACGAAGTCAAACGGACCGGAGTTTATTGCCTTCTCGGCCCGGATCCAGAGAACCCGGCAAGAGACAAGGTTTACCTTGGCGAAGGGGACAATGTCTTCAAACGGCTGACCGCTCATGATGACGACGAGTCCAAGGAGTTCTGGGTCCGCTGTGCGGTCATCATCAGCAAGGACCAAAACATCACGAAGTCTCATGGAAGATACATTGAGAGTCGCTTGATCACGCTGGCAGAAGAAGCCGACCGAGCCACCATTCACAATGGTACCGCCCCTCCGATCCCACCTTTGCCCGAACCCGACATCGCGGACATGGAATACTTCATCTCGCAGATGCAGCTTGTTCTTCCAGTACTTGGGTTCAACTTCCTTCAGGCCAAGCCCGTGATCCAGCCCGGAGGAAACGGAATCACCACCGACGTTTCGCCGATCTTTACCTATTCGCCATCCGGGGCATCTGCCAAGGCCCAGGAGATTAATGGTGAGTTCGTCGTCTTCAAAGGCTCTAGAGCCCGAGTTACCGGACCACAAGGGTGGACTTCCTACCGTGGCCTTCGCGATCAACTCGTCCTCGAAAAGAAACTCGTGCCTTGCGACTCGCCTGAATTCTACGTGTTTGCCGAGAACGTCGCCTTCTCAAGCCCAACTGCCGGAGCTGTGACCGTTAACGCAGGAAACGTCAGCGGTCGTATAGGATCGTGGCGAGTGGAAGGGACCAGCAAAACCTACCAAGATTGGCATGAAGAAAAAATTGCTAAGGCCGGTGCGGCACCCGCGGATGCCGAATAAACCCAATAAATCGCTGGGATAATTGCCTTGCGGCGTGACCGCAACCGGTCCGATTTGGCGGTACCTACAATTGTCTAAAGGGTGGAACCGAGTGTTGCAAAAACCCGGGGACAGTCCTCGAGTTTTTTCCACGGGATCGTTCGCCCCAACGGGGCATAATGAGATAGCCCAGGGTAGAGCGCAGCGCCACCCTGGGTACACCGGCGACTTGGGCGCGCCGCCGCGCCCCAATTCGCCCAAGCCCTGAAAGGGCGAAACATAACACATGGGTTTACGCGCCGCCGGTTCCGCCCTTTCAGGGCTTGGGTTGTTTCGGGCACACCAATCCCAGGGCGGCGCTTCGCTCTGCCCTGGGCTATCACCTTGGGCCCCTTCGGGGCGGCCGAATCGTTGGTCGATCGCGCGATAACCAAAGCCGAAGAGCCCACGCGCTCGGTGGTACGTTCCGCGGTCCATGGGTTGCCGGTTTTTTGACTTCAAATTGTGGCTTGGTTGTTTGTGCGACGTTTGAATCAAGTGATCAGGGGACCGCTGCACGAACCCTACGAAAGAAAAGGAACTGGCGACAGTACCCCGTGCGATCGATCGGGCTCGGATGGTTTTGCCCAAAGGAGTGAGCCGGTAGCGCTGTTTACTGCTCTTCGGTTTGTCGGGTATGGTCATCTTGCTGAAAATGGCCCCGATCAGACGGCGAACTTCCCCGGTGACTTCCACGGGATCGTTCGCCCCAACGGGGCATAATGAGATAGCCCAGGGTAGAGCGCAGCGCCACCCTGGGTACACCGGCGACCTGGGCGCGCCGCCGCCCCAATTCGCCCAAGCCCTGAAAGGGCGAAACATAACACATGGGGTTACGCGCCGCCGGTTCCGCCCTTTCAGGGCTTGGGTTGTTTCGGGCACACCAATCCCAGGGCGGCGCTTCGCTCTGCCCTGGGCTATCACCTTGCGCCCCGTTGGGGCGGCCGGATCGATGGTTGATCGCGCGATAACCAAAGCCGAAGAGCCCACGCGCTCGGTGGTACGTTCCGCGGTCCATGGGTTGCCGGTTTTTTGACTTCAAATTGTGGATTGGTTGTTTGTGCAACGCTTGAATCAAGTGACCAGGGGACCGCTGCACGAACCCTACGAACGACAAGGAACTGAAAAAACCGGGGACAGTACCCGGGTTCTTCGTCATCTCCTTTTGCCCCTTCGGGGCGGCCGAATCGATGGTTGACAGCCATACTCTCAAGCTCTGGCCACGGATCTATCCATGCAATCCGAGCGTGAGGTCGTTGAGATCTTGCGGAATGATATCGTGGCTCTGCAGGGTCGATCGATGTTCGTTAGACAGCAGAGGTGAGATTCCAACATAGTGTTTTGTCCAGTGTTGGTACTTTGGCATCGACTTCAGAAATCGTTCAACGTGTTGCTTGAAGTTGTTCACGTCCGAAAGCAATTTCGCAGGCGACCTTTTGCACGATCCAAAGCGGATCGTCTCTGATTCTTCATTCACTGCGACAAGATCAATTTCGGTGTCGGCTTTATCCCAGAACCCCTGGACGCGATTGGTGATCGGGAAATCGCCCATCCCTTTCCGGCTTCGCTCCTCGTATAGTTGACCAACGAGTTTCTCCAGGGCTCCTCCTTCGACATCTGCGAGTCGCTGATCCGCCTCGTCGATTAGTTCATCGAGCGGGCGAAAGGCAATTGCAGCAACTGGATTCGCCAATGCTGCAAGCCATGAGCGGAGAAAATTGTCCGTTACGTAGTAGCGACCTCGCTTCGCTTCGGGTCTCGAAAATATGGGTAGTTTGCGCTCGATGAGCGTGAATCTCTCCATCAGCACTTTGAGGTACCCACCGACCTGAGTGTCTGGTGTCCCGCTCGCTTCCCGGATCGCATGCACAAGCTCTTTGTGCATACGCCCCGGATTGCGTGCGACAAATTTTAGGACTACATCATATCTGCCTCGCAGCTCCCGAAGAAACCAGTTCTCTGCTTCCGAGCGAAGTGGAGAGGAACTTTCGAAGAAAATTCGACGTAGCAGTGACTTGCGTTCAGCACCGAGCACGCCCTGTTCGTAGCAATCGCGATAAAATTTCGGGACGCCCTCAAAGAGATTCCAGAGAAAGAGAAGACGTTCGGGCGTTGGCTCGGCATGATCCTGAAGCATCGACAGAATCGAGCCGATGTCGAGGTGTGTAAGATCGACGGTGTCGGTGACTCGGTTGTACAGCGGCGCAGTGCGATCTTCGAGCAAGGCAACCATTTCGGTATGGATGGAGCCGAGAACGATCAGCCCCCCTTGTACTCGATCGGCCTTCGCCGCAAGCCGATCAACGGCCGCTTGCAGATGCGAACAGAACTCCTCGTAGCCCTTGCGATTGAAGTATTGGAATTCATCGAGGATCAGGATGTAACCGCTCTCTGCCATCGACTCCAGCACCTTCGCGAGCTGCAGTAGGTTGTTCGGGCGAGGAAATCGGTCTGCTGGTACGCGAAAGGTTTCTAAGGCGTCGTTCACCGAGGAAATAACGCCTGCTGGCTCGGAGTCTGGAACTTGGACAAAGTAGACTGGCTGCGTGCTGCCGAGCTCTTGGATCGCCCTCTGGATGAGCGTCGTTTTTCCGATACGACGGCGTCCCGTGACTTTCGCAAAGAACCAGCGTTTGCGGTTTAGCATCCGCTCCAGATCTGCAAGCTGCTCCCTGCGTCCGTAGAACTTCCAGTCCGCCATGCTTGCACCTTAAGATAAAATCGCGTTACCAAAAAGAGGTAAAGCCATTTTACCTTAAGCGATTTGCGATCGCAAGTGTATTCGGATCAGAGTGTTAAGAGGCTTCTGGCAAACTGAAAAAACTCGGGGACAGTCCCCGAGTTTTTGGGTGATCTCCTTTTGCCCCGTTGGGGCGGCCGGATCGATGGTTGATCGCGCGATAACCAAACCCGAACAGCCCACGCGCTCGGTGGTACGTTCCGCGGTCCATGGGTTGCCTGTTTTTTGACTTCAAATTGTGGCTTGGTTGTTTGTGCGACGCTTGAATCAAGTGATCAGGGGACCGCTGCACGAACCCTACGAACGATAAGGAACTGGCGACAGACCCCAGGCGATCGATCGGGCTCGGATGGTTTTGCCAAAAGGAGTGAGCCGGTAGCGCTAGTTACTGCTCTTCGGTTTGTCGGGGTATGGTCATCTTGCTGAAAATGGCCCCGATCAGATGGCGAACTTCCCCGGTAGCTTCCACGGGATCGTTCGCCCCAACGGGGCATAATGAGATAGCCCAGGGTAGAGCGCAGCGCCACCCTGGGTACACCGGCGACCTTGGCGCGCCGCCGCCCCAATTCGCCCAAGCCCTGAAAGGGCGAAACATAACACATGGGTTTACGCGTCGCCGGTTCCGCCCTTTCAGGGCTTGGGTTGTTTCGGGCACACCAATCCCAGGGCGGCGCTTCGCTTTGCCCTGGGCTATCACCTTGCGCCCCGTTGGGGCGGCCGGATCGATGGTTGATCGCGCGATAACCAAAGCCGAACAGCCCACGCGCTCGGTGGTACGTTCCGCGGTCCATGGGTTGCCGGTTTTTGACTTCAAATTGTGGATTGGTTGTTTGTGCAACGCTTGAATCAAGTGACCAGGGGACCGCTGCACGAACCCTACGAACGACAAGGAACTGGCGACAGTCCCCGAGCTTTTTTCACAGCAGCAATCGGCGCTCTCGCCACAGTTTATTGAGCTAACCTTCGAGATCTAGTTTGTGAAACATCATAAGATGCTCTTTGTCTTCGAAGCCATCGAGCAGTTCAAAACTGTAACGACTGTAGAGTTTTTGGGCCGCAACGTTGTGTCGATGCACCTTGAGAGTAAGCAGGTCGACATGTTTGCTCGGGGACTTATCGACTCGTATTTGCAGCGCAAACTTTTGCGCTTCCCCAATCAAGTGCTCCATGATTTGGTTCGAGTATCGCCAATCAGGATCAGGTGGAAATCCGCGGTAGCGATGATCCAAGCCGAGCTGGGGAATGTAAAGCAATCGAGAACGCTTACCATCCGGTGGTGGCCACTTTTGCCAGCCAGTCGTTGCTAATGAAGAGAAGCCTACAATCGAGCCGTACTCTTCTGAGTTTCGATAAATCCAGACCTTTGTATTGAAGTTTTCGATTGAGTCCAAGACCTCAGAACTGGAGATCCATTCGGTAGCTGCCATCGACCACGCTTCATCTCCGCATCGCAGACCCGCCAAGTAGGGCTGGTCTGCAGCAGAAAACTCATCTGCGTAGAGCGGTTGATTCTCCGGTTCGGCCAACGGTTAGGCCCTCTTCCTTGACGGGAGTTCTCTTGTCTTGACTCGTGCTGGCGAACGTAGGCTGGCAGCCTCCAAGGATTTTGCTTGTTCTGGAGTCAGTTCTGCATCAGCAAATGCATCTGCAACCGAATCTAGGATCTCAGCAACTTCCAATTGAGGCCAGAGTTCAGTAGGTTCTACCTTAAGTGCTTCTGACAGTTTGAAAATTGTCGTTCGCCGTGGCCGAGCATTTCGCGTCAACATCTTTGAAATAGCCGACTGTGTACAACCAATACGATCGGCCAACTCCTCTTGGGTAATGCTTCTTTCAATCAACAATTTGCTCAACCGGCCTGCAAACGATGACTCCTGAGCATCTAGTTGATCCAGCCGGTTCGAAACGATTGGCCTACGCGATTCAACAGGATGTCCCTTCGCGGTATCCCATTCAATTCGCGTTAGGTCCATGCCGTAGCTACCGTGTCCAACCTCAGGATTTAGAAAGAGCGCATCGGCAATGGTTGACAGTGCTCGCTGTTTATCCTCGACCGTTGAGTGTTCATATTCAAGGACGGCAAACATGGATCGCACAACCGACTGGACCTCATCGCTACACTCCATGAATCGCTTAATCAACTCACGCTGTTTCGGACCGATCGCTAGAAGTGCGCGGAACGCATCGCTTGGAAACTCATTCAATTCAGTCGTTGACATTTCATCACCTCAATCCGCTCGCTCTTGAACGATCAAGCTCCGAGCGGAATTGATCGTTCGTTGTAAATCGCTAAATTCTTCGTCTACCCTTAGCCCACCGAGCACCCAAAGTATCGGTTCTTTCGGGTTCGGCGAATGGTCACAGAAGAGGACACGCATGCCGGGATACAGCTCGCCTTCTTCCTCAACCAACATTTCCACCAGATTTGAATCACGAACAAAACTCCATCGCAAATCGACCAATAACGGATCTTCGAGATCCCACCATCGAAGTTTTAGCAAGTGTCGAACCCGTTGGGAGTATCGGTCTTGCCATGACAATAATATGACCTAAAAATGACTTGTCAAGTTCGAATTCATTGGATAACCCAACGGATTGGTCGCAAGCACCTGCACGCAAGAGACTGGAAAAAACACGGAGACAGTCCCCGTGTTTTTTCCTCGAGTTTTTTCCACGGGATCGTTCGCCCCAACGGGGCATAATGAGATAGCCCAGGGTAGAGCGCAGCGCCACCCTGGGTACACCGGCGACTTGGGCGCGCCGCCGCCCCAATTCGCCAAAGCCCTGAAAGGGCGAAACATAACACATGGGTTTACGCGCCGCCGGTTCCGCCCTTTCAGGGCTTGGGTTGTTTCGGGCACACCAATCCCAGGGCGGCGCTTCGCTCTGCCCTGGGCTTTCACCTTGCGCCCCGTTGGAGCGGCCGAATCGATGGTGGATCGCGCGATAACCAAAGCCGAACAGCCCAAGCGCTCGGTGGTACGTTCCGCGGTCCATGGGTTGCCTGTTGTTTCGAAAAAACCCGGGGACAGTCCCCGAGTTTTTTCAAATCGCCCAACCGCTTGCGCTGATCGGCTGACAACAACGAGCATCTCAACGATCGTTCGGCATATCAAGTCGGCTAAAGAGTTCGTTCAGATCGACTCTCCACCCCGGAAGCACTTGCCCACCATCGAGGACTGCTTCATCCTTGTACACTGTAGCGTCTTGGGCTGTACGAAAGACCGTCACGGTGCGTGTTCGATGCTCAACCATCCACAGCAACTCAACCCCTGCATAAAAATACTCCCGACGCTTACGGGACATCTCTGCGTAAGTATTGCTGCTGCTTAGCACCTCAATAACAAAATTGGGAACTAGATCGGGGATCGGGGCCGCCGGGATTCGCCCATCTGGCAATCGGTTCCAAGCAACAAACGCGACATCCGGACCGCGAACGGTATCCCCAAAAAGACGTGTCATTCCATCGGCACCTGTCGCGACACCGATTCTGTTCGAGTCGAGATAGTTGTTTAACCACTGCAACAATATGCCCGCTAACAATGATTCTTGCCAACCCATGCTTTTCTCCACCAAAGTACCATCGATAAGCTCGTAGAGTCGTCGTTCGGTATCCCTTAAATACGTTACATCCTCGATGGTGGCCGTCCCCGGTGCAGGATTGGTTCGAATACGAGACGCGGGGATGTTGCCAAGATCCTGAAGCCTTTCTTCCAAGGTTGTTGCTACTGCAATGCTCATCTTGGTCTCCTTTGAAACTCCGTGCCTGATCAACCCGATCCTTTGATACCGCACTCTCTATTTTAGTCATGTTCTCGCCCAAGTGAACATGAGAGGGCTTCGATTAGGCTTTGTACTTTAGGCGTTAGGAAAACCCACAAGTCCCCGTGCACAATGCCCTCACATTGGGTTAACCTTGAGGTGACGGATTCCACGTGCCGGTGATCCAAGACAAACCACTGCCTCAGCCAAAACAGGAAATCCGGCCTAATCCCCAACCGCAATCGATACCAATGCGCAATGTACCCAGGGCGGCGCTTCGCTCTGCCCTGGGCTATCACCTTGCGCCCCGTTGGGGCGGCCGGATCGATGGATGATCGCGCGATAACCAAAGCCGAACAGCCCACGCGCTCGGTGGTACGTTCCGCGGTCCATGGGTTGCCCGTTTTTTGACTTAACATCGTGGCTTGGTTGTTTGTGCAACGCTTGAATCAAGTGACCAGGGGACCGCTGCACGAACCCTACGAACGAAAAAACCTGGGGACAGTCCCCGGATTCTTCGTTGAACAGCCGAACAGCCCAAGCGCTCGGTGGTACGTTCCGCGGTCCATGGGTTGCCGGTTTTTTGACTTCAAATTGTGGATTGGTTGTTTGTGCAATGCTTGAATCAAGTGACCAGGGGACCGCTGCACGAACCCTACGGACGACAGGGACCTAGAAGTCCGATTGCTCGGTTTGGCTCGCAAAGCACTCTACGTTGGGCATGCGCTCTTGCAGCATCGTTGCGAGTTTGTGCATCGCGAAGCGCTCGCTTGCGAAATGGCCCATGAGCAACATCGACACGCCCTGGGCTTGCGCCTCGAGCGACTGATGGTACGTCGCCTCCCCTGTGACGAACGCCTCGCATTGATGCTTGAGCGCAAGCGGCAGAAGACTGGCACCCGAACCACAGACAATGCCCACTCGAACGACATGGGAATCTTGCGGATCGGTGCACTTAGGACGAATCTCCGGGATGGCACTTTCTAGTCGAGCCCACAAATCGGAGAGTTTCGTCGGCGTGGCAAAATCCCCGACGATACCCGATCCAAGTTCGTACTTAGCGAATTCTGGTTTCGAGGAGACTTGCAATGGACGCAAGTTACCGAGTTGAAGGATCTGGGCCAATTGGCGATTGATCCCTTGGGGAGCATTGTCCCAAGCCGTATGGGGCGAGTAGATCGCTATCCCATGGCCGATGGCATCCCAGAGGATTTTTCCAGTCGTCGTCTGCGTGGTGATGCGATCGATGGGTTTGAATGGTATCGGATGATGGACAACGATCAACTTTACGCCGCGCCGGATCGCTTCTTCGAGAACCGCGCTCGTCAAACTCAGGCAAGTCATCAGGGTCTTGATTCGCACGGTCGGATCGCCTACCAAGAGTCCGACGTTGTCCCAGCTTTCGGCCAGCTCCAGAGGGGCAATTTCATTCAGGTGCGGGAGAATCTCTCGGACCGATGGATTGCCATTTGATTTCGCGTCGGGGTCGGCCATAAAGACATCTCTAAGGAACCGGCGATATCGATGTCGGCGGTTTGAGGGCTTCGATCTTCAGACCACTGCCGACCTCGGAGGACTCAAGGCCTGTGGTTCCATCGCTTGCCGAGGGTGCCTGCTGCTGGCCGACGGTTTGCTCTTGCAGAGTCGAAGCGGTTTGGAGCATTTCCTCGACCGCTTTCGAAACCGTTTTGGCCATCAGTGCATAGCAACTGACTCGTCCGGCCCGGGCGATGTTCAATCCGATCGCGTTACCATCGACATCGACGATCGGTCCGCCACAGTGCTGGGGTTCGAGGACGCTGTCGTGTTCGATGACTTCGCGAAAACCTGTCGATCGTGCAGAGACGCTCCCGTTGACTTGGAGTTCCGTCGGATCGAGCATGATGTTGGTCAAGTCCATCATCTGGGCTTCGAATGAGATCGCCTTGCTGTCGCGATTGACATCGATGGTAAGTCGTTTTCCGGCCGTCAGGGTCATCAGGTAATTGAGGACTTCCTGGCGGGTCTCAACGGGCTTGCCCTCGATCTTGATGATGATGTCCCCTTGGAGGATCCCGGCTCGGTAAGCACCGCTGCCTACCACGACGTTTTCGACCAGTGGGCCTTGGTGGGCCGAGGACAACTGGATGCCCAGGAGGGCTCGTTGCTGTTGGATGGTCCTTTTCTCGACGCTGACGACTCCCAGAGCCAGGGGCAAGGACCTTGAGTCGGCGCTGGCGATCCACCCCCCTAGGGCTACCTTGGTGTCGGTATTCCATTGGATCGCTGGCAAATCTTGCCGCTCGACCTTGATCAATACCAAGTCGAGTTCAGGCCTGCGGACTTTGACCGTACCGGGGATTTTGGTTCCGTCGTGCAATCGGATTTCGATCGCAGAGTCAGGGATTTCCGAGGATTTCGAGACGATCCAGCCCTCGGGACGGGCGATCGCGCCGAGTGCGATCTGTTGGTTTTGGCCGAAGATCTGTACGGTGGATTTCCAATGCTCGCCCATCGCTTCTCGGAAGGCGCGAAGCGTCGCGTACTGGCTTCTTTGGCGGGCTCGGCTACTTGCGAATCGGCCGTCTCGAGCTCGATTGGCTCCCCCCGGAAGCCTCATTTCCTGTTGGATCAGACGATGGGGAAAGAAATCCTCATGGCCTTGGGTGTTCAACGCGCCGAGCGGATCGCTGGTTTGGAAATCGGAATCGTCCGGGTTGGGTCGCTTCGACTCGGATTGGTTCGATTCGGATTGGTTTGCCTCTTGAAGGGCTTCGGAACTTCGGCTCCGAGGGTCGGTGTCGATGCTTGCCGGGAGTTGCAATTTGGGGGCAGAGGGTTTGCAAGACCCATCGAAGCAGCGAGGGTCGCCGGTGCGCAGGGAGCTCTCGGCGAGCATCCCGCCCCAGAGTCCCAAGCAACCCAAAAGCATTACTTTGTCGATCCCAAACTTCATGATGCGGTCTCTCGGTGGCCTTAGGGCTCGTCAGAAACTCCGATAATCAACTTCAAATTCACCTTCTTGCCGTCGCGCAAGACTTCGACATTGACCCGTTCGCCCGGCACCATTGCATCGACCTCTTCTTTGAGTCGATCGAAGTTGGTGATTTCGGCGTTGTGGAAGCGAATGATCCGATCCCCTGGGACGATTCCGGCTTTAGCCGCAGGGCCTCTGGGTGCGACGGTTCCGATGATGCATTCGCTTTTGGTGTCCGATTGACGATCGGCCGTCACGCCGATGATGGGCCTAAAGCCAGGTAGGACGCCCCAAGCTTCGCTGTTGGCCAAGCGATCCCAGGATTCCATGTAGACATTCATGGGAACATGCATGTTGTCGTCGACGTCGATTCCGATGCGGCTGTGGATGCCGATGAGTTTGCCTTGGAGGTCGAAAAGAGGTCCTCCGCTGTCTCCGCCGATGAGCGAACAGTCCGAGACGACCGTCGAGTCGGTCACGGCGAGGATACGTCCGATGCGAATCACTGCAGGGCGGTCTGAGATCCAACCTCCCGGATGTCCCCCTGCGATGCACCATTGCCCGGTCTTGACGCGCTCGCCGACGGCCGGGAGTGCAGCATGAGGCCAGGGTTGATTGTTTTCGTCGCGCGTTTTGAGAATGCGAACCAATCCCGCATCGGTGTCTCGGTTGACACCCATGCTGACACCTTCGACGCGCCGGCCATCGTGAAGCACGACCCACATCTTTTGCTTGGGCTTACCGGCGACGTGGGCAGCCGTCAGGATGTAGCCGTCTTCGTTGATGAGCACACCGCTTCCTTGCGTGCTGCCATGCTGAAGATTGACGGTGACTTGATGGATTTTCGCTGCGACCTTGGACTGTTGTGTCTGGAGAGCCTTCAGGTCCGTCAGGGACTTGGGGTCCTCGCCTGAAAAGAGTCGGTTCAAACTCGGGTCTAACGAAACGTAGGTCGCACCTTTGGTTTCGCCGTCGACGGTTCGGTCCACCGGAGCGGACATCCGAGGCTTTGCGGGAGCTTCTGGCAACACGTCTTGGGCGTGGACTTGCACGCTTGCGCCCAGGGGGCCTAAGCCGACAAGGCCCAAGCCGACAAGGCCCGTGCAAAACAAAACGAACGGTTTGGCAAGCCGAAGCATTCCAATTCCCCTAAACGCAGTTGACCCCAGGGCGATATGCCTCAGGGCACGGTATGATAAGACCGATTATTCGGTATCAGAGCTCAAAATAAAACCCTTTACCCCAAAGAACTTAAGAAAGTTCACTCCGGAATGTCAAGAAACTTCCCCTCAGGTCCGTTCGTAACGGTTCGGAAGGATAAATGATCCCTTCGATCCCTAACCCGCCGGATTCGCTTTCGGATCGCCAATCTCGCCCAACTCGCCTGATTGTCGGCTGTGGATACGTGGGCTTGCGCGTGGCTCGCCTTTGGCTCTCGGCAGGCGACCGCGTCTTGGCCATCACCCGTTCGGGTCAAAAAGCGGTTGAATTGGAAAAGCTTGGGATCGAACCGATCGTCTGGGATTGGCTCGATGATTCCTGGCTTTTGCAGGCCCAGCATTCCTGCCCATCGGAACTGGCCTCGGTGCTGGTGGCCGTCTCGCATGCTCCGATGGCCGACGTACCCCCGGCTCAAGCGCATAGGCTTGGACTGGCCCACCTGGATCGTTGGTTATCCGAAGCTCCTGGTTCTCGACCGACGCGATGGGTCTACCTTTCGACGACCGGAGTGTTTGCAGACCCGCTTGGGAGCCAAGACCTTTGGGTCGATGAACAGTCCCCAGTCGGACCGAGTCGGCCAGGTTCCATCACAGCCCTCGAGGCCGAGCGCTGGCTCGAAAGTTCGGCCATCGAGCATGTGGTCCTGCGTCCTGCCGGCATTTATGGACCGGAGAGAATCCCTAACGTCCAACCGTTGCGAGAGGGGCAAGCCATGGCCGTCGATCCGGAAAGTTACTTGAACCTGATCCATGTCGACGATCTTGCGAGGGTCATCGCGGCCGTCAGTCAAGGTCCCTGCATGGGGCGACTGTATTGCGTCAGCGATGGGCACAGCGTCCAGCGGCGCGATTACTATGCGTTTATCGCCCAGAGTATGGGCTGGCCTGCGCCGAGTTATGTCCCGGGGCAAGAGCTTCAAGGGGCACAGGTACAGGGTGCACAGGTACAGGGAGCGGTTCCTCGACGACGCAGTCAAGGGAACAAACGGGTAAGCAATCGTCGACTTCTCGAAGACCACGCGATTCGCTTTGCGTTCCCGGACTATCGCAGTGGACTATCCTCACTTCTTGCGGAAATGGCTCGCTGATGTTCCGATCGGTTTGCTCAATGGATTCGATCGCACGGCCGGCCCTCGCGGTGTTGCTAAGCTTGGTGCTGCCTGGTGACTGCTTGTCGCAGAGCAGCTCGGCCGAGCGGACCCCAAGCCTAATCGTTCCGGAGTCGCGGATCGAACAAGCCTCGTTTCCGGTGATCGATGTCCACACCCATTTTTTCGTCAAGGGGAAGCACGATCCGGAATTGCTCGATCGCTATGTCGAGATGATGGATCGCAACCGGATCGCCGTGAGTGTGTCTCTCGATGGAACGCTTGGACCCCAGCTCGAGGCCCATACGGCCTATCTGTGGTCCAAATATCCCGATCGCTTTGCGATTTTTGCGAACATCGATTTCCGTGGTAAGGGCAAGCTTGAGGACCCGTCGAGTTGGGCTTGCAACCAAACCAGCTTTGTCTTCGATACCGTCGAGGCGCTGCGTGCGGAGGTCAAGCGGGGGCGGGTTTGCGGACTGAAATTCTTTAAGGACTTTGGGCTGCGTTGGAAGAATGCAGACGGTAGCTTGATCCAGATCGACGATCCTCGCTGGGATCCGATTTGGGATTCCTGTGCTGAGCTTGGGATTCCGGTCTTGATGCATACCGCCGATCCGAGCGCATTCTTTCGACCTTTGGATGATACGAACGAGCGAATCGGAGAGCTTCAAGCCCGTCCTGAATGGGCTTTTACGGGTCCTGAGTTCCCGAGCCGCGAGAGTTTGCACCAGGCGCGCAATCGGGTCATTGCAAAGCATCCCAAGACCCGATTCATCGCAGCGCATTTTGGCAATGATGCCGAGGATCTCGTCGCATTGTCCGGATGGCTCGATGCGTATCCGAATCTCTATGTCGAGTTCTCCTCACGCATCAACGAACTCGGGCGCCAGCCGTATTCGGCTCGCCGGTTCTTTGAGAGGTTTCAGGACCGAATTTTGCTCGGAACCGATGGCCCGTTTCCCGAGCAGCGGCTGCGGATCTATTGGCGATTCCTCGAGACCCAAGACGAGTACTTCCATTACTCAGAAAAGTCCCCACCACCCCAAGGAGACTGGCGAATCTACGGCATAGGTCTGCCTTTGGAAGTGCTTGAAAAGGTCTACCACCGAAATGCTTGCCGGATCATCCCCGGACTTTCCAAGAAACTCCAATCCTTTGTCGAGCCGAGGCCTTGATGGGTGTTGAGGTTCGTAGATTGGAGTAAGCTATAGAGCCCGCCTAACTGAATCCTCTTGTCGGTCCCCTCCTGAAACTCCGAGTCGCTCGGATTTGCACCCAACCTGCACTACTCTGCACTACTCTACTACTCTGCACTAATCTGTACCATGCACCATCCGGCCAACACCACCGAACATGAAGAAATCCATGTCATCGCCAAGCGTCAGCGAATCGGCGTGATATTGCTTTTGTTTTTTACGCTCGCCTATGCGAGCTTCATCGGGCTCTGCACGTTCGCTTACGAGTGGATCACCCAAACCAAGATTGCAGGAATCCCTTTGACGGTCGCTTATGGGGTCGGTTTGATCCTCCTATCGTTGGTCATCGCAATGCTCTACGGTCTCCTTAGCCGAACAAGGTCATGATCTACACCTCAAGCACTCTTGCTATCATCGTCTTTTTGGTGATGGTCCTTGGGACCGTCGCTTTGAGTTTCTATTTGGGTTCCAAAGCCAAATCGAGCGCGGGGTACTTTGCCGCCGGGGGCGAAATACCTTGGTTTGTCAACGGGATCGCGTTTGCTGGAGACTACCTCTCGGCGGCGTCTTTCTTGGGCATCTGCGGCATGATCGCCTTCTATGGATTCGATGGGTTTCTCTATTCGATCGGATACCTAGCCGGTTGGTTGGTGGCCCTGTTGGTGATCGCCGAACCTCTCAAGCGGCTTGGCAAGTACACGTTTGCCGATGCCTTGGCCAGCAAATTTCAGTCGTCGGGGATTCGCTCGGCGGCTGGTTTGAGCACCTTGGTCGTCAGTTTGGTTTACCTGATCCCGCAGATGGTCGGGGCTGGAGCCTTGGTCAAGCCCCTGTTGGGTTTGCAGTATTGGCAGGGAGTCGTGCTTGTCGGCTCGATTGTCGTGGTGATCGTCGTGACGGCCGGCATGGTCAGCACCACGTACGTCCAGTTCCTCAAAGGGGGGTTGCTGGTCCTATTCTCTTTGGTCTTGAGCATCATGGTATTGAATCGGGGGCTTACCCGATCCGAGGGTCAAGCTCGTACGGTCCCACAGCGGATCACCGTCGACGAGCAAAACAACAAGTACATCGACGGCGTTCGTTTGGGACTCAAGCAGGACCAGAGCAATGTGCAGCCGGTTGGCAGAGTCCTCGAATTGAATGGCGGAAAAACATCGACTGGCCCGTTAGGCCCGATCTCGTTCTTGACAGAGCTCTCGGGAGCCAAGATCGAGCTTTCGCAAACGGTCAAAAGCACCCAGGACGGCAAGCCGGTTATCGAGTATGCACCCAGGGTGGTCCAAGGCGCGGCGATGATGGCCCCTGGCAACCACCCGACGTTCCAGGGAATCCGCCAACAGCAGTGGTATCCCAAGCTCGATTTTATATCGTTGATGTTGGCACTCTTTGGAGGTACTGCGTCGCTTCCCCACATCTTGATCCGATACTACACGGTCAAAGACCAAGCCTCTGCTCGCAAGAGCACCATTGTCGGGATCGCGACGATCGGATTTTTTTATCTGTTGACTCTGTACATTGGTTTCGGAGCGATGGTCAGTGGATCGATGGACCCGAGCGACAGCAACATGGCCGCCCCGTTGCTTGCCAAGAGCTTTTCTGAGTTGCTCTTTGCTGCCGTCTCGGCGATTGCTTTTACAACGGTTTTAGGAACGGTCAGCGGATTGATTGTTGCGGCCGGAGGATGCGTCGCGCACGACTTTGTCGCTGGGATGCTTGGGATGCAATTGAGCGATCAGCAACTGATTCGGGTGGCGAAAATCGCATCGATCGCCATCGGTGCAATCGCCATCTTGGCCGGCTTGGCCTTCGAAGGCATGAACGTGACGTATTTGGTGGGATGGGCCTTTGCAATCGCTGCGTCGGCGAATTTGCCCGCGCTGCTGATGCTGTTGTTTTACAAAGGGACGACCAAACAAGGGATCATTACTGGGGTGCTCCTCGGGACAGTCAGCTCGGTCCTTTGGATCGCGTTGTGTCCCGAGATGTATAAAAGCATGTACGGTTTGGATCCCAAGAGTGCTTGGGTCCCCTTTAGTCAACCTGGAATCGTGACGATCCCCCTGAGTTTTTTGGCGATATTGGTCGTCTCGAAAATGACCGCTGCTTCCGGCGATGAGACCCGCATTTGAAAAACATTCTGTTCAAATAATTTGGATTGCTTGATCATTAACAAAACGATGAGCGACACGATGACATGTTGGAACTTGCAAGTTCTTTGCGATGCAATTCGATTGGGAATGGCAAGGCTCACTCGATACCCGAGTCTCATTTATGGGATGATCCTAGCCGGTTGGGTTTGCATTTCGGCATCCCGGCTAGAGGCACAACTTGCAGCCGAGTTCCTTGAAGCAAAGTCGGCTGCGCAGTGGGCTCAGCTCGCTCAAGAGAAAGGGGATGCATCGCGCGGAGTGAATGTGTTCTACCAAGCGAGTTTGGCGTGTGTCCGATGCCATGTCTCTAAAGATCCTCAAGCGACTGCATGGGGACCAAACCTGGGTCATGCTGGCGAGATTGCCCAGGCAGAGCGACTCAATGACCAGCAGATTGTCGAGTCGATCCTCGAGCCCTCGAAGTCGATTCGCAAAGGATACGAATCGATCACTCTGCGTCTGGACGATGGAGAGGTGGCAACTGGCCTGTTGATCGACAAAGACCCCAAGCGATGGCGACTGAGAAACGCCAACGGCGAAGCGATCGAGATCCAAGCCGACCGGGTCGAAGCTTCGGCCATGAGCACCCAATCCCTGATGCCCGCGGGTCTTGCCCAGCAGTTGGGGACCGAGCAAGCCTTCCTGGACCTTGTGAAGTACTTGATCGAAATCCGCGATGGGGGCCCTAAGCGGGCCGCGACCCTCGAGCCGGACATGTCCCTTTTGGCCGTCAAGATACCGGAGTATGAATCGAGTCTGGACCATGCCGGCATGATCCGCGATTCGAATCAGGAGGCTTATAAGCGTGGGGGGCAGATCTATCAGCGGGTTTGCGCCAATTGCCATGGAACCAAAGAGCTTATCGGGTCGCTCCCGACGGCCCTGAGGTTCGGAGAGGGAAAATTCAAGAATGGGGCAGACCCGTATTCGATGTACCGGACCCTGACACACGGATACGGATACATGGCCGCTCAGACCTGGATGGTCCCATCGCAGAAGTACGATGTCATTCACTACATTCGCAAAGAGTTCCTCGAGTCGAATCCGAATGTGAGTTCCGTTGCGATCGATCCAGAGTACTTAGACAAGTTGCCGCGTGGGGATTCTCGGGGTCCCGAGCCAAGCAAAATCGAAGCATGGAGCGCGATGGACTATGGGAACATGCTCACGCACTGCTATGAGGTTCCCGGCGATGTGTTGAATATCGCTTACAAAGGCATTGCGGTTCGCATCGACCCGGGGCCTGGAGGGATCACCCGAGGAAGCCAGTGGATGGTATTTGATACCGACACCTTGAGATGGGCGGCAGGATGGCAGATCTCCGAAGAGCATCCCAACGAAGTATTCATCGATTGGCGCGACATCCAATTCAATGGTGAGCACGGAATTCATCCGAGAGTCGTCGGAGATATTGTATTGAGGAATGCCAGCGGACCGGGTTGGGCGAACCCCAATGCGCCCGGATCCTCCTTTGAGGATAACGCTCGGGTCGAGGGTCGCGATTCGCGGCGTTATGGGCCTTTGCCCAAGGAATGGGGTAAGTTCCATGGTCAGTTCGTGAGCGGGTCGCAGACCATCGTTTCGTATCGTATCGCGGATGCTCAGATCCTCGAATCTCCCAGACAGCTCCCGATGACCAAGGGCCAAGCAGCGTTTGCTAGGGTGCTAAACATTGCGCCTCATGCTCAGGGGATCGAGTTGAGGGTGGCCGATTTGGGTGAGTCGGAAGTCGCTCGGGCGTCGGTCAGCAATCCGACTGGAGAGTCCCGATGGAGCTCGAGCGAGCGTTCCTTTGGAATGCTCGGTCAAGCAGAGACTTTGGCTTGGAACGTCAGGGATGGCAAGCTGACCGTGTCGATTCCCCCGAGCGAGCAACCGCAGCGTTTTGCCGTTTGGTGCAGCGAGCTATTGTCTGAGGAACCAGAAAATTTGGAGGTTGATTTGGATCTGCTTGGAAAGCTGCGAATTCAGCCTGAGCGTTGGGAGCAAGTGCTCGAGACACGAGCGATCGAGACCTTTGCCAAGGGAGCGTTTGCTGTCGACACGATTGTTTCTCCGGAATCCAATCCATGGTTTGCGCAGATGCGGTTGACGGGTTTGGATTTCTTCTCCGATGGCTCGATGGCTGTGTCGACTTGGGATGGCGATGTTTGGCATGTGCGAGAAACGCTCGACTCGAAGGGTTGGACATGGAAGCGGATGGTTACAGGTTTGTACCAACCGTTGGGAGTCAAAGTGGTTGAAGATCAGGTGTATTTGACTTGTCGCGACCAGCTTGCTGCGTTGCATGATTTCAATGCGGACGACCACATCGACTACATCGAGTGCTTCAACAACGACCATCAGGTCACGGAGCATTTCCATGAATTCGCGATGGGATTGCAGATGGATCCGGAGGGGAATTTTTATTACGCCAAGTCTGGGCGGCATGCGCTCAAGGCCGTGGTGCCACAGCATGGCACGTTGCTCAGGGTCTCTCCCGACGGTTCCAAGACCGACATTTTGGCGACGGGTTTCCGAGCGGCCAATGGGGTTTGTTTGAATCCTGACGGGTCCTTCATCGTCACCGACCAAGAAGGGTTTTGGAATCCCAAGAATCGGATCAACTGGGTTACGGTCCAAGAGGGTGCAGCGCCAAAATTTTATGGCAATATGTTTGGGTACCATGACGTGACCGATACGTCCGATGAGGCGATGGAGTCGCCGTTGTGTTGGATCACCAATGCTTTCGATCGATCGCCGGCGGAGTTGCTTTGGGTCGAGAGTCCGACATGGGGTGAGTTGCAAGGGAGTTTGCTGAATCTCTCGTATGGTTATGGCAAGGTGTATTTGGTGTTGCATGAACAGGTGCAAGGAGAATCGCCAGGGGAGCGTCAAGGAGGGATGATCGAGTTGCCCATCCCGGCCTTTGCCACAGGGGTCATGCGAGGGCGATACTCGCCCGGGGATCACCATTTGTACTTGTGTGGTATGTTTTCGTGGGCTGGCAATGCGACGGCCCCGGGAGGGCTGTATCGAATCCGCAAGCTTTCCCAGGACAGCTATTTGCCTTTGCAAATGCGGGCTCTTGAAGGCCGTATCGAATTGGATTTCGCCAGCCCTATCGATCCGAAATCGATCGATCCAGCGAAAGTACGTATGGAGCAGTGGGGGCTCAAACGAAGTGCTCGATACGGCTCGGACCATATCGATCCGCACACGATCGATGTCCAGAGGGTGAGTCTATCCGAGGATGGCAAGACCGTGCGAATCGAGAGTCTAGGGCTGAAACCCAGTTGGGGGATGGAGATCCAGTACACGTTCCGCAGTACCGATGGTCAGTTGGTCCAAGGAACGATCCACAATACGATCCACCATTTGGGTGTGCAGGCAGCCGTTCAGGAGTAAGCCAAGATCGATTCGGTGTGCGACGTTTGGGGGAGATATTCAAACCGGATTTGGATCCGAGATGGGACTCTACACTGCGAGCATTTCAGGTCGTTGCTGTTTTGGTTGGGTCGGGTAAGCCATTGAAGTCCGAGAGTTCACGTCGCAGGATGCTCAGCGTGGTTTGCAGAAGGGTTACCGCTAGGGGTCCGATGAGGATTCCGATTGGACCGAGGGCTTGAAGCCCCCCCAGAACACTCAGGAGTGCCAGGAGGGGATGGAGTTGGCTCTGGCCGTGGAGGATGAGCATTTTGATCAGGTTGTCGATCGTTCCTACGATCAGCAAGGCGTAGACTGCGAGAATGATTGCGTTGGGCATTTTGTCTTGGTAGAGGGCCATGTAGGTGGCTACCGGTACCCAGACAATAGCCGTACCGACAAACGGGATCAGAGCGCAGACGATCGTCAGAGCCGTGAGCAAAAACACCGAAGGGGCACCGAGGAAATAGTAAGCGATGCCGGCCGTTAGTCCTTGGGCGACGGCTGAAAGGACCGTCGCAAGGACGATGGCTCGCGATGTGCGATCGAATTCCGCTAGGAGTTCCTCTTCGTAGCGATTGTCCAGGGGGCTCAGGTCCATGAGGGTACGGACCATCGAGGGCCCATCGCACAGAAAGAAGTAGAGCGATACGAGTAGGATCGTAAGCCCGACGAGGAGTTTGATCACGAATGCGACCGAGCCGCCTCCGAAGCTGATCAGATGGGGTTGAAGGTAAGCCAGCAGGTTATCGAGGTTTTGTCGGACTTGTTCAGGCGACGGATTGGCAACTTCCTTGAGGATTCCCACGAAGCGTCCTCCGGATAGTTCCTCTCGGGATGCTTGCCAAGAGGAATCGATACTCCAGACGGATTCTTGGAGGCTCGTAAGATTCCCGATGTCCGAGGGGGCAAGAGCCTTTAGTGAATGGTTCAGTTTTGCAGAGGCGATCGAGGCCTCAAGGGTCTGATCGATCAGAAAGGCTCGGTTCCGTGACAATGGATCGATCCAGCTAGGATCCAGGCCGTCGATGGCCATGATTTGCGATTTGATCGTACCGGCTTGTTCCCTAAGTTCAACGAGACGATTTTCCAGGTCCTCGGGAGCAGGATTCGAATCGAGAAAGTCCGGGAGTGTCGCAGTCAGTAGGCGGATTTGCTCGAAGGTAGATTGCAGGTAGGCTTCGATTTTCTGTCGGACCTGGACCTCGAGTGGAGCGTTGCCGTTATTCTTGTTGCCATTATTCTTGTTGGCTTTATTGACCGAGTTGAGTTTCGAGACGTTGACGGCTTTGTCTTTGGAGTGTTCGAGAATCGCGTCTGGGATTTCCTTCAGTCGGCTTCGGACGTCGGCGATATCACCGGCCATGCGGCCTTGGGGGTCGGTGACTTCGGCGTAGCTGGTCGATTCGGCGACGACCTTTTTGATTTCGGCGAGCTTTGCATCGATCGAACGGAATTGAACAGCGGCGGGAGATTCCAGATTGATGAATTTGTTGGATCGCAGTCGGCTCAATCCGAGCCGCACGTTCGATTCGTTGAACTCCCCGAGGAGTTTGAATCCTTGGACACCAGCGAGTCCTACGATAAGACCGGCTGGCAGCAGGACGCTACCGACGATCAGGAGGGTCGTGAGCGAAGCGGCCAGATGAGTGCGTCCTTTGGTTTTCTTGAGCACCCATCGATGCAGCGGTTGAAAAACGACGACCAGTACCACGGCGATGAAGACGGGTACAAAGAACCCGATCATCACTTTGTAGAACAGGATCCCGATCAAGGTCAGGATCGCTAGGAGAACAGCAAAAGAGATGTAGCGAGCCATGGAGAGCGAATCTAAGATAATGTTTCCGTTACGGGGCTTTACCGTTTCAAGTCTAACACAGGCCGGGCTATTTTGCATCAACCTATAGAGCCAAAGGTACCGGGGGCAAAAGTTCCCGGGGCACAGGTACCGGTGCTTGTCGATAGGGTTCGCTCAAGGCGTGTTTGGGCATCTTTGGCTCTACGATTGGTTATTTTAACGCTCGCTTTATTTTTCTTTGGCTTAGCGATCCGTCGGGCGGGTTTGGAGTTGTCCAAGAGCGAAGTTCCGCTCGATTGGAAATCGGTCCGTTGGAGCTATTGGGTATTGAGCGTTGTTTTTGGGGCCCTGGCGCTGATACCTCCGTGCCTTGCATGGCAATCGATCCTCAGGGACTTTGGCCAGAGCGTGCACTGGGCGAACTCTATGTATGCTTATTTCCTGGGGCATTTTGGCAAGTATGTTCCTGGCAAGGCGATGGCGGTAATCCTCAGGGTAGGGGAGCTTCATCGCCACGGTGTGATGGTACGACCTGCGATTGTCAGTGTCTTCATCGAGACGCTCACGTGTATCGCTACAGGTGCAATCCTCGGGGCGGTGCTCATTCAGTCGATGGCAGTCCCGCGATGGATGCAGCTTTCGGCTCTGGCCGGGATCCCCATGGCGTTCCTGGTGCTCTGGCCGCGTCCGTTTCGCTGGATCGTCGGTCGGATCGCAAGGAGTCGGATTGGAAGCATGAGCGCATCGGTGGTCCAAGCGATCGATGGTCCGTTGATGGGTCGCACGGTTGCCTGGAGCCTGCTTGGCTGGCTCTTTCAGGGAACATCGCTTTGGTTCGTGCTTCAATCGCTTGGGGGATTGCACGCTGAGTCCGTGATAGGGCTCACGGTCTGGCACAGTTGGCTCGTATGCATTGCGAGCATGAGTCTCGGGGCGCTTGCTGGCTTTTTGTCGATGTTGCCCGGAGGTGCCTTGGCCAGGGAGTTGGCTTCGATTTGGATTCTTTTGTCGATCGTGCCCGAGCCCATCGCATTGATAGCGACCGTCGTGGTACGAATTACCTCGATCATCGCGGAGGTATCGATGATCGCCCTGAGCAAGTGGATCCAGTATCGGCACGGAGTCTGGAAATCCGCCTAGATGGCCTTTGGACCTCGAACAGCTTGAGAGTAGATCGCCACGATGCTTCCGACGGCGAGCAAGGACCACGGAAACCAGTCCTTGGGTTGGAAGATTTTTCCTTGAGGCACCATCGGCTGGGAGTTCATCCAGGTATTTTGCTGGGGGGCGAACTTCGCATCTTCGAAGATACCTGGTGCGAACATCGCACTTTCGATCATCAAGCATTCCAGGCCGACGATGATCATCACGAGCCCGACGGCGCAGAAGAAGGCACGGTACAAGCTAGCCGGTCGGAGGAACATGTTCACGTCGGGCACCTTCGGTTAAAAAAGTTGGGATGCGATCTTTCTTGGTAATTCTTCACAGGTTTCATCGGCCCGGCTGGGGCCTGGAATTAGGCATCCGGCGGAGGATTTCTCTGGAAAAAACTGGGGAAGTCCCTCGGAACCAAAAAATCGTCACGACGGTTCCAAGCCATTCAACTGGCACTCTTGAGGGCACGGTTTGAAATCCGCTGTGGCTTCGGTTACCTTTTAGATTCAGTCGGTAGGTCGGACTCCTGTCCGCCAAGCCTTTTACCACCTCTCTTTTTGTTTTCTGCAGAGTAGCCATGAGCCATAAAAATCGTCGCCGCTTCCTCCAATCCACAACGGCCGTCACGGCTGGATATTGGGTAGCTGGAGGAATTGCCCCTAAGGAAAGTCGTTCCGCAATCGAAGAGATTCGCTTCGCATGCATCGGAGTCGGGGGCAAGGGCTCCAGCGATTCGAAGGATGCTGCCAACAACGGAAAGATCGTCGCGATCTGCGATGTCGACGACAACACCCTCAACGGTCGAAAGAAGGACGAAGACTTTGAAGATGCACAGACCTTCAATGACTTCCGCAAGATGTTTGATAAGGTCGGCAAGGACATCGACGCGGTGACCGTCAGCACACCGGACCATACCCACGCAGTAGCCACAGGAATGGCGTTGAAGATGGGTAAGGCTTGTTACACCCAAAAGCCATTGACCAGGACGATTTGGGAAGCTCGCAAAATCGCCGAACTCGCAGCCAGCTCCAAGGCAGCTACGCAGATGGGGAACCAAGGCTCCGAGAGCCCAGGGCTCCGAAGCGCTGCGGCCAAACTCAAGGCAGGGATTCTAGGCAATGTCAAAGAAATCCACATTTGGACCAACCGTCCCGTGTGGCCCCAAGGCATCCCACGTCCCGAAGAGCAACCGGTACCCAAGGAAATCCATTGGGACGAATTCATCGGACCCGTCGAGATGCGTCCTTACAACGCCGCATACCACCCATTCAAGTGGCGTGGATTCTGGGCCTTCGGAACCGGTGCACTGGGCGATATGGCTTGCCATACCCTCAACGTCGCCTTCGCAGGCTGCGACTTGGTCAATCCCGTCAGCGTTCAAGCGACCACGACGGGCCACAACGGGGAGACGTTCCCAGGATCTTCGAAAATCAATTTCGAATTTGCTCCTACCAAGAACCGACCTGCCATCAACATGATTTGGTACGACGGTGGAAACAAGGTCGATCCAGAGATGCTCGAGGGCCGCAAGCGAAGCGATAGTGGTTTGCTGATCATCGGTGACAAGGGCAAGATGTACTCGCCGAACGACTACGGCGCCGAGTGCCTCTTTACCGGTGTTGAAGACAAAGAAGTCGACTTCGAACGCAGCCCTGGACACTTCAAGGAATTTGCGATCGCCATCAAGACCGGCAAACCGACTTGGTCGAACTTCGCCAACTACGCCGGCAAGATGACCGAAGTCATCCTCCTTGGCAACCTTGCCGTTTGGGCCGCAGGCCGAGCCAAGCAAGAGGGGCAGCAGGTCACCAGCGCCAAGCTTGAGTGGGACGCTGAGAACCTCAAGGTCAAGGGGACCAGCGAGTTCGACTCCATGATCAAGCCCCCGTACCGAGCAGGTTACGAACTGTAAATCTTTGGTTCTTAACCGATCTAAACCTAGCGATCGTAACGATTTTGACGGTTCGACGCTACGATGTGACATCAAAAACTCAAGACGCACGGGGCTCTGCTTCGTGCGTCTTGGCATTATTTCACTGAGAAAATTAAGACCTGTAAAAAACGTAGCTTCTTACTACTATGGTGAGTCTATCGATGGACGACTCACCTAGACGCACTTCTCCATGACCGAATCAAAAACCGTCTCGAAAAAAAACACCTTCTCCAAACTGTTTCTGGGCTGGTTAATCCCGATCGCGATCGCATCGGCGGGAGTTGCGGTCTACCTCGGGTTAGGCCAGCAGGCACCCAAGCAGGTTGCAAACGACCTTTCGGATCCCCGAGTTGTTTTGACCCGAATGCCGATGGTCAACGTCGATAAGTTAGAGCGATTCGAGGGAATTGAAACCCTCGATGTCGAGCTTTCTGGAACGGTAGTACCATTCCGACAGGTCACCATCGGAGCCGAAGTTCCAGGACGGGTGGTTTTCAAAAGCGACAAGTGCCGAATCGGCCGCTACGTCAACCGAGGTGAGCCTCTGCTTAAGCTCAATCCCAAGGATTACGAGCTTGAGATCGAACGCATCACGGCTTTGAAGGAAACCGAGTACGCTCAGCAGCGAGAACTCGATCAGGAGATCGCCAATATCAAGCGTTCTTTGGTATTGGCCGAGGAGGAACTTGCTCTACAGGAAAAGGAGCTCTCAAGGCTGGCGTCTTTACCTGAAGGCTTCGCTAGCGAAACCGAGCGAGACCAAGCTAGAAGGCAGAGAATTCTCAGCGCCAACCAAGTCGTCACGTTTCAGAATCAGTGGCAGTTGCTTCAGACCCGAAGAGCCCGAATCGAACTTGCCGAACGATTGGCCGATACCCAATTGGCCCAAGCCAATGTCAATTTCGAACGCTCCGAGATCAAATCGCCGATCTCGGGTGTGATTGTCAGCGAATCTGTCCAAGAAGATTCGTATGTGCAGCGGGGGGACAAGCTTTGCGTCATCGAAGACACCGAGCAGGTCGAAGTCAGTTGCAACCTCCGCACCGATCAACTTCTCTTGATCCTAGATCAACTCTCCGAGGGAGGCCTCAAGGATCCGTCGTCTAAGGTACTTCGATCCTCAAGTTATGAATTGCCTCCGACCCCTGTGCAGATCTCTTATCAGGTCGCTGGACGAAGCGATGTGGTTTATCAATGGAACGGGAAACTCAGTCGCTACGAGGGGATTGGGCTCGATACGCAGAGCCGCACTGTTCCGGTTCGCATAACCGTCGACAACCCACGAGACGTTCGGCGCAACGGAGTCCCGATCACCGAGGAAGGCAACGGAGGTTTGCCCGCGTTGGTCCGGGGCATGTTCGTCGATGTGAAGATCCAGACCAAGCCCAAGCAATCGTTGATTCTGATTCCCAAACTTGGGCTCAAACCCGGTGGACAACTCTGGGCCTTTGAGCCACAGGCGCAAAGCGATGCCCAATCCCAGGGTGCCGAGAAAACGGTCCTTCCTGACTTAAACCTCTCGAACCCCGACGACTGGGTAATAGGGAAAGTCAAAGTCCTCCAAGGGATCAAAACGATTCGGATTTTGAGGGTACCCCATTTGGCAGATGGAGAGTATTGGATTGCCGAAGCCGGAGAGGGGCTTCAACCCGGAACGATGATTGTGACCTCTCCGCTTGCCAATCTCATCGGCGATGGATCGGACAAAGTGCGGACCGCCAAGCAGACGATTACCCAAGAGTAAAAAAGGAGTTCTTTTATGAACGGAATTGTTCGCTGGGCTGTAAAGCATATGGCCGGGATCAACTTCTTGATCGTCGCGATCATGATCGGCGGATTGGCGAGTTTCTTTGGGATGCGTCGTGAGACGTTTCCCGAGTTCCAGCTCGAGGTCGTCCTGGTCACTGTCCCTTATCCGGGCGCCACTCCCGACGAAGTCGAAAGTGGAATCTGCCAAAAAATCGAGGAGTCGGTACAGTCCCTCGCAGGGATCAAGAAACTCACGAGTATTTGTCGCGAGGGGAGCGGCTTTACCCTGATCCAACTCGAGCCAAGTGTCAAAGATGTGCAGCGAGTGCTCTCGGAGGTCCGTTCAGCGGTCGATCGGATTTCGGTGTTCTTTCCTGAACGCAGCGAGAAAGCCACGGTCGAGCAGATCACGTTTCGAACCCCTGCGATTCGCGTTGCAGTGCTCGGTCCGAATCATCGCGACGAGCAAAGTGAGCTGAAGCTTCGGAACTTTGCCGAGGACGTCCGCGATCGATTGATCGAATTGCCGAACGTTTCCCAAGCCCAGGTCGTCAACGTTAAGCCTTATCAGATCGATGTGGAGATCAGCGAGGATAACCTCAGGAAATACGGACTGACCTTAGGTCAAGTCGCCAGCATCATCCGCAAAGAGAACATGGAGTTGCCCAGCGGTCAGATCCGCAGCGAAGGCCAAGAGATCCTTTTGCGAGGCAAGAACAAGCGCGATCTGGGCGAGGACATCGCCAAGTTGCCTTTGGTCACCCAACCCAACGGGGTGATCCTGACGGTCGGCGATATTTCCAAGGTCCGCGACGAATTCGACGATGTCGCTGCGCTCAATGAGATCAATGGACGGCCTGCTCTGACGATCAGCATCGAGCGTACCAGCACCGAGGATTTGCTCAGCATTTCCGATGAGGTCCAAGAGGCCGTCGCAAAGATACCTGTGCCTGAGGGGTATTCCTTGATTGCCTGGGGGGACGAGAGCATCGATGTGCGAGACCGCATCCGAATGCTGCGAGAGAACGGAATCCAGGGTGGCGTTGTCGTCTTTTTATTGCTGGCGATGTTTCTGAATCTGAGGTTGGCGTTTTGGGTGGCCATGGGGATCCCCATCAGCGTGCTCGGTGCTGCGATCGGACTGTATGCATTTGGCGAAACGCTCAACATGCTGACCATGTTCGCCTTTCTGATGGCTGTCGGAATTGTGGTCGACGACGGGATTGTTATCGGCGAGAACATCTATGCACACCGTGGGATGGGCAAATCGAATATTCAGGCTGCCATCGACGGAGCTTCCGAGGTTTTACCGAGCGTCTTTTCGAGCATCGCGACGACGATCATCGCATTTGTTCCATTGTTTTATGTCTCGGGGGTGATGGGCAAGTTCATCGCGGTCATGCCCGTAGCGATCGTATTGATGCTGCTGATCTCGCTTGTGGAGGCCTCGGTCGCCCTGCCAGGACACCTGTCTCACGAATCGCATGCCCCCAAGAGCATGCTCGAGAAGCTGCAATACTATCTGATGCTTCCGATCCTGCCCATCGAGCGATTCTTCGATCGAATCTCGAAATTCAACAATTCGATCCTCGATTGGTTTGGCGAACAATTCTACGGGCGGGTACTGAGGACTTTTTTACAAAATCCGCTTCTGCCGTTGGCTTTAGGATTTTCCCTCGTTGCCCTTGCCGTCGGCATGGTCCGGTCGGGCAAAGTTCCCTTCGAGTTCTTCCCGGATCTCGACGGCAAGACGATCATCGGCCAGGTCATCTATCCGGATGGAACGCCGGCGAACATCACCATGGCTGCTGCAAAGCGGATGGAACTGGCACTTCGTGAAATGAGTCAAGAGATCGACGACCAAGAGCGTAAGGATGGGACGACCAAGACCCCTCCTCCGAGCGATCCGTCCTCTCCACGCGGTCCGGTGAAGCTGACGTTTTTGCGAGTCGGCTCGGCCGAGCAAGGGAATCAGGGGGCAGGTGACCGAAAGTCTGGTTCGCACGTCGCACAAGTCACTGCAGAGATCCACGATGCGACCGTGCGCAACGTCACGAGTGAGCAAATCATACGATGGTGGAGAGAGAAGGCGGGGCAATTTCCAGGAGCCGAACGTGTGACGTTCCAGGCCGCCAACATTGGGCCAGGAGGAAAGCCTTTGGAATTTAAAATATTAGCTCCTCGCGACGGAGTTGCTCAACTCGAGGCGGCTGTCGAGGAGGCCAAGGCCAAGCTAGCGACCTACGATGGTGTTTACGACATTCGTGACGATTCGAATCCGGGAAAGACCGAGTTTCAATTCACGATCAAGGATCGGGCCAAGGCGATCGGTATACGCCAAGACGATTTGAGTGAATCGATCCGAAGCGCCTACTACGGCGCGGAGGTGATGAGGCTCCAACGCGACCGGCACGAGGTGAAGTTGATGGTTCGCCACCCTAGTGAGGAGCGCCGTTCTCTGGCGGACTTCCAAGATTTACGAGTGCGGGGACCAGATGGGATCGAAAGGCCCATTTCCGAACTTGCTGAGATCAAGGTCACGCAGGGCTACTCCGAGATCAATCGTCTGGACCAAATGCGATCGATCACCATCTCCTCGGAGCTCGATACGACCAAGGCCAATGCGACGACGATTGCAGGGGACCTGAGGAAGACGCTTGAGCAAGAATTCAAAACGAAGTACCCAGATTTACGGTTCCGATGGGAAGGCCAGCAGGAAGAGACACGCGAATCCTTCAATTCATTGGCGATTGGTTTCACCGTAGCGATGGCGGCGATGTACCTGCTTTTGGTCTTTGAGTTTCGATCCTACCTGCAGCCTTGGATCGTTCTATCGATCGTCCCATTTGGAATGGTAGGAGCGATCTTTGGGCATGCTTTGATGGGCTTGCCATTGACCCTGTTTAGCATGTTCGGGATGGTGACACTCGCTGGGGTGGTCGTCAACGATTCGATCGTCTTGGTCGACTTTATCAACCAATGCATCGAGAAAGGGATGAGGCCAGTCGATGCGATCATCAACGCTGGATCGCGTCGCTTGCGGGCTGTGTTTTTGACGAGCGTCACAACGGTCGCAGGACTTCTGCCGATGCTTTTAGAAAAGTCGTTTCAGGCTCAAGCCTTGATTCCGATGGCGACGAGTTTGGCATTCGGACTCATCGGGTCGACATTACTGGTCCTGATCATGGTCCCCCTGTTGTACAGACTCTACGTTGCAGTCAGTTTCACCGATGAGCAGATGCTGGGGTTTGATCCCGAGACTCGTGTTCCGCTACCAAAGCCGAGTGCTTATAGCGAACCTGCACTTGGCCAAGAGCTCGGGCCGGTCGCAAAAGCCTATGGATGAACGAACCAATGGCATTGACCGGTAGCTGCGAGTTACGCCTCCGCCGGGCAAGCCCGACGGTAGGCTTACATAGTTGCCGTCGGGGCCAGGATTTGCAGCCATCGAGCTGACCGGGGCTCGGTAATGCTTAGCGATTTGGAAACTCAGGTAGTCTTCCCAAGGGAGCTCCGATGTCAAATCCCAGGGTGCCTAGGGGGATAGCGATCGGAGTCGATTGATGCATGTTCAATGGGTCCCAAGCCGGCTTCTGTTGCCAGACTCCCAAGACCTCCATCCCCAGTTCGTTTCGAAGAAGGTTTGAGTCGGTATCGATCTGCAATTCTTCGCTGGACATCGACATCTGAACGCGGATCAATTCCTCGATTGAGCCGCCGTCGTAGGCATTGTCGAGCCCGCGAAAGTCGACCCAGCGGCCTAAATCATCTAACTTCTTGACTTGGCTGGCAAACACCCAGTCGGTGCAGTCGGTCGCATCCCACTCGACGAGCGATTTGGCACCCGCAAAGATGCATTGGTTGGCAACTCGCACCACGGCTACTGGATAGGGATTGGTGTTGGACATTTGAATCCTCAGCCATGGCTTGAGGCTGATGCAAGTCGAATCGGCGATTTCGACACGGATTCGGGGGGAACGTTGGATGGTCCGAAGAGCTTGGCTCACGACCATCGAGCCGGAGATTGCAAACCATGAATCCCGAATGCGGATTTCCAGGCGATCTGTCGGGTCGGCTTGGACAAGATCGCAGTCGCCTCGCACAGAGCATTGTTCGATGCGCAGGTCGGAGAATCGCGGGGCATTCAGGTTGCTAGCCCCGGCAGGCGCATCGCGGTTCTGAGCATCGATAGCCAAGAGACTCGGCAGATTGCTGGCCGATGGTCCGCTGATGGTAAGGGTTGCGTTTTCCATCGCAAAACGGCTTCCCGGTCGAGCCGCGACGAGGGCTTTAGGGGTAGAGCTTGAAGCGGGAAGATTCCAGAGGATATCGACATCGGAAAAACTCAATTGACCACCGTCGAGTTCAAAGCAACAGGAGTATTCTCCGGTTCGTCCCGATACTGCCGAATCATCGATTCGAATCGAATAGCGTTTGTCTCGAATGGATCTAATGGCGATCGATCTTGTCGGTTCTACCCCTGGGCGTTCGACCCCTGTGGGGCGCCAGCGTTTCTGCAGGTTGCAATCCTGGGCGATCCAGATTCTACAATCCGTCGAGAGATTTGCGGCCTGTGCCAACGCATCATCGAGGGACTTGAAGATCCTGGGCTTTTCGTCTGTCAACAGGCTCTGAGGAATCTCTAAATCATCGAGGTTGTCCCCTACGAGAAGCTCGGTGAAATTCGCATTGGCTTGAAGAGATGGAACGGCTTGGGGCTGCTTTTCAGGGGGCGATTCGGGCTGTGGTTTTTGTGGCGCGATAGGAGGATCGATTTTTGGATTGTTGTCCGAGGGCTTTGTCAGAGTGTTTGGATCGCCCGCATCGATCGAAACGCTGGCGATTTCCACTTTTGGGATTGGAAACACTGCGTCGACTTGGTTTGCATTCCAGAGCCAGAGTGTGACGGCGCCGATGAGGGTCAAGCACAGGAGCGATGGCAGGAGGGCTTCGAGCCATGAGCGTCTCGAGGGTCGATGAGCCATTGCGAATTCGGCCAGATCCGAACTCCAGGCTAGGTTATCGAGTTTGGCGAGCATGCGTAGATCACTGGCCAGATCCTCAGGGGATTGATAGCGATCGCGTGGCTTTTTGGCCATCATTTTTTTAAGGATCGCGATGAGCGGATCGCTCAGATCGTCGCGAAACAATCTTGGGTCCTCAGGCATCTTGGTGCCGTGCATGAGGAGTTTCTGCAGCGCGGTGCCATCGGGAAACGGCGGTTGGCCGGTGAGTAAAAAGTAAAGGGTGCAGCCCAGTGAGTAGATATCGCTTCGGACATCGGCCTCCCGTGGATCGTGGGCTTGCTCGGGTGAGATGTAGTCAAAGGTACCGAGGGTGGTACCACTTGCGGTTTGATCCCCTTGGGAACGGTCTAGTGCGGTGGTGCGAGCCAACCCCATATCGACGATTTTGGCTTTGCCATCGGTCGCGAGCAAAATATTCGAGGGCTTGATATCCCGGTGAACGACACCGCGTTCGCTCGCATGCTGCAGCGCTTCGGCGACTTGGCAGGTGAAGTAAGTCGCATCATCGACACTCAAGGGGCCTTGTTCCAAGATGAGTTGTCGTAGGTTGATCCCTTCGATGAACTCGAAGACGATGTAATTCCACAGTTGGGTTTCGCCGACGTTGTAGACTCGGGCGATATTGGGGTGGTCGAGTTTTGCCGCGCTTTGGGCTTCGATGCGAAAGCGACGCATCGCGTCGGCTTTGCGATGAAGAATGGGTACGACTTTGACAGCCACTAGGCGGTCGAGTCGTTGGTCCGTCGCGCGGAATACAGCCCCCATACCTCCTTGGCCTACGAGCGACTCGATTTGGTAATGGTCCAACGACGATCCGACCAACGCTTGGAGGTCGGTTCCTTGTGGGACTTGGGGTACCGTTGGGACTTCGTCTGGCGACTCGGGGTTCATCGCCCCGCGGTCGTTACGAATCTCGGTCTTGTCTGGATCTTCCTCAGGGGAAGCCATGGGTTGGCTCAGTTTCCACCTGAGCCGCCGAAGCCATCATCCAAGGGGTCTTTTCCGGATCCCTCAATTGGAGAATCTGTCTTGGCATTGTCCTCACCGATGATCGCAGCGATGGCTTGCTTGAGGTCAAAAATGGGGCGTCTGGTGCTGGATCGGATCCCATCGATGCTCGTAAGGGTCTCTTTGTTGAGTTCGTCTTGAAGGGCTTCGATGCGTTTGACGACATCGGAGAGCTTTTCTTTGCTGGGTTCGTCGACTAGGGCGATGAGTCCTTTAGGGTCTACTGGCGGGTTACCTGGGGGAGGCTTTCGGCCTGTTCCGGTCAAGCCGTAGTGGGAGCGTTCGAGTCTTTGCTGAAGCAATCTTCGGGCGTTTCGGACTTCTTTGGGTTGATCATCGAAGGGATTCCTGGGTCTGGTAGCTCCTCCGAATCCTGGTCCTCCGGCCGGACCCCCAGCAGGACCGCCTCCGGGTCCGCTCTCCCCTTCGCTTCCAGGTCCACCGAGTCCACCAGCACCGCCGGGTCCACCGGGGCCGCCGAGTCCGCCTGGTCCACCAGGGCCACCGAGTCCGCCTGGTCCCCCCCCGGCCATACCTCCGAATCCTCCAGGCGAGGCTGCTTGGGTCTGATCGCAACGTTTTGACCAAGCCTCGATGCTTGATTTGACGAATTCCAGGGACCCTTTTTGGAGAGCTTGGACATCCTCTGGCTTGAGATCTGCGAATTTGACTTGGCCGAAACTCCACATCGCCTTCTCGACGAGCCACTCGGAGTATTTCTTTGGCTCTCTGAGAATGGGCAAGATGATCCCAGCGAGCATTGAATTGGCTTGCTTGGCCGCTTCTGCTTTTCCGCCCGCGATGAGCGTAAGGTTTTCGATCATGAGTTCTTTGAGGTACTCGTCTTCTTTTTTGCCTCTTGCACCTGGTTTTTGGCTCGTTAGAAAGGCTTGCAGGTTGGTCAAGAATTGGTTCTGGGCTCGTTCCAAGCCGGTCGCATCGAGGCCTGGGTAGATCCAGTGCCTGGGCAGGTAGGACAGGGATGTGGCGATCATGCCATCATTCTCAGCTTCTTTGGGATCGAGCAGATCGATCATCAGTTTCGTAGCTGTAGGGTCCCCTTGGCCACCAGAGGTGTTGGAGGCCGGTTGTCGGTTGACACGTCCGGCGATGACGGCCGCGACGACGCGGGCAGACGGGTGATAGGATTTGCCTTCGTTGTCCTTTGAAAGGATCTCTTTGATTTGCCGCATGAGCATGCGGTTGTACTCGGCGAGCATCTCAGGAGATTGCTTAGCTCGGCGTTCGATCAAGTCGATGTCAGCGAGTATATCAATTCGGGCTCGGTTCATCGACTCGGCACTGGGCTGTGCAAGACGCGCGAAAAGGCAGTTTTGGTAGTAGGCTTCGATCCCGGCGATGTCGAACGACTCTGGCTTGAGTTTCTCGTTCTTCTCTTTGAGCTTCGCGTCGTTGCAAAGTGCCGCATCGAGAGTCTTCGTACGGTAGGTCGCTGCTGGGGCTTCTTGGCAATAGGCTCTCTGGCCGACCCAAGGGGTGATCAAGGCTGGGGTAGCTAGGCAGGTCCAAGCTAGTGTATGGGTCACTAACCAACCAGATCGCGCGTTTTTTGGACGGAGTATTCGCATGACGAGGGTGCCTTCTGGATTGTCGAAGAGTGCCGCTGGGTTCGAACAACGGGAGAATGAAATCAGTCCCGTCGGATCCGCGTTTCTATTGTATCCAAAATAGCACCGATAAAAGCAGAACTCGGAACTTTCTGGGCTCAAAACGGAACTCCGAGGTCAAGCCTGACGGCATTTTCCGCCGAAACGGCCCTAGGGGACTCGCCGACCTGGCCGATAGCCTACACCGGGTGCTTTTCCCTTGCCGGTCTCAGAACGCGGGCCCGGCCCGGGTCGCTGCTGTTTTTTGGATCCTTTTCGTTGCGGATTGGCTGCTCGTTGGGCCTCGGGGGTCGCACCCTGCTGCGGCCGTTGTTGGGTCGGATCGGGAGACTTGGAGTTCGAGGGATTGGGGATCGTATGGACGTACTCGCCTCGGAATCGAGCGTTGGCGTCTGAGCGTCTTTTTTCGATCGCTTCCTTGGGAGCTTTCGATGGGATCAGGCAATCGCAACCATCACCGATCAGGTCGCTGCGTCCGACTTCGCGGAGAGCATCCCGGACCTCGAAGTAGTTTTCGGGTTTGAAGAATTGCATCAAGGCCCGTTGGGATTTGCGGTCCTTCAAGGCCCTGGCGATGTAGACCTCTTTGAGGCTGAACGGATCCAATCCGGTGTAGTACATGCTCGTTGCGACATCCAACGGGGCTGGGATGAAGTCCTGTACTTGATCGGGCTTGTATCCGTTGCGTTTGAGGAACAAGGCCAATTCGATCATCGATTCGATGGAGCTGCCTGGGTGCGAGGCGATGAAATAAGGGATCAGGAATTGCTTTTTGCCGGCTTGTGCCGATGCCTCTTTGAACCGCTCGGTGAAGAATTCAAAGTCATCGTTGGAGGGTTTGCGCATCTTGTAAAGAACGTCGGGATCGACATGCTCTGGGGCTACCTTGAGATGCCCACCGACGTGATGTTCGGTCAATTCGCGGATGTACTCAGGGGAACTTCGTGCCAAATCCATTCGGATCCCGCTGGCGACGAGTACCTTCTTGATACCGGGCAATTCACGAGCCTCCCGCATCAGCTCGATGACCGGTTGATGATCGACCCCGAGGAGCTTACAGATTTTGGGATGGACGCAGGACTGTCGTCGGCAGACCGATTCGACCTCCGGTCGGGTGCAGCGCATGTGGTACATGTTGGCCGTGGGGCCTCCGATGTCGCTGACGATACCTTTGAAATCCTTGTCTTGGGACATTTGGCGGATTTCGTTGAGCACCGATTCTTTAGAGCGCGACTGGATGATCCGACCTTGGTGGGCGGTGATCGAGCAAAAAGTGCAGCCACCAAAGCACCCTCGCATGATCGTCACCGAATTCTTGATCATGTTGAATGCAGGAATCGGCTCGGTGTAGCTCGGGTGGGCCCGTCGTGTGTAGGGCAATCCGAAGATTCGATCCATCGCTTCTTGGCTGATGGGCAATCCAGGAATGTTGCAGACGATCGCTTGGGTTCCATGGCGCTGGACCAAGCGTTTTGCGTTGAGCGGGTTGGTCTCGTTGTGGATCATCCTTGTGGCGATCGAAAAAGCGACTTTGTCGCTCGAGACGGCTTCGTAGGATGGCAGTTCCAGAGCATCCTGGGGGATCGTCTCGGAGGCGCCTAGGGCATAGGCGACGCCTCGCATGTCCCGCAGATCCTTGACACTTTGGCCTTCTTCGAGTCTTCGAGCCATCTCGACGATGGAATTTTCCCCCATCCCGAATGCGACCAAGTCGGCTTTGGCATCTAACAAGATGCTGCGCCGAACCTTATCGCTCCAATAGTCGTAGTGTGCAAGTCGTCGCAGGGAGGCTTCGACCCCCCCGGCGATGATCGGCACGCCTTTGTAGGCTTGCCTAGCCCGCTGGCAGTAGGCCAACGTTGCGCGGTCGGGCCGAAGCCCGATTCGACCGCCCGGGGAGTAAGCGTCGTCGTTGCGAACTTTGCGATTGGCCGTGTAATGGTTGATCATGCTGTCCATGTTCCCGGCGCTGATCGCAAAGAACAGGCGGGGCCTTCCAAACCGTTGCCAATCGTTGCACGATTGCCAATCGGGTTGGCTGACGATCCCGACGCGATATCCGGCGGCCTCGAGGACCCGGCCGAGGATCGACATCGCAAAGCTAGGGTGGTCGATGTAAGCATCGCCGGTGATAAAGACCACATCGAGTTGGTCCCAACCTCGGTCTCGGGCCTCTTGCATCGACATCGGCAGTGGGAGTTTGGCAAGCGGACCGTGGGGTTGTCGCTGGCCAAGATCATCCAAGTATCGCGATACGGTGTTTCCGTTGGCGTTTTGCCCTACGGTTGCGGGACTCGAGGCCGATGCACTCGATGCGGAACAACTCGATGCGGCGACTTCTGGTTCAACGATCGGCAATGGATTATTCATAAATTCCTAAAACGACTCTGCGGGGCCAGGAAACGAACCGGCTTGGACCTCGTTGCAGTATTCTCTGACTGCGTCGAGTGCCTGGGTCCGAAGATCCCGAAAAGGCCGAACAAATTTGGGGACATGCCCAGTATTCCATCCGAGCATGTCGTGGGTCACTAGAACCTGCCCATCGCAATGGGGGCCGGCTCCGATCCCGATGGTCGGAACGAGCAGTTTCGAGGTGACTTCTTTTGCCAGTTCGGCCGGAACGCATTCCATCAAAACGCAAAAAGCGCCGGCTTGTTCGGCTGCCGTGGCGTCCTTCATCAGTCGTTCGGAGTCCTTTTGGACTCGGTATCCGCCCAAAGCATGGACACTCTGTGGTCGCAGGCCAATGTGCGCGATGGTTGGAATCCCGGCGTCGACCAATGCAGCGATCGAGTCGGCTTGCTGATGTCCACCCTCCATCTTGACCGCTTGGCATTGGGTTTCTTTCATGATCCTCGCTGCCGATTCGACCGTATGGGTGACGCTGATTTGACCTACGGGGAATGGTAGGTCGACGACCACCATGGCGTGACGTGCACCGCGTACGACCATCGATCCGTGGTAGATCATCTGCTCGAGCGTCACCGGGATCGTCGTCGCATGGCCTTGGACGACCATTCCAAGGGAATCTCCGACGAGCAAACAATGCACTCCAGCTTGGTCGAGCATCATCGCCGTGGGATGGTCATACGCCGTGAGCATGGTGATCTTCTCACCACGTTTTTTCATCCCTTGAAGGGTTCGAACGTTGATAGGTGTCGGTGAATTCATCGTGCGGTTGCAGAGTTCTTGCTGGACGCTCGCCCGCTGGGAGCTTGATCTTTATACAGAACCCTCTCCTTGGACGCTTCAGCCCTGGATTTTTCGAGGGCCCGCAGCGCGCTGTCTCGCCGCGACTGAGGAAGGCTCTTCCAAGCCAGAAGGTAGTAGGTCTCGACCGAAGCCCAGTGTCCTCGTTGCCGAGCCAAATTCGCAAGATTCAGATAGTAACTCGTCGCCTCGTTGCCCGTTTCGTGGAGGGTGCTACCATGGCCACTGACGTGGGGTTGGTCGGGCGAGTCGCCGCTGAGGGCCGCGAGGTAATCGTACTCGGCAGGAGCAGGGCGACCGCGACCCTTGGCCGGAAGCCTTGAATACCCCTTCGGATCGAATTGCTTGAGGTTGGGCTCTGCAGAAACCTTGGAAGTCTGAGAGCGGATCATCCGATCGAGTTCGTCCAAATCGATAACCGTCGTCGAGGCCGATGCCGAGGCGGTACTGCGATCGCGACCGACGGTTCCTCGGGCAGAGTTCCCCGCCGCGGTCCGATTGCCTCCGAGGAACGCAGAGCCTTGGTCCGGAACGGAAGCCGAACTGGAAATGTTGAAGGTTCCCATGCTGGGAATCTGAACGATTTGGGCCTGGGTGCTGGTCCCGAGTGTCCATATCCAGGCGAAAGCACTGGCCAAAACGCCGCGGTAGCACCAGGTGATTCTCGATATTTCAACGCTCATGGCAGTCCGGACCGGAAATGGATTGGGTGATTTCGCTGCAAATTGCAATCTCGAGGACGTCTTGGAGTTCAGCCATCGATCCTGCGGGTCTTTTGATTCTGCCCCCTATTGTAGCGAGACAGGTTTTTTTAACTCCAAAGGATTCTGTGATTTTAAGGTTTTGTGGCTTGGGTACCGATTTTTCCGGCACTGGCATCACGCCTTGCAAACGGATATTCTTAGATCGGTTACCGTAACGCAGATTTTGTTTTCCGACCAATCTAGAGTTCCTCAGTTGATCCTTTCCCCAACGGAGTCTTAGAGACCATGGCGATCGCACACGCAGAAAAGACCATTGCCACCCCCAAAATTCGACACACCGAGTGCTTTATCGACGGCAAATGGCGTCCGAGCGTCTCCGGCAAAACCTTTGCCACACTCAATCCGGCGACCGAAGAGGTGATTTGCCAAGTCGCCGAGGGGGACAAAGAGGACATCGATCTGGCCGTACAAGCTGCCCGCAGGGCTTTCGATCAAGGCCCCTGGTCCCGTATGGACGCTCGGGACCGAGGGAAGCTGATGTACCGACTGGCCGACCTGATCGAAGAACACATCGACGAATTGGCCGCTTTGGAAAGTCTCGATAATGGCAAGCCGTTCAATGAAGCTCGCTACGGGGACTTGGTCCTGGTCCTCGATTGCCTTCGATACTACGCCGGCTATGCGGACAAAATCCATGGCTCGACGATCCCCATCCGAGGCAACTACCTGACCTACACACGCCGAGAAGCCGTCGGTGTTGCTGGACAGATCATTCCTTGGAATTTTCCGATGCTCATGGTGGCCTGGAAGTGGGGACCTGCCCTCGCAGCAGGCTGCACAATCGTGATGAAACCGGCCGAACAAACACCGCTGTCCTGCTTGCGATTGGCACAACTGGCCAAAGAAGCAGGTATACCCGACGGAGTCATCAATGTCGTTCCCGGATTTGGACCTACTGCGGGTGCCTCTTTGGTCCGTCACCCTGGCGTCGACAAAATCGCCTTCACCGGCGAGCATCGCACCGCACAGATCATCATGCGCGATGCGTCCGAGACCCTCAAACGATTGACATTCGAACTCGGCGGTAAAAGCCCCAATGTGGTCATGGCCGACGCGGACCTGGATCGAGCCGCCCAGGGTGCCTACGTCGGGCTGTTCCTCAATCAGGGCCAATGCTGCTGTGCCGGCAGCCGCGTGTTTGTCGACAAACGCGTCCACGGGGAATTCGTCGCTAAAGTGCAAGCCCTAGCCAAAGCGCGACGGCTTGGAAATCCTCTCGCGACTTCAACCGAACAAGGCCCACAGGTCGACCAAGCCCAATTCGACAAGATCATGAGCTACATCGAAAAGGGAAATGCCGAGGGTGCCAATTGCATCGCCGGTGGATCTCGATTCGGAGACAAAGGCTACTTCGTTCAACCCACGGTCTTCGACGGTGTGACCGACTCGATGTCGATTGCCAAGGAGGAAATCTTTGGACCCGTCATGTCGATCTTGACCTTCGACGATTGGGAGGAGCTGATCCAACGCTCCAACAACACCTTCTACGGACTAGCGGCCGCTATATGGACCAAGAATGTCGGTCGCGCCCACGAATTCGCCAAACGGGTGCGCGCCGGGACCGTCTGGGTCAATTGCTATGATGTCTTCGATGCTGCTGCACCCTTCGGCGGTTTCAAAATGAGTGGTCAAGGTCGCGAATTGGGCGAAGAAGGTCTCAAGGCATACACCGAATCCAAGACGGTAACCGTCAGCCTTGAACCCTAAAACACCCTCTGGCTCCACCCAAGTCGGCTTGTGAACCCATCCATCCAAAAAACCGAAAACCAGACCGCTTCCAAGTCGGCCTGGTTTTCTTTTTGGTCTGCTGCCCTCGGACTAGTCCTAGTTCTGACTGCTCCATCAAATCAAAACCATGCGCAGGATTGGATGGCCTCTTTGGAGCGAACCCACCGTGCTCTGACAGGTCTCGATCTGGAACCAACCCGTGCGCGCGATCTTGCAAATACCCCTAAAGATCTACGAACCGACGTGTTCGATAAGTTCCTAGGAGAGCTTTTGGCTTCCGATGCCTTTGCCCAAGCCCAATCGGATGCTTGGATGCTCGATCACTTCGCCTACGTTTCGGATCGGCTCGATGCGCCCCGATGGGATACACCGGGCTTTCGCCGCTGGCTGGTCGATCGGTACCAAGACAATACCCCCTACGACCGGTTTGTTCAGAGTCAACTCGACGGCACCAACGAGCCGACCTCTGTGCTAGCAACCCATGCGTGGTACCTAGCCGGTCAATGGTCGAACTACAAAATCGCCGAGTCCCCAACACCGATCGAATCGAATTTGGTAAGGCAGTTTCGAACGGCACTCGAGTCGATCGAACGCTCGGAGCAGAAGGACTGGCAGAGGCTCGTCGAACAGACGCAACAGATCCAAAGTCAAAAAGGAGCCAATCCAGTACGAGACTATTGGCAATCCCTTCGCACTTGGCCAGTCGTGGCGGATGAAGATCTCCTATGGATTTGGCCAGATCCGACTGCAGTTGATTTCGGCCCTCATGAATTTCGGGTCGTCTCGAATCCCCCCATGATTCGCTGGTTTCGTCCCTGGACGCTGGCGCTCGTTGCACGTTTCCCAACGGAACTCCTGGCTCAATCCGAATCGGTGTGCATTTTCGAGCAATCGCAAACGGCGGAATCGCAATGGATGGATCCGGCGCGGGCCCAGCGAGTCTTTCGCTTGGAACTTTCTCAAGGTCGACTTGTCGTGAGTCTGATTCACGATACGAGGATATCGTGCCATGTGGTTCAGACCAAAGAGGCTCTACCGGCCGACGCGATCCTTCATTTGGCGATCACCAACGACGGTCTGGGTCGATCCGATTCGATTCGTGTTGTGATCGATGGCCAGTGCATCAGCACCGAGCTTGTCGGTGCATCGTCGAGAAATTTTAAAGAGATCGTTACGAAGGAACCGCATTCTTGGCGAATTGGAACCAGTGGACCTCTCGGATGGAGACTCGAGCAAGCGATGCTCTATCGAGAGTGCTTGAGCTTACCGGAGATCCAAGGGCTTGCAGATGCGCTTTGGATCGACGATTGGAACGAGATGGAACCCAAGGTACAAACCCAGTGGATCGAGCACTACGCCAAGCGATTCGATTCCCAATGGAAATACCAGCGAGAGAGTCGTGACCATTACGCATCGAACATCGCAGCAGTCCTAGAAAGCCAATCGATGCTTCCGGTATTGAACTCTCCCGAGGAGCCAATTTTCTTGGTCCAAAGCGAACGCTTCCCGAACTCTTTGGTTGCGTTGGCTGACCCCAGCAATGCCCCACGCCCTAGCTTGGAGCCGAAAAGTCCTGGTGCTCTAATGACGACCCCGGCGAAACGATGGCGAATCGAATCGGGCGGAAAGCTTGAGCCCGAATCTCTGGCTCGCAGCGAGATCCAGAGGACCTGGAGATCGATGCTGCGGTACGCTGGCAAGTCGCAACGCAATCTCGATGCGAGCAAAGTCTCTGATGCGAGCAAAGTCTCTGATTCAATCGATGCGGATTTAGTCGACACCCTGGCAATCGAATTTACGCAGGACTGGAACCGCAGAGCGATGGTGAGAAAACTCGTCGCAAAGTTGGTTCAAACCGATGCAAACGGTCGGAAGGATCGCTGATCGATTTCTCAGCGGTGTTCCTCGACCTCGGTGTAATACATCGCTCCTGCATTGATGTTGCGTCGTTCAAGCAATTCCAGGTGGTCGCGCACCGACGGGTACTGAGCAATCCGAGGTAGGACCCAGAGCCAAACAAAGCTCAAGACCGCGCATCCTCCTAAGAACTTGAACCACCGCATCGAGTCAGGCTCGCTTTACTTGGCCAAAATCTCTTTGACTCTATCGGCGTACAGCACACCGAACATCCAGTACGCCATCGCCAACGACAGGATCATGCTCCAGGTTTGGCCGATCAGATACAGCAGCAGGGGCTTGCCCTCCTTGAGGTACTTTCCCAGTTCTCTGAAGTTCGTTTCGAGTCCAAATGCGACAAACGCAAGGCAAAAAAGCCAACTGCGAAGCGGTGTGGTGGTGTCTTTGGTGATCGAATCGATCGCGGCCGAAGAAACCCCCAGGGAGGGCAAGAGGAAAGAAAATGCCAACGAGGCGGCCAAGAATCCCAAGACGAACTTCGGGAACCGCTTCCAGATCTCTCCGAGACCGATCTTCTGCTGGTCGTCGTTTTCGCCGTAAGCCATCGTCCAATAGGCTGCCACCGCAAATGCGATGACGCCAATAAGTACATTCTGGATCATCTTGACCGTTGAAGCGATCGTCTCGGCATCCTTCCCCAGAACCGCTCCGGCGGCGGCCACCGCTCCGGTCGAATCGATCGTTCCTCCCATCCAAGCTGCCCCGACGTTTTTGTCCATGCCACTCCATAAGACGAACTGGGGTTGCACGACCATCATCAGCGAAGTGAATAACAGCGAGATGCCTATCGCATAGGAAATCTCCTCGCGTTTGGCTCTGCAGGCGGCCCCTGTTGCGATGGCTGCCGAGACTCCACAGACGGACATGTCGGCTGAAATCACCATGTTCAAACTCGGTGAATCCATTTTCAGGACCCGTTGTCCAAACCAAAAGGTGCTGATGAGCACCACCGGTGTGACAATCCAGGAGGTGAAGATCCCGGGCGGCCCGAGCGCCACGAGCTTGTTGAATAAAACCTCTGCCCCCAGGAGAACCAACCCCAACTTGATGAGCGTATCACCGATGAGCATCGGGCGGATTGCACGAGGAACTCCCACGGTGTTGCTGATCAGCAAACCCAGAAGCAACGCCCATAGTACGTATTCATAGTTGTACTGCTTGATGACCTCCTGACTTGCCATCACAAAAGCCAAAGTCCCGAGGAAAGAGAGCACCAGGAATCCGGTCCAATATTCGAGTGGTCGAATCCCTTTCCAAAGTCCTACCGGGACGAGCAAGGCTCCCAGGACTGCCCAGGTCACGGCGAGCGAAGGGAGGTGCTGGTAAGGCTTTTTTGCTTGATCTTCCGAGACAAAAGCTCGCACCGGATTGCTGGCCCATTTCTCGAGCTTGGCAATCGTTCCTTTGGCATAGTTGACCACCTGGGGCTTTTCGCCGGGTGTCGGACCGGGCTTTGACTCGACCAGTAGGGTACACAAGCCCAGGACCATGGCCCCTAGGAGGATCACCAGCCAGTCCTCGTGGGGAAACATTTTTCTTAGCCACGGTTTTCTTAGACACGGTGCCATCAGATCTTTGACCCTGCTCCCTTGGTAAATGCCATAAAGGCTGATTCCAGGTTGATTTCTTCGGCTGCAAATTTCGTGAACGGGATCCCTTGGGTGGCCAGAAGCATGCTCAGCGAGGAATAGTCTTCGACGCCAGGTTTGAGCGTCACCTTGAGTTTAGCGCCATCGACGGCTACATGGTCGACCATGGGCACCGCCGAGATCGTATCGATGGCCTTGGCCGAATCCTGAGGTTTGACCAAATCGATCAGCAGGGTGGTATTTGGACTGACTCGCTTGATGATCGAGGCTACGTCGTCGCATGCAATCATCTTGCCCGAATCGATAATCCCTACCTTGTTGCACACATCGGCAAGTTCGGGCAAGATGTGGCTCGAGACGATGATCGTCTTGCCCATCGCACCGAGCCTGCGCATCAAGGCCCTCATCTCGATACGGGCTCGAGGATCCAAGCCGCTCAAGGGCTCATCCAAAAGCAAAACCGCCGGATCGTGTAGAAGCGTTCGCGCCAGTCCGAGCCGTTGGGTTTGGCCTCGCGAGAGGGTGTTGGCATAGGCATCGCGTTTGAAATCCAAGTCGACGATATCGAGCATTTCGTTGCAGCGTTTGCGTCTTGCCTGAGGACCGATACGATAAGCAGCAGCGAAAAACTCCAAGTACTCGATGACCGTCATGTCGTCGTAGACGCCGAAAAAGTCGGGCATGAATCCGACCAATCGTCGAATCTCTTTAGGATGCGTGTAAATCGAATAGTCGCATACATACGCTTCACCTTCGGTCGGCTCGAGCAATGTTGCGACAATTCGCATCGTCGTAGTTTTTCCAGCGCCGTTGGGACCTATAAATCCAAACAGATCCCCTTGGCCTAAATCCAAGTCGATATCTCGGATTGCGTACATGTCGTCGTACTTTTTGGTCAATTTAATCGTCTTGATCACAAACTTGCTCCGGGGCGAGTCGCTCTATGGCTGAGGCTCATTGGATGAGGGGTCTTTGAGTAGTGCAAAGGATCGATTGGAGTTTTGGACTGTTAAGACCAATCGGATCATCGTAGTCCCCTTTTCCTGAGGATCATTTTGCTGAGCTCCATCGCGCTGCAAATTCCATTTGCTCGCTGATTTAGGCAACCGCGCGAACAATACGGCACGATCGAGCTTGAGCAAGTCCGAGCAATCCAAGGAGGCCAAGTAACGATGTTGCAATCCAACATAGGAGGTGCCACCGGCAGACCGGAAAAATGACATCAACTCGGCAAGTCGCTCGACATTGTCGGTGTCGGCTGGATTCCACTCGACGCCCTGCTCCTGGCCTGCCACAAAAGCGCGGCGTTGCAAACGTCGCGTGATGTCCTTGGGGATAGTCGTCGAAATCGGAACTCGCTCGTTGGGGCGAATCCGCCCAGGGATCGTGTAGACTCGACCCGAAAAGTAAAGTACACCATCGAGCAAATCGATATTCAACGGATTGGAAAACGAGCCTTGCAACAGATCGTCTTTTCCAGAAACCGTCGACAACCCATTGGATTGCTCGGGAATCGTAAGCTTCTCGGTCCAGGAGTACTCGATCGCTTTGGTTCCCGCTGTAGGAATTCCCAAGCCACCGATAAAACTGCCAGTCCCAACGGTGCGTATGCTGTAGTCGGGCAAGCCGAGCTGACTCGTGACGCTCGATTCAAAGCCACCGAAGCTCTTGCCGGGCTGACCGAACCAGTCGACCTGATTCGCTTCGCGAAACGTCAGTCCATCGGAATCCGAGCTCAACGAACGGTGGAAGGAATTGAAATCGAAAAAGCCACTTTTTCCTCCGTAGCAATGCGCAAAACCCCTCGCTTGCAACTGCTGGGTTTGATCGTCCACGTCGATCAACTCGATCGTGTTGATCGACGCTTCGCGAGGCTTCCAACGCCGAAACAAAACCGAAGTTGTCAGAATCGTAGCCAATGAGCAGGCAAGCAGGGTCCACCATGTCCAACGCGGTTTCCGTAGGTACTTGACCGTCAGGAAATAGTCGAGCGGCCCGATCAGAATCGCCAAGAGTCCAGCGATAAGTACCAGATGGCCGAGGTTCCCAAGCTGGAGGCTCGGGAAGCGGTCTAGGGTCGCATTCAACTGACCCGATAAATCGTCGTACGAAAGAAAGATGTTGCGACTCGCTTTCGATTCGGCCTTCTCCCAAAAATCCTTCATCAAGTATTTTAGCAGCGACGGTCGCGTCTCCCATCGAGCAAGCACCGGAGAATCGATCTCGGCTGCCAGCCACGTCACGCTCCCGGTACCGTAAGCCCATCGGGCGATCAAAGGTAGCCGCACCCGAGTCGCTGTGACACCAAGAACCTCCATCTTTCCCGAGGTCATTTTGAGGATCGAACTCTCCAACAAGCCAAGTCGGTCCTGGGATCCAAGCAAGGACTCGATCGGTCCAGGTTCGCAATCGACGGCCGCACCGATCAGGTCTCCAGGCAACCACTGGGCGAACTCCGGATGCTTGGCCAATTCCGGTCCACCCTTGCCCCAAGTCAAAAGCATCTGACCGCCAAAGCCAAGCCAATCGGCAAGCCCTCGACGCTGTTGGACCGATAATCCTTGATTGATCAGCGAATTCGATGAGGAAAAAACAATCGCATCGACTCCCGAGTAACCGAGCCTGCTGTTGGGTATGTCCTCGAGTCGGGTCAGTTCCGAGACTCGCAATTCCTCGGCGCGACCTCCGGCAGACTTCATCAAGCCCTGATCCAAATCCAAACGATCTGTGCCGATTCCAAGGACCCAAGGCTCGGTCGCCGAGAGCGGCATTCCTCGCTCCTGCTCGTTTAGCAAATGAACCACCGAATACTCGACTTGGTCATTCCCCTCAATCTTCGCCACGACCCGAATCGGCCGATCAGACCGGCCATGCTTGGCGTACACATCGATGACCGCAGACGTTCCAGAACCGGTCTGAAAAGACCATTTAGGGTCCGAATAACGTACCGAGTCGCCATCGCCGTCGACAGTTTGGATCTCCAGGACTCCGTTCAAGGTGCGAGTCGATTCGACCTGCACGCGATGCCAAGTCATAAAGCCGACTTTCCATCGCCCTTCGAGCCCCGATCGAACACTCAATCGAACTTCGCTCGGGTCGGCCACCGCAGGTGCAAGCACCGATTGCCGCGCAGGTTCCTGTGCGAGAGACCGGGAAAAATCGATCCCCAGACCCCAAGCGATCAAGAAGCAAATCAGCTTGGGAATACCTGTCGAAAAGAACCACTGCGGACGGCCATCCGGCCGGAGCATCGGCTTGGAATAGGAAAACAAGAGCATTGGATTCTCGGTCCGATTCAATGAATCATCTTTATTGGTTCATCGATCAATCGAGACGCTTGACTCGCAAGTTGCGAAAGTAAACCTTGCTCCCCGGATCGTGGGCTTGAAGGGCAAAGGTCCCTTCGTCGATCTTGCGGGTAAAGTCCGAACCGGCTTTTTGGTCCTCAGGTTCGTTGTATTCGACCATCGTCTTGCCATTGACCTTCAAGGTCACCTTCTTACCCTGGACGATGATCTCTTGGGTGTACCACTCGTTGTCCTTAGCCGCTGCTTCCAAAACATCTTTGACGGCATAGAGACTGCTGGTCTTGCGTGGATCGGAATTGTAGGACAAGTTGACTTGGCACTCAAAACCATACTTCGGCCAACCCGATTCCTGGTACTTGGTGTGGAAGTAGATCCCGGCGTTGCTGTTCGGCTCGGTCTTGACCTCAGCCTTGAAATGGAAATTCTTGTAAGGCTTTTCTTCGCCCACAAAGAACAAGTGCGATCGCTCGCCTTTGCAAACCAAGTTCCCGTCTACGACCTTCCAGCTCTCTGGATTCTCGTTGACCTTCCAACCCTTCATCGACTTGCCATCAAATAGGCTAACGAATCCAGCCTCGGTCTCTTGCTTGGTCGCATCCTGCGCAAAAACGGGAGTAGAACCAAGCCCTGCCAAACCAAGACCCAGCATGCTGACACATTGAAATAGACTACGAAACATCGTGGCCAACGCCTTTCTAAAGTACAAATTCACAAGATGGATCGCCGATGCCGCACCGCGTGACACCGGAGAACTTCGGGTCATTATAACCTAAATCTATGGTGTCCTGGTTCGTCTGCGACCGACGATCGCACAGCAGCAGAAATAACGAAGAAAAAAGGCGTCCTGCGGGTTTCTCAGGACGCCTTGGAGTTTCTAATCGATCGCCGGTGTTCACAAGAACCGCAGAAGACCACGATTCGAAAAGCGACCAACGGCAAGTCGTATGTGGTCGAAAAGCAGCTAAGGGATCGGCGTCCTTACTTACCCTTCACGTCGCCCCCTGGCAACAAACCATCTTTCATCCGCTGTCCGAACGTCTTGTCGGATCCCTCTGCCTTCTTATCCTCGACCTTCTTGAGGATTTCTTCGACCTTCTTGCGGGTCCCTTCAAGATCTTCCTTGAACTTCGCCGGTGGGAAATTCTTTTTGGTCAAACCATCATGCTCTAGCACATCGCCGTACGGATTGTGCTTTTTCTTGTTTTCACCATCGATGTGACAAACGTTGCACTTGGCTTCCATCGCAAGTTTCTTGAAGCCGTCGTTCGTGGACTTCTCAGCATAAATTGCTGCCCAAGCCTCACTGAACTCCTTGATGGCAAACGCATTGGGCGAAACCATCGAAGCGGTCATCGCAACGGCCAAATAAACGATCCATTTCTTCATCGAATTGTCTCTCCAGAAGTGGGGGGGCAGGGGTGAGCTAACGTAGACTCTTGATTTAACTTCGATCCTATCAATCTGTCAAACCATTCGAACCGGTTCGAACGCAACTACGTGGCAGATGGCTGAAAATGAGCCCCTCTAAACCTATCTAGAGTGGCTTTATCCGGAAAATTAATGCTGTGGGCCCGGGTTCTTAGTAGCTGCCGGTTCCAAAAGGCAGAGAGTTCCGGCCCAGGAAGTTCGGAGCATTCGAAGAAACACCCAAAGGACCACTTGCAACCCGAGGCGCGCCATAGGGAGTCGATCCGTAACCAGGTGCGCCATAGCTGTAGCCTGAGGTGGGAGGTGGAACGGCCCCAGGAGGATAACCCTTGTAAGGATACCCGCCGCTTGCCATCGAGGCTTGCCCACCATTGGTCGAAAACATGGTCGTGGGGAACAAGGCCCCTTGCTGGGCATACCAAGCAGCATAGCCATTAGGAGGGTATCCAGGATAACCAGGGTACCCAGCCTGCGGGTACCCAGCCTGCGGGTAACCAGCCTGCGGGTAACCAGCCTGCGGATACCCGGCTTGTGGATATGGATACCCGGCTTGTGGGTAACCAGCTTGTGGATATCCGGCTTGTGGATATGGATACCCCGCTTGCGGATTAGGAGAAGCGGCGTAAAGCGGAGGGACTGTCGGGGCTCCGGTCGGATATCCAGGGTAAGCAGGATTCGGATACCCACCTGGAGCCGCTGGTGATCCATAAACCGATGGCATCGTCGGCGGACCACTCGGCGGTGGAATCGGTGTTCCGGTTCCCGCGTACATCGGTGGATAAGCCGGCGCGGCCGTCTGCGAAGCGATTGGAATGATCGGAGCTGACGCCGTTTGACGTGCCGTGTACTGCGGGACGGTCATCGGAGGGGGAGGGGCCAGTGTCACCGGAGTGTTCCAGGTTGTATTCGACGATGTGTATCCATACACGGGCGAACCGTACTTGGGCTGCGTAGGGTAATCGATCGCACGCGTTGGGTACCGGGCCGTCGTCCGGTTGGCTTGCGCGAGCATCGCCGAGTCTTGAACCAAATTGCTCGTTGCAACTCCTGGCGTCGCACTGGCCGATAAAGGTCGGTCGACAAACCTCTGTCTTTGCTCGCTGGCATTGACCAGCACTGGGACCATCCGGCTGACTTCGCGTTCCTCGTATTTTTGATAAGCCGTCATCTGAGTCGTTTGCGCGTTCCGAGGCTGATACTGAACGATCGGAACGTATTCGAGAATCTGTTGCGGTGCCGCGAAAGGATTCGCGCTGGGTACCGATCGGGGGCGAAGCTGGTACGAGACGACTTGGTCGTACTGAGTGGTCGTCGTTTGCCTAGGTTCTTGGACCCATACCGGAACCCATACCTTATCCTTGACCTCGCGGTACTCGTACTTCGGTACCGTCACTGTTTCGGAAACGACATAGCGGCCCCAAGGTTGCCCGCTGTACATGTCCAAAAACGTCATGACCGGGACGTTGTTTTGGAACTGATCGACCGAGGGCGTTTGGGACTGGGGCGTAGGTAACTGGGCCGAAGGAGACTGGGCAATGGCAAACGGGAGGATATCCACTACAATCGCAGCCATGAAGAACCATGCGACCGCCAACGACCAGGAATTCCCAGAATGGATCTTGGGAGTCATACGCTGCCCTAACTCAGGTACCTGTTTATCTCTGGCCTCAGCTCAACTTTTGAGCCTATTAGAGGAGCGCCACGGACGCTCCCCGATGACCAATAAGATCGGTCGTACTATTTCCGCAATTCCAACGCAAGCTCTAGTTTCACAAGATCAACGCTGGCTCTACCCCGTAATCGACGGTATCCCTTGCCTTTTGCCAGATGAGGCGATCCCTTTGGATTTCCCCTTCGAATTTGCCAACCCTCAAGATCGTTGAAAAAGCTCGAATGCAAGCAATTCTTACTCCATGCGCAACGCGCCGTCGAGCCTGAGCACCGAGCCGTTGAGCATCGCGTTTTCCAAGACGCACTGGACCATCGCCGCGAATTCTTCGGGGTCCCCGAACCGCTTTGGAAAAACGGTCGTCTCGAGCAGCGGCCCTCGGACCTTTTGCGAAGCGGCTTGCATCATCGGTGTCTCGAATACGCCCGGTGCTATGCTGACGACACGGATCCCAAGTTTCGCAAATTCCCGCGCCATCGGTAGGGTCATCGACGCCACGGCACCCTTGGAGGCTGCGTAGGCACACTGGCCGATCTGACCATCGAAGGCGGCAATCGATGAGGTCATCACCACAACGCCTCGCTCTCCATCGGGAGCTTGAGGCTCTCCTCGGGCGATCGACTCGGCTGCCCAGCGAACGACATTCAAAGTCCCGATCAAGTTCACATCGATCACGTTGCGAAATGCGTTGAGCGATGCGATTCCATCGCGACTTAGTATCCGCTCGCCATGCAAGATACCCGCACAGCAGACCACACCGGAAAATTCCCCGTATCGCTCGATCCCTCGCGCAACGACTCGTTGCACCGAAGCCTCATCGGTCACATTGGCTTGTCCATGCCAATAGCGATCCGAAGACCCCTGGGCTGATTCGTTGGGTGATAGCCATGCCCCCGGCGGCGATCGGTCCAGACCCACGACGTTGGCCCCGAGTTTCAAGAGTCTCCGTGCGCAGGCGGCCCCGAGGCCGGAGCTAGCCCCTGAGACCAATACCGTTCGGTTGGCGATTTGCATGCTTAGGCCAACGACCAACCGTTGCGAGGTTCGCGTTCGATGAACTCTGTGGCCTCAGGACAGTTCGTAGCTCGCAGAGCTTTGGGGTCCCACAGGAGCTTTTTGCCAGCGCGGTAGGCGACGTTCCCCAAATGGTTTGCGATGGTCAATAGGCCAGCATAATCGAAGGGGCTTCCTGTCGGGGTTCCATTGCGGATCGCTTCGAGCCACTCACGCTGTTGGCCTGGAGACTCTCGCAGAAAGGGCTTAGGACCCTCGAACCCTTGGAACTTATTCTCCGGCAACAGCACGTGCCTACCGTAATCGCTCAGGAGCATCCCGTCGCGGCCGACAAACAGAATGCCGCTTTCCCATTTCGGGATCGCATTGTCTTTCCACAGTTGGGGTTTGTCGGCACCTTGGTACCAAGCGACTTTGCAGGCGGGCATCTCTCCGCGGGGTCCGTATTCGTAGAGGGCCGTCATCGATGCGGGGGCGATCTCTTTGTGGGCAGGTGGGCCAAACGACTCGATGGTTTGAGGATGATCGAGCTTCAGTGCCCAGAAAGGCAGGTCATTGAAGTGGCTCCCTAAGTCGGACATTGTTCCGTTGGCAAAGTCCCACCATCGGTACCACTTGGGACCTGGCAAATAGACTTCGTGAAATGGCCTAGTGGGAGCCGGTCCGATCCAAAGATCCCAATCGATTTCTTTGGGGACCGGTTGCGTCTGGCTTGGACGATCCGTCACATAAACGATATCGCCGTTCTTCTTGGAATCTTCTTGGCTCTGGAGTCCCCAAGCTCGGGAGGTCCAGACGTGGGCTTCGCTGACCGGACCGATCGCGCCGGATTGGATCAATTCGACCACCCTGCGGTAGTTGGCTCCGGCATGAATTTGGGTTCCCATCTGTGTCGGTACGTTGGCCCTGGCCGACTCGATCATGATCCGCTGGGCTTCTTGGACGTTGTAAGTCAGCGGTTTTTCGCAATAGACCGGCTTTTTCTGCTGCAGGGCTGGAAGTGTCGCAAAAGCATGCGTGTGCTCGGTCGATGAGACCACCACCGCATCGATTCCATTGAGGTCATCGAGCAAGCGTCGAAAGTCCCCGTACCTCTTGGCCTCGCTGTGCTGCTGTCCGACCCCGTCGAGCGTATTGCGGTTGACATCGCAGATCGCACCGACTCGTACGCCCCCGGCAGAGACCATCTCCTGAAGGTTTCCTCCTCCGCGACCACCGACGCCGACAAACGCCAAGTTCAGTACGTCGTTGGGACTGTACGCCTTGGATATCTTCGAGCACAAAGCGATGCCGCCAAGCGCGGTCGCTTGCTGCAGGACACTTCGGCGAGTGAACTTCGTTTCTGAAAGCATCATTTTCGATCGCCCGAGGCGATTCTCCATGGATGAGGATTGCTGGGATTGCAAGCACGGAACCAACAAGCAAAGAAATGGTTCGGGAGATGACCATCCTACCCGATGCGAACCGGTAAATAAACCAGATACCAG
>Ga0315906_10000708_pt1 | contig 51902 bp, 52 predicted proteins | sample LakEriMetagenome_4_FD_203526 | JGI IMG/M metagenome (GOLD analysis project Ga0315906, IMG submission 203526) | Freshwater fungal communities from buoy surface, Lake Erie, Ohio, United States - Buoy 2 MA122 | ecosystem: Environmental > Aquatic > Freshwater > Lake > Lake biofilm | place: USA...
CTCCAGCAGATACCGTGCGAATTCCTTTTGCTTGCGTGGTGCTTGGCTCGTAGGCTCCATAACTTCCCATTGGATCGTAATAGTCTGAATGCACTTCACAGGTACTTAGCGTGAAGTTTTCAACGCCTGACCTGATCGTAATAAGATTTCCGTTGATCTCGTTGTAAACCTCAATCCCATGCAGTGTCAGGTTCTTCGTGCCTTGGAAATCAAGGCCGGAAAAGCGCGGTTTTGTTTCGCCGTAACCGCAAATCACCAATCCACCCGTCCCGAAGTTCTTGTCCTTGAGGTTAGGCGTTCCGTCCCGCGTGATCACATACGGCGTCGCGTTGTACTGCACCCCGATTACCTGACCCTCCAGCGCAGCGGCGCTCTTGGCAAGCTCGGTGTTCAGTTCGGCCTGGTTGGTGACGATGACCGTCGGGGTGTAACTCGTACCTCCACCCCCCACCACATCCACCCGACACGCGCCGAGCGACTGCGCGCCCCTCACAGCGCCAAACGTGATGCTGGTGTCAGACCAGGTGTTCACGTTCTGCGCGACGCCGCCGATCAGCACGCTGCCCGTCGACGCGCCGAAGCCTGAGCCGCTCAGGGTGACCGAGCGACCCGAGTCGAAGGTGGCGGGCGTGATCGCACTGATGCTCGGCATGGCTTACTCACGCAAGCGAGAACACACCGCTTGCTGAAATCTGGATCGTGAGCGTGTTGCCCGTCGTGGTTGTCACATCCGCCGGCGTGTTGTCCAGCAGGCAGTAGGCGACCACCCGATCGGGTGTAGGGGTCTCGTCGATCACGGCCGCAAAGCGCGCGACGATCGAGCCGCCGGATGCCGTCCAAGACGGATCCGAGACGTCGAAGGTGCAGGTGCCCGTGGAGCGCGTCCAGGTCGGCGTCACTGCAGCCCCGCCCGCGGTGTAGCCGTTGGCGGTGGAGAGCTCGTTCGTGACCGCGGTGGCGTCATCGCTTGTCGTCGCCAGGTTTGAGGTGCTGGCGTAGAGCCGAACCTTGAACGTGTCGGTGTCGAAGTTGATCTCCGCGTTGCCCATCCGCTCTTTGATGCTGTTCACAACGACAAATGCGCCAGCGGCCATGTCAGGTCTCCTTGAGTTTCTGGATGTCAGCGAGCAGCGCGTTGCGGCGCTCGTCGGTGGTGGCTTTGGTGAGAGCGGCCTGCAGACGCTCGTAGCGCGCCTGGTCTTCGGGGCGGATGCCGTTGATCCGGACGGTAGGTGCGTGCGCCGTGATCATGCGACCCGCCTTTCGATGTCATCGATGCGCTGGTGGGCGCGGTTGATCGTGGTCTCGTGGCGGTCGATGTGCGATTTCAGATACTCGATGTGCACGATCAAGGCGGCGATGGTGCGCTGTGAAGAGACCGAGCCTGCGATCGCACCGGTGACGATGCTCACCAGCACCGCCATCACCACACCCCCGACCAGTGCCTCCACTTCCATCACGCCTGCCTCAGACTGATCGCCTGCCGGCCATCGTGACCGTCAGGTTGGTTGTGCCATCGCCCCCGAACACGCGGGGCTTGATCCACACGGGGAGCTCCACGATCTGGCGCAGCGTCGCTGCGGTGATCGTGAGCGCGGAGCCCAGGGTGTCGGTCAGTGCGTGGTAGGTGATGCCGTCATTGGATCCGCCGATCGTGACGCTTGCGCCCCCGAAGGTGCCGGCGACCTGCACGGATCGATCGGAAAAAACGGCGAGCCGCACGGGCTCGCCATCGTCGCCTGCAAGCAGTGCGCTCCAGCTCGTGACCGCAACGTCGAGACTGGTCTCGAACGGGTAGCTCGTGACCGGGGCGACGGTGGCCACGGGTCAGGCCAGTGGCGGGAGGTGGGCCTCGCTGAAGGTTGTCGCGGCCGGCTTGCCGATCTCGCTCAAGGTGCGGGTTTCGGACTTCGGGGCTTTCGGTGCCTTTGCAGCCTTCGCCTCGGGCGATGCTACGGGGGCAAACCACGAGCCCTTCAGTCCATCCGGCACCTCAAGCTCGGCCCCCGGGCGAACCCGGAAGCCGTTATAGAAGGCAAGTTTGGTTGCGACAACCTTCACGCGCTCACCTCACATCAGGCCTGGCTGGGGCTGTCGTAGGCCTTCCAGCGTGCGACGTCCATCGTGAGGAAGGCGTTTACCTTCCCCGCCGTGAACGCGGCCGTGCCGGTGACCTGCTGGATGCCGATGTAGCGCTCGTAGGCGGTGCCTTCCAGCGGGAGCTGGACGGCCATCAGCACGGTGCCCGCGGTCATGGTGGCCACCGTCCACGCCTTGGACGACACGAGCGTCGTGGGCGAGGTGAGGGAGGCGTTGTCGTCGGTGACCAGGTTGAACTGGCCCGTGGCCGATCCACCCGAGGTGGCGGTCGTGTCGACCGTGATCACCAGGTAGGTGGCCATGTCACCGCCGAGATCGCGGGCCACGCCCAGATCGACCACATCGCCGATCAGGTAGTTGCCCGCGGCGCCGGTGTTGAGGGCCGTGGCGTCGCAGAACTCAGTGCGCTCGTCAAGAATCATGATGCAATCCTCTGAAGATGGTGTGGAGGGTGGCGCGCAACCATCAGGTCACGCGGCTCTCCGTGTTGATCAGCGCATCGGTGCGGCGCACGGGGATGTCGTCAAAGGTCATCACCCGCTTGCCCTCCACGGTCTCCCAGGTGAGGTTGGAGCTCACGCGCTCCAGGATGCCGAGACGCAGCTTCTCGCGGAGCGTGCGGTTCATGTAGAACGCGGCGCGACCCTTGCCGAAGGAGGGAATGCGCTCGCTTGCCTGCACCATCCAGTTGATCAGGTTCTTGGTGTTGGCGATCGTGCCGAGCTCGGAGATGTCGATGTTGGCGATGCGCACAAAGTAGCGCCAGTCGCGGATCGACACACCGCAGTCCCAGCGGTAGTGCGTGCGGTAGGCTTCCATCCGCCCGCCGGCACCGTCGACGTTCTCGACCGTCACCTGGCCCTTGTCGGACATCTGCAGACCCGCGAGCGAGCCCTTGGGGTAGATGCCGTGGCCGGTCTGGGGACCCCAGACGCAAAGCCAGATCGAGGTGAGATCCCCGCCTGAGCCGGAGAAGGCGTCGATGATGTTGTCGGCGTTCTGCGCGGAGAGGCTGGAGTAGCGCGGGGCGAGACCGGTGAAGGCCTCCGGCTCCGTGCCCTCGTTGCCGTAGAACAGCGTCTGCGCCATTTCCTGCGACATCGATTCGATGTGCGCCGCGTCCTCCGAGAGCCGGAAGGCGGCGGTGTTGCCGTTCAGATCGGCGAGCGCCTTGTCGACTTCAGCGTAGGCTTCGAGCATACCGCAGGCATCGGTCACCTGAACGGTCGTGCTCTTGCCGGGCTGCACGCCGCCGTAGAGCTTGCGCCAGGTCGGGGTGGGCAGACCCGTGCGGATCGTGGTCTTGTGGCCGGTCGGGAGGTTGCCCTCCATGAACGACATGTCGGTCAGGACGTCGTTTGACTGGTTCAGGAGCTCGACGATGGAGGCGATCTTGCCATCCGGGTCGAGGCGTTTGCTGAGATCGATCAGCGTCGGGTTGTTTGCTGCAAGCGTTGCCATTGCGGAGTCCTCGTCAATTCATGGTTGGAAACATGCGTTTTGCCATATCCATCTCGGCGCCCTTGGGGCTGCCCGGGATGAACCTGTCCTCACTGATCGCCTTGCCGGCTTTGTAGAACGCTCGGATCACTTCCGGGTGGTTGCCCAATCCGGTCATGTTCAGAACATCCTGCAGCTCGGGCGTGCCAAAGCTCTCCAGGGCCTTGCGGGCGAGGGCGAGGTTCTCGGTGAACTTCTCACCACCGATCTCCTTGTCGACCTTCACCTGCTCCACCCAACTCGTGACCAGGGCTTGCTGGGCCTCCACCTGACGCTGCTGCATCTTCACAGCAATGTCAGCGATGGCTTGCGCCTTGCCTTGCTCGAGTCCGAGCTCTTTGGCGATCGCGCTGAACTCCTCAACCGCTGCGCTGTCGAGCGTCACACCTTCGGGTGCCTCAAACGCATAGGCCTCGGGGGCCTGCACGCTCTCGCTCGTCACCGCCTCGGCGCGGGGTTCAGCCGGGCTCTCACTCACACTCGCTTCCACCACGGCGTCATTGACAGGTGTGCCGGTGTCCGCAGTCATCTCAGTCATGCTTGGTCCTATGCTCAGCGAGCACTTTCATGTACCCGGCGGTCGAGGCCTCGAGCAGCTCGGCTGTCAGGAAGAGCCCGATGTTTCGCTGTCCCTCGTTGAAGGCCATAACGGAACCGCTATGGTTGAACGAGCTGCGAAACACTCCTGCCTCCTCCAACAGTCGGAGCGCAATGCGCCGACCTTGCGGGTGACCCAGCAACCAGCGCAGGTCTTCGAGTTCTTTGCGTCGGTTTTCGCGGGCCTTGAGCTCATCGCTCTCGGCCTCACGAGCCTGACGGTTCAGGTCTGTCGGATCGTCACTGATTGCCACGGGAGAGATGCTAGGGGCACTCGGGCGGGGTCACGGATACGGCCTCCTCCACCACCTGCATGGGAGAGGCAGACCACGGGCCGTATTCGGTCAAACACTCCGGGCATTCGGCGAAAATCTGGTGCCCGATGCGCGTCACGCGAAAGTAAATCGAGTGCTCCTCGGTGCAGAGGCACACGAGTTTCTCCACCTCGCGCTTGGCTTTTTTGAAGCCCGGCGCTTTAGCCATCGCTGCGCGCCATGCGGATATCGCAGCGGTAGCGCTCGACCTCGCCGAACTCGCGGTGATAGGCAATGGCCACCATGTCGCGCCCGGCGCGGTAGCCCGCGGCGGTGGCCCAGGCATCGCGCGAGGCGAGCGTGCGGAAGCTCTCCACGGTGCAGCCGGGGAGCTCGAGTTTGCTGGAATGGTGGATGTGTCCTGTCAGCCAGTGACGGTGCTCTGCGAACCCCCAGGCCTCGCCCTGGTCTGCCGCCATCACGCCGCCCAGTTGCGCGGGCTTCACGGTGTCGCCGTGGGTCACGCCGATGAGCACGCGCCCGTGCGTGACGTAGTGGAACTTAGGCCCTGCGGGGTGGATGAGCACCCGGGGTTCCTTGTGAAAGAACGCCTCCATGAAGGCGGACAACATCACGGAGGAATGGTCATCGTGATTACCGATCGCGTTGATCACCTCCACTCTCTGGTGCTTGCGCAGCGCCAACCCCACCAGATCGATCATGATCTGGCAGCCAACTTTCAGCACCCGCGGCCAGCGCGTGTCGACGTCCAGCGCGTGCCCTGAGCGCGACGTGCGGTTCTGGTTGTTGTCGCTGTGAAAGAAATCGCCCAAGTTCACGATCAATGCGCGCTCGCTCCCCGGTGCGACCTGCACCAGGCGCGAGGTGGCAGAGAGCAGATCCTGGCGCGCGATGTCGCAGTCAAAGTCCTCGCCCGCCTCGTCCTTCCAGGCGTACATCCCCACGTGTGGGTCGCCCATCGGGTAGACGGTCAGGAGCTCGGCGTCGCTGCGGGCAGGGGCTTTGACGGGTTTTGCCACCCCTCGGTACTCATCGGCAGCCTGCTGGATCGCCTCCTGCAGCGCTTGGAACGCATCGCTGGTGCTGAGTTTGGCTTTGACCCATTGGAGCTTTACGTTGCCGTCGGCGTCGTACATCGTGGACGTCTCGGCGACGTGCGCGGGCGACACAGGGCGGGTCATCTGGGATTCGGGCGCGTAGCCCCGGCGTGCGGCGTTTGTGCGGATCAGCACCAGCATCCGCTGCACGTTGCGCCGATTGATGCCAAGCGCCGCGCCTCCTTTGGCAATCGATCCCTCGCGCACGATCGCCTGAATCAGCCTGCGCTGGGCGTCGCTCTCGCAGAAGGGGAGAAGGCCTTCGACATCTGTCACCACTGACCTCGGTCAGGCGTTACACGAAGGGCGCGCTCGGGCTGTTATAGCCCTGGAACTGGTTCATGACATCGCGCAGGCCTTGCACGTCAATCTCGCTCGCGGTCTTCGCGCTCTCGACGGCTTGCGGAGCGACGGCCGCCGACATCTGCGCCTGTTGAGCGGCAGCGCGCTGCTCGCGGATCGCGGCGACATCGGCATCCGGGATCACGATCTTGGGGTTCACACCGTAGGCCTCGGCGTAGTCATCGATCACCTGATCGAAGTCCACCTTGTCGACCACGGCAGGCGAGAGCGCAGCCAACTGCCCCACGGCCCCGAGCAGGCGGTCCATACCGGAGGTGGCCACTGCGCGCTGCGCTTGTGCCAGCACCGAGATGAAGTCCACCTTCACGTCCATGCCTTCCAATTCCGGCGGGGGCGGTGGGAGGATGTTCGCTTCCACGCAGCGCTCGAAGGCAATGTCAATCAGCGGTGACAGGAGCTCGTTGTGCAGGCGCTCCAGCACGGGGCCGAGCATGAGGAGTTTCTCCTCGTGACGCTCGGCGACCTCGGTGGCGGTCATGCGCGAATTGGCAGGCTGACTCGCGATCATCAAGAAAAGATCCGCGTAGTAGGCGGAGCGAATGCGCTCGCGCACGTCCTGGATGTCGATCAGGAGGTGCTGCAGATCGAGCCGCACCTCGAAGGCACTGCGCACGCCTGAGTTCTGGCCTGCGGAGTCGATGTAAAAAACACCACCCGGGAGGCGCGCCTTGGTGGCCTCTTTGTACCGGGTGGGAACCTGGAGGGGTGGATTGACCATGTAGTCAATCCCCTGCCCCTTGCGCAGTTGCTGGTGCTGGAGCTGCTTCACATCGCCCAGGCACTCCATCCCGGGGCTGGTGCCGTAGACGTCATTGCCCGTCACCACCCAGCGCGGGGCAAGCACCGGGAAGCGGTCGAAGCCTGACTCGGACAGGAAGGTGTCGCCGCCGTCCTTGCCGGGCTCGAAATAGATCGACGCAAAGGGCTTGTTCTTGCTGTCTTGCTTGCCGTAGTCACGCTCTCGTCGGGGCTCGACGACGTGCAGCACGTCCACCCAGGCGTCGTAGTTGCACTGGTTGTAGAGGCTTTTCACCGTGAGCGAGCAGTTCTCGAGCCCGAACTGCCCGACCATCTGGCCGACCGTCATCTGGAACTCGCGCACCAGCGTGTCCACCTCGCCCCGGTCGTTGGTGGCGAGTGCGTACTCCCCGATCGTCAACGGGTAGTGGTGGATCACGTTCTCGAAATCGGGCAGCACCACGGAGGCTGCGGTGCCGAAGAGCCCGAGCTCCTCATAGACCGAGTGCAGTGCGCGGTAGGTGTTGGAGCTCGAGAAGATCCGGCGGATCAGCGCGGCGGTCTCGTGGAGCCAGCTCTTGACCGCCCCGGATTCCATCAGATCCCGGTCTTCGATCTCCAGGCGAAACCACGGGCGGGCGGGGCTCGTGACCCCGCTCATCAGTCCGGCTGCGAGCGTGCGTGCCCCGAACACCGCAGCGTTGTCCAGGATGTGGTTCGCGCGCTTGTCGCCGCGGTTGCGATCGGTCGCGACAAAGCGCCCGGAGCGCGGCTGCTGGTAGTCCGAGATCTCACGCCAGTGCGTGATCCAGGAGGATCGCTCGGTCCAGAGCTGGCTCTTTCGCGAGAGCAGCTTCTGGCGGCGGTTGATCGGCGCGCCGTCCTGCACTCAGCCCCCGAGGAGCGTGGCGCGCCCCGTCGAGACGGCACCGACCCCGTTGGGGCTGGTGAGGAGCGAGCCTCCGACCATCCCGCTCTGGCGGCGCTGCGCGCGCATACGGCCCATGTCCACATCCGGCGGCTTTGCGGGCTGCGGGGGCGGAGGCGGGTCTGGCATCTTGGGGGACTTCATGCACATCGTGGCGCGGTCTCCTGCACGTTGGGGGGCATTGTTGCCCGCCGTGCCGCGCGACACGGATACGGCTCTAGAGGCGCTGGTAGGGGTCGTAGGCCAGCACGTCCTCGCGGCCTGAGCGGCTCGAGAGGCCCATGCGCTGAGCGCGGGCGACGGTGGAGTCATCGCGCTGCACGGGGTAGGCGAAGGTGAGCGCCAGCGCATCGCCGAGATCCGGTGAGGGCAGGCCGCGGGCTTTCAGATCGTCCTTGCTCTCCAACTGGATCTTGTCAGCCGGCGTGAACCGGTAGGTGGGTGCGGCGAGATCCTGCTTGAGCTCCACGATGTCGGGGATCGCCCCGCCCGCCCGCAGCCACTCTCTCAAATCCCACCACATCTCGGCGCGCTTGTTTAAGTAGCGTGCGTGGTTGGGCGAGGCGCTGAAGGCGACTTCGGTCACGTCGTAGTGCAACTGGCGCAGCCGGTCGATCACCCCTGCCCCGTTGCCCGCATCGCAGAACACCGCGTCGGGCTTCCAGTCCTCGATGATCTGCGCGATGCGATCTGCCAAGGCCATGTTGTCCAGCCCCTTGAACACCCAGGGCTTGCCCGCGTGCAGGCCTTGGCGGGGGAACACCACCGAGCGGTCATCGCCAAAGCGCGCAGGGTCGATCCCTAACACGCGCCCGGCCCAGGAGAAGTCGGCGGGCTTCAGATGGCGCTGGCAGGCGAGCTGCACGTCGGAGAGCGAGATCAGCTGGTTGTCGCCCGCGGCGCTGAAGTCACAAAGCATCTCGCGCCGGAAGGTGTTTTCGTCGACGGACGATCGGTAGCGCTCGATCTCAACCGCCAGCAGCGCATCGGTGTCGTAGCAGGTGTAGCTTGCGGCGTGCCAGTCGGGCCGACCTCGAGCGCCGAAGAACAATTCGCTGAACAGGTTGATGCCGTGCGGGGTGCCGATGAACGCAGCCCATCCCAGACGGTCGGCGAGCGCGGGCTGCAGCACCTCGCGCCAGGTCTCGGGCTTGATGTCCGCGACCTCATCGAGCACCACGCCGTCCACGCGCAGGCCGCGCATCGAGTCCGGGTTGTCGGCGCCGAAGATGCGGATGCTCGCGCCCGAGGGCGGCAGGATGATGCGAAGCTCGGACTCGTTCACCTCGGCCAAGCGGTGCTCGACCAACGGCGCCACGATCTGCTTCAAGCGCGACCAGGCGATCACCTTGGCCTGCTTGAGCAGCGGGGCGACGTACAGGAAGAGCCCGAGGGGCTGATCAAAGCGCAGTGCGCTGTCGAGGAGTTGTCTCAGCGCGAGCTCGGTCTTACCTGCCCGGCGGTGCAGGGCGAGCACCGTGAAGCGCTGCCGGCGCACGTGGCACTCCTGCTGCCAGGCGCGGGGCCGGTAGCCGAGATCGATCCTCACGCGAGATCGGAGTGGTCGCCGGGCTCGGGCACCCCGGTCACGATGATCACCTGAGACTGGGTGCGCATCGGGCCGCCGTCGGCGCCCGTGAGCTCGGTGCGGTCGGCGTAGACGGATTTGCGCCGGCCCTTCAGCATCAGAGTCAGCAACTGGTCGCTGTAGCGCGTCTCAGTGCCCACCAGCGCACCCTGGTGCCACACCCCTTGCTCCCACCCCGCCACCGCGCGCCTGAACGCCTCCTGCTCGGCCCGATCGATGCCTTCCTCGATCGCGTGGTCCCAGGCATCGGCAAAGTCCTCGTCGGACTGCCGGGCGCGCCACGCCGTGGTGCGCTCGATGCTCGCCGCCTCGCAGGCATGCCGGATGATCGGCACCTCGCGCAGCGCCCGGAGGAAGATGGGTTTCCAGTCGTGCTTCATGGCGCCCACCCTAGTCGCCCCTGTCCATCGTCACGGATACCCGAATCATCCGCGCTGCCCACTGCCCCCGGTTCCTGCCCGAGACAATGTGCTGGATGCAGGACTTGCTCACCTCGAACTTCTCCGCCACCTCGGTGTAGCTCAGTCCCGCGTCCACCAGTGCCAGGATCAGCTCCACATCGTGGTCGGTGAGTTTGGTGTTGGGGTGCGACTCCCCGATGCGTCTGCCAGCGTCGTTCAGCCGAATCTCCCTCACTCACCAGATCCTCCCAGTGAACGTGCAGAAATCAACACAGAACCCCACAACGACCCCCCGCAACCCTGCAACGTGCAACGCGGCCTAAAGGCCCGCGTTGCAGTCGTTGCTTCGGCGGGTTGCTGCGCAACGTGCAACGCGTAGCAATACGTTGCTCGCGTTGCCGCGTTGCAATCAAAACCCACTCAAGAAATCCCCCAACATGCCAAAAACCACATGCTCATCCACGATCGAAACGCCTGCTGAATCTGCTGAAATCAACCGGTTCAGCGACTGGCGCACCCGCTGCCGACGCGTATCGCGTGCCCCTTCGGGCTTCACCAACCGCCCCGCAGCCTCACTCACCACCCCCTCCACAGGCGCCCGCAGACCCCCTGCACACTGCCCTCGGACGACATCCATCACGACCTTTTCAACCGGTCCCAACACCCTTTTCTGGCCCTCTGCGACCGGCACCTCGGCCTCAATCACCACGCAACTGGTGACCGGATCCAAGTCCTCATCGACCCCCAACTGGACCACCTCAAGGTCAAAGCCCCAGCGCAGTTCGTCCTCGCCGTCTTTCTGTTTGCTCAACCTCAACCAGCGCCCAGACTCCTCGCGCACCACCTCGAGCTCAGCGTCTGCAGCAGCGCGAATCCCCGACCAGCCTCTGGCACCCTTGCTGGTGTCCTTGCCTGAGTGATGCACCAGGAGCACCACGGCGCCTGTGTGGCGGTGCAGCGCTTTGCAGTGCGACAAAGCCTTGCCCATGTCCTCACCGCTGTTCTCGTCCCCGCCTGCCGTGGTCTGCGCAAAGGTGTCCACGATGATCACGGAGGCCCCGCCCGAGCTCTTGACACTGGCAGCCACCGCAGCGGCATCGGTCTTGTCGAGGAAATTCGGGGCGGCGTGGATCACACCAATGTCCAACCCGTTCAGGTCCAATTCATTGGCAATGCCATAGGCCTTGAGACGATTGCGAAATCCCCCTGCGCCTTCTGCGGCGATGTAGACCACCCTCCCCTGGCGCACGCGCTTCCCGCGCCACGGCACACCCCGGGCAATGCACCCGGCAATGTCCAGCGCCAGAAACGATTTGCCCGATCCGCTGGCACCGTAGAGCACCACGAGCTCGGCGGCGGGCAGGACGTGCTTCACGATCCACTGCGGAGGCTCACCGCTCGAGAAGGCGGCGGCGGGGATGACGGGGAACTTGATCGGCGCGGCCTCGCTGGCAGGCTCTGAGGCCGCCTCCACCAGCACGTCGAACTCGTAAGCGCTGGCAGGGGCGTTCAGCATGACCCCCGCGCCGTACTTGTTAGCCACACTTACAAGTGATGCGCCCGTGACCTGGAGCCCACTGCCCTTGCCAAAGGATCGCCAGCGCTCCTGGTCGTAGCGTCGGCCGCCGTGCTTCTCGCTCTTCTCGGACCACGCCTCCCAGAGCTCAAAGCCCTTTCCACCGGTCTCGCAATGGATCGCCATGCCGACCCTGAGCCAATCGTCGTAGTGCAGCGTGCCCGGCAATGCCGCCAAACACTGCTCGATCTGCGCCGTGGTCAGTCCGATCGGACTGGTGCTCTCGGGCACGGAGTCCCGCGCAAAGCGCGAGCGGTGCAAATCCATCAACTCCCGGGGCACGGGGGCGACGGTGTTCTCCAGCCCAAGCAGCTCGCAGCCGGGGAGGCTGTTGCCGGTGAAGGTCACGTAGCCCTTGGTGCTGAAGAACTCCAACCCGTAGGAGCCAGAGAGGTCTTTGCCGTTGCCGAGGTTGCCCCGGAAGAAGAGCCGCACGCCCTGCCCGCTCGGTGAGAACTCGCTGTAGCTCTGGCAGATGAGGGGCTCGATGTCCGGGTGGATCTCGCCGCCCGTGACGCAGTTGTCGACGTCCACCGCGACAACACCCCATTGCTCAAGCGTGGCAAAGCCCACACCGTCGAAGCCGCGGCGCACGGCCGCCGCACGCGCAGCCTCAAAGGTGACCAGGTGGGCGATATCCTCGCGCGAGCCCTGCTCGCCGGAGCGCTTGGCGCCGTTGGCGTAGTACGGCATTTTGCGGGGCTTCTTATCACCTGGGTGATCCTCGAAGCGCCAGCACACCCAGCCGGGCAGATCGCGGATCGCGGTCGGTGCCTCGAGGGACCACAGATGAGGCGTGATCTGGGTGAGGTTGGCCATCACATCAGTGGCCCCCTACCAGCGCGAAGCACCGTTCGCATGCTTTACCCGGTTGCTCCGGGTCACAGGTGCAGGGCTGGCGCATCACGTAGGTCCACATCTGCGCCGACTCCTTGCGCAACTGCTCGACCTCGGCCTTCAGGCAATGCAGGCAGTTCTCCTGCTGGCACATATGCAGGCAGATGGTCATGCCGCCACCTCGGTCAGACCCTCGGCCCGGGCGCCAAGGCACTTGCGGGCGTAGTCGCACTGTGCGCACGCATCGGCAAGATCGGTGCGGTAGAGCCTCGGGAGCCGGCCCTTCGAGGCGCGCGCCATCTCGTGCGTGACGCGCTCGATCTCGCCAGCGCGCTCGGCAGAGCACTGGCGGTGCCCGTTGGCGTATTGGTAGAGCGTCGCGCGACTGGTGCCGACGCGCTCGGCGAGCACTTGTTGTTCATCCGCGCTGGCGAGCGCGATCCAGATCTTGAGAGGCGAGCGCATGAGGGGTCATCCTTATTGTGGTCCCCTACAGTGTAGCAAACAGTACATGGATTGCAGCAAGTGCGGTGACCGGTTATGTTTGACCTTATGAATGACCCTATTTACGACATCCGGCTCCAGAACCTGCGACTGCTCATTCAGCAGTGGGAGGGGGCGACCACGCTGGCCAAAAAGCTCGGCCATGCAAACGCGTCTTACCTGGTGCAGTTGGCTGGCCCCAATCCCCGGCGCACTCTCTCCGAGAAGGTGGCGCGCGATATGGAAGAGAAACTCCGACTGCCGCCGCGCTGGATGGACGAGCCCCACGCCGATGCGCATCTCCACATCGATGATGCGTTTGTGCGCGAATGCGTGCTGGCAGTGTCAGTGTGCATCCGTGACGCAGGTCTTGCGCTGGATCCCGAGGTAATCGCTACACTCACATCGCTCGCGTATGAACACGCAAGAGCAAAAGGAGAGGTCGACAAAGCCTTCATAAACGGCTTACTCGACCTGACGAAAAAGAAACACTGAACGGAGTGCAAAAGTGTGAGAGAAGGTATCAACGAGTTGATTAGGCAGAGAGCGCTGTATCTGATGGAGTCGGAAAAACTCCTCTCAGATCCCGTGCTGATTTTGGCAAACCGGGTGCGCGTGCTGACCTGGGTGATTACCGCTGCCACCGTGACGCAGGTAGGCTTGCGACTGCTCTGACCCGGCGGGTTTGAAATTTTTTTCAAGCTCGTCGGGTTTTTTGTTGACGGGGAATGTAGCAGCCGCTACATTCCTCATACCACACCACAGGAGCGCACGCCATGCACCCCTTCACCCCCGTCGCCTTTACCGCCGTCGTTGTCGGCTTCGTCTGGGCCAGTCAGAGCGACTACCAGGCCGAGGTCGCCGCCGACCAGCATTACTGCGAGATGGTGGCGCTGCAGAAGCGCTGGATGCGGGAGCACCCGGGCGCCGTCGGGCGTGAGGCGGCACTGGCGCGACCGGGCTGGCCCGAGCATCGGTGGGATGTGGATTGCGAGCAGTTTGGGATTTTTTTCGACCAACAATTTAGCAGCCGCTAAGCAGGAGTTTGCAGATGATACAGGTCACTCTTACGTTTACGTCGTTGTCCGCCGCGCTGATGGCGCTGCGCGAGATCCCCGAGAACACCTTGAACGGTGCGCTCACCGACATCACCCCTGCCGAGGAGGCTGCGCTGGAGGCGCCCGCCCCAAAGCCCGTCAAGAAGGCGAAGCCTGTCCCCGCGCTGGAGGCTGCCCCTGCCCCGCCTACTGTGACGCCCACGGTGGAGCCTCTCCCGGGCGTTGCGCCCGCCGTGCAGTACGGGGAGCTCCAGAAGGCCGTGCTGTTGCTGGCCGGTAAGAACCGCGATGCCGCGCTCTCGCTCGCCTCGAGCATGGGCGTGAAGACCTTTAAAGAGCTCGACCCCGCGCGCTGGCCCGATGCGCTGGCCGCGGTGAACAACAAGATCGTCGAGCTGGGGGTGATGCAATGAGCACTCGACAACCGGCAGACAAAAAGTTTGCGTTCTCTATCGACGAGTGGTGCCAAGCGTGGGGCGTCGGGCGGAACACCGCTTACGCCGAGATCGCCAAAGGTGAGCTTGAAACAATTCGGATCGGCGGCCGGCGCTTAGTAACGGTTGCACAGAACGAGGCGTATGCCCGTCGCAAAGAGCAAAAAGGGGGTATGCAATGAGCACCTCCGCACACAGCAAATGGTCCGCCTCGGGCTTTGAGCAGAAGATGCTTTGCCCGGGCAGCCACCTCCTGCAGGCAGGCGCTCCCGACAACAGCTCGGTCTACGCCGCCGAGGGCACCGCTGCGCACCAGGTGCTTACGTGGGCGCTCTCTTACAACACGCAGGCCTCGGCCTTCATCGGCCGCTACATCGACGTAGCACCTGCCTACACGATCGAAGTCACCGCCGAGATGGCCGAGCACGTGCAGGTGTGCGTCGACTACTGCCGCGATGTCTGCGGTGAGTGGGGCGTGATGCTGGTCGATCAGCGCGTCAACTACGCCCGCTTCCTGGACGTGCCAGCCGATGACGCCTGGGGCACGGCCGACGTGATCATCCTGCTGGGGGAGGAGATCATCGTGGTCGACTTCAAGTACGGCCAGGGCGTGGCGGTCGAGGCCGCCAACAACCCGCAGATGAGCCTCTATGCGCTGGGCGCGCTGGACGGCTACTCGATGGCAGGTGATTTCATCCGCGCCCGCTTGGTGATCTCCCAGCCCCGCGTGCGCCGGGCGCCGTCGGAGTGGGACACCACCGTCGAGGCGCTGATTGAGTGGGCCGACACCGAGGCGCGCAGGACCGTCGCCGACTGCATCACGGCAGCCTTCGGCGGGGCCGTCGAGGAGTTTCTGAACCCTGGCGAAAAGCAGTGCAAGTTCTGCCGGGCGAAAGCCACCTGCCCGGCGCTGCGTGCAGAAGTCGGCCGGACGATCAGCGGTTCCGACATCAGCATGAGCGCGGAGGAGTTCGAGATCCTGCCCGCCGACAGCACCACGGGAGCAGACGAGCTCGCGGCCTGCCTCTCCAAGGTGGACCTTATCGAGGACTGGTGCAAGGCGATCCGCGCCGAGGCCGAGAAGCGCCTGCTCGCAGGCGATGAGGTGCCCGGCTACAAGGTCGTCGCTGGCAAGAAAGGCGCGCGCCAGTGGATCGATTCTGCTGCGGTCGAGGAGTACCTGCGGAAGACCCTGCGTCTCACCATCGAGCAGGCCTACGACCTGAAGCTCATCAGCCCCACGTCCGCCGAGAAGCTGAAGAAGTCCGGCGTGATCGGCGAGCGCCAGTGGACAAAGATCCAAGAGCTCATCACCCAATCCACCGGCAAGCCCCACGTGGCACCGGTCACCGACTCCCGCCCGGCGCTCGAGATCACGCCGGTCGTCGAGGACTTTCCTGATCTCAACCTCACCCTTGTTGCTTGAACCTTCAATCCTGGAGCTTGAAACCATGAATGCATCACAACCGATTGGCCGCGTCATGATCCGCGAGGCTCGCCTCGCATTCCCCGCCCTCTTCCAGCCCCGCACCGTGAACGGCGAGGGCAAACCCCGCTACAGCGCAACGCTTCTGCTGGAAGCCGACGACCCGCAGCTCGCGGGCATCAAGAAGGCGATCCAGGTGGTCGCCAAAGAGAAGTGGAAGGACAAAGCCCCCGCGATCCTCGTCAGCCTCGAGAAGGTCGGCAAGGTGGCACTCCACGACGGTGACGAGAAAGCCCAGTACGACGGGTTCGCCGGCACGATGTTCGTTGCCGCCAGTGCCCAGGAGACCGCACCCCCGACCGTGGTGGACGCCGCGCGCCAGGCGCTTACCGAGCGCTCTGGCAAGCCCTACGCCGGGTGCTACGTGAACGCCTCGATCGAGCTCTGGGCGCAGGACAACGCCTACGGCAAGCGCATCAACGCGACGCTCCGCGGTGTCCAGTTTGTGCGCGACGGGGATTCGTTCGGGGCGGGCTCGCGCGCTGCCGCGCCAGATGAGTTCGATGAGATCGAAGTGGCGCTGGATGACTTTGCGTGAGCGTTATCGCCAAGGGGCCAAGGATGGCCCACGGCTTGTGGGTAGTGCATCAGGCGTTTGCTAATAAACGCAGGCGCGACCCCACATGGGATTGGTGTGAAGGCGAAAGCGGCAAATCATTATCAGTGGATTTTTATTTAGGGTGGAGATGCACATACCCACACATCATTCGTCAATGTGCCAATCGGTATTGTCGTAGGTACCACTTAAAAACGGTGCGCCAGTACAACCGCGTTATTGACCGAATATGTGACCGTTTTGAAGCAATGTGGAACACGCGCAATGCCGCACTACTGCCGTTTAAAGGATCAGCACGCCTTGTGTTTGGAGACGACAAAAAATGCGATGTCGACACGCAGTTCCGTCAGTGGGATGTTTTCGATCGACGCGACCGCATTCGTGAAATACGCCGCCGCAAGGAGATTGTACGCAAGGAAGCGATTGATCGCTGGAACGCACAGATAGTGCACTCGCTTGATGAAACCCAAAATGAGTTGCGCATCATTCGACGCGCAATTCGCAATGCACAGTCTGCACTAAGGAGTGCCAACGCATGAGAACTAAAGATATCCGCAAGATGCTCTGCAACGCCTTGTCAAAAGCCGAGTCCGGGGAGCTTCCTCTGGACGAGGCCAAGACAATCATCGGACTGGCAAACCAGATCCAGGCAAGCCTTGCCACCGAGTGCAAGGTGATCGCAACGAAGCTGCGCATGGGCGCTCAGGCTGACGCGATCGGCGATCTGAACGTCAGCGAGTGAACGTGAACACCATCGTCATCGACACCGAGATCTACCGTGACTACTTCCTGGTCGCGGGCATGAACGTGGACACAGGTGCAACCTTTGAGCTTGAGCAGTTCGAGGGCCACCCGTTGGACACGGATCGGCTGTTGCGGATCTTGCGCAAGCACCGACTGGTGACGTTCAACGGGGCAGGCTTCGACCTGCCCATCCTTTCCTACGCGGTCGGCGGTGCGTCCTGTCAGCAGTTGAAGGACGCCGTCGACGCGATCATCGAAAAGAACTACCGCAACTGGCAGCTCGCGGAGGCCTTTGAGATCCAGATGCTGGATGACCTGGACCACATCGATCTGATCGAGGTGGCACCCGGCAAGGCATCGCTGAAACTCTACGGGGGCCGGCTGCACGCGCCCCGCCTGCAAGATCTGCCGATCGCTCCGCACGAGTCGATTGCGCCCGAGCAGCGCGCGTTGCTGCGCGCGTACTGCAAGAACGACCTCACCCTCACCGCCGAGCTCTACCGCACCCTCCTCCCGCAGATTGCACTGCGCGAGCGGATGAGCGAGCAGTACGGCACGGATCTGCGCTCAAAGTCCGACGCACAGATCGCCGAGGCCGTGATCGTGCGCGAGGTGGAGAAGGCACGCGGCAAGCCCGTGGAGCGTGCTGACGTAAAGGACGGCACGATCTACCGCTACCGCACGCCCGCGTGGCTCGCGTTCACCACGGCGCCCCTGCAGGCCCTGCTGGCAGACATCGAGGGCGCCGACTTCCTGGTGATGGCAACCGGCGCTGTCCGCGAGCCCGACGCCCTGCACAACCGGACGATCCAGATCGGCACCGGCACTTACCGGCTCGGGATCGGCGGGCTGCACTCCAGCGAAACGAACCAAGCGGTCGAGGCCGACGCCGATCACGTCCTGGTCGATCGTGACGTCGCGAGCTATTACCCCGCGATCATCCTGCGCTTGGGCCTTGCTCCCGCCCAGATGGGGCAGGAGTTCCTGCGCGTGTACCAGTCGATCGTGGACCGGCGCCTCGCGGCGAAGGCGGCCGGCGACAAGGTCACCGCGGACGTGCTGAAGATCGTGGTGAACGGGAGCTTCGGCAAGCTGGGCTCCAAGTACAGCCGGCTCTATTCGCCCGACCTGCTGGTGCAGGTCACGCTCACCGGGCAGCTCGCACTACTCATGCTGATCGAAGCGCTTGAGGCTGAGGGCATCAGCGTCGTCAGTGCTAACACCGACGGCATCGTGATCCGCTGCCACAAGGTCGACACCGCTGCGATGGCAGCGATCGTCGCCGACTGGGAAGCGCGCACGGGGTTCAGCACCGAGGAGACGGGCTACCGCGCGCTCTACTCGCGGGACGTGAACAACTACATCGCGATCAAGCCCGACGGTTCCGTGAAGCTGAAAGGCGCCTACGCCACGGGCGGGCTGGCGAAGAACCCCACCACGACGATCTGCACCGAGGCCGCCGTGCGGTGGCTGCGCGATGGCACCAGCGTCGAGGACACCATCCGTGGCTGCACGGATATTCGGAAGTTCACGACGCTGCGCACGGTGAAGGGCGGCGCGATCGATGTGTCGGGCCAGTACCTTGGAAAGGCCGTGCGCTGGTACTACGCCGAAGGGGTCAGTGCCCCGCTCCGCTACCAGATCAACCGATACACGGTCTCGCGCAGCCATGGCGCACGCCCTGTCATGGACCTCCCCGAGGCGCTGCCGAACGACATCGATTACCAGTGGTACATCAACGAGACGCTGCAGATCCTGCAGGACGTCGGAGGATTTGGAGGGATCGCGTGAAGGAGTCCGAGATCGAGGCTTACCTGGTGCGCCAGGTCAAGGAAGCCGGTGGCGAAGTGCGCAAGTGTGCATGGGTCGGCCGGCGCGGTGCGCCCGATCGACTGGTGCTGTTACCGGGTCGCCCTGCCACCTACGTGGAACTGAAAGCACCCGGCAAATTGCCGGGTCAGCTCCAAGTGCGCGAGCACGACCGGCTGCGCGAGCTCGGCCAGTACGTCGTGGTGATCGACAGCACGAGAGGTGTGGATGCATTGCTGATGGGAGAGAGACCATGACGACCCCTTACATCCGCGCTATGCGCACCGTGACCTGCCCCTACTGCATGCAGCTTCGGTCCACCGACAACCTTCACCAAACAAAGCCGCGGATCAAGTGCAAACCGTGCGCCGAAAAACGACAGGGGTTCAAATGAGCAACGACCTATCCAGAGAAGTCACGGCCGGCCTGCGCCGGGGCACGGGCAGAGTCTTCTGCCAATACTGCCGGATCGACAAGCCCGCAGACGAGATCGCATGGCTGAAGCCCCGCGCCTGCTGCCTCAAGTGCCAGCACCGCGGCACCCGGCGGAGTGCGGACAGGTGACACGGCCCTACGAGCCCCGCGCGTATGCCAAGCTCGCGATGGATCTGATGATCCGCGAGCCGCGCTGCGCACTGTGGGCAAAGCCGGGGATGGGCAAGTCGGTGATGACGCTCACCTTCCTCGAGCTCCTGCACAACGTCTACGGCGAGCGCTCACCGACACTGGTGCTGGCGCCGCTCCGGGTCGCGCGCGACACCTGGTCGAACGAGGTCGACAAGTGGTCGCACCTGCACTACGCGCTCGAGGTGGTGCCGATCTTGGGTTCCGATGTTGAGAGACAGCGCGCACTGCGCAAACCGGGTCAGATCTACACCACCAACTACGAAAACCTGCCGTGGTTGAAAGACCAGTTCAAGGGGCGCCCGTGGCCCTTTGCAACGGTCGTCTGCGACGAGTCGACGAAGCTCAAATCCTTCCGGCTTCGGCAAGGCGGCAAGCGAGCGCAGGCCTTGGCAGGCGTCGCACACAAGGACGTCACCCGCTGGATCAATCTCACCGGCACGCCGGCCAGCAACGGCTTGGAAGACTTGTGGGGCCAGATGTGGTTTCTGGATTGCGGCCAGCGCCTGGGGCGCACGTTCAATTCCTTTCGCGAGCGCTTCTTCCACCCGGTATCGAACGGCGCATGGACCCGGTGGACGCCCCGCCCGGGCGCGCAGGAGGAGATCCAGGAGCGCCTGTCCGATATCTGCCTGACGCTGGATCCTGCGGACTGGTTCGATCTCTCGCAGCCCGTGACCAACACGATCGAGGTGATCCTGCCGGCTAAGGCGCGCACGCAGTACCGAGAGCTCGAGCGCGAGCTCTTCACCATGATCGCAGGCTCCGAGGTCGAGGCGCTGAACGCGGCGGCCAAGACGCAGAAGTGCCTGCAGCTCGCGAACGGCGCGGTCTACACCGACGGCACTGGCGCGTGGGCGGAATCCCACACCGAGAAGCTGGACGCGCTGGAAGAACTCGGCGAGGCCACGGGCGATGAACCCCTGCTGGTGGCCTATCACTTCCAGTCCGATCGCGCGCGCCTGCTCTCGCGCTTCAGCGGCGCCATCGATCTCGCCACCCGAGAAGGCCTCGCGATGGCGCAGAGCGGGCGGGGTAAATACTGGCTGGCACACCCGGCCAGCGTGGGCCACGGCATTGACGGGCTGCAGAAGCACTGCGCGACCGTGGTGTTCTTCTCGCAGGACTGGTCACTTGAGAACCACGACCAACTGATCGAGCGCGTCGGACCCATGCGCCAACTGCAGGCCGGGCTCAACCGGCCGGTAATGGTGCACTACATCGTCGCCAAGCAGACCGTGGATGAGCTCGTGATGGTCAGGCGCACGGGCAAGCGCAGCGTGCAGGACTTGCTGATGGACTACATGAAGGGAGCCCGGTGATGCAGTTCAACGGCGCCGACTACGAGGACGCGCGCGATGCGCTCCGCCTCTCCAGCCAGTACCTGCGGGTGTTCATGCTGATGCGCGACGGGATGCCCCGGACGCTTGACGAGATTGCCAGCATCACGGGCGATCCACCTGCCAGTGTCAGCGCTCAGTTGCGACACATGCGCAAACCGCGCTTCGGCGCACACCTGGTCGAGCGTGACCACCTGGGTCACGGGCTCTACCGCTACACCCTGATTGAAAACACCTGCCCCGATCTGATCTAACACGGAGGAATCGATGAACGTCCACACCCTACTCGAACAAGCCGCGCATCACCTGCGCCAGCGCGGCCAGCAATACGACCAGCCTGAAGGCGAGCGCAGCATGGGTCGCACCGTGCGCGCCTTCAACGCCATCACCGGGCACACTCTGACCGAGGCCGAGGGCTGGCTCCTGATGGCGCTCTTGAAGATGGTGCGCGATAACCAGCGCCCTGCCCCGCACCGTGACTCCTGCGAGGATCTGGTCGCCTACGCCGCGCTCTACGGCGAGAGCCGCCTGGGCGAGGTGGTGCTGTGAACAAGAAAGGACGCTTCGTTCTTCAGCGCCAGACGCGCGCCTCTCTCACCTGGCGCACCGTGCTGCGCTTGGATTCAAAAGAGGCCGCATCCATGCGCTTTCTTGCGCACACCACGCAGATCCGAGCCGGCTGCAGCCTGCGGTTGATTGATGAATGGGAAGACCTCATTCTTGCCAAACATACAGCCCCGGTACATACTGGAACAGCATGAAGCACATGCTGTAGGTTGATTTCCCACCGTTTTATAGCTAAGTGTATGGCTGACTGTACTTTTTGCTACAGTCAGAATATACATTATGCGTACCGAAACGGTACAGTTGACTATCGCAGGTGCTACATGCAATGTAGCAAGCACCAGCCACCTGCGAGGTCAACCCATGCGCACCGTGAGAAAACAACCCGTTAAGCAGTGGAAATGGATCGGTCCCCAGCCGGTCCTTGAAGCAAACCGAAAGGCATGTAGCGATCTGAATGCCCTTATATCCCGTGAGGGATTGGTTTTGGTACAGCGTTTCCTGAATGTGACCGAGAAAACGCTCTGGCGCTGGTGCACCGGGCGAAACCACATCCCCGGTCACCAGCACGTCGCGATCCAGTGCTATCTGGGCGAACTGCCCGGCACCGACGGCCAGTGGTCGGGGTGGTTTTTCAAAAAGGGGTTTCTCTGGAGCCCGGAAAATGTGAGCTTCACGGCGGGCCAGTTGCGCGCGTCCCTCTACGACACCGACCGCATCACCGCGCTCACCCGCCAGGTCGAAGCCCTCCGGGTGAAGCTCGCCATCGCCGAGACTGCGCTCGATCGCTTCGCGCCCGCGGCCAATGACCGCAAGCGCGCATGAGCCCGATCAGGTATCGACCACGATGGTTTTCACTGTGCCGTCGCCGAACTTCACCTTCAAATCACCGTCGGCGGTGTCCACGTAGAGCTGGGCCATGCCCGCGACGGTGCCCGGCGCGGTGATCCCGTCGGCGATGCCCAGTGCCCCGTTGGCATAGGCCTCAAAATAGGCCGTTCCCCCGCGCACGCCTTTGAAGAAGGAGCCGGTGGAGCGGCCTGTTTCCGCCTGGATCGTCACCGGCGTGCCCGCGCCCGTGTTGCTGTCGCGCACCACCAGTGCAGGCAGGCTCGCGCCCCCAGAGACCGTGCGCTCAAACTCGAACGCCCCCGTCGCGGCCGCCGCTGCCGCACTGACCAGTTTCAGATTTGGCCCCGTCGTTCCGAACATATCGATCGCCTGCGTGCGCAGGCCCGCGTCGACGACTTCTCCCGTGACGTGGTGATTCCCCATCAAGAAGGTCTCGCGGACGTTGGTCGACATGATGACGACGTTGCCGGCACTTATGTTCTCAAACCGGCAGCCTATGATCGTGGTGCGGTCGGCCAGTGCCGAGGCGCTGGAGGTAATTCTGACTCCGGTCGTGCCTGATTCAATCTGGCAGCCGATCAACTGGGTCTGATTGGAATCAAGAATGTTCCACCCGGTGGTGCAGACGTTGGAGCGACACGCGATGAAGCTGTTGGAGTTGCTGCCTGCAGCGCCTAACTGAAACCCCGTGGTGCAGTTCTGCGCGGTGACATTGGTGAAGCGGTTGTACACACAGAAGCCGTTGGCACCCTGCAACCTCACCGCATTAACGCTGAACCCGTCGATCAGCAAATCGTCAAACGTGCTTGAGGAGACCGAGTTGAGATCCAGCCCATAGGTGCCCGTGCCGATGTCCTGGAGCTTCAGGCTGCGCACGCCAACACCGTAGATGCGCGTGCCGGGGGTGGACTGCACGATGGCCTGCGCGGCGCCGCTGTACTTCAACACCGTGTTCTGCGCGCCCTGTCCTTCCAGATGCACCCCGCCGTCGAGCGTGAGCGTGGTGGCGTAGCGGATGTTGCCGGGCGGGAGCGTGACCACCCCTCCCCCGGCTGCGTTGGCCGCGTTCAGCGCAGCCTGCAGAGCGACACTGTTGTCGGTGCTGTCATCCGCCCGCACGTTGGCCGCGAAGAAGGTGGCCAGCTTGGTGACGTTCTTGGTGGCGTTACTCATTTCGTCGCGACCCCTTTGGATTTCTCGAATGTGCGCAAGCCCCCGATGCCGAGCATCCCGGTGATCACCACCCAGAGGAGATCGAGGTTCAGCTCAGGCGGCGTAGGCAGCGCGTGCACGCTGGCGTACCAGGCGAGCAAAGGTTGCAGGATCGTGGCGTAGACAAAACCCGCGCACCCTGCCCAACCAAAGCCCGGGCGCCAGCCGGCAACGAACACGCTCGGGTGGCTTGCCTCACGGGCGTTGATCTCGAGCTGCGCGATGACCTGCTTCAGCTCGCCGTCGGCGGCCATGCGGATCAGCTCCATCTCCGCTTCGCGCTTTTGCGCGGGGTCGGGGATCCAGCGATCGAGCATCGTGCGGCCCATCTCGAGGAGCGGGCCGAGAATGATCGGGTTCATGCAAGCGCTACCGCAACGCCGATCACCGCCAGTGTCGGCGCGACCGCATCGAGGATCGCATCGCGATTCCAGCGCACGACGTCCATGCCCTCCCACGGGGCGAGATTCTTGATGCTGGTGCCAGCGGCGAGCTTGTACTGGCGCTGCGCGTGTTCGCGCGACCAGAACCACCCGATGCCGAGCGCGGCACCGAGCCACCAGTTGCCGGTGAGCAGGCCGAGGATCGCTTGCGCGCCAAGTGCGAAGGCAGCGTGCAACAACGCAGAACGCAGTTGCTCAATCATGGGAAATACCTCCGGTCGAGTTCGTGGTGCGGGCCGTCGGGGAAACTCTTCCAGTCGGCGCCGTGGACTATCATGATCCCGAGCTCTTTGGACGCCTGGCGCATCGCGTCGATGACGGGAGTGAAGCTCGGCCACTTCCAGCAGATCGTGCCGCCGACAATCGGGGCGATGTCCACGGCGTGGCCGGTGATGTGGCGCGAAAACATCGTGGTCGAGGCCTTGATGCGCACCAGCTCCGCCTGGCGCTCGCGCGTGCGCTTGCCTTCCACCACCGCGAAGTCCACCTCGCTGATCTCCAGCGCTCGGCGCACGACGTGAACGAGCTGCGGGTGCACCTCGGAGAGACGTTGCTCAGAGCGGGGGGAGAAGTGCCACATCATGCAATTAAGCCAGCGTCAAACTGACAGACCTGACGGTGCCGCCAGATTTAACTTTGATTTTTAATTCTGTTGCTGACGTTAATTCAAAAACCATTTCTCCATTTTGATCTGGGGTGGTTGAACTGGGCGGATACAAAATTGCGTTTGATAACACCCATTCTTTTGACGTCGTTACCGAGCCATCTGAAAATTTGAATTTAACATTATTTGTGCCAAAGAAATTTGTCGTCCCGGTGTACTGTGTTTGACCCGCAGATGACAAGCCTCGAAAATCATAATTGTTGCCGTTCCCTACTGCTGAAACGGAATACAGTGTTTTGCAATTTGTTACATATGCGGCAATGTTGGACCTCGTCATTGAGCCTAAGCTAATCCCTACACCTGTTGCCCCCGAATACCCCTGCACAATGGCGGAGCCGATGTCCAAGTTGGCAACACCTGCGCTGTAAATACCCTTACCGTTGTGGGCAATAAGCGAAAGAACATTGATGGTCCCAATTTGTACTTGAGTATTTGTTATGTTTATACCACCGGCGCTTTGATAAGCAGTGTCCCAGCAATGGATTACCCCAGCTTGTATTCCGTCCGCCAGCCTCACGTTGTAATACGACCCTGTTGACGCATAGTCATTGCCAAAAGCACGGATGATTGAGCACGTTGAAACCCCTGAGCCGGTATCAAAAACTACGCCTTCTTCAGCATTGGTTTCCCCAATAATGACATCAGCATTCACTAATGTTTGGCAGTAAAAGCCCATTCCAGCGTTGCCGTATGAATGAATCAGCCCTATGTCGCAGTTCCCCTGATATACGTTGGTGGAAGATTCAATGCGAACGCCATCGCCTTGAGATTGTGAAACAAAAGCCGAGCCAATAACTAAATCGTGCGGTCCGCGAACCTGTAAACCGTGGCTTCCTGACAAATGAACGTACAAGCCGTCAATGCGGGCTTCCGGCATATCTCTCCAATCGTTTTGACCACCTTTAAAAGCACATTCTGTATACCAACCAACTCCGTAGGCATCTTTTACAACAACGTCGTTTGCAACATATCTCTTTCCATAAATGTTGACGCAATTTCCAGCGGTTTGGTTTGCCTTGTTTCCATCAAGAGTTACGCCAGTAACGCCAAACCCATAAGGCACACCTTCTGTGCCTACAAACCATTTGTTTGTTCCAGTCAGCGCTGCAAAATCTTTTGTTTCAATAAGCGCTGAGTTGGACCCATTTTTTAGTTTTATCGTTGTTGCACCAGACCCTTTCCCACTTAAAACCACTACCGATGGCAAAGTTAGTTTTTGCGAAACGTAGACCCCAACATCAAATGCAACCTCACCTCCGCCAGCTGCACTGGCCGCATCAATCGCAGCCTGTATCGCCGCCGTATCGTCCGTCACCCCGTCGCCTACGGCTCCGAAGTCTTTGACGGACACAATCGTGTCAGCAAGCGTGGCAACCTGGCGGGATTTACTCAGTGCAGGCATTGCTCACCTCAGAGGGTTGCGAACCAATTCGCGGACACCGATCCGCCATTGGTCAGTCCGATGATCTTCATCTTGAAATCAGTGGTCGTGACGCTGTAGACGGCGACCGACACGCCACCGCCTGCCGTACTGTTAAGCGTGGCCTGCACTTTCGGCGCTACAGGGAACGCCGAGGCAAACGTGACCGTCTGCTCGGCCGAGATGTACATCGAGCTGTAGGCGCTGCCGGTGGTTGTGCTGACCGTTCCAGAGAGCGACAGGCCGGCGTAGAACGTGACGTTGGTGAACACGCCCGTAAAATCGGTCGTACAGTCGAGCACGACCTGGGGATACAGCACCGCCGAGTCGACGTTGGCGCCGATGGTGACAGCGGTCTCGTTGGTGCTGTTGCCGTAGAAGGTATTCGGCAGCAGCGTGATCCGCGCACCGCGCGCGAAGTTCACCCCTTTGGAGAAGGTGCCCAGATTGAACAGATTGTCCGAAATGTTGACGGAGTCCAGGTAGTCGTAACCCGGGTCCATCAGGGTCAGACCGACGCCCGAGGCCGCCACACTGAACTGATTACCCTCGATCACCACCATGCTGAAACTGGTACTGCTGGTGGAGTTGAGCGCAATGCCCGCGGTCGCTTGTGATTCGATTGAGTTGTTCTGAATCAGCAGGATGCTGGTGCTGCTGGGGCTGCTGTCGTACACCCCGTAGTAGCCCCGGTCGCCGTTTAGAATTTTGTTGTTGACGATGCGCAGTCCGCCGGAACTCAATTGCCGGATCGCTGTTCCCGTCGCGCCGGCTGCATCAAACACGCACGCGCGGATCGTGCTGTCCCCAGCATCTGGCGTGTCGATGTTTTGCACTTCAACTGCAAACGTGTAGAGCGGGAAGTAGCAGTCTTCGATCGACCAGCCGGCGGCATCAATGAACTGGACCCCGCGATACGCGCGAACGAAAATGCAGTTTCTGATACGCGAGCCAAAGTTGTAGCCGGATGCCGGGTCGTATTTGAGATAGGCGCCAGCGGTTTGGCTTACGGACTCCACCGCCGGGCTGAACGTCAGGTTCTCGACATCCACGCGCGCCGTGGTCGTAACGGTCCACACATTAATTGCAGCGCCGCTCGCCTTGATGTAGGTGGCATCTGCCCCCTCCCCCACAACGCGGCACTGGTTGGGGATCGTCACGGCACCGCAGAGATAGGTGCCTGCCGGGAAAAAGATCTCGCGGTCGCTGATCGCATTGAACGCGGCCTGAATCGCGGCCGTGTCGTTGGCAATACCATCACCGACCGCCCCGAAATCCTTCACCGACACCAGTTGCTCGCGCAGTTTGCTGCGCACATCGCGCGAGACGGCACCGGCGCCTGCCTGCAGGAACCCGACATTTTCAGACGCGACCGATGCGGTGAGCTCACTGCCCACCACGCAGACAACTTCATCATTCAACGCCAGTGCGTCGGTCAGCGTGATGGACGCGCTGCTGGTCTCGGTGAAGTCGATACCTGCCGACAGGCGCACACCGTTCAGATACACGGCGATGTGGTTGCTGCCTGGCACGTAGGTGACCTGCGTCAGCGTGACGACCGTCTGCCCGGCGGTGGCGAGCTTGCGCTCGGTTTCCACGGCATAGGTGCGCTGCGCGGCCGCGTCGCCGTAGCGCACCAGGATCTCGGCGCCGTTGGCGGGCGCCGTAATGAACGTCAGCGTGGCACCTGACAGACTGAAGTCCGTGAGCGGCACCAGTGTGACGCCATCGACCGAGACATCGCAGTTGGCGATAGAACCCGGGGAGCGCTGCAGCGTGTACACGGTCTGTGCACCCGTGCCGGTGAACGTGTCGTACACCCAGCTCGTGAACATCGCGGCGCTGACGATGTCCTCGAAGGTGTAGTTGATGATGCTGGTCTCGGACTGGTCCCAGCCCAGTAGCTCCCCTGCGGCAGGGGTCGGCAGCGCAACCGTGAACGAGCTGTTGACCGGCAAGAGCAGCGCGCGCCCAAGGCGCTCGTCTAGCTCTTGGATCTGCATGACCGTGCGGTCGAGCTGGTTCTCCAGCGCAAGCGGCGAGAAGTTACCGCCGGCGGGCAGATCGAGCGGTTGGTTGAAGTCGATGTCACCCACGATCACCAGCGTGCTGCCCACGGGCAGCGGGACGCCCGAGATCGGGTAGGTGACGGTGCCGCCGGGTGAGGTGTCCTGGTTGGCGTTCAGCGTGACGGTGTAGTCAGCATCGAGCACCAGCACAGTCTCAACGCCCGCGCTGTTCGCGACGCTCACCGCAATATCGGCACTGCTGAACACCTTGAAGGTGAACGCAAACGATGTCGCCGCACCGTTGCCGAGGAAGGGGCCGGCGCGGCGCGCCGTGGCGGAAATGGTCATGCGCGGGGGACTCCTGCAACCTTCGCCTATGCTAGGTGGCAGGGGTGCCCCTCACGGATACATCAGTCTTTGGGTGGTGGCCCGAACAGGATGGAGCTTGCCGGAGCGTCGCCCTCGTCCCATGCCTGCCAGCCCTTGTAGCTGCGGATCACTTGGGTGGTGGGGAGACCGAGGACGGTGCCGATTAAGGAGATCGCCGCCAGCACGGCCGGATCATCGATCTCCCCTTGATTTGCCTGCTGCACCAGCCGCTTGCCGTCGTTGAACAGCTTTCCGGCAGGAGGGCCCTGATAGTCAAACGGTCCCCAAATCGCGGGAAGATCGCGCAGGCCGACAAACATGCCAAGCAGGTAGGATGCCTGCCAGCCGGCAATGCGCTTGGCCCAGTCCTCGGGCTCGTCATCCTCACCGCCACCCTTCAAGGCGTAAGTGATCAACGCGGGCAGAATGGCCGGGATCATGGCGAGCAGTACCATGTCCCCCACCCACCCGGCGACCGCGCGCGGGTTCTTCCAATTGGTGAGCGCAGTGGATTCAGCCACAAGCTGGAGTGTGGCATTGAAGTAGGAGTAGAACTGAGTGAGGAATGGGTGATTGCGCTGGACATCGGACAGATCCTTGATGCTGCCACCGCCCTGACTGGAGAGCACGGCCTCATCGGCAATTGCCACGGCTAACTCCTCGGTCTGACCCTCGGAGAGCGCTTTCTCGTAAGCACCGATCCATGTCGGCACGTCGGCGATCATCTGCATCTTCTGCATTGGCGCGAACAGCACCGCGTCCATCACTTGGGTGACTTTCCACCGCCCCTGAATCTGCTGATTGATCTCGCGCAGGTCGCGGTTGAATGTTTTCGCGCGCAGGCGCATGAAGTCAGACTTGGTGTGGATCCACTCAAGCGAAGACTCCATCTTCACGGCATCGCCCGCCCAGCGCCAGGCGCCCTTCAGCACTGGCGTGACACCGATCCGCGCCATTGATTGCGTGAGACCGAAAGGCTGTAGCAGCGCGGTCGTAGCGCTCACGCCCATGATTGAGCGCGTGACGTTGCTGCGGATTATCAGCAGGAATTTGTCGATGTCGGTCTGTTTACCGACGTCGCCGGTCACGATCGCCTCCACGGTATCGGTCATGGCGCGGTGTGTCTCGGGGCCATAGTGCTCGCGGATTGCCGCGGCAATGCGCTTGTCGGCCAGCAGGCGATTGGCGTCGATCGCCCACTCATGCCACGCAAGGTCATGCACGACCTGCGTGATGTGCTGGGTGATGGGCGCCAGATCTTTGCGGATCGGTCGACCGTAGACCTCGTCGACCCGCGCCTTGGTGTGCCCCCGGCGCGTGGTCGGGCGCAGCATGGCGCCTCGCAGCATATCCATCGCTGCCTGCTTGGCATCGTTGATCTGCGCGCGCACGGATCGGTCCGGGTCGTACTTGATCGGGTAGTAGCCCCCGCGCATCTCGACGATCGTGCCGTCAGCAATCTTGATCGCAAAGGGCTCGGCGGCCACCTTCTCCTCGACCAGTCCCGACACGCGCTGCTGCTTGGCCTTGATCTCCGGCCAGTACGAGTCCAGGTGCTCCCAGACCTTGTTCACAAACTCCAACTCGGTCGGCGTGAGCGTGGCGAGGACAGCCTCGACCTGGGCCTGTGTCCACCCGTCGCCGTCCATTACGCGCTGGCGGTTCTGCGTGTTACCCCAGTTCAACGCAATCGCCAAGCGCGCTGCGCGCGAGAGGCTGGCACTGATCTCCGGGATGTAAACCTGACCCCCGCTCAGACCGCCGGGCAGTGCGTCCACGGGCGCGAAGATCGGCCCCAGTGCAGCGGCTGCCTTTTCGAGCGCGACGTCTTCCTGCGTGCCCTGCTCGTTCATGGAGGCGATCAGGAGGCGGAATCCGATCCCGCCGTCTTGACCGCCGTCCATCTGGCGCACCAGACTGTTCAGCTTACGGTGCTCAGCCCACGCCCCCTTGAAGAGCCGGGTCAGGCGACCGTCGGGCTCCAGTCGCACAACCGCCTCGCCGCCGTTGGCGCGGATGTTGTCCGCCCATGCCGTAGCCGCGGCATCAAACTCGCGCTTGTCCTTGGCCTTCAGCAGCTTCGACTTCAGCTTGCCCAGATGCTCGATGTTTCGGATCGTGTCGTGCAGACCACGGATCTCCTCGACCGTCATCATCTTGTAGCTGGTGAGGCGGATGTCCTCCAGCAGGTTCTCAGGGATGATCGGGTCGATGCCGAGCTCGTTCTGCGACTCCATCCACGCCTTGAGCGATGCGCGTTTGTCGATCTGCTTGCCCGATACGGATGCACGCAGGTCTACCCGCTCGAGGAGCTTGTCGATCTGGTCGAGGTACTCGGGCGGGAGTTTCTGGCGGATGCTGTCCTTGTTGAACTTGCGCAGGTAGCCGATCGTCTTCTCAACCTCGGTCTGCGCTTCCAGCAGGCTCTTCGCAGCCTGAGCGTTCAGCAGGCGATCTTTCTGCGCCTGGATGGCATCCTTGGTTTCCCCCTTACGGGTAGCCTGCTCCCAGCGCTTGGTGGCCCGCGCCGTGGCAGCGCGATGTTGCTGGGCAGCGCTCTTCAGATCACGCACCCGGCGCCGGGCAGTGATGTCCTCGGCGAACTGCTTGGCCGCAGCGACCAGGGCGTTCACGGTGATCGGACGGCCGGTTGCGCTGACGCGCCCTGTGCTCTGGCGCTCGGACAGCGCCTCTTGCTGGGTCTTTAGCTCAGTGGCCAGCGATCGGATGTGGGCCTCGTTGTAGACGGCCTCGTTGGCGGCCTTCTCTAGTGCCTCGGGCGTGGAGAGTTCGCCGTAACGCTCGGTCATGCGCCGATCAACTTCTGCCTCGACCGCCTCGTTTACGGGACCGAGAGCCTGTACCGCGACGTCCATCTCCTGCACAGAACCATAGCCTTGGGCCGCCGCGATGCCTTCCAGCTTGGCATCGCGCTCAGCGCCTTCCTTGTTGCGCACCTTGCGGATTGCACGGGCGGCAATCGCGTCGGGGCGCTGATCGAATTCCGCCAGCACCTCCTGCAAAATCAGCTTGCGCGCCTCGCGTGCCTCGCGGGTGAACTGCTTCAGGAACTTGGAGCGCGCGTTCAGCGTCCACTTGAGATCCCGCATCTTGCGGGCCTGCAGGCGCTCGATCGCCTCGTTGGTGCCGTCGAAGTCCGGGAGCAACCCTGCGACCTCCTCGGCCTGTGCGATCTCTGCGTCGGTCGCGAGCATGCGGTCGAAGACCTGGCGGATCTCGTCATTGACCTCGAGGTTCCGCCCACGCATGAAGTCCGCAAGGGACTTGTAGACATTGACCAACCACGTGCGGAACCGGCGGAACAGCGGCTGGAGCTCAGCGCTGGGGGCTTTGCCTTCCAGCAGGTACTGCTCAAAGGACTCTGCCCAGCGCTCGTGATGCTCGCGCTTCTGGTCCAGCGTGTAGCCCTGCCAGGTAGCGAGATCCGGCACGCCGAACCACGTGAGCACTTTGTCCATGTCCTCGCGCACCTGGGCGGGCGCATCGGGCAGGGCTGCGAGATCTGCCATCACCTCAAGGAAGAAGTGACCTGACTCGTGCAGGAAGGTCGAGAGATCGGACTGGGGACCGAGTGAGATCAGGAGCGTCTGCGGGTTGAAGGTGCCGCGGGCTTGTTGTTCTAGGACGCCATCGGCGGACTGGTAGAGTTCCTCGCCCGGAGAAACTCCGCCCGCATTTGTTCCACCATCGCCTGGTGCTGCTCCGGTGTCATCGAGAAGAGACTCGATTCCTGATCCACTGGCATAGCCAGAGGCAACGCGCTGGGCTGCCTCTTCGTAGCTGATGTCTGCGGTTTGTCTTGCGCCGAGTTCGCCATAAAGCCTCTTCTCGTAGTACCAGAGTATCGCCTGAATATCGGCGATGCTCAAGTTGATTCCTTTCCGCTTCAAGGCTTTCTGGGCCTTGTTTACCGCGTCCAGCATGAACGTGCGGTCGGTCGCGTTGAAGGGGGCATCTTCCAGATTATCGAATGCTGCCTTGCCAACGGTGTTGGCTGCCTTTTCGATTTCGGTGCCGTTTTTGAACCCCTTGGCCTCGTAGCTCTTGCGGTGCTCGACCGTTGCTGCAAGCGCCTCGTCGTCACTCAGTTCCGGGTTGCCCAGAAGTTGCTTGAACCGGTCCAGCCCTTGACGGGTAGGAGCCGTAAGCAGCGTGCCGCGGTAGCGGTTGAAGGTGCGCGACCACCAGCGATCCATCGTCAGATAGCCATGGGCACCCATCAAGTTGGCGTAAAACGCGCCGAGCTTGGGGCCAAACTCCACAGCGGCTTGCGGCATTTTGATGTGTGCCTGGTAGTCAGACTTCATCTCCCCGCCGGCCGCCTTGGCCTTTTTCTTCAGCTCGGAGATCGTGTCCTCCTGCATCAGATACTCGTGCATCGCCTCAGCGCCCATAGTGTCGTGCAGGCGCTGGATCACTTTAAGGTTGTTGTCGATACTGGCTTGTCGCTGGTGCCCTCGCGTGGTGGTGAACTGCCCGGTCTCTCGGAAGTTCCCGTAGATGTCCATCGCTTGCGCGAAGTTGGGCACTACTTTCTGACCGTCCGAGGTGATGGCGATCAGCGCCGTCATCGTGTTGCGGGCAGTCTTGTCCGTTTTTAACTCTGGGAAGGCGTCGCCCATGATGTCGAGCGCGCGCTGAAATTTCTCCGAGTACCAGCCGACCCCTGACTTCTCGGGGTTCTGCATTTCAAACTCAACCTCGGCGACCATCCACTTGGCAATGTTGGCCAGCGCTGTCTCGCTGCGATTATCGGTTGCAATGGTTCCGTATTTTGTGCGCTGCCGAGCTTCCAGCGCCGCTGCCACTTCGCGGGTCTTGTAAGACTTAGTGGGATCGAGACCGTATTTTTTGAGAGTTTCCTTTCCCTGCCGAATGGTTGCCGACTGATTAAACTCAGCACCCGTAAGCGCCCCACCAGGGCGACCAACGCTGATGCGAAAATCCATGCGCCCGTCTGCAAACTCATCGTCGAGTTGCAGCTTTCTTGGATCAACGCGCACCTTTACAGCTGTGTCGCCGTAGCCGGTATCAGGCGTCTCTCGCGTCGTAAGATAGACGTCAGGCTCCCCGGCAGAGCGCAATGCACCGGACTGGCGGATGTTGTCTGCATTGGCCGCGCTGGTGTGGTGGTACAGCGTCACCGTACCGTCGGCGTTCAAGGGTAAACCGGTAGTCGGATCAACCTGATCCGTGACAGGTACATCGCCCTGATCGTACTGCGCATTCAGCACCTCGCCCTGCCCCATCTGGCCGGCGACTTTCAGCGAGAATCGCTCGTACATCTCGGAGGGCATGACCCCGAACCGGGATGCCATCACGCTGAAGAACTGCGACTGCAGGCGCGCGTAGGACTCGTTCACGTCGGACGTGAAGCGCCCTGCCTGGTCGAGCTGACCCTTGATCGTCTGCTGGACGGTGTCGACCTCGGTCTGCCAGGCGGATTGGTCTTGGGCTTGCTGCAGGACGCGCTCGGCGTCTTGCTGGATGAACTCTGCCGCCTTCTCGGCCTCCACGCGCGAGGGCGCCTCGGGGCTGCCGACGCGGGCGTTATCGTTCAGGATCTGCTCGAGCTCCGTGCCCGGTGCGATGGTGAGCACATCGGCCATTGAGATCGGCACGGTGGCGTTCATGGCTAGTGCATCTGGGATCTGAGCGCGCACCGCCTCGGGCAGGAGGGCCTGCATTTCAGGGGTGAGTTGATTCAGCACCTCGGCATCGACGTGGATCTCGGTCGGAGCACCGTCCGGTGCGTTAGCGACGACCTGCTCCATGTTTGCGCGAAACTGCTCGGGGCTTCGTTCGCGCAGCGCGGACATGCCGGCCAGTTGCAGTTGGCGCTTCAACCGGTCCTGCTCGTAGACCAGCGCCTGGTCGCTGGCTTTCTCGACCAGCTTGTTGATGCCGGCGATCGCCGTGGTCTGCACGCCGGTCCCGATCAGGGTGGCGATGAACGTCTGGTAGGCCGCCTCCGGTCGCTCGGCCAGGAACTCGGCCGTCGTCTTCTCGGGGTGCAGGGCCATCCACTCGTTGAAGTCCTGCGCAAGCGTAGTGACCTGCTCGGTCCAGCCCTCTGTGACGGTTTGCTGGGCCAACTGTTTCAGCAGGGAATTGTCGAGCTCGATGCCCTTGAACAACTGCCCGGCCGGGATCTTCTCCATCAGGAACTCGACGCCCGCATCGTTGATGCCGTACAGCGCGGAGTTGAACCGCCCTACCCCCTCGCCTCGGGCGCGCTGGTAGGAATCCGCCCCGACACCCACGCTCATCGCGCCTGCGACAGCGGCGCCTGCCGCCTCTGCGGTCTGGAAGAGCCCCCGCTCGAGGCCGAGTGGGAGGAGTGCAAGGTTCTGACCTGCGGACTCCAGTCCTGATTTGACGGCCCGCCCGGTGGAGGTGTCGGCCTGCAGGCCGTAGGCGTCCATCGCCTGGCGCGCGTTTTCCGACATCGTGCGGTAGCCGCCGGAGAGGTAGTCCAGTCCGACCAGATCGGTGGCGGCGCCGAACACGTCGAAGATCATCTTGCCGACACCAACTGTGCCACCGAGTGCAAGAGAGCGCGCAGCGCCCCCGGCATCGCTCGTCATCTCACCGCTCTTGGCGTAGTTGGCGATGTTGGTGAAGCTCTGCTCGATTTGTCGCAGGGTGTCGAGATCATCGATCGCTGCGGCCGTGAAGGTGGGGTCGGTCATCTGCCGGAACAGCACCGGCGAGTCGCGCATCATGCGCTGCAGATCGATCGCGCGCGCGATCTCGCGGCGCTTCAATTCCTGCTGGTTGCGGGCAACGACGTCGGGCGGGAGCCCTGTGCTCTGCGACAGCCGAACGCGCTCGGCAGCGGCCTCGGGGTTGTCCTTGCTTGCGATGTCGATGACGTTGCGAACGTAGCTCTGCTGCTGGGAGACCTCGGTGTCGAGGACGTCGTCGAACTCGCCCTTTTCAAGGCCCGAGCTCAGGGGCGGCAGAGTACCAGCGGATTCTTGATCAAGGGCCTCGTCGAACTCATTGGCCATTCGGGTACTTCCGCAAATAGGTTTCGACGATGGCCTGCTCTGTCACGGGCAGACCTCGAGCACGGCGTGCACTGATGATCGCCATGCGCTTGTCGGCAGGCACCGCAGAGATCAGCACTTCCTTGTCACCCACCTTGACGTAGGCGCCAGAGGTCTCTTCGGGTGTCAGCAGCGGGGCAAGTTTCTGCGGGTCTGTACCCCACTCGTTCACATACACGCGGTCCAGAACAACACCGTCAATCACGGCCTGCTTCTCGTCAGGCGTGAGGGACTTGTTGCCTTTGGCGGTGGACGCTTCGCGCGTGCGCTGGTCGATCAACCCCAGCACGGCATAGGCTTCTTCGCCTTGCTTTTTCTTGTCGATACCGAGATCGAGCAGGGCCTTGTTCTGGCGTTGCTCGTCGGTCAGGAACCCGTCCTGCTGGGACTTGCCTTGCTTCTCGGCCAGTCCCTTCAGATCACTGGTGCTGATCGCGTTGCTGTACTTGCGCAGATCCACGGCCTCACCGCGGCCGATCGCATCGTTCAGTTCCAGGTAGGTGGCGATGTCGGTCTTCACCTCGCGCCCGGCTGCGCGGGTCTCGATCATGTTTTGCAGTTGGATTCGATCGCGCGGGGCGAGGGTGCTCATCAGTGAGGGTGGCACCTTGTCGTTGTTGGCATACAACGACAGCGCTTGATTCATGGCAGCGTCTTCTGCATCCCGCGTGGCCTTCTCCGCATCGGCCTCTCGCTGCTTCTGCTCAACCTCGATGCTGCGCTCGAGGTACTTCTCGGTGCGGCCCTGCTTGTCGAAGTCGATCTCGTCGCGGTGCTCCCGGAAGTACGCAAGCCCCGCCTCTGCCGGCAGGCTGTCGATCTGCGCCATGTGCATCTGGGAGAGGTACTCGCCTTGGGCCTTCTGCACGAGCTCGGTGCTCCAGCCCTTGCGGGCGCCGAGGGCCGAGACCTTCTCCTGAATCTGTATCCGGGCGGCATCGACGTTGCCGGTCGTGACCCCGAACTGCAGGGTGCTGTCGATGTCGGCAAGTGCGACCTGATCGGCGTGGCGCTCTTTCTCGGCACCGGCCGCAGTCATCACGCTTGCCATCGCGCTGTTTCGTTTCTGCGCGAGGCTGCGCCCGACCAGTTCGCGCGCACGGGGGTTCAGGGTGGTGCCGACGGTCTCCGGGGCCTTGGCCCACCACTCGGCGGCAGCGGCTTCGTACTCGGTTGCCTTCTCGCCCACGTAGTGCTTGCGGGCCTGAGAGTCCCACGCCAGCCACTCTTTGGTGAGCGTGTCCTCGGCGTTGAAGGCTTGGGCCTGCGCCTCGCGCTCCGCGTAGCGATCAATGCCCTCGCCGAGGTTCGCGAGCCCCTGCCCGATCGCACGGGTGCCAGAGGAGACATCAAGCGCTCGGGCCTGCACCGGGCGAAGCGGATCGGCTGCGACCTGCGGGCCGCCGTAGACGGGGACTTGGGGCATGGGTCAGCCTCCGTACCCGTTCAGGTACCAGTTCGGGTTTTTACCGAGTGTGTTTTTTGGCGTTCCGGTAGATGCCGCGCTGCCCGTGCTTGGCGTCCATCGGCTGGCCACCTTCCCCGCGCCAGAGAGCAGCGTCCCTGCCGCACCGAGCTTGCCCTGGTAGGCAGCAGCCCGGCCCTCGGCCCGTGCGAGCGTTCCCTGAGCGCGGTAGCTCCAGGCCTGTTGCGCGGCGTTGGCGCGCGCGGTGGCCGAGTCCATCTGCCCGAAGAAATCGGTCTCATCCTGCAGATCGGCGGCGCTGCCGTAGCTCACATCCAGGCCACGGGCGGCTTGGGCTGCGCGCTGGGTGCTCTTCAACGACGCAGCTTTGCGCTGTATCGCCGCCGCCTCCTCCTCGCCTCGGCGCTGCGCGTCCTGCGCGGCGTACTCGCTCATCTTGGCGTTGTACTTGGCCGCGTCGTTCGCAGCTTGGCCCTGCTGGTACTGGCCGTAGGCGCCGACGACAGTGCTGGCTGCCGTGGCGATCAGGGCGATCGTGGCGGGTTCACACATGGGCGTGCATCTCGAATCGGTGGAACAACTCGCCCCGGGTGCCGTAGAGCTCAGGGGCGTGGAGGTGGAACCCGAGGCGTTTCAGCCAACGCACACTGCGGGTGTTTTTCGCGTGGACGAAGTTCATCAGGTGCGGGAAGGCCTTCAGCATGATCTGCACGTACTCGGGCGCGAGGCGCTGCAGGATCCGCGGGTGACGGTCGAGCAGCGGGGTGCCGAGCATCCAGGGCGACCCGAAGCCGCCCCACTGCCCCGTGAACGCGATCGGGGCCACCCCGAAGACGGCCATCAGCTCGCCTTCGCGCCGGGCGGTCCAGCAGAAACCCGTCGAGTCTTTCACGCTGTCTTGGATACCGTCCTCGACGCTCGGTTTGCCGTAGGCCTCGCACTCGGCGCGATCGGCGGGGCGGAGGTTCGCGTAGAGCTCCTCGGCATCGGCGAGTGTGGCGCGGAAGATCGTCACCTCAGCCACCGGCCTGCATCTCCAGCGTCATCGACACGACGGTCAACGGGAGCGGCTCGTCCTGGCGGATGCAAAGCGTGGCGTCTTGGTTCCAGGAGGCATCGATCGAGACCGTGAGCTCACCGTCGCGCAGACCGGGTGGGGATCCGTAGGGGTCGGTGATCGCGCGCGCGGGGTATTCCCGCAGCCGCGTAAAGGCAGGGCCTGCCTGCACGATGCTCGACTGACTGACACGCAGGTGCACTTTGTTGACATTCTTGACCGTGCCCTGCCCCACGGCCTGCGCGCCTTCCAGCGCGAGCGGCAGCGTGCGCAGCTCCGCGGTGATGGGGAGCCCCAGGTGAATCGTGCTCGCGGCCGTGCCGATCGTCACGGCGCCTGCGGTGACGGTCTGCGGGGGCTCCACGGCGCCGTCGGCGAGGATGTGGACATTCTCGCCTTCCAAGTGCCAGAGGCCGGTCACGGTGGTTGCGGGGGCGCCGTCGTAGGTGAGACCCGCGTCCACAAAGTAGGCATCTTCCTGATCGGTAAAGATGCGGGTGTTCAGGCGCTCGATGTAGCGCACATCGCGCCCGTTGACGCTGCGTTTGACCAGCAGATACAGCACATCCTCGTTGCCTTCTGCCACTACGCAGATCGATTCAACCGTGCCATCGGTGTCATGGGCGTGCCACCCGAAGACTCTCTGATCGGGCACATAGGTCATGCCGAGCAGCACACCGTCATTGCGCACGGCCCAGAAGATCTGATCGGGCGCGCGACTGTAGGCGAGCTGGGTGAGCGTGTAGCCGTTGAAGCGGTGGGGGGCGAGGATCGAGACGTCGACTGTTTTGTAGGAGTTTGCTTCCCAGTTGTACGCGAGCTCGCGTACGCGCGCGCCCTGAGCCTGCACGTAGAGAATCGACCCGCTGGTCACCACGGGCTGCACGTTCGCCGAGCCCGCGTAGCCTTGGGGTTTGACACTGACCGAGGTGGGCGTGATCGCCGGCGCCCCGTCGGCAAAGATGCGGAACTCCCCGCCTGCGGTAAACGCAATCAGATCCGAGAGCGCCATCAGATGCCGGATCCGGTTGTACTGGGTGGCGGCGATCTTGATCTCGAGCGCGTCGGCATCGCGCGAGGGGAGGCTTGAGGTCAGGTTCTTCTCGGTGCCGATGCGGGTGGCCCACAAGACTTGGGGCTTGCCGTCGGTGCCCGCAAACCAGCGCCGCTGCTCGTGATAGGTGACGGCGGCGGGGTAATCGGAGGCCTCTTTGTTCAGGGTGATGATGTCATCGGGCGGCGGGGTGAGGGTGTCTGGCAGGACGTTGTCGTCCTTGATCGAGAGCGCGCTGGTGGTCGAGACGTCGGTCGCGGTGCCTTGGGTGGCAGAGGCCGCGGTCGTCACGTAGGAAAACAGCGTCAACTGGTTCACGGCCGGCACGGCGCTCAGGAAGAACGTGCCGTCCAGCGAGGGCACCCCGGTGCCGGCCACGTAGACGCGCTTCAACGCGCCATAGGTGATGCCGTGCGCGGCGGCGGTGGTGATGTTGATCACCGTCGTGCCGGCTGAACGCGAGATCGTGGAGATCGTCGAGCCGAGCGAGGTGTCGGCGATGATCTGGCCGATATACCCGTAGATGCCGCCTCGGAGCTTGTAGACGTTGTAGCGCGAGGCGCCGGCCACCCCGCTCCAGGCGATGGTGTTGAAGTTACCTTGCTTGGTGAGATCGTTCGAGGCGGTGACCACGCTGGACGGCAGCGACTCCGTGACCCCGTCGGCTTGCACCGCGGTGACGACGTAGGAGGCGCTGGTGTTCACGCCCGCCACGGCCGTGGTGGGGGTGGCGGTCACGGTGGCAGGCGCGCCGGTCGGGGGCGCGAAGTCAATCGCCGTCAGGGTCCAGCTGGCCGCCGCGAGACGCGAGAGCTCGCGAGCGGCATAGCTCGGGTGGGTGATCGTGATGACGTCGGCGCTTTGCGCGTAGCCGAGCGTGAAGAGATCGTCCTCCACGTAGGGGGTGGACAGGGTGTAGACGCGCGCCGCGGTTGCGCCCGAGGCCGCGGTGGCCACGTTCCAGAGGTCCGTCGTGGTGAACGTGTCCGCACCCGTGGAAGTGATTTTGTGGAACCGGGTGCCGATGTAGACCCAGTCGCCGGTCGCGTACCCGTGCGCGGTCACGGTGACCGTGGCGCCCACGATCGAGGTGATCGCCTTGGCCGTCTCGAGCACCGTACCGCCGTCGACGTGGAAGCGGATGTACTGGTGCCCGAACTCCAGCACCGCGGTCTGGGTGGCCGAGAACTGAAACGGGATCAGGCGCACCTTGCGGGTGGAGTCTTTGGCCTCGTTGATAAAGCGCGTGCCCGGGCGCCGGGCAGCCGGGCCGTGGGGGAGCGTGATGAAGTTCCGGGCGAGCGTGAGCCCGGTCTGGTACTTGTCGAGATCTAGGCGACCGTTTAGCTCAGGCGTGATCTCGCCGCCTGCAAAGGATCGCAGCAGTACCTTGTTCGTCACGCGCGGGCGGCCAGAATGCTGGAGGTGACAAAGGTCTCGGCTGAGCTCGCGTTAGCGGCGCTCGCGAGCGAAACATCCGCCATCGCCATCGCCCTCTGGCGCATGGCATCACTCACCCGCGCGCCTTCGTTTCCTTTGATGATGGGTCCCGCGAGATAGCTCGCCAGCAGATACGAGAGCGTCGCGGTGAACGAGGCGCTAAAGCGCGCGGAGTCGGTGACGTCCACGCTGTAGAGAAGCACGGCCTCCTCCTGATCGCTGTAGAGCACTTGGCCCTCGAGATCAAAGGGCGCCCCGTCACGATCGTCCTGGCGCAGCGCCACCTCGTCTTGATTGAACACCGTCACGGCCACGCCGGGACGCAGGATGCGCAGGGCGCGCAGGCAATCCGACGGTAGCGCGTAGGCATAGACCCACGCAGAGCTCGCGTTGGTGACGGTGGCAAGCTCGGCGCGCTTCAGTGCAAAGGACCACGTGCCGGGCTCCAAGAGCTCGGTGCGGGCGATGTCGTAGAAGGTCGCGCAGTAGCCCGCCTCGACCGAGCCGTCGGGGGGCGAGATGCTGGAGATCAGAGGCCCGGCTCCGATGTGCGAGAGGGCCATGTTGCAAATCTGGACGATCGACGCCATGAGGAGGGTCTCCTGATGACGGAAAGTCTATGTGCGCACAGGATCTCTCACGGATACATCAGCGACGGCGCAGCCAGGTGCTCGGGCGCTTCAGCGTACCGGTGTAAATACCGCCCGGCCCGTAGATCGTGCCCTCGCGCACGTCCCCCGGGAAGGGGTAAAGCGCGGCGAGGTTGGGGGCGTAGCCCACGAAATCCAGAGTGTCGGCGCCGGGGGTGAGCGTGGTGCGCAGCGTGGGCGCGTAACCGGTGACGGTGATCGCGGTGGCCGGATCGACGGGGATCAGCGTCTCCAGCACCGGGGCGTGGCCCGCGAGCGTGAGGCTGGCGGTTGCGGGGGTGACAAAGATGTCGATGCGCGGTGTCGGTGCGTAGCCGGTGATCGCCACGGTGCCCGCGCCGGGCTCGAGCACCCAGGTGCCGGCGATGCCGGTCAGGAGCGTAGGCGCAAAGCCTGCGAGCGTCACGGTGCCTGCGGCAGGTGTGAGAGCTGCCACCTGACTGATGGTAGGCGCGTAGCCCGTCACGCTCAGGCTGCCGGCACCCGGCTGCGCGACAAAGGTCACGGGGCTTGTGGTGCTCTGCGCGGTGACGGGGGTGTAAGCCGTGATCGCGAGAGCGCCTGCGGCCGGCGAGAGCGTGGTGAGGAGCGTCGGCCCGTAGCCCGTCAGCGCAAGCGTGCCCGTGGCGGGCTCAACGCCGGCCGTAACGCTCGCCGTCGGCGTGTGGCCTGTCACGCTCACGCTGCCCACACCCGGGAAGACCGTCGTGGTCAGCCCTGGGGCGTAGCCGGTGATGGCGACTGTGCCGGTGCCCGGAAAGAGCGTGGATTGCAGGCCCGGCGCGAAGCCGGTGATGGCCACCGTCCCCGAGGCTGGGGTGAGCGCGGCCAGCGCTTGGACGATCGTCGGTGCGTAGCCCGTGACGGCAGCTGCACCCGCTGCCGGCTGCGCCACGAACGTGACCGGCGTGCTGATCGCAACGGCCGGCGCGTTGCCGGTGATGGCAACACTGCCTGCCGCGGGCGCCACGGTAGTCAGAAGCGCAGGCGCCTGCCCCGCAGTCGCCAGGGTTGCGGCGCCTGGCGTCAGGGTGACGTTGGCGTTAGCGTTCGCAAATAGCAGCAGAATGGACATGAGGGATCAGCCCGCCCCGCGCTTAGAACGTCTCGAAGGTTATTTCAAAGCTCACATTACCGACCGATGCCACGGTGCCCTGCACGAATCGCAGTCCGCTGTTTTCGCGCACGATCAGATCTGCGCCTTCGTTACGCACGAACTCAGCGCCGAGCACCCCCGCAATGCCTGTGGCTGCGTTAGTTTCTTCTGTAAAGACAAATCGCTGCCCGATCAACGCGCCTGCCGTTGCTCCACCCGTGGGAGCAGAGCGTGCGGTAATGTTGGCCGACAGCGCTGCGTTGGCGGTGTCCATCGTGCTGAGGGTAATAGCGTTCAGCGCCGTGCCGTTTGTAGTCGCCGCCGTGCCGCCTGTACCAACCGCCGTCGTGCGGGTCAGGTTGATCTCCACGCCCAGCGTGCCCGTGACGGCGGTGTCGTTGTCGACGTAGCAGTAAGCCGCCAGAACGCGGATGGAGACGCCGCTTCCGGTAGCGTTGAAAAAGTCCACGAACACCTTGTTTGCACCGACCGCCTGACTTGGGCAGATCAGACGGTATTGCGGATTGCTGCCGACAAGATGCCCATCTTGAGCCGCCAGCATCACCACCTGGTATTCCTTGGACGACACCAGTTGCGTGGCAACCGTTGCGCCAGTGCCGGGAGTGACCGCAATGGAATCGTTCGGCAGTGCCATCGTCGTTTACCTGATAGTGACTTTGAGTTGCCCGGCGCCCATCGAGTTCGATCCGCGCGCCGAGGTGATGGTGATGCTGGTGTTGCTCCAGGCCGTGACCGTCTGGGCCTGACCGCCGATGTCGACGGTGCTGCTCCCCTGCGATGCCCCGAAGTTGCTGCCCGCGATCACGATGCCCGCGATGCCGGAGTCGAAAGAGGATGGCGTGACGGAGGTGATGGTGAGGCCGGAGGATGCGGCTTCTTTAAGTGCGACGATGAGGCCGTCGTTCTCACGAGATTCCGTTAGCGTCGCGGTCTTATCACCGCTTGCCCCCGCGCTAGCTTGAGCTAGATAGCCCATATATGCAGTAGTACCGCCACCAAGAGTAGCCGTTCCAACCTGAGCCGACTCGGCAATCTCAGTGCCGTCGTTGAATGTTGCCGTAGGCGTGCCGCGCCGTGCTGCGCCGCACATCACCAGCATGGTGTTCGCGGTGGTTGTCGTAACCCCGTTGAAGGTCAGCGTGGTGCTGGTTACTTCTCCATCAAACGTGCTGGATGCGTCAACAGGAGACGCTGTATCCACACCACTAAAAGCGGCTGCAATGCCTACAAGGTTGAGCTTGTTGGTGCCGGCTCCCGTTGCAGTGAAGGTGTAACTCGCAGGTTCTCCAGCTCCGTCAGTGATCGCCTTGCGAAAGGTCCATTTACGTTGAACGGTAGAGGCAGTGTATGCGCTGCTTTCGCTAACCAATGTAAAGCCGCTAAATGAAACATCAGATGTAAGGGCGCGGCTTACACCGTCGTCCTCGCGCCCTGAAACGACCACAACCAAACAGTCACCCGTTGCAAGTCCCGTTGGCTTGGTTAACGTTACGGAGTGAGTCGTGGCAGCAACACTTCCGTCGTGCTGTCCTGTCGTGTGGGAGCGAAATGCAATCGCCATTATTCCATCGCTCCGTTTAGAGTGCGTGCTTCAAAGTCAACGTATCCGGACCCTACCGCGCCGATCTTTACCGTTTGATCGAGTTGGCCAGCGGCCTTCATCGACAACGCCGAAAGCACCGCAGATCTTGTATTTAATCCGGTAAAAGATGGTCCGTCGAAGCGATCCGTCAGCGCGGCCGTGGTGTACGCGCCGTACTCGTTATTATTTGTCTCTGTGCTGGCCCCGTTAATGGTGTGTGCAACCGTGTTCTTCACCACGTTTCCGCCGCCGTTGCCGTTTGGGTATCCAGCGGTTCCCGTCCCGACTGACACCTTCGCTCCTATGGTCGCCGTGTTGTCTGCATGAATCACCGTGTTACCGATGACGTCGCAATCCTTTGACTGCAATACGCTGATCGCGTGCGTGCTGTTTGTGATGCAAACATTACCTTTGATCGTTGCGGTGTAGAAATGCGTCTCGTCGCCAGTAACGTGCTGGTCATCCATGAAAATGCATTGGGGGGCTTGCTCTCTGGAGTTGCCGGGAAACATCAGATTCCCAATGATTTCAAGCGTCCAATCTCGTTGTACAGCTCTTGGTTGAATAAAATCGACATGGGGTGGAGTGCCCAATCCAATGTTGGCGTCGGTCGCTTTCCCGTAAGCCTCGTAAAATGTGTTCCAGTTGATCTTGGTAGTCCCGCCACCACCAGAGGAGTCGAACACAAGAGCCCCGGTATAAAACGTGTAACAGAGGTTCCTCTCAAAATGAAAGTTCCCACTTATTCGCTGCGATGTGGTCAGCACTTCCAACAAATCGTAGAATTCGCAGTCATGGATATAAATGTTGTTGATTGCGGCTCCTGCTCCAGCAGATACCGTGCGAATTCCTTTTGCTTGCGTGGTGCTTGGCTCGTAGGCTCCATAACTTCCCATTGGATCGTAATAGTCTGAATGCACTTCACAGGTACTTAGCGTGAAGTTTTCAACGCCTGACCTGATCGTAATAAGATTTCCGTTGATCTCGTTGTAAACCTCAATCCCATGCAGTGTCAGGTTCTTCGTGCCTTGGAAATCAAGGCCGGAAAAGCGCGGTTTTGTTTCGCCGTAACCGCAAATCACCAATCCACCCGTCCCGAAGTTCTTGTCCTTGAGGTTAGGCGTTCCGTCCCGCGTGATCACATACGGCGTCGCGTTGTACTGCACCCCGATTACCTGACCCTCCAGCGCAGCGGCGCTCTTGGCAAGCTCGGTGTTCAGTTCGGCCTGGTTGGTGACGATGACCGTCGGGGTGTAACTCGTACCTCCACCCCCCACCACATCCACCCGACACGCGCCGAGCGACTGCGCGCCCCTCACAGCGCCAAACGTGATGCTGGTGTCAGACCAGGTGTTCACGTTCTGCGCGACGCCGCCGATCAGCACGCTGCCCGTCGACGCGCCGAAGCCTGAGCCGCTCAGGGTGACCGAGCGACCCGAGTCGAAGGTGGCGGGCGTGATCGCACTGATGCTCGGCATGGCTTACTCACGCAAGCGAGAACACACCGCTTGCTGAAATCTGGATCGTGAGCGTGTTGCCCGTCGTGGTTGTCACATCCGCCGGCGTGTTGTCCAGCAGGCAGTAGGCGACCACCCGATCGGGTGTAGGGGTCTCGTCGATCACGGCCGCAAAGCGCGCGACGATCGAGCCGCCGGATGCCGTCCAAGACGGATCCGAGACGTCGAAGGTGCAGGTGCCCGTGGAGCGCGTCCAGGTCGGCGTCACTGCAGCCCCGCCCGCGGTGTAGCCGTTGGCGGTGGAGAGCTCGTTCGTGACCGCGGTGGCGTCATCGCTTGTCGTCGCCAGGTTTGAGGTGCTGGCGTAGAGCCGAACCTTGAACGTGTCGGTGTCGAAGTTGATCTCCGCGTTGCCCATCCGCTCTTTGATGCTGTTCACAACGACAAATGCGCCAGCGGCCATGTCAGGTCTCCTTGAGTTTCTGGATGTCAGCGAGCAGCGCGTTGCGGCGCTCGTCGGTGGTGGCTTTGGTGAGAGCGGCCTGCAGACGCTCGTAGCGCGCCTGGTCTTCGGGGCGGATGCCGTTGATCCGGACGGTAGGTGCGTGCGCCGTGATCATGCGACCCGCCTTTCGATGTCATCGATGCGCTGGTGGGCGCGGTTGATCGTGGTCTCGTGGCGGTCGATGTGCGATTTCAGATACTCGATGTGCACGATCAAGGCGGCGATGGTGCGCTGTGAAGAGACCGAGCCTGCGATCGCACCGGTGACGATGCTCACCAGCACCGCCATCACCACACCCCCGACCAGTGCCTCCACTTCCATCACGCCTGCCTCAGACTGATCGCCTGCCGGCCATCGTGACCGTCAGGTTGGTTGTGCCATCGCCCCCGAACACGCGGGGCTTGATCCACACGGGGAGCTCCACGATCTGGCGCAGCGTCGCTGCGGTGATCGTGAGCGCGGAGCCCAGGGTGTCGGTCAGTGCGTGGTAGGTGATGCCGTCATTGGATCCGCCGATCGTGACGCTTGCGCCCCCGAAGGTGCCGGCGACCTGCACGGATCGATCGGAAAAAACGGCGAGCCGCACGGGCTCGCCATCGTCGCCTGCAAGCAGTGCGCTCCAGCTCGTGACCGCAACGTCGAGACTGGTCTCGAACGGGTAGCTCGTGACCGGGGCGACGGTGGCCACGGGTCAGGCCAGTGGCGGGAGGTGGGCCTCGCTGAAGGTTGTCGCGGCCGGCTTGCCGATCTCGCTCAAGGTGCGGGTTTCGGACTTCGGGGCTTTCGGTGCCTTTGCAGCCTTCGCCTCGGGCGATGCTACGGGGGCAAACCACGAGCCCTTCAGTCCATCCGGCACCTCAAGCTCGGCCCCCGGGCGAACCCGGAAGCCGTTATAGAAGGCAAGTTTGGTTGCGACAACCTTCACGCGCTCACCTCACATCAGGCCTGGCTGGGGCTGTCGTAGGCCTTCCAGCGTGCGACGTCCATCGTGAGGAAGGCGTTTACCTTCCCCGCCGTGAACGCGGCCGTGCCGGTGACCTGCTGGATGCCGATGTAGCGCTCGTAGGCGGTGCCTTCCAGCGGGAGCTGGACGGCCATCAGCACGGTGCCCGCGGTCATGGTGGCCACCGTCCACGCCTTGGACGACACGAGCGTCGTGGGCGAGGTGAGGGAGGCGTTGTCGTCGGTGACCAGGTTGAACTGGCCCGTGGCCGATCCACCCGAGGTGGCGGTCGTGTCGACCGTGATCACCAGGTAGGTGGCCATGTCACCGCCGAGATCGCGGGCCACGCCCAGATCGACCACATCGCCGATCAGGTAGTTGCCCGCGGCGCCGGTGTTGAGGGCCGTGGCGTCGCAGAACTCAGTGCGCTCGTCAAGAATCATGATGCAATCCTCTGAAGATGGTGTGGAGGGTGGCGCGCAACCATCAGGTCACGCGGCTCTCCGTGTTGATCAGCGCATCGGTGCGGCGCACGGGGATGTCGTCAAAGGTCATCACCCGCTTGCCCTCCACGGTCTCCCAGGTGAGGTTGGAGCTCACGCGCTCCAGGATGCCGAGACGCAGCTTCTCGCGGAGCGTGCGGTTCATGTAGAACGCGGCGCGACCCTTGCCGAAGGAGGGAATGCGCTCGCTTGCCTGCACCATCCAGTTGATCAGGTTCTTGGTGTTGGCGATCGTGCCGAGCTCGGAGATGTCGATGTTGGCGATGCGCACAAAGTAGCGCCAGTCGCGGATCGACACACCGCAGTCCCAGCGGTAGTGCGTGCGGTAGGCTTCCATCCGCCCGCCGGCACCGTCGACGTTCTCGACCGTCACCTGGCCCTTGTCGGACATCTGCAGACCCGCGAGCGAGCCCTTGGGGTAGATGCCGTGGCCGGTCTGGGGACCCCAGACGCAAAGCCAGATCGAGGTGAGATCCCCGCCTGAGCCGGAGAAGGCGTCGATGATGTTGTCGGCGTTCTGCGCGGAGAGGCTGGAGTAGCGCGGGGCGAGACCGGTGAAGGCCTCCGGCTCCGTGCCCTCGTTGCCGTAGAACAGCGTCTGCGCCATTTCCTGCGACATCGATTCGATGTGCGCCGCGTCCTCCGAGAGCCGGAAGGCGGCGGTGTTGCCGTTCAGATCGGCGAGCGCCTTGTCGACTTCAGCGTAGGCTTCGAGCATACCGCAGGCATCGGTCACCTGAACGGTCGTGCTCTTGCCGGGCTGCACGCCGCCGTAGAGCTTGCGCCAGGTCGGGGTGGGCAGACCCGTGCGGATCGTGGTCTTGTGGCCGGTCGGGAGGTTGCCCTCCATGAACGACATGTCGGTCAGGACGTCGTTTGACTGGTTCAGGAGCTCGACGATGGAGGCGATCTTGCCATCCGGGTCGAGGCGTTTGCTGAGATCGATCAGCGTCGGGTTGTTTGCTGCAAGCGTTGCCATTGCGGAGTCCTCGTCAATTCATGGTTGGAAACATGCGTTTTGCCATATCCATCTCGGCGCCCTTGGGGCTGCCCGGGATGAACCTGTCCTCACTGATCGCCTTGCCGGCTTTGTAGAACGCTCGGATCACTTCCGGGTGGTTGCCCAATCCGGTCATGTTCAGAACATCCTGCAGCTCGGGCGTGCCAAAGCTCTCCAGGGCCTTGCGGGCGAGGGCGAGGTTCTCGGTGAACTTCTCACCACCGATCTCCTTGTCGACCTTCACCTGCTCCACCCAACTCGTGACCAGGGCTTGCTGGGCCTCCACCTGACGCTGCTGCATCTTCACAGCAATGTCAGCGATGGCTTGCGCCTTGCCTTGCTCGAGTCCGAGCTCTTTGGCGATCGCGCTGAACTCCTCAACCGCTGCGCTGTCGAGCGTCACACCTTCGGGTGCCTCAAACGCATAGGCCTCGGGGGCCTGCACGCTCTCGCTCGTCACCGCCTCGGCGCGGGGTTCAGCCGGGCTCTCACTCACACTCGCTTCCACCACGGCGTCATTGACAGGTGTGCCGGTGTCCGCAGTCATCTCAGTCATGCTTGGTCCTATGCTCAGCGAGCACTTTCATGTACCCGGCGGTCGAGGCCTCGAGCAGCTCGGCTGTCAGGAAGAGCCCGATGTTTCGCTGTCCCTCGTTGAAGGCCATAACGGAACCGCTATGGTTGAACGAGCTGCGAAACACTCCTGCCTCCTCCAACAGTCGGAGCGCAATGCGCCGACCTTGCGGGTGACCCAGCAACCAGCGCAGGTCTTCGAGTTCTTTGCGTCGGTTTTCGCGGGCCTTGAGCTCATCGCTCTCGGCCTCACGAGCCTGACGGTTCAGGTCTGTCGGATCGTCACTGATTGCCACGGGAGAGATGCTAGGGGCACTCGGGCGGGGTCACGGATACGGCCTCCTCCACCACCTGCATGGGAGAGGCAGACCACGGGCCGTATTCGGTCAAACACTCCGGGCATTCGGCGAAAATCTGGTGCCCGATGCGCGTCACGCGAAAGTAAATCGAGTGCTCCTCGGTGCAGAGGCACACGAGTTTCTCCACCTCGCGCTTGGCTTTTTTGAAGCCCGGCGCTTTAGCCATCGCTGCGCGCCATGCGGATATCGCAGCGGTAGCGCTCGACCTCGCCGAACTCGCGGTGATAGGCAATGGCCACCATGTCGCGCCCGGCGCGGTAGCCCGCGGCGGTGGCCCAGGCATCGCGCGAGGCGAGCGTGCGGAAGCTCTCCACGGTGCAGCCGGGGAGCTCGAGTTTGCTGGAATGGTGGATGTGTCCTGTCAGCCAGTGACGGTGCTCTGCGAACCCCCAGGCCTCGCCCTGGTCTGCCGCCATCACGCCGCCCAGTTGCGCGGGCTTCACGGTGTCGCCGTGGGTCACGCCGATGAGCACGCGCCCGTGCGTGACGTAGTGGAACTTAGGCCCTGCGGGGTGGATGAGCACCCGGGGTTCCTTGTGAAAGAACGCCTCCATGAAGGCGGACAACATCACGGAGGAATGGTCATCGTGATTACCGATCGCGTTGATCACCTCCACTCTCTGGTGCTTGCGCAGCGCCAACCCCACCAGATCGATCATGATCTGGCAGCCAACTTTCAGCACCCGCGGCCAGCGCGTGTCGACGTCCAGCGCGTGCCCTGAGCGCGACGTGCGGTTCTGGTTGTTGTCGCTGTGAAAGAAATCGCCCAAGTTCACGATCAATGCGCGCTCGCTCCCCGGTGCGACCTGCACCAGGCGCGAGGTGGCAGAGAGCAGATCCTGGCGCGCGATGTCGCAGTCAAAGTCCTCGCCCGCCTCGTCCTTCCAGGCGTACATCCCCACGTGTGGGTCGCCCATCGGGTAGACGGTCAGGAGCTCGGCGTCGCTGCGGGCAGGGGCTTTGACGGGTTTTGCCACCCCTCGGTACTCATCGGCAGCCTGCTGGATCGCCTCCTGCAGCGCTTGGAACGCATCGCTGGTGCTGAGTTTGGCTTTGACCCATTGGAGCTTTACGTTGCCGTCGGCGTCGTACATCGTGGACGTCTCGGCGACGTGCGCGGGCGACACAGGGCGGGTCATCTGGGATTCGGGCGCGTAGCCCCGGCGTGCGGCGTTTGTGCGGATCAGCACCAGCATCCGCTGCACGTTGCGCCGATTGATGCCAAGCGCCGCGCCTCCTTTGGCAATCGATCCCTCGCGCACGATCGCCTGAATCAGCCTGCGCTGGGCGTCGCTCTCGCAGAAGGGGAGAAGGCCTTCGACATCTGTCACCACTGACCTCGGTCAGGCGTTACACGAAGGGCGCGCTCGGGCTGTTATAGCCCTGGAACTGGTTCATGACATCGCGCAGGCCTTGCACGTCAATCTCGCTCGCGGTCTTCGCGCTCTCGACGGCTTGCGGAGCGACGGCCGCCGACATCTGCGCCTGTTGAGCGGCAGCGCGCTGCTCGCGGATCGCGGCGACATCGGCATCCGGGATCACGATCTTGGGGTTCACACCGTAGGCCTCGGCGTAGTCATCGATCACCTGATCGAAGTCCACCTTGTCGACCACGGCAGGCGAGAGCGCAGCCAACTGCCCCACGGCCCCGAGCAGGCGGTCCATACCGGAGGTGGCCACTGCGCGCTGCGCTTGTGCCAGCACCGAGATGAAGTCCACCTTCACGTCCATGCCTTCCAATTCCGGCGGGGGCGGTGGGAGGATGTTCGCTTCCACGCAGCGCTCGAAGGCAATGTCAATCAGCGGTGACAGGAGCTCGTTGTGCAGGCGCTCCAGCACGGGGCCGAGCATGAGGAGTTTCTCCTCGTGACGCTCGGCGACCTCGGTGGCGGTCATGCGCGAATTGGCAGGCTGACTCGCGATCATCAAGAAAAGATCCGCGTAGTAGGCGGAGCGAATGCGCTCGCGCACGTCCTGGATGTCGATCAGGAGGTGCTGCAGATCGAGCCGCACCTCGAAGGCACTGCGCACGCCTGAGTTCTGGCCTGCGGAGTCGATGTAAAAAACACCACCCGGGAGGCGCGCCTTGGTGGCCTCTTTGTACCGGGTGGGAACCTGGAGGGGTGGATTGACCATGTAGTCAATCCCCTGCCCCTTGCGCAGTTGCTGGTGCTGGAGCTGCTTCACATCGCCCAGGCACTCCATCCCGGGGCTGGTGCCGTAGACGTCATTGCCCGTCACCACCCAGCGCGGGGCAAGCACCGGGAAGCGGTCGAAGCCTGACTCGGACAGGAAGGTGTCGCCGCCGTCCTTGCCGGGCTCGAAATAGATCGACGCAAAGGGCTTGTTCTTGCTGTCTTGCTTGCCGTAGTCACGCTCTCGTCGGGGCTCGACGACGTGCAGCACGTCCACCCAGGCGTCGTAGTTGCACTGGTTGTAGAGGCTTTTCACCGTGAGCGAGCAGTTCTCGAGCCCGAACTGCCCGACCATCTGGCCGACCGTCATCTGGAACTCGCGCACCAGCGTGTCCACCTCGCCCCGGTCGTTGGTGGCGAGTGCGTACTCCCCGATCGTCAACGGGTAGTGGTGGATCACGTTCTCGAAATCGGGCAGCACCACGGAGGCTGCGGTGCCGAAGAGCCCGAGCTCCTCATAGACCGAGTGCAGTGCGCGGTAGGTGTTGGAGCTCGAGAAGATCCGGCGGATCAGCGCGGCGGTCTCGTGGAGCCAGCTCTTGACCGCCCCGGATTCCATCAGATCCCGGTCTTCGATCTCCAGGCGAAACCACGGGCGGGCGGGGCTCGTGACCCCGCTCATCAGTCCGGCTGCGAGCGTGCGTGCCCCGAACACCGCAGCGTTGTCCAGGATGTGGTTCGCGCGCTTGTCGCCGCGGTTGCGATCGGTCGCGACAAAGCGCCCGGAGCGCGGCTGCTGGTAGTCCGAGATCTCACGCCAGTGCGTGATCCAGGAGGATCGCTCGGTCCAGAGCTGGCTCTTTCGCGAGAGCAGCTTCTGGCGGCGGTTGATCGGCGCGCCGTCCTGCACTCAGCCCCCGAGGAGCGTGGCGCGCCCCGTCGAGACGGCACCGACCCCGTT
>Ga0315906_10000709_pt1 | contig 51850 bp, 52 predicted proteins | sample LakEriMetagenome_4_FD_203526 | JGI IMG/M metagenome (GOLD analysis project Ga0315906, IMG submission 203526) | Freshwater fungal communities from buoy surface, Lake Erie, Ohio, United States - Buoy 2 MA122 | ecosystem: Environmental > Aquatic > Freshwater > Lake > Lake biofilm | place: USA...
GACTTGGCCACCGCGGCGTCCACGACCTTGAGCATCACCGGCGTGATGTCGAAGCCGGTCCCGTCGCCCTCGATGTACGGGATGATGGGCTGGTCCGGGACATTCAGGGAAAAGTCCGCGTTGACGGTAATCTTCTTCCCGCCCTCGGGAACCTTGACGTGCTGATACATGTGATGGGTCTCCGCCTCTGGCTTCGTGCAGCCGTTGAAAACGATAGAAATTCTAGTGGACCGACCTGTCAACCGACTGACCCGCCCATGCGTTTTCGGCTTGCCGCCCCTCGAAGGGTGGTGAATTCAAAACTTTCGAAAGGTAATTTCCATGTCCAAGATCCTGGCCGCCCTGATCGCCGCCGCGTTCTCCTTCGGCGCCTTTGCCCAGGCACCGGCCCCCAAGAAGGAAGAGAAGAAGGCTGAAGCCGCCAAGCCGGCCGCCTCCGCTGCCAAGAAGGCCGAAGCCAAGAAGGAAGAAAAGAAGAAGTAATTCTTCGAATCTTCGGTTTGCACGTTTGCAGTGCAAACCCGCCAAAACGCCCGGCTCTGCCCGGGCGTTTTGCATTGGGCTTGCCTCGAAAGCCTTCAGCCGAAGCAGTAAGCCCAGACCTGGCCCCAGAGGTCGTGCCCCAGGGCCCAAAGCGAGCCGAGGGCCAGAAACGCGCCCGCCAGGCGGACCACCAGACGGTTCAAGCTCTTCGCATGAGAGCGGCCTGCGCCAGGTGACGACCACCACGACCACAAAGCAGGGGCCAGTTGCAGCCCCAAGGACGATGCCAGCGCAAAGGCGGCCATGACCGCCGCGCCAGCAACGGGCGTATTGGCCAACCCGGCCACCACCAGCGCGGACTGCAGCAGGCCACAGGGCCAAGCCACCCACCCCCCCCCGGCAAGCCCGGCCTTCAGATCCTGCGATCGGCCTGCCCAGCGCACGGCTTGCCCACCCAACCCGTTAGGTATCGCCCCCGTTTCACCCACGCCCGTTCGCGCCCTGCCCACCCGCGTCATCCAGCCCGGTTGCTGTGCGGTGATGGCCAGCCACAGGCCCAGCACCAGCGCCGCCACATGGAAAAGGGTCCAGACAGGGCGCACCAGCGGTGCCGCCTGCCCCGCCCATGCCAGAAGACCCACGCCCCCGGCCACCAGACCTCCGGCCAAGGCGTAACCCGCCACGCGCATGCCGTGGAACCACCACGCGCCTGTCCCGGCGGCTTGCAGCGCCTGCACCCCGCCTCCCACGGCCACAGGTCGGCCTGAACGGCCCAAGAGCGCGGCGCAGGCAGGGCCGCACATCGCCGCGCAGTGCGGCGCGCCAGCCAGCCCCATCAGGAGCCCCGTCAATGCGAGGGCGACATCCATGCTCGGATGATGCGCGAAAACCGCGAGCGGTCCGCCTCTGTCTGCTGGTACCGGATAGCGCGCATCAGCTCCGCCAACTCGGCGTCTGGAAGGAAGGTGGGCGTTCCCCCGCCCAATAGCAACTGCGAAACCGGCTGTGAAGGCCCCATGATGGCCGAGTGCAAGGCCATCTCGCGCTCCAGCGCCTGCCGGTAGGGCCCGGAGCGCCGTCGAAGGGTTGCCTGAGGCGGTCAGCCGCCGGGCAGGCGGTGTAGCGCGGGCCGGAAGTTTCCAGTTCCTTCAGCAGCTGTTCCGGAAAGCGGACTTGCGCTTCTCCAAGGCGTTCGTTCATCGGCATACACTTTGCCCGAGTCGGGCCCGAGGGGGTTTGACCTGGAACAAGCCGGGGCGGCGATCGAGGTCCGCCCGGACACACAAAAGCAACAAGCGGTTCCGCACCGTGGTCGCCAAGGGTCGACCGCGCAGCTGGGCCGGGTCGCCGGAGGATCAGATCATGACCGTCGCCACCCCCGTTCGCATCGGCCCCGTGAAAGCGGCTTGTTCGAACTGCAACCTTCGCGAGCTCTGCCTGCCCGTGGGCCTGTCACCCGAGCAGGTGGGCCAGCTCGATGAGCTGGTGGCCACCCGCCGCACTGTTCCCAGGGGCGAAACCCTGTTCAGGACGGGCGACAGCTTCCAGTCGCTGTTCGCCGTGCGCACAGGCTTCTTCAAGACCTGTGTATCCGCCGAGGATGGTCGTGACCAGGTCACGGGTTTCCAGATGTCGGGTGAGTTGCTCGGCTTGGACGGCATCAGCACGGACCGGCATGCCTGCGATGCGGTGGCGCTGGAGGATTCCACGGTGTGCGTGATTCCCTTCCATGACCTGGAGGGGCTTTCGATGCAGATCACCGAGCTGCAGCGCGTGTTTCACAAGATCATGAGCCGAGAGATCGTTCGCGACCACGGCGTGATGCTGCTGCTGGGCAGCATGCGGGCGGAAGAGCGCGTGGCGGCCTTCCTGCTGAACCTGACGCAAAGGCTGCACGTGCGGGGCTTCTCACGCAGTGAACTCGTGCTGCGCATGACGCGCGAGGAAATCGGCAGTTACCTGGGCCTGAAGCTGGAAACCGTGAGCCGCACGTTCTCCAGGCTGCAGGACGACGGTGTGCTGGAGGTCAAGCAGCGGCAAATCAGGATCGTCGACCACAACGCTTTGCTGCAGATCGTCAACGCGAGCACCTGCTGACCGCGCTGCCGGGCGCCGTCACGGCGCCTCCCCCCACACCCCTTGACCATCCATCCAGGCCCGCAAGGGAAATGGCCTACTGGCCGGGCTGCGCCGCAGCCGCATGGTTGCGTCCCTGCACCGCAGGCCGATCAGAGAATTTCGCGCTTTCCTGGGAGGTCAGCACGGGTTCCGCGCCCCGCACGGCAATGACCGCCGTGACGATGCCCGCCACCACCACGGCCGCGGGTCCTCCCAGAACCAGCCAGACCATGCCCACCTGCCACCAAGGCGGCGGGGGGGCGTCAGAAGGAGACGGTTTGTTCGTGTTCATTCGGTCACCTCGGAATCACAAATGTGGATCGCTCCGCCACCTTCGCGGATGCCTGACCTGTACCGGCCAGGCGCTCGATGTCGAAAGTCAGGCTGTGGGCACCAGGCCCCACTGCGGCCACCACTTCGGGGGGAATCTGAACGGCCAGGGGCACCCAGCGCGCCTCCGCAGGGCCCAGATCCAGTTCCGACCGCCCGACAACCTGCGCATTCTGCAACCCACTGGCGGTGATGCGGTAGCGCTGGGCATGCTCTGTAGCGTTCATGATCTGGATGCGGTAGCCGTTCTCCACGCGTCCGTCTTCCACCAGACGCGCCAGGGTGCCCCGGTCGCGCACGACATCCACCTTGAAGGGATCGCGCCACCACAGGCTGATCGCCAGACCTGCACAGATCAGCACCAGAACGGCTGAGTAAACCAGCACCCGCGGGCGGAAGACGCGCGACCACATCTGGCGGCTGGACCAGCCCTGGGCCATGCTGTTCTGCGTGGCGTAGCGCACCAGGCCCCTGGCATAGCCCATCTTGTCCATCACGCCGTTGCACACGTCCACACAGGCTGCGCAGCCGATGCACTCGTACTGCAGGCCCTTGCGAATGTCGATGCCGGTCGGGCACACCTGCACGCACAGCCCGCAATCGATGCAATCCCCCAGGCCCAGGGCCTTGGGGTCGGCCCTGCGTCCGCGGGCGCCGCGGGGGTCACCGCGGGCTGCGTCGTAGCTGATGATCAGGGTGTCCTTGTCGAACATCGCACTCTGGAAGCGCGCATAAGGACACATGTACTTGCAGACCTGCTCGCGCATCCAGCCGGCGTTGCCGTAGGTGGCAAAGCCGTAGAACAGGACCCAGAACCACTCCCACGGGCCAAAGTCCAGCGTCAGGGCCTGGGCCCACAAACTTTGGATGGGCGTGAAGTACCCCACCAAGGTGAACCCGGTCCACAGCGCGATCAGCAGCCACGCCCCATGCTTGGCGGTCTTGCGCAAGATCTTGTCCAGCGTCCAGACGCCGCCGTCCAGGCGCATGCGCGCTGCGCGGTCGCCCTCGATGCGCCGCTCCACCCACAGGAAGATTTCGGTGTAGACCGTCTGCGGACAGGCGTAGCCGCACCACAAGCGCCCCGCCACGGCGGTGAACAGGAACAGCGCATAAGCGCTGATCACCAACAGAACGGTCAGGTAAATGAAGTCCTGTGGGTAGAGGACGAGGTCAAAGATGTAGAAGCGGCGGCTGGAGAGGTCGAACAACACCGCCTGCCGATCGTTCCACTGCAACCAAGGCAGCCCGTAGTAGAGCACCTGGGTGGCAAATGCCAGCGCCCAACGCCAGCGCACGAACCATCCCGTGACGGATCGGGGGTAGATCTTTCGCTGTGTCTGGTACAGCGAGACGATGGCGCCGGAGGCGTCATCGTCCGGCGGCGGTACGGTTCCCGCAGCCTGTGTCATCGGCCAGCCCTGGCTTTCAAGCTGCGCTGGTTCACTTGGACGCCACGGCTGTCGAGTCCGACAGGCTCAGAACATAAGCAGCCAACACGTGCACCTGCTCTGGTGTCAAGCGCGCGGCCTGGGCTGGCATCGCGTTGTTCTTGCCATTGGTGATGATGCTGACGATGGCCTGTTCGCCCCAGCCGTGCAGCCACACCTTGTCGGTGAGATTGGGCGCACCGAGGGCTTGGTTGCCCTTGCCGTCCGCGCCGTGGCATCCGGCGCAGGCCGCGAACTTGGGCTTGCCCAAGGCTGCCGCCACGGCGTCATGGGCGCTGCCGGACAAGCTCAGCACATGATGGGCGACGTTGCGCACGTCCTCCGCACTGCCCAGGGCGGCAGCCATCGCGGGCATGACCCCGTTGCGCCCCTTGGTAATGGCCTCCTTGATCGCATCGTGGCTGCCACCCCACAGCCAATCGCCGTCAGCAAGGTTCGGGAAGCCTTTGCTGCCACGGCCGTCTGAACCATGGCAGGCCGCACAGTTGTTCAGGAACAGGCGCTCACCGATACCCATGGCCTGCGGTTCCTTGGCAAGGTCCGCGGCACTCATGGAGGCGAACTTGGCGTACACAGGTGTCATGGCCGCCACTGCCTTCTCGGTCTCGGTCTGGAGTTGGCCGGAACTGCTCCACTTCAAAGAGCCCGGATGACTGCCCAAGCCAGGATACAGAGCCAGGTAAGCGCCAGCAAAAATCACCGTGATGACGAACAGCCACATCCACCAACGAGGCAGCGGGTTGTTCAACTCCTTCAGGTCCTCGTCCCAGACATGACCAGTGGTGTTGTCATCCGACATCACTCGTCGCCTGCTGGCGATGATCAGCAGGGCCAAGCAGGCCACCAGACCTGCGATGGTGAGGGCGCCAATGAAGATGGACCAACCGCCGGAGATGAAATCACTCATGACCGGTCCTCCCGGGAAACATCTTCTGCAAACGGCAGGCGGGCTGCCTCTTCGAATTCGCTGCGCCGTGAGCGCTTCATGGTGATGGCCACGAGCGCCACGAACAACAGCAGGCTGATGACGGTGACAGCACTGCGAAGATCATTGATGTCCATGATTCACCTCACTTGACTGCAGTGCCCAGCACCTGCAGATAGGCCACCAGCGCATCCAGCTCGGTCTTGCCTTTGACGGCCTCGCCCGATGCCTTGACCTCTTCGTCCGTGTAGGGCACCCCCAAGGTGCGCAAAGCCTTCAGCCGGGGCGCCATGGATGCGGGATCGATCTGCGCGTTCTCCAACCACGGGTAAGCCGGCATGTTGGACTCCGGCACCAGTGAGCGGGGTGAGATCAGGTGCAGACGATGCCACTCGTCGTTGTACTTGCCGCCCACGCGGTGAAGGTCAGGGCCCGTGCGCTTGCTGCCCCATTGGAAGGGGTGGTCGTACACGAACTCGCCCGCCTTCGAGTAAGGCCCATACCGCAAGGTCTCGGAACGGAAGGGGCGAATCATCTGGGAGTGGCAGTTGTAGCAACCCTCGCGGATGTAGACGTCACGCCCGGCCAACTGCAGAGCGGTATAGGGCTTGAGCCCTTCCACCGGCTGCGTGGTGGAGCGCTGGAAGAACAGCGGCACGATCTCCACGAGGCCACCGACGGCCACCGCCAGGAGAATCAACACGATCATCAGGAAGTTGCTGGTCTCGATGCGCTCGTGGCCTTTGGGGGTCTGGTTTGAATGAGCCATTTGTGTTCTCCTTGCCTCAGGCGTGCGCCACGTTCACCGCCGGCACCTGCGCCACTTCAGGACGCCCCGAGCGCACCGTCATCACGACGTTCCAGGCCATCAGCAGCATGCCTGACAGGTACAGCACACCGCCCAGCAGACGGATCACGTAGAAGGGATAGGTGGCCTTCACGCTCTCCACGAAGCTGTAGACCAGCGTGCCATCCGGGTTGACCGCGCGCCACATCAGGCCCTGCATGACGCCCGCGATCCACATCGCAGCGATGTACAGCACGATGCCGATGGTGGCGATCCAGAAGTGCAGCTCGATGGCCTTGACGCTGTACATCTGCTTGCGGCCGTACATGCGGGGAATCAGGTAGTACAGCGAGCCCATCGAGATCAGACCCACCCAGCCCAGCGCGCCGGAGTGCACGTGGCCTACCGTCCAATCCGTGTAGTGGCTCAAGGCGTTGACCGTCTTGATCGACATCATCGGCCCCTCGAAGGTGGACATGCCGTAAAACGACAGCGACACGATGAGGAACTTCAGGATCGGGTCGTCACGCAGCTTGTGCCAGGCGCCCGACAGCGTCATGATCCCGTTGATCATGCCGCCCCAACTGGGCGCCAGCAGCACCAGCGAGAAGATCATGCCGATGGACTGCGCCCAGTCCGGCAAGGCGGTGTAGTGCAGGTGGTGAGGGCCTGCCCACATGTAGGTGAAGATCAGGGCCCAGAAGTGCACGATGGACAGGCGGTAGCTGTACACCGGACGCTCGGCCTGCTTGGGGATGTAGTAATACATCATCCCGAGGAAGCCGGCGGTCAGGAAGAAGCCCACGGCGTTGTGGCCATACCACCACTGCACCATGGCGTCCTGCACGCCCGCATAGGCCGAGTAGCTCTTGGTCAGGCTCACTGGGACGGCGGCACTGTTGACGATGTGCAGCAAGGCCACGGCGATGATGAAGGCGCCGAAGAACCAGTTGGCCACGTAGATGTGACGCACCTTGCGCATGCCCACGGTGCCAAAGAACACCACCGCGAAAGCCACCCAGACCACAGCGATCAGCAGATCGATAGGCCACTCCAGTTCGGCGTACTCCTTGCTGGAGGTGATTCCCAGGGGCAGCGTGATGGCCGCCAGCACGATGACCAATTGCCAGCCCCAAAAGGTGAACATGGCCAAGCCCGGCGCAAACAGCCTGGTCTGACCCGTGCGCTGCACCACGTGGTAAGCCGTGGCGAACAGCACGCACCCCCCGAAGGCAAAGATGACGGCGTTGGTGTGCAGCGGCCGCAAGCGTCCGTAGCTCAACCAGGGAATGCCCAGGTTGAGTTCCGGCCAGGCCAGCTGGGCGGCGATGATCACCCCCACCAGCATGCCCACCACACCCCACAGCACTGCCGCAAGTGCGAACCACCGAACCGGCGTGTCGAAATAGGCGACGCTTGCGCCGCGCTGATCAGACTTCATCAAGATCCTCCTGCCCTCAGCCGAGATGCCACCTGGTGCCGCCTGGCGAGTTCTCGATATCGCCCGGCACCAGCGCCCTGTGAGGGGCGCTGAGGCCCGCTATTCGGGCCTTCTGGAGGATTGTTGCGGTGCAGCCTCGCTGGAGGCTTGACCTTCATCAAGCGCTTCCGGGTCTTCGGCGATAAGACGCTGGCCCTCGCGCTCCAGGTCGTCGAACTGTCCGCCGTGCACAGCCCAGCCGAACATCGCCACGATGCCCAGCACCAGCACAGCCGACAGTGGAATCAACAGAAAGAGGATGTCCATGGGGGTGAAACTTCGGGATTCAGGCCAGCATCAGGCTTACGACCCTGCGCGCTGTGCGTTGAGCATCACCAGCAGTGAGCTGCCGGCCATGCCCAGACCGGCAGCCCAAGGGGGCATCCATCCGACCAGGGCCAAGGGGATGCAGACCGCGTTGTAGGCCACGGCCCAGGACAGGTTTTGGCGTACGATGCCCATGGTGCGACGTGCGGTGCGGTGAAAGTCCGCCAGCGCGTCAAGGCGACCAGACACGATGACGGCGTCCGCTCCTTCCCGTGCAGCGAGCGCGCCGTGTCCCATGGCCACCGACACGTCGGCGGCCGCCAGCACGGGGGCATCGTTCAAGCCGTCGCCCACCATGGCGCTGCGCAGGCCAGCGGCCTGGGCCTGCTTCAACATGGACAATTTGTCCTCGGGAGACAGCCCCGCCTCGCAGGCCTGCAGCCCCAGTCGCTCCGCCAAGGCCTGGACTCGCACCCTGCTGTCACCCGACAACAACGACAAGCGCAGCCCGGCTCTGCGCAGGCTCAGCACCGCGTCCTGCGCGCCACCGCGCATGAACTCCTCGAAGCCAAAGGCAGCGACGGACCGGCCCTGGCAGGACAACACCACCCCGTGCTGACCCCCTGCTCGCACACCGCCCAGGGCACTCGTTCCTGCATCGCCACCACCCAACGCCCAGGCAGGAGACCCCAGGCGCCAGGCCCTGCCCTGAGCATCCAGGGCCTGAAGCCCAGCGCCGGGGGTTTCCTGCAGCCCTTTCCAGGCAGAGGCCTGGGCCTCGCGGGAAGGCTGCTGGGCGCCTCGCGCATGCGCCAGGGCCAGCGCCTGCACCAGTGCACGGGACAAGGGGTGAGCCGACCAAGCCGCAAGGCTGGCGGCAATCTCCAGCGCTTCGCGCTCCGTGGCCACCACGGCCAAGTCCAGCAAGTGCACGTCGCGCAACTCCAAGCGGTCTTCGGTCAAGGTGCCCGTCTTGTCCAGGAACACCTGCTGTACGCCGGACATGGCCTCCAAGGTGTCCAGGCGGCGCAGCAGCACCCCACGCCGTGCCAGACCGCCAGCCGCCGCGACCAGGGTGGAAGGCGTGGCCAGTGACAGCGCACAGGGGCAAGTCACGATCAGCACCGCCACCACCACCCACAAGGCGCGTGCCGGTTCGATGATCCACCAAGCCAGGCCGGCCAACGCCGCCAGCACCAGCACCGCCCACAGGAAGGGCCCCGCCCATCGATCGGCCAGACGCACCGAGGCCGGGCGGGATGACAACGCCTCGCGCATCAGGGCCACGATGGCGTCGTGGCGGGTGTCAGCCCCAAGTTTGGCCACCTGCATGTCGAAGGGAACCCCCAGGTTGAGGCTGCCTGCCCAAAGGCCATCTCCCCTGCGGCGCGCCACGGCGGCAGACTCACCGGTGATCAGCGCCTCGGAAACGTCAGCACCATCGCCCAGCAACTCGCCGTCGGCCGGCACGACCCCGCCCCGGGGCACCCGCACCCGGTCCCCCACCTGAAGCCGATGCACGCTCAACTGCTCCGTGGTGCCGTCGCCCGACACCCGCCAGGCCGTCTGCGGCATGGAGGCCGCCGTGGATTCCAGACGCTCGGCGGCCCGGTGGCGGGACTGCATCTCCAGGAAGCGCCCGAGCCACAGAAAGGCCAGGAACATGGTCAGGGAGTCGAAGTACACCTCCGGACCAAAAGGGCCTGCGGGGTCGAAAGTGGATGCGGTACTGGCGATGAAAGTCACCAGCAGGCCCAGAGCCACGGGCACATCCATGCCGACGCGCCGCGAACGAAGCGAGAACCAGGCACCGCGCAGGAAAGGCATGCCGGCAAACCACAGCACGGGCACCGAAAGGGTCCAGCTGCCCCAGTTCAGCAACTGCCTCAGGTCGTCGCTCAACTCACCCGGAGTCGCCACGTAAGACGGGGTGGCCATCATCATGACCTGCATGGCCAGGAAGCCCGAAACGAACAACCTCCACAGGGTATGGCGGTGCTCCTGGCGCCGCAGTTCGCGTGCGGCCACCGCGGCATCGGGCGCCGCTTCGTAGCCGGCACGCCGGACCGCCTCGATCAACTGGGACGGACGCGTGCGCGCAGGATCCCAGTGAACAGTGGCCCGCTGCGCGCTGGCACTGACCCGTACCTCGTGCACGCCCTCCAGGCCGGCAACTGCCTGCTCGATGATGCCCGCGCAGGCAGCGCAGTGCATGCCCGACAACTGAAATGACGACACCCCGATGCGCGCACCAGCGGCGTCGCTTTGCCACCGCGTGAAACGCGCCACCTCTTCCGGCTCGTCCACCGCGTCGAGAACCTCCATGCGACGCGCGAGCGCAGGCGCGCTGGACATACCAGCCGGAAGAGCTTCGGTGGAACTCATGCAGTAGGAAGCAGTAGGTACCGGCGGCGCAGTCGGCCGGGCAGGTATCGGGGCGCTGCGGGGTCCTGAAAGAGACGGTTCCATAATGATGCGCGATCACTCTCACTCACCACATGACCTGCGTCAAGCATTCATGGAGCCCCCTCATGCCGCGATGGGCAGTTTCAGCGCTGGCCGAGCACGGCGGCACGGGCGCCCGGTTGCGAGGCCTGCTGCTTCAGTTCATCATGGGTCTGACTCTTTGCGGGCCGGTCTGGGCCCAGCAGATCCCGCAGCCTCGACTGCCGACGGTGCAACTGCAGGCAGGCATGCACAACATCGTGGCGGAGGTGGCGCGCACGCCTGAACAACAGCAGACCGGCATGATGATGCGCACCGAGATGGCCACCCATGAGGGGATGTTGTTCGTCTTCGACGACGTGTCGCCACGCTGCTTCTGGATGAAGAACACCCTGCTGCCACTTTCCATCGCCTTCATCGAGGACGACGGCACGGTGGTCAACATCGCGGAGATGAAGCCCAGGTCCGAGGCCTCCCATTGTTCGGAAAAGCCCGTGCGCTATGCGCTGGAGATGAACCAGGGCTGGTTCTCCAAGCGCGCCATCAAGCCGGGGTTCCGACTCAAGGGTCCGCCGTTCAAGCCCTGACGTTAAAGCCCTGACGTTCAAGCCCTGAAAGCACGGGTTTCGCGGCCCATAACTGAAAAGGCCGGCGATGCCGGCCTTTGTCGAGCGCGTCAACCAGGCGTTCAGCCGAAGTTCTTCTCGGCAAAGCCCCAGTTCACCAGCTTGTCCAGGAAAGTCTCGACGAACTTCTGGCGCAGGTTGCGGTAGTCGATGTAGTAGGCGTGTTCCCACACGTCGACAGTGAGCAGGGCGGTGTCAGCCGTGGTCAGCGGCGTGCCTGCGGCGCCGGTGTTGACGATGTCCACGGTGCCATCGGCCTTCTTCACCAGCCACGTCCAGCCCGAGCCGAAATTGCCGACGGCCGACTTCACGAAGGCCTCGCGGAAAGCCGCGTAAGAGCCCCACTTGGCCTGGATGGCCGCAGCCAGCGCGCCATGGGGCTCGCCACCGCCTTCGGGCTTCATGCAGTTCCAGAAGAAGGTGTGATTCCAGATCTGGGCAGCGTTGTTGTAGACGCCGCCCGAGGACTTCTTGATGATCTCTTCGAGCGTCATGGACTCGAACTCGGTGCCCTTCTGAAGGTTGTTCAGGTTCACCACATAGGCGTTGTGGTGCTTGCCGTGGTGGAACTCCAGGGTTTCGCGGCTGTAGTGAGGTGCCAGGGCGTCAATGGCGAAAGGCAGAGCAGGAAGGGAGTGTTCCATGAGGTTCCTCGTGTTTGCAGTGGTGAAGGGGAGACAGGCTGCGAGCCTGACAGGAGGCGTTCAGGGCGCCACGAAGCCTTGGAGATCCGGGCGTCAGGCCTATCGCTGCGAATTGTAGGCAGGCGCCACTAGACGCGTGCGGCGGGTGCTCAGTTCACATCGCGATGGCGGGGTGAAGCATCATCGACAGGACCTCCTTCGACGAACTCCACCCTGGCCCTCACCTGCCCGTCATCGAAGACGGCGTCTATGGGATCACCACAGCGCAGAGCCCCTGCCTGGGTCACCGGCCGGCCATCCGGGCGCGCCACCCAGGCATAACCCCGCTTGAGCACCCCCCGGGGATTCACCGCCTCCAGGCGGGTGGCCAAAGCCTGCAATCGCCATTGCCGATGCTCCACTGTCGCCGCCAGGGCCCGGCGCCAACGGGATTCCAGGCCTCGTGCCCTCAGTAGTTCCTGGGTGCACCGCGACCGTAACCCGAGACCCAACCTTGACTCCAGGGCATCCAGCCGTTGGCGACAAGAAGCCAGCGCCTGGCGCGGCCGCTGCGCGCGTTCTGCCAGCAAGTCCAGCCGCTGAGCCTGGCGCTCCAGGCTGCGCAGGCACGCCCTGGAGAGTCGATGCTGCGCGGACTGCAGTCGCTCCAGCAAATCCTCGCGGACAGGGGCTGCCAGTTCCGCCGCCGCGGTGGGCGTGGGGGCGCGAAGATCGGCCGCCAGGTCACTGAGCGTGACATCGGTTTCGTGCCCCACTCCACAAACCACCGGAATGGGCGAGGCCGCCACCGCCCGCACCACCCGCTCATCGTTGAAGGCCCAGAGGTCCTCCAGCGAGCCCCCGCCGCGGACCAGCAAGAGGGTGTCGGCCTGGCCGTGTTCGGCGGCGCGGCGCAGCGATTCCACGATGGACGGCGGCGCATCGCTGCCCTGAACCAGACAGGGATACACCACCACGCGTACCTGCGGCGCCCGGCGCGCCAGGGCGCTCAGCACATCTTGCAAAGCCGCTGCGCCCAGCGAAGACACCACCCCCAACACCCGCGGAAACGCAGGCAGCGCACGCCGTCGCTGCGGGCTGAACAAGCCGGCCGCCTCAAGCCGGGCCTTCAGCCTCAGGAACTCTTCGTACAGCGAGCCCGCCCCCTGACGCCGCATGGACTCGACCACGAATTGCAGTTCGCCTCGGGGCTCGTACACCACGATGCGTCCACGGACCTCCACCTTCTGACCATCGGCGGGCGCGAAATCCAACAGACTGGCGGCCCGCCTGAACATGGCGCAGCGCACCAACGCAGGCGCGCCGTCCGCGTCCTTGAGCGAAAAGTAGCAGTGACCACTGGCCGCGCGAGACAGGCCTGCCAACTCCCCCGAAACCACCACGCTGCCCAGCCGCGCCGCGAGGGCATCAGAGATGGCCAGGAGCAGCGCCGCAACACTCCAGGTGCGATCCATGGGGCGCCGATCCGTGCCGTCCATCAGGGCCATAAGGCCTGCCAAGCCTTGTCACGATGGGCCCGGTCATCCACAGGCTCGATTTCATGCGGCCCCACAGCCGGTTTCACCCCCGCAGGCGTCATGCTGTCGTGCAAGTCTTTGTCAAGCATTGTTTTTTCGGGATTTGCATTGAAATTGCAGGCCGTAGTTCGGGACGCGCATCTCGCTGAAGCCTTGGCGCCGACAGGATATCCACAAAGATATCCACAAGCCCGCACCATGCCCCCGGCAGAGCTGGCGCCAACAGCCTTGCGCGCCAGGGGCATCGGACATAATCCAAGCGACTGCTGGTAAGCCACTTCGTGAGCGGCGGGCTGTTCGCCTGTGATGCACGTGCCGGCAGATGCATGTCATTCCACAGGCATCCCTTTGATTTCCATCATACAAGCGGCCGGCTGGCCCATCTGGCCTCTCATCCTGTGCTCGGTAGTGGCGCTGGCCTTGATCTTCGAGCGCTTCTACAGCCTGCGCGCACGCCAGGTGCTGCCGCCCACGCTGGTGGATGAAGTCATCGCGGTCTCCCGACGCTCCATACCTCCTGCCGACGTGGTCGACAAGTTGTCCACCAGTTCGGTGCTGGGCGGCATTCTTGCTGCCGGCTTCAGGGCTGTGCTCGCCGACCCGCGCCTGAACGAACAGAACCTGCGACAAGCCTTTGAGAACGCGGGCCGGGAAGCTGTTCACCGCCTGGATCGCTACGTCAATGCGCTGGGCACCATCGCCACGTCGGCTCCGCTGCTGGGCTTGCTCGGCACGGTGGTGGGCATGATCGAGATCTTCGCATCCCAAGCCCCGGCCTCGGGCGGCCAGAACCCGCAGCAACTGGCGCACGGCATCTCCATCGCGCTCTACAACACCGCCTTCGGGCTGATCATCGCCATCCCCGCCCTGATGTTCCACCGCTACTTTCGCGCCCGGGTGGAGAACTTTCGCCTGGGGATGGAACTCGCCGTCGAGCGCATGGTGCCCCACATGATGCGGCTGGGGTACGGCAGCCGCGGGAGCGCCAGCTGATGAATTTCAGGCGCTCCGCAGTACAGGATGAGCCGGAGATCAACCTGATTCCGTTCATTGATGTGCTCCTGGTCGTGCTGATCTTCCTGATGCTGTCGACGACTTACTCGCGCTTCACCGAGTTGCAGGTCACCTTGCCCACGGCTGACGCCGAAAAGCTGAAGGACAGGCCCCAGGAACTGATCGTGTCGGTGGCCAGCGACGGGCGCTACACCGTCAACCGACAGCCACTGGAAGGCCGCAGCGTGGAGGTGTTGGCAGCCCGCCTGCAGGAGCTTTCTTCCGGGAAGCCTGAAACCGTGGTCGTGGTCACCGCCGACGCCCTGTCAGCCCATCAGTCGGTGGTGAACGTCCTGGACGCCGCCCGCCGCGCGGGGCTGGTGCGCATCACCTTCGCGGCGCAGACGGCCCAGCGAGGGAACTGAGCGACCTCGTGGGCGAAGCGCACCTCTGTCTTCTTGCAACTGCCTGAAATACATGGCGCCGCCTGAAGCCCATGGCGCTGCGTGATGCCCTCCAGCGGGCCTGGTGGCGACCGCGCCTCAGTGCTGTTTCCCTCCTCTTGTGGCCCGTCAGCCGGGTCTACGCGCTTGTTCGCTGGGCGGTCCAGGGCCCCTGGCGCTGGGGCTGGCGACGGCCCTGGCATGCCCCAGTGCCGGTGCTGGTGGTGGGCAACTGGGTGGTGGGCGGGGCCGGCAAGACGCCCACCGTGATGGCCGTGGCGCAGGCGCTGCAGCGCAGGGGATGGCATCCGGGCATCGTGTCGCGCGGCTATGGCGGCCAGCGCTCCGATGCAGCCAAACCCCTGCAGATCCGCGCCGACTCCGCCGCCGAGGAAACCGGAGACGAGCCGTTCTTGATGGCCCTTCGAACCGGCCTGCCCGTGTGGGTATGCAGCCAGCGGGTGGCGGCTGCCCAGGCGCTGTGCGCGCATCACCCGGAGGTGGACGTGCTGATCAGCGACGACGGCTTGCAGCACATGGCTTTGGCGCGGGATGCCCAGCTAGTGGTGCTGGACGACCGCGGCGCCGGCAACGGCCTGCAACTGCCCGCGGGGCCGCTGCGCGAACCGCTTCCGAGGGACCTGCCTCCCCGGACCGTTCTGCTTTACAACGCCGCGCGACCCAGCACGCCCCTGCCCGGCCCTTGTGCTCGCCGTCGGCTGGCGGGCATCCAGCCCCTGGTGGCGTGGTGGCAGGGTGCGCCGGCGATGCAAGGCCTGGAGGCCTGGCATGGTCGCCGGGTGTTGGCGGTGGCAGGTATCGGCCACCCCGATCGTTTCTTCGTCATGCTGGAGCAGGCCGGCATGGAGGTGGAGCGCTGTGCGCTGCCAGACCACGCCAGGCTCACGCCTCGCCCCTGGCCTGCAGACTCGCCCTGTGTGGTGATGACGGAGAAGGACGCCGTCAAGCTCCCGCCCGACCAGCTCAGCGCCGCCGAGGCGGCCGCGCTGCACGTGGCCACGCTAGACTTTGCGATCCCCGACAGCACTGTCGATGCCCTGGAGCATCTGCTCCTGCCCCTGCGCAGAACCTGAACATGGACCACCGCCTGATCGAGCTTCTCGTTTGTCCCGTGTGCAAGGGGCCGCTGGAGATGCTGCGCGACGAGGACGCCCGGCCTGTCGAGCTGGCCTGTCCGGCTGACCGGCTGGCCTTCCCCATCCGCGACGGCATTCCCGTGATGCTGGAAACCGAGGCCCGCAATCTGGACGCTCGCGCGTCAGATGGACATCAGACCTGAGTGCGCGCGCGTGAGCCAGACATCGTTCACCGTGCTGGTGCCCGCCCGTCTGGCCTCCACACGGCTGCCGGGCAAGCCTTTGCTGGACATCGCCGGACTGCCGATGGTCGTGCACGTCGCGCGGCAAGCGCAGCGCTCGGGCGCTGGCCAGGTGGTGGTGGCCACCGACGCACCGGAGGTGGCTGCTGCATGCGAAGCCCACGGGGTGCAACACGTGATGACCAGGGCAGACCATGCCAGCGGCAGTGACCGATTGGCCGAGGCCTGCGAGCGGCTGGGCCTGGATGGCGATCACGTCGTGGTGAACGTCCAGGGTGACGAGCCCCTGATCGAGCCTGACCTGATCGATCGATGCGCTGGCCTGCTGGCCGAACACCCGAACTGCCCTGTGGGCACCGTGGCACACCCCATCGAAGAGCTGGCGGACTGGCTCAATCCGAACGTGGTGAAGGTGGTGCTGGACGCCGCCGGACGCGCCCTGTACTTCACACGCGCCTCGGTACCCTTTCACCGCGACGGCACCCCTGGCATGTTGCCCCGTGACCCGGTCCCGCTGCGCCATCTGGGGCTTTACGCCTACCGCGCGGGCTTTCTGCGCCGCTTCCCGACCCTGCCACAAGCGCCCATCGAACGCACCGAGGCGCTGGAACAGTTGCGGGTGCTGTGGCACGGCGAGCGTATCGCAGTGCACATCACAGACACGGCACCGAGTACGGGCGTGGATACCCCTGAAGACCTGGCGCGCGTGCGCGCCGTTCTGAGCAGACCCTCCAGGCCCTGACGCTGAAAGTTCCAGGAAGGTCTTGCGTGGTAACCTGCCCGCAGGGCAAGTCGACGCATTGCCCTGCATCCATGACAGTCACGAATGACAGCCACAAGACCAGCAGAGCACCTTCACAGGCAGCTCTGCCTTCCACGAGACGAGGACCGCGATGAGACTGATCCTTTTGGGCCCCCCGGGCGCCGGCAAAGGCACGCAAGCGACCCAGATCTGCAAGCAATTCGGCATTCCGCAGATCTCCACCGGTGACATGCTGCGCGCCGCCGTGAAGGCGGGTACGCCTCTCGGGATAGAGGCCAAGAAGGTGATGGACTCCGGCGGTCTGGTCAGTGACGACATCATCATCGGCCTGGTCAAGGAGCGCATCACGCAGGCTGACTGCGCCAACGGCTTCTTGTTCGACGGCTTCCCCCGCACCATTCCGCAAGCTGACGCCATGAAGGCCGCTGGCGTGAAGCTGGATGTGGTGCTCGAGATCGACGTGCCCGATTCGGCCATCGTCGAGCGCATGAGCGGCCGCCGCGTCCACGTGGCATCGGGCCGCACCTACCACGTGAAGTTCAACCCGCCCAATGCGGACAGTCTGGATGACGTGACTGGAGAGCCCTTGATCCAGCGCGACGACGACAAGGAAGAGACCGTCATCAAGCGCTTGGAGGTGTATCAGGCGCAGACCCGCCCTTTGGTGGACTACTACTCCGCCTGGGCGTCCACGGGGGATGCTACGGCCCCGCGCTACGCCAAGATCTCCGGCATGGGTGCGGTGGACGAGATTACCGCACGGGCGTTGGCTGCGCTGGGCTGAGTTCCTCGGCTCCACTGCCCAAGCCGCCCACGGGCGGCTTTCTCACGGAAAGATTGCTCCCACTACCCTGCATCACTCAAGAAAGGAACTCTCCTCATGGACATCTCAGGCAAGGTCTTCATCGTCACCGGTGGCGCGTCAGGCCTCGGCGAAGGTACCGTGCGCATGCTGGCTGACCAGGGCGCCAAGGTCGTCATCGCCGACCTGCAGGTTGAAAAGGGCCAGGCCCTGGCCGCCGAGGTGGGTGGCGTTTTCGTCAAGTGCGATGTCAGCCAGGAGGTGGACGGGCAGGCGGCCGTGGCAGCCGCCACCGCTGCTGGCAAGCTCATGGGCCTGGTGAACTGCGCAGGCATCGCCCCGGCCATCAAGACCGTGGGCAAGGACGGCGCGCACCCGCTGGCCAACTTCAGCAAGACCATCAGCGTCAACCTGATCGGCACTTTCAACATGATCCGCCTCGCAGCCGAGGCGATGTGCAAGAACACGCCTGAGCCCACGGGCGAGCGAGGCGTGATGATCTCCACAGCCAGCGTAGCCGCCTATGACGGCCAGATCGGCCAGGCTGCGTACTCTGCCAGCAAGGGCGGCGTGGTGGGCATGACCCTGCCGATCGCGCGCGACCTGGCACGCAATGGCATCCGCAACATGACCATCGCCCCCGGCATCTTCGGCACGCCCATGCTGTTCGGCATGCCCCAGGAAGTGCAGGACGCCCTGGCCGCCAGCGTGCCCTTCCCCAGCCGCCTGGGCACGCCGCAGGACTACGCCAAGCTGGTGAAGCACATCATCGAGAACGACATGCTCAACGGCGAGGTGATCCGGTTGGACGGCGCCATTCGCCTGGCGCCGAAGTGACGGCCTGAGGGTCCGAAGACCAGCGCTGCCGTTGCCAGGAGGTACCGGCAGCCGGGCTTGTCTCACCACCCTACGAAGGCATCGCGACCCTGCACCGCCAGGGTCACCCGCCGCCCCACGGGCAGGCTGACCTGGGTGGCCACATGGCCGAAGGGCAGACCCGACAGGATGGGGACTTTCGCCCGGGCCCTGAGTGCCGCCACGGCAGAATTCAGCTTGTAACCGCGGTCCAGCACCGAGGGCTTCCAAGCGGTGAAAGCGCCCAGCAACACCGCCTTCTGCGCGTCCAGCACCCCAGCCTGTTGCAACTGCAGCAGGTTGCGCTCCACCCGATAAGGGTGCTCGTTGACGTCTTCCAGGAACAGCACGCCACCCTTGACCTTCGGAAAGTGGCGCGTGCCCAGCAGGGAGCACACCATGGTGAGGTTGCCGCCCCAGAGCATGCCGCGCACCTCCAGCCCGTCCAAGCCCGCCTCGGTGCGGAAGCCCAGGGCCTCCAGCTCGCCGCTCATGGCCTCGGCGAAACAGCCCTCGGTGACATCGTCCACCACTTCACCACCGAAGGCGTCCAGCGCTGTGGGTCCGGCCCAGCTGGGGGACTTGGCGTGAGCCAGCAGCCCCAGATGCAGTGCGGTGAAGTCGCTGTAGCCCACCCAACGCGTGCCCCGCTCCACACTGCGCGCCAGCAGTGGCCAGTTCAGGCCGTCCAGCAAGCGGCTGAGCCCATAGCCCCCGCGGCTGGCCATGGCCACGGACGGCGCAGCCTCCGCCACGCGGTGGATGGCGGCCAGACGCACCTCGTCAGCGCCGGCAAAGCGCTGATGGCGCGCGGTGGCTGCCTCGTCCACCTGGACGCCGAAGCCCAAGGCTGACAAACGTCGGGCAGCCACGCGCAGCTGTGGTGGGCGCGCCACGACGCCGGAAGGGGAAAAGATGGTCAGGGACGTCATGAACTCGGCGGGAAAAGTGGCTCGGCAGGCGCGGAGTTCCTCCAACCGGAAGCGCGCCGCCGTTCGGCAAAGAATTCCCGAAGCATCTCGCCACAGGCTTGAGCCAGGAGGCCACCTTCCACCGTGGTGTGGTGGTTCAGCTGGGGCTGGGCAAAGAGATTGACCACGGAACCCGCTGCACCTGTCTTCGGGTCCGGCGTCCCAAACACCACCCGGCTGATGCGCGCATGCATCAAGGCCATGGCGCACATGGCGCAGGGCTCCAAGGTGACAAAGAGCTCGCAGCCGGGCAATCTGTAGTTCTGCAGGTGGGACGCGCCCGCCCGCAAAGCCATGACCTCGGCATGTGCGGTGGGGTCATGCAGCGCGATGGGCTGGTTGTGGCCCAGCGCCAGCACTTCCAGGGGGCTCGCAGCCTCGGTCCTGCGCCGCACCAGCACGGCCCCGACAGGCACCTCTCCCTGGCTGGCAGCCAGACGCGCCTGTGCGAGCGCAAGAGACATCGCCTCAGCGTCGTTCGCCAGCAGCACAGGCGTGGTCTGGGCAGGTGAGATCACGTCAACCGGTAAAGGTCCAGAAGCACCTTGCGGGCCTGGCGTTGGCCACGTGCAATCGCCATCACCTTGTTGAGGTGCAGCCAATCGGGATGTCCGGTGGAAAAACGCACCAGCGTACGGAAGAAGTACTCTGCAGGATCCACCACATCGCCTGCGGCCAAGCGGGCCAACACCTCAGGAGGCCCGTGGCGCAACCCCGTGCTCTGCACCTCGAGCAACGCGCCGTCGTCGGTTTCAATCACGTAATGCGCGGCGATCTCCAGCACACCGTCGCGGCGTGCCACCTGCCAGTCCACGCCACCCGCACGGATACGGCCGTTGATCTCCGGCCCTTGCACGATGCCGCCGCTCAGCGGCACGTAGCGGCGCTCGCCTGTGGGGGCGTCTCCCAAACTGACCACCGGGTCTACATCGCACGCAATGCGCGTCATCGGCACGAGGTCGGGCGCGGTTGGGAATGGCGTTTGGAAGAAGGCGTCGGTCATCGGTCTATTCCCACTCAAACACCAACGGTGCCGGCAATTCCTCGGAAACACTGGGCCTGGCCGCGCGAAGGGCGACTTGTACCGTCAGGACTCCCGACACTTTGATGAGGTCCAGCATTGGCGCGGGTTTCCGGGCGATTTGCGCGGGATGCACGTTTCGAGATCTGTCGAGGTCTATCGGGTCTGACGCGAGAGGGCATCAGCTCTTTTCCCAGCCTCGCGAACAGTTCGCCCGATGCCAATCATCTTACCGTCGCGACGGACACAAGTGCCTGTCTTGAAAGGCCTGTTTGTCTCCCAGGGGCTGGCGGGGAGTCGGTTGAGCCGCAGATCGTGGACACGCTGGGTGGGCGCATGCACGTGCGATGGGACGAAGGTGCGGCGGCCACGCCGCACGGCCAGCCGGTGTTCTTCGCGGAGTTCGTGGCCGCCACGGGGGCCTTCGAGCGCTGGGTGTCAGGCTGCCCGCTGTCTTATCGCAGCGGCAACGCCCCGGACAAGCGCGACGTCCTGGGTACGCTGATGCTCGGGCTGCTGGCCCGGCATCGCCGCTGCGCCACAAAGGTACGGCGTCATGCCGAACCTGGGCACAGCCCACTCTGGATTCAGACAGTTTCTTGACTGTCGCGCGGGTCTGAACCGCGTGGCCGCGGGCAGGTGGTTGACAGCGCCACCGCCTGCGGCCGCAACTTGGCCAGCGCCCGCCCCAGCACCTGCACTTCTTCAGCCGTCAGTGGTTGCAGCAGGGCCTGGTGAATGGCCAGCACCTGCGGAAACATCTGCGCGTACAGGCGCTTGCCTGCGGCGCTGAGCGCCACGGTGGCGTATCGCCGGTCGCCCACTTTGCTTTGGCGGCTGACCAGCCCCTTGGCCAGCAGTGGCATAAGTGCCTTGCTGGTGCGCGAGCGGTCCATGCCCGAGCGCAGGGCCAGTTCAGAAGGTGCCAGCGGACCAAAAGCCGCCAGCAGGCCGATATAGCCCCATTCATGACGCGTGATGCCGTGCTCCCGTTCGCACAGCCGCGTCACCTCTGCCGTGCTGAAACTCAACAACAGGTGAAGCTGGTAGTTCAGCAGGTCCAGGATGCTGGCAGGCGCCGCCAGCCCGGGCTCGCCCATTTCGCGCGCCACCCATTGCGAGCTTGCGGCGCGGGTTTGTACGTCGGTGGCACCCGAAGCAGAAGGCGCTCTTGTTGCGGGCACGGCAGGTTTTCCTAGGGATGATCCCAAGAATAGTGGATTTTTGACACTATCGACCGCTCGCCTAGCATCGACACCATCATGACGATGTCCATTGAAGCCCTGCGGCGTACCAATGCGCAGCACATGCTGCACCCAATGATCGACCCCAAGGCCGTGGCCGCCGCGCCGCCCTTGATCATCGACCGCGCTCAAGGCGTGCACGTGTTCGACATCGACGGCAAGCGCTACCTCGACACGGTGGCCTCGCTGTGGAACGTGAACGTCGGGCATGGCCGCCCCGAGTTGAAGGCCGCCATCATGGCGCAACTGGACAAGCTGGCCTACTTCAGCACCTTCCAGAACACCAGCAACCCGCCGGCCATCGAACTGTCTGCCCGCTTGATGCAGATGTTTGCGCGGGAAAACATGAAGAAGGTGCTGTTTTCCAGCGGCGGCTCCGACGCTGTGGAAACCGCCATGAAGCTGGCGCGCCAATACTGGCAGCTGCAGGGCAAGGCCCAGCGCACCAAATTCATCAGCCTGAAACTGGGCTACCACGGCGTGCACTTCGGCGGCGCCAGCATCAACGGCAACCCGCTGTTCCGCACCGCGTACGAGCCGCTGATGCCGGGCTGCTTCCAGGTGGAATCTCCCTACCTGTACCGCAACCCCTGGGGCGAAGCCGACCCCGCGCGCCTGGCGCGGCTGTGTGCCGAAGAGCTCGACCGCGCCATCCAGTACCAGGGCCCCGACACCGTGGCCGCCTTCGTGGCCGAGCCGGTGCAGGGCGCCGGCGGCGTGATCGTGCCTCATGAAAGCTATTGGCCGCTGCTGCGCGCAGTGTGCGACAAACACAGCGTGCTGCTGATCAGTGACGAAGTCGTCACCGGTTTCGGTCGCATCGGCGCCCTGTGCGGCGCGCGCGCCTTTGGCGTGGCGCCCGACATGATGGCCATGGCCAAAGGCATCAATTCCGGCTACGTGCCGCTGGGTGCCACGCTGCTGAACGAACGTGTGGCCAGCGCCTTTGAACAACCCGGCGTGCCGGCCGCGCTGATGCACGGCTACACCTACAGCGGCCACGCCCTGGCCTGTGCTGCAGCCAATGCCAATCTGGACATCGTGGCCAACGAAGATCTGGCCGGCAACGCTGCGCGCGTGGGCGCCTTGCTCAACGCGCGCCTGCCCGAATTCATGCGCTACCCGCATGTGGGCGATGTGCGCGGCCTGGGCCTGATGTCGGCGCTGGAACTGGTGGCAGACCGCAGCGGCAAAGCGCCGCTGATGGTGGCCACGCCCTACGTGCAGACCCTGGTGGGCGCCGCGCGCAGCGAAGGCGCCATCATTCGCGTGCAGGGCAACCGGCTCATCTTGTCGCCGCCGTTGGTGTTCACTGCGGCCGATGTCGATGAGACGGTTCGCATCCTGCATGCGGCCTTCGCCCACGCCGAACGCAGCCTTTCCTGAGTTGCCCTGAACCTTTCTTGAAGGAGCCTTTTGACCATGCAAAAACGTCTCTTTGTTCTGGCTGCCGTGGCCGCGGCCTTCATCACGCCCCTGGCTGCACAGGCGCAGGAAAGATGGCCTTCCAAGCCCATTGAGATCATCTACCCCTTCCCACCGGGCAACGACAGCGACGCCATCATCCGCGTGCTGGCCGAAGGCATGAGCAAACGCCTGGGTGTGCCGGTGCAGGTGATCAACAAACCTGGCGGCGGCGGTGTGGTGGGCTTTGCAGAAATGGTGCGCGCCAAGCCCGACGGCTACACCATCGGCACCTGGCAGATGGGCCCGGGCATCAGCCAGATCGTGGCCGGCAACACGCCCTACAAACAGACGGACTACCAGGCGGTGGCAGCCATCCACCCGAACGACTTCGTGCTCGCAGCACGAGGCGCCATACCGGCCAGGAACATGAAAGAGTTTGGCGCCTGGGCCAAGCAGCAAGGCAAGCCCATCGTCATCGCCAGCTACGCACCGGCGGCGGTGCCGGCCTTGATTGCCGCCAAGATGGCGCGCAAGGACGGTTGGCCCTACCGGGTGCTGTCGTTCCCCAACCCCAGCGCCAAGGAACTGGTGTCGGGCGATGCCGACCTGTCCACCACCGGCGCCGACATGGTGGCCAGCTACGTCAAGGACGGCTCGGTGCGGGCCATCAGCGCCTGGTCTGAAACGCGCAACCCGGTGGTGCCGCAGACCCTGACCGCCAAGGAAGAAGGCTACGGCGACCTGTACATCTGGAGCGGCATGGCCGCCCCGGCCGGCGTGCCCAGGGACATCATTGCGAAGATCTCTGCCGCCATCGGAGAGAGCATGAAAGACAAGCCGATGCAGGACGTGCTGAAGAGGCTTGGCGTCAGCTCCATGTACATGACGCCCGAGCAGACGGCACAACGCATCGCCGCCGACACCCAATGGGTGAGCGAGCTGATGAAGGAACTGGGCATGGCGAAGAAGCAGTGAGCCCCACATCGCCCGTGCCCGAGCGCGCCTTGCTGGCCGCGCTGGGCTTGGCCGCCATGGGCCTGTTCCTGGCCACGCCCGGGCTCATCAAGCCCTGGCCGGCAGGCGTGCCGTGGCACGAATCGGCCGCGTTTTTTCCGCGCCTGGGCCTGTTGATCACCGCCTTGGGGGCTTTGGCTGAAGGCTGGGTGCGGGCGCGCACGCGGGCACGTTTTCAGTCGGACGAGCTGAATTCCAGCGCCGCGCATCTGCCGCGCGCACTGTGGTGCGTGTTGCTGTTTGTGCTGTACATGCTGGCCGTGCCGGTGCTGGGTTTTGGTGTCAGTTCAGCGCTGTTTCTGCTGGCCACAGGCTTGGCCATTGGCCTGGGCTGGCGCGTGGCGCTGCTGCTGGCACTGCCCTTGGCGCTGTTGCTGTGGGCCATGTTTGTGTTGGGCTTGAAGGTGGCTTTTGGCCACGGCTGGCTGTTTTGATGGGCCTGCTGGACACCTTTGCACAGGGCTTTGCTGCGCTGGCCACGTGGCCGGTGGTTTTCAGCCTGCTGGCCGGCGCTGCGCTCGGGCTGATGGTGGGTGTGCTGCCGGGCGTGGGCCCAGCCGTCACCATCGCTGTGCTGCTGCCGTTTACCTACGGCATGCCACCGCTGGCCGGCCTGTCGCTGCTGCTGGGGGTGTACTGCGGCGCGTTTTATGGCGGCGCAGTAACGTCCATCCTGATTCGCACGCCAGGCGAGGCCAGCAGCATCATGACGATGTTCGACGGCTGGCCGATGGCCCAAAAGGGCCAGGCGCACCGGGCGCTTTCGTTGGCGTTCATGTCGGCCTTCATCGGCGGCCTGGTCAGCGCGCTCATGCTGGCCATTGCGGCAAAGCCCATGAGCTTGCTGGCCGCGCGCTTTGGTGCGCCGGAAACCGTCATGGCCATCGTCCTGGCAGCGCTGTGCGTGGGCCGCGCCTACCAGCGCCAGTTTGCCGCGGCGATGATGATGATGGGCCTGGGCTTTTTCCTGGCCACCGTGGGCATCGACCCGAACTCCAACGAGCAGCGCTACACCTTCGGCTTGACGGCGCTGCTGTCCGGCATCCCCCTGGTGCCGGTGGCCGTGGGCCTGTTTGGCATGGCGCAGGCGCTGGTGATGGTGAGCTCGCCGCCGAAGCTGGTGGACAAGAGCCTGGTCGGCGATGCCGGCCTGTCGGCGCGCGCCTTCTTCGAACCCTTCAAGTACCCGCGCACCTTGCTCAAGGGCCTGACGCTGGGCACTGCCATCGGCGTGCTGCCGGCGGTGGGTGCGGCGCTGTCCACGTCGCTGGCCTACTTCTGGGCCCAACGCGGCGCCAAAGACAAAACACCCTTCGGCCAAGGCAACCCGGAAGGCATCGTGGCAGCCGAAAGTGCCAACAACAGCAATTCCGGCGGCGCCATGATCACCGTGCTGACGCTGGGCATTCCGGGTGACGCCATCACCGCCATCATCATGGGCGTGTTTGTGGTGCACGGCATCGTGCCCGGGCCTTCGCTCTTTGTTGAGCGGCCCGAGATCGTGGGGGGTGTGTTTGCGGCGCTCGTGGTGCTGAACATCCTGATCCTGCTGATGCTGGTGCTCAGCGTCAAAGGCCTGGCCAAGCTGGCTTATGTGGACGCCCGGCTGCTGGGCCTGGGCATCCTGGCGCTCAGTCTGGTGGGCGCCTTTTCGGCCGCCAATTCCATGACGTATGTGTGGATCGCGCTGGCCTTCGGCATCTTCGGTTTTGGCTGCGCACGTGTGGGCATTCCCACCATCCCTCTCATCCTGGGCATGGTGATGGGCGACACGTTGGAATCTTCACTGCGCCAGGCGCTGGGGCGCAGCGACGGCTCGTTCATGCCCTTTGTGGAGCGGCCGATGGCCGCGGTGATGCTGGCGGCTGCGGTGCTGATCGTGTTGTGGCCGCTGTTCATGAAAAGGAAACCTGCTGCATGAACTGCTTGGAACCCCTGACTGCCCTGCGCGCGGCACTGCAGCACCGCCAGTGCAGCGCGCGTGAACTGGTGCAGGCCCACATCGCCCGCATCCAGCAGCACGACGGGCCGCTGAATGCCATCGTTGTGCAACGTTTTGATGAAGCACGGCACGAGGCCGACGCCAGCGACGCCCGGCTGGCGCGCGGCGAGGGTGGTGCCCTTGAAGGTGTGCCGGTCAGTATCAAGGAAGCCATCAACGTCATCGGCATGCCCACCAGCGTGGGTGACACCGCCTATGCCGGCTTCGTTTCGCAGCACGATGCCCCCAGTGTGCGACGCTTGCGCGCGGCCGGCGCCATTGTCATCGGCAAGACCAATGTGCCGCCCGAGATGGCCGATTGGCAGGCTGCCAACCCGCTGTACGGCCGCACCCACAACCCCTGGGACCTGGCCCGCACCTGCGGTGGCAGCAGCGGTGGCGGCGCCGCTGTGGCAGCAGGGTTTGCTGCGCTGGACCTGGGCAGCGACATTGGCGGTTCGGTGCGTGTGCCCGCAGCCTTTTGCGGCGTATACGGCCTGCGCGGCAGCGAAACGCTCATTCCACGCAGCGGCCAGTACCCCATTCCGCCCACGCCGAACTGGGGCGCGGTGCTGGGCGCGCAGGGGCCCCTGGCGCGCAGTGCTGAAGACATCGAGCTGGCGGCCCGTGTGATGTGCGGGCCAGATGCTGGTGAGGACGTGGCCTGGCGGCTGGAACTGCCAGCCGCGCGCTGCAACAGCTTGAGGGGTGCGCGCATTGCCGTGCTGGCGCCGCCGGCCTATGCACCGGTGCATGAAGACCTGGCCGCAGCGCAGGAACAGGTTATTGCGGCGTTAGGCCAGGCCGGCGCGAAGGTGGCCGTGGCCCAGCCCGAAGGTTTTGGCGACTGGCGCGAACACTACCGCCTGTACCTGCGCCTGCTGCACTACATGATGAGCCCGCGCTGGACCCCCGAAGACCGAGCCGCTCGCGTGGTCGAGCTGAAGCGCGCCGACGACGAATTTGCGCCCGCGCAAGTGGAAGGCCTGCTGTGCACCGGCCAGCAACTTTTCCTGTGGCACCTGGAACGCGAACGTGTGCGCGCTGCGTGGCGGGGCTTTTTCAAGGACTGGGACGCGATGCTCACGCCCGCCTTTCACACCCCTGCCTTTGAGCATGTGGCCTTCAGCGGCCCAGCCTTGGGTGCGGCCGCTGCGCACCAACGCGTGGTGGTGGCAGGGCACAGCGTGCCTTACAGCCGCGGCCTGTTTTTCCCCCATGTGTCCACGCTGGCCGGGCAGCCGGCGCTGGCCTGCCCGGTGGGGGTTTCCAAGGCGGGCCTGCCGCTGTCGATGCAACTCATCGGCCCGTATCTGGAAGACTTCACGCTCACCCGCCTGGCCAGCTTGCTGGCACGCGAGATCGGCGGCTTCGTGCCGCCGCCGGGCTTTGCCACCTGATCACGCCAACCCTGCCTCGGGACGGCGCCGCAGCATGTCAGCTGGCGCAATTTCGTAGGCTGCTGCCGCTTGCAGCAAGGCTGCATCGCCCTTCGGACGCCCGATCAGCAGCAGGCCCGAGAAGGTGCGCGACTCGCCGCGTGCCAGTTCGGCGTCCCGCTCGTCGGCCTGGCGCAGCAGCACATCGTCCGGGGCGAGGTTGTCGATGGCGTTGTACACCGGGCTCAGTCGAGGAATGCTTCCGCGGGCCGGGCGGTGGCAGGACCTCGTGTGGGAGCGCCTCGGGCGTGGCGCTGTAGACCCGCAGGTTCTTGAGCCCTGAATCTGGGGGCTCCGCCCCGGCGTCGTGGATGCCGAGATAGCGGCTGAAGGCCGGTGGCATCATTACCGCCGAGACCTCCCACCGCACACCGGCCAGCAGGCTCTCGTAAGGAATCCGAAGCCCATCGTGCAGCCGCTTGACCATGCGCAGGCTCAAGGCGCGCTTGCGATTCAGCACCTCCGACACCCGGCCGCTCTGGCCGATGTGGGGCTTGAGGTCACGCGGGGTCAGGCCCTCCTACTCCATGCGGAACTTGATCGCCTCCACCGGATCAGCCGGGCCGAAATCGCAGTGCTTGCTCTCGTAGGCCTCGATGAGCGTGACGAGCACGTCGCGCTCATCCGCTTGCGAGGTGCCCTCCGCGGCATGAAAGACCTTCTCCATCCTCTTGAGGGCGCGCCGCAGGTCGTCGTCGTTGCGAATCGGCCTCATAGTCATTGAAGGTCTCCACTTCGATCCGGTCGTACTCCGCGCGGGTCCCCACGAGTCTCACCCAGAAGATGCCCGCCAGGTACCGAGCCTCGACTACCTGCCGGTACTTGTTGCTACCAACGTTGAACACCACCCGGCTGTTGCGGCCGAATCATTTCCCACGACGGCCTCAAATCTGAAGTGCAACACCCCGCCTCGGGTAAGGTGCACAGATGCAAACCAGTACGACATACCGACAGCTTCAGCCTGAGGAGCGCATGACGATTGCGAGCCTGCGTCAGGCGCGTTCGAGTGTGAGGGCCATAGCCTGTGCGCTGGGGCGCTCGCCGGGGACCATCAGCCGTGAGCTTGCCCGCAACGTGGGCAGTGACGGCTCTTACGCGAGCCTGCCGGCGCAGGCGCTGAGCCGGTCGCGACGAATCCAGGCGCGCCCTGCGGCCAAGCTCCATCATGATCACGTCCTGTGGGGCACCGTGTTGACCATGCTGGACTGGAAGTGGTCGCCCCAGCAGATTGCCGGCGTGCTCAAGCGTGTCTGGCCTGATGATCCGACCATGCACATCTCGCACGAGTCGATCTACACGGCCATCTACGCGCACCCGCGCGGGGAACTGCGCCGCCAGCTCATCGCCTGCCTGCGCCACGGTCGCAGCACACGCATGCCTCGCAAGCGCGGCGTGGACCGGCGCGGCACGATCCCCGACATGGTCAGCATCCATGTGCGTCCGCCCGAGATCGAGGACCGCGTCATGCCAGGCCACTGGGAGGGTGACTTCATCAAGGGCGCTGGCAACAAGTCCTCCGTGGGTGTGCTCGTCGAGCGCACGAGCCGCCTGGTGCTGCTGGCCAAGATGAACGATGCGACGGCAGCCTCCGCACTGGCGGGCTTTTCTGCCAAGCTGAATTCGATTGCCGCGCCGATGCGCCACAGCTTGACCTACGACCAAGGCAAGGAGATGGCGCGCCACCGTGAGCTCACCGCGAGCACGGGCGTCAAGGTGTACTTCTGCGACCCCCACAGCCCCTGGCAGCGCGGCTCCTGCGAGAACACCAATGGGCTGTTGCGCCAGTACCTGCCCAAGGGCACCGATCTGTCCGTCCACACGCAGGCCGAACTCGACGAGATTGCCGACAGCCTGAACAACAGACCCCGCGCCACGCATGCCTTCCACTCCCCGCTGGAGGTCTTCGCCGCGATGCTCAAAGCAGCCCATCAACCCTCAACTTCCATCCACTGAAGTGGCTGTTGCACTTCGGACTTGAAATCGCCCACTCTATTGTCAACAGGCAGGCGCTTCCCATAGGTAAGAACCGAGCTTTGTTGGCCGGAAATCGGCCGGATACCGACATCGCTACCGTCGCGCAGCAATGCATGACAACGGTCGCCCTTATGACCTTGAGCGATGAAGACCGCTTCTGGCCCCGCGGCTAGGCGAAACACGCCGTTCTGGCTCAAGGTTGACGGTATCGGAACTGCCGTGCCGCGAGCCAATGACGGTATCGCCCGCGTCGATGACGGTATCGCTGGCATGCGCCCTTCTCGCAGGACAAGGTGACTCACCTCGCCTCTGAGGCGGCCTACGACGGTATCGAGTCGGGCAAGCGATGAGTCGTGACGGTACTCGAGGGACGTGTGACGGTATCCATGCCGCAGGAACGCTCGGGAGCCAGCCGCGAATGACTTGCGACCGTTCCGAGCGTCTCGGGTCGACCCTACAGCGACACCCGTATCGCCGAACTCGACGCCCGGAAGCGGTCGCTCTACGCGCGGGCTGACCGGGCCTGATAGCCCGCCGTTGGTGCTCAGGTTGAGAAGGGTCAGGCAGCGCCTGCACTGAACATGGCCCAGAGCACTGTGGCACCTGCTGCTAACGAAGCCAGCCCCATCAAGGGCAGATAGGCCAGCGCTCGAGGAACAGCTCGCTGCGTAAAGGCCCGGTGCACGCGCCAGGGTATAAAGAACATGACGCCGGTAGTGACCAGCAACAGCCAGCCAGCACCCGACACGACCGTAGCACCGACCATGCTTGGTGCGGCGGAGATGAACGCTGCACCCACGAGCAGACGGATGCCAAGCTCCAGGTAGTGCTTGGTGGACGAGCTGGCGAAGCCAAGGAGGAAGCGCCTAGCCAAGGGTGGACGAACCAGCGCGGTTGCACCGAGCGCAACGAGAAAAGCGCCAGCCAAGGCAACGAGGGCGAAGGAAACGACGAGAACCATGTAGTCGTGCGGGCGGGTGGAGCGAGGGGTCAGAGTTTCCGCCGTGGAGAGGGTGGTTTGTGCTGCCTTGTATGTTCAGCGTAACGATTCCGCAGAAGAATCGCCAGTAGCGCAGGCGATCAAAGCGCCTGCGTTGGACGACTCGACAGCCCGTTGATGCCTAACATGTGCTCCATAGTCTGCCAAACGTGTCTTGCCCGGCAACTTCGAGCGGGCAAGTCACTCGCGGTACACGAACAACACGTAGATGTTGATCAAGTAGACCGCCAGCAACGCCGCGCTCACCACCGTCATGGTTCGCAGATAGCGTTGACGCGGACGGTAGACCAGGCCCACGATGACGGCACCGGACATCATCACTGCCGAGAACGCCGTTACCGCGTGCACCGACGACACATCGGCCAAGATGGGCCCTTTGACATAGAACACGTCATCGACCGCGACGATGAGCAGATCGAACAGGTTGCTGCCCAACAGGCCTCCGATGGCCATGTCCAGCGCACGCAGCCGAAGTGCTGCCAGCGTCACGACGATTTCGGGCAAGGAGGTGGCTCCGGCCACCAGCAGCGTACCTACGAAGGTGCGGGTCCACCCCATCTCGTCGGCAATGCGGCTGCCGGCGACGGGCAGCCAGATCCCCGCCACGGCCACGACGCCAGCGAATGCAGCGAAGCTCAGCGAAGCGCTGCGCAGGCTCAGCCCGACGTAGCGTTCCTGGCCTGCGGCCGGCTCGATGCGTGTCTGTCGGCTCTCGTAAGCGAAAACACTGCGCATCGCCAGCACGTAGAGCAGGACCAGCAATGGCGTGTAGGCGCCGACCGATGCGAGCCGCGGCACGACCTGTTCGCGTTCCAGGAGCACGCTGACACCGACTACGGTCAACATGATGACGGCGAACCCCGCGGACAAGATGTGGCCCGCGCTCGCGCGGCGATAGATCGTCTCCGGGCGGTGCAGCACATCGAGTACCACGAGCAGCGCCAGGTTGAAGACGGTACTGCCGAGGACATCACCGAGCGCGATGTCGGGTGCATGAGCGACCGTTACTGCGCTGATGCCGGTGGCGAGCTCTGGTAGCGAGGTGACCGCCGCCAACAGCAGCAGTCCGACCCAGGAGCCGGACATGCCTGTCTTCTCGCCGATGGCATCGGCCAGGCGCGTCAGTCTGGCCCCGGCGTAGGCAATGGCCAGTGCACAGATGGCGAGTTGAAGCCAGTCAAGCACCATGATTGCTCATTCTGAGGCCGATGGTCGTCGGAACACCGAGCCTGAGGCGATTGGGGACGGCGATCCCTTGATACCAAGGCCGGCTTGAGACGCGCAGCGTACTTTGCACTTGCGACCGCATTTGAGAGCGGCGCTATCAAGGGATATGTCTCACTCCGGGTTTGCTCTTGGACTTTGACATACATGTGTGCAAATACAATTCCCTCCCCGCCCATCGGTACAACCAGCGATGAGCGGTCAGGAGCGACTTTTCGGGGCCCAAGCGGGCCCCGCTTTTTTTGGCGCACGCCGTTGGCGTGGAGGTGCGCCTATGATTTCCGCATGCCAACGAAGCCAACCAGCAAGAGGGCTCACGCAAAGCCGGCCAGCGCAGCCGCGCCCGCTGCCCAGGTCGAGCCCGCGGCGCAGGTGCTGCGCCGCTTTCGATCCGTCTTCAACGCCGTCAAGACGCACTTCCAGCAGGTCGAGAAGAAGGCCGGCGTCGGTGGTGCGCAAATCTGGGCCTTGAGCGTGATCCAGGCGCAGCCCGACATCGGGGTTGGCGGCCTAGCCCGGGCGATGGACGTGCACCAGACCACGGCCAGCAATCTGGTCAAAGCCATGCTCACCGCTGAACTGGTGGTTGCGAGCCGGGACGACGCCGACCGCCGCGCCACACGGCTGCGCGTGACGCCTCGCGGGGCTCGGGTGCTGAAGAAGGCGCCTGGTCCTTTCTCGGGCGTCCTGCCCGAGGCGCTGGCAGCGCTTGACGATGCGACCCTTGCACGGCTCGATGACGACCTAGGCAAGCTGCTGGCCCTTCTGCAGGCCGACGAGCGCGCAGCCGGCATCCCGTTGGCACAGATGTAGCTCGTCCCGGGTCGGCCTTCGGGCCGAGTCAGTTGCGGAGAAACGCAGATCCGACGGGATGCAATTGTGCAAATACAATTGCGATTACCATGAACCGTCGGCACGCCCTGCTGGTCCTCGTTGCCCTCCTTGTCCTCGCCAACCTGGTCGGGCTGGAGGTGCTGCGTGAAGCCTGGAACGCTCGCCACGAGAAGGTCGCAGATCCGGACCGTCAGGCGGTGCCTATTCAACCCGTCAACGTCTCCTCCGGATCAGAGCTTTTCGTCGCACGCACAGGAGAGCGACGGGCAGTTCGCAGCCTGTAGGGCCGGTCCACCGACATGCAACGAGAGGCCCACCTAGATGCCGGCTCCCATCGATGACGCCGCAGCGCAGCCCACCTCGCTGAAGGAAGTCCTGCGCGTGGCCCGAGCGTGGTTGCGTGGCGGCTGGCGGGCCGCGCACGACGTCGACTCCGAGTTCTGGCGCAACCTGCAACGCGAGTTGCTCGCCGGTCGCCAGTGGCTCGACCGGTCCATCGTGCTGGCCTACGCGGCCGCGACAGGCGCCATCGTGGTTGCCTTCACGCTGTTGGCCGAGGCGGCGATCCATGGCTTCCGGCAGGTGGAAGCTTGGGGCGATCACGGCCGCTACTTCACCCTGCTCTGGACGCCGGCGCTCACGGTAGCCCTGCTGTGGTGGACACGCCGCTACGTGCCGGGAGCAGGTGGCTCGGGGATTCCGCAAGTGGTGCTTGCGCTGGAAAAGGACTTGCTGCCGTCGCAGAGCGTCTGGCTGGTCTCGATGCGCGTGTCGCTCCACAAGATCGGCCTGGTTTCCGGGGGCTTGCTGGCGGGCCTGTCGATCGGCCGCGAGGGCCCGACGGTCCAGGTCGGCGCCGGCGTCATGGTCAGTGCCCGACGCTGGCTTTCGCCGCAGTCGGGGATCGATGCGCACGACCTGATGGTGGCCGGCGCGGCGGCGGGCATTGCTGCGGCCTTCAACACGCCGCTGGGCGGAATCGTCTTCGCGCTCGAGCAGTTGACCCGGCGACGCCACATCTCTCACAGCTCGCTGGTGATCGCGGCCATCGTCCTGGCCGGGCTGGTCGCAGTCGCCGTGTTCGGCAACGAGACCTACTTCGGCCGCCTGCGCGTGCAGGCCATGTCCTGGTCGCTGTTGTTGCCGGGTCTGCTGGTGGCGCTGGTAGCCGGCCTGAGCGGTGGCCTGTTCGCGCGACTGATCGTGGTTTCGCTGCGAGGTCTGCCCGATCGCTTCAGTCGCTGGCGCAGCGCCCATCCGCTGCGCTTTGCCGCCGGGTGTGGCCTCGCCGTCGCCGTGATTGGGCTGGCCACCCAGGGCGCTACCGCCGGTGCGGGCTACGTCACGACCCGCGCGCTGCTGGAGGGCCAGGGCGAACTGCCCGGCGTCTACACGCTGCTGAAGTTCTGCGCCACCTGGATCTCGGCCTGGTCGGGTGTGCCTGCCGGCGTCTTCGCACCTTCGCTGGCCATCGGTGCCGGCATCGGCCACGACGTGGCTCTCTTCATGGGCATGGACAAGGAGGCCGCCATCCCGCTGATCGCGTTGGGCATGGCGGGCTTTCTGGCGGCCACGACGGGCGGGCCGATCACGGCCTTCATCATCGTCATGGAGATGGTGTCGGGTCAGGCCATGGTGCTCAGCCTGATGGCCTGCGCGCTGCTGTCCAGTGGCGTCGCGAGGCTGGTCACGCGGCCGATGTACCAGGAACTGGCGGCGATGCTGCCTCTGCCGGCACCCAACGAGCCACGCCAGGAGAAGCCATGAACACTGCCTTTAGGAAGCTGCTGACCTGGCTGCGATCGATGTGGCGGCAAGCGCGTGTGCCCGAGCGCGCGGATTCGGTCATCGTGCCGCCGGCTCCGCCGCCCGTCACCGCCTTGCCTTCGCCGCTGCTGGCCTGCGCGACGGTGGTGATCCCGGCCCTGAACGAAGCCGCGCGCGTCGCCGATGTCGTGCGGCATGCACTGGCCGACCCGGCAACCGCCGAAGTCATCGTCATCGACGACAGCTCCATCGACGACACGGCGCGGCTGGCCAGGCAGGCGGGTGCCGAGGTGATCACCAGCACGATGCTGGGCAAGGGTGCGTCGATGCGCGACGGCGTGGGCGCCGCCCGGTGCGACGTGATCGTCTACCTGGACGGCGACCTCGCGGGCTTGCGCGCCAACATCGTGACCGACCTGTGCCGGCCCTTGGTGCGCGGCGAGGCCGACTTCGTGAAGGCCCGCTTCGGTCGGGTCGGCGGCCGGGTGACCGAGCTGACGGCCAAGCCCATGCTGAAGGTGTTCTTCCCTGAGATCGCCCACTTCGCACAACCCTTGGGCGGGCTGATCGCGGCGCGCGTCTCGTTGCTCAAGGCCTTGAGTTTCGAGACCGGCTACGGCGTCGACATCGGCCTGCTCATCGACGCCCACCGCGCTGGCGCGCGCCTGGCCGAGGTCGACATCGGTTCACTGGAAAACGACAGCCAGCCCCTGCTCGACCTGACCGCGATGGCCAACGAAGTGTCCCGTGTCATCTACACCCGGGCGCGCGCGGCCGGTCGCCTGCACATGGAGCAGATCGTGGCGATGTACGAGACCCAACGCCAGGCGACGGCAACACTCGACTACATCCTCAGCCGGCGCCGCGGCCGCACGCGGGTGATCCTGCTCGACATGGACGGCACGATCACGCCCGACCGCTATGTGGTCGAGCTGGCCCGGGCCACGGGTCACGAGGCCGCGCTCGCCAAGCTGCTGGACAGCGGAAACGACGCCGCCACGAGAAGCGAGCGCATCGCGGCCCTCTTCAAGTTCGTGCACCAGCACCAATTTGAGCGTGTGGCGAACGCCTTGGCCATCAGGCCTGGCGTAATCTCCTGCGTCAACCGCCTGCGGCGGGCCGGCTTCATGGTGGGCCTGGTCAGCGACAGCTATTTCGTGGCTGCGGAGATCTTGCGACGTCGCATCTTCGCTGACTTCGCGCTGGCCCACACGATGCAGTTCGATGCCGAGGTCTGCTCCGGCGCGCTGCGTCTCAATCCGGCCTTCCTGGCACGCGATGGCGATTCCGGCCCGCCCATCTGCAAGAGCCACGTCATCCGACGCCTGCGCGAAGATCTTGACGAGCCGCGTGTGGTCGACTGCTGGGCGGTGGGCGACAACGTCAACGATCTGGGCATGCTGCGGGCCGCCGACCGCGCCTTTGTGATCGACCCCAAGTCGCCGCTGCTCACGCAGGTGCCGGGGGTGACCGCCGTAGCCAGCTTCGACGAACTGTGCTCCCATGTGCCCGAATCGACCGCCGCCGCCTGAATGACGGAGCTCGACTGGTGGGTGATCGGGCTGTATCTGGCCGGCACGCTGGGCTTGTCGGCGTGGCTGGCGCGGCGCCAGGAAACCGCAGCCGATTACTACGTGGGTGGGCGCGCGTTGCCGTGGTGGGCGCTGGCCATCTCGATCCTGGCCACGCAGTCTTCGGCCAACTCGTTCATCGGCATCCCGGCCTATGTCGCGCTGGTGCCGGGCGGCGGGCTCACCTGGCTGCAGTACGAACTGATGCTGCCGCTGGCGATGATCTTCGTCATGCTGGTGCTGGTGCCCGTGCTGCGCGGTCTGGGCGTCATCAGCGTCTACGAGTATCTCGAACGCCGCTTCGACAGGCGCACGCGCTGGGTGCTGAGCGTTGTCTTCCTGCTCTCACGAGGGCTGGCCACGGGTGTGGCGCTGTATGCCGCGGCCTTGCTTGTGCAGGTCTGCACGGGCCTGCCTCTGGCCTGGGCCATTGTGCTGACGGGCGGCATCACGGTGATCTACGACACCCTGGGCGGCATGCGGGCCGTGGTATGGACCGACGTGATACAGATGGCCATCCTGGTGGGCGGCATCGGTCTCTGTGTGGCCATCGCCTGGGACCTGGCCGGTGGCGGTGCGGCCATCGTCGAATTGCAGGATCCCGCGCGCCTGGCGGCCATCGAATGGGCACACGGCGTCGGGGACGGCGCGCGCGCGCCGCTGTGGGGCTTCGTCGCCGGCGGGCTGGTGCTCTACATCAGCTATTACGGGGTCGACCAGAGCCAGGCGCAGCGCACGCTGTCGGCCACCGGCATCCCCAGCGCCCAGCGCGCGCTGGTCCTCAACGGCATCGCCCGGTTCCCGCTCACGCTGGCCTACGCCGGGCTGGGCCTGGCCATCGGCGCCGTGGCCATGAAGGAGCCGGCACTGCGCGATGCCATTCCGCAGAATCGGCCCGATCTGCTGGTGCCGCGCTTCATCGAACTGTACGTGCCCAGCGGCGCGCGAGGCTTGCTGGTGGCGGCCATCCTGGCCGCAGCCATGTCCAGCCTGGATTCGGCGCTGAACAGCCTGTCGGCGGCCACGCTGCGCGACTTCGTCGAGCCGCATCTGGGCCCGGCACGCACGCTGCGAGCGGGTCGGCTTGTCACGCTGGTCTGGGGTGTGGCCATCATCGGCTTCGCCGGTCTGGCCAGCGGCCTGTCCACCAGCGTCGTCGAGAGCATCAACCGCGTTGGCGCGTTGTTCTACGGCCCGTTGCTGGCCGCCTTCCTCTGCGGCATCCTCGATCGCCGTGCGCGCGGGCCGGCGGTGCTGGCAGGCGTGGCCGCCGGCCTTGCGCTGAATCTGTGGCTGGCGTATGCGATGGGCGGCCAGCTCTTCTGGATGTGGTGGAACGTGACAGGGCTGGTGGTAGCGGCCGGGGTGACGCTGCTGGGCAGCCGCATGATGGCGCCGCCGACCCCCGAGCAGTTGGTGGGCACGACCATCGACGCGGCGGCCTTGCGGCGGGCGTTCGGTAGCCAGAGAGGAGGAGTCGCTCTGCTCCTGGCCTGGGCCGCGTTGTGCTCGGTGGTCGCTTTTTGGCTCGGCGTTCGCTGAGCAAGCGGGATTCGCATGTCACTCCGGCAGTTCATGTCCTTGCGCCCGCTGACCCGGGCGCTCACGGCCGTCAAGAACGGCGTGGTGCACGGCTGGACCGAGAGTGCCCGCGCACTGGGTCTGCAGGAGGATCTGTACGCCAACCCACAGCACCGTCCGCTGGAACGACCGGTGACCGTGCTCATCATCGGCGCCGGGCACCGCGGCACCGTCTACGCCAACTTCGCTGCGCGCTATCCGGCCGAAATGCGTGTCGTCGCCGTCGCCGACCCGAATGCGCACCGGCGTCAGCGGTTTGCCCGCCTGCACCACATCGCGCCCGAAAACTGCTTCGATGGCTGGGAATCGGCCCTCGATCGCGAGCGGCTGGCCGATGCCGTCATCATTGCCACGCCGGACACGCTGCGCAGCGGCCCGTGCCTGCGCGCGCTGGATCTGGGCTACGACGTGCTGCTGGAAAAGCCCGTCGCTCCGACCGAGGCGGAGTGCCGCGCCATCCTGGCCAAGGCCCAGGCCACCGGGCGCATCGTGGGCGTGTGCCATGTGCTGCGCTACACGCCCTACTTCCGCGAGCTGAAGGCCATCTTGGACCAGGGCCTGATCGGCGAGGTCATCAGCGTGCAGCACCTCGAGCCGATCGAGCATGTCCACATGAGCCATTCCTACGTGCGTGGCCATTGGCGCAACAGCGCGACGACCACGCCCATCATCCTGGCGAAGTCCTGCCACGACACCGACATCATTCGCTGGCTGGTTGGCGCGCAGGCCGACAACGTGCATTGCTTCGGCAACCTGAAGTGGTTCACCAACGCCAACGCCCCGCCCGGCAGCACCGAGCGCTGCACCGATGGCTGTGACGTCGAACACGAGTGCCCGTACTCGGCGCTGCAGATCTACCTGCGCGACCGTAAACGCCTGTATGTCTTCGACTTGCCGGAGGACAGTGCGCAGTGGGATGCCGTGATCCTGCAGGCCCTGAAGACCACCGACTACGGCCGTTGCGTCTACCGAATGGACAACGACCAGCCTGACCACCTGACCGTCAACATCCTGTTTCGCAACGGTGTGACGGCAGCATTTTCGATGGAGGCCTTTGTGTCGTACGAGGGCCGGCGCACACGCGTCATGGGCTCGCTCGGCGACGTGACGGGCGACATGGAGAGCTTCACCGTCACCAGTTTCAAGACGGGCAAGCGCCGCGTCTGGTCGATGAAGAGCGATGCCCATGGCGGCGGCGACCACCCGATGGTGCGCGACTGGGTGCAGGCCGTTGGCCAGCAACGGCCGGAACTGCTCAGTTCGTCGATCGAGGTCTCCGTCGAGAGTCACCTGATGGCCTTTGCGGCCGAACGCAGTCGCTTGCAGCGCACGATAGAGGAGGTGCAGCTGTGATCGGCACCGGGGGGGGCGGATCTATGTGGGCAACAGCTTGAATGTGGCTGCAGTGTCAAGGGGCGGCCAGTCTTGTGCGGCCAAGCGCGAGCCCGAGGTAGCGGTTGGCGGCCGCCATCTGCTGCTGGGGTTGGACTTCACGAAAGCCGCCGCTCGTAAGCGCCCGGAAGTGTTTAGGGTTGTGGGACACCTGCCCGGCGCGCACTGCTGACCGACGAGCAGCGGCGGCCTGAGGGCAGGTGTCGCACAAGCCTAAACAGGAGCACGCGCTGCGCAGTTTGCTCAAAAGCCGCCGTAGGAACGGAGTGGCCAGCTTAAGCGTCGCGGTAAACGGTTCGCGCAGCGGTACCGTCAGCTCGACGTCCCAACTGATCCTGCCACTCCCCGGACACCCGGCCTCAACCCATGTGCACCAACTCGTTGACGATGTAGCCGAGTTATCAACGAGACCACTTAAGCCGTTGATTTATAAAGATTTTTTACGACCCGTCACTCCCACTCAAACACCAATGGAGCCGGCAATCCCTCGGAAAGACTGGGCCTGGCCGCGCGAAGGCCGACTTGTACCGTCAGGACTACCGACACTTTGATGAGGTCCAGCATTGGCGCGGGTTTCCGGGCGATTTGCGCGGGATGCACGTTTCGAGATCTATCGAGGTCTATCGGGCTTTACGGGATCATCAAGGCACAGGATCTGCCCTGCTCTTTCGAGCCGCTGACCAGCGTACATCGTACCGTCATCGAGCGAGCTAAGTGCTTGTCTGACATTGATTTTCACGCGATTTTCCTACCGTCAACAGCCGATCTTGACCGCTCGCCTCATGGCTGGGCGCCCCGATCGAGCGAGTAGGCCAACGCGATTCGGCTGACCACTTCCTTCAGAGAACTGCGCACTCCTACGCTCGCCGGCGTGATCGACGGATCGGCCTCGATGACGTCGAGGAAGCGGCTCAAGTCCTGGGCGATCCTGGGCACCAGCGGCACACGAACATCGGGCGCGAGCAGTTGGGACAGTCGAAGGATGTCGTTCGCGTGCTTGCGAACATTGCGCGAGTCCACCTGCTCGCCGCGGGCGAGTCGCTGCCCAAGGTCCAGCCAGGCGCTCGCCTTCAGCGGGATCAAACGATCCTCGCCCACCCAGGGAAGGCCATCGAGATCGCGCCGCCCGGTCAGGATGAAGTCGTAGTAGTCCTCATCGAGAAGGATCGCCGACAGGCTCTCCACCGCCTCATCGATCGGGATGGGGGTCAGGTGACTACCCTGCGCAAGCGTAAGGCCCTCTGGCGCTCGGCAGAACAGCTCAAGCATCGCCGGAAAGCTCGGGTTAGCCGGCTTCTGGAATCGATAGAACACCGGCCTGCCCGTGTCAGCGGCCTGGCGGATCTCGTAGCCACCGGCATCTATGAACCTCCAGAACACCTCGCCAAAGCGCGGGGTCAGAGCCTCCACGTGCAGGACGATGTCGAGGTCCTTCGTGGCGCGGAACTCGAGACCTGCCTCTTCGAGGGCGAGGGTTGCGGCCGTGCCGCCGATCAGGACGAACTCATCCGCATGCGAGGAGAACCAGCTCCGAAAGACATCCAGGCCTCTCACCACGGCAAGTGCTCCTCAAGCTCGGCCAGCGCCTGCTGCACCCGATCGTCGGTGTCGCTCTGCAAGCTCAGCATCAGCGACAGCGGATCGACCAGCGCCGTGCCCGGCGCCAAGGCGGGGCTGTAGTTCCACAGCTCTAGTTGGAGGGTGCCGGGCTCGCGCTCAGGGACCGTCTTGACGCCCTGCTGGGAGGCAAGCTTCCATTGCGCAGGGCTTAGCGCACAGGTCAGCCACGCAGGTTCAGCCAGCATCGACTGTTGCGCCAGTGCGCTGAGGCCTGCAAGCCTGAACTCTCGCACGCCAAGATCAGGGGTCGGCAGCACCCAGACCCGGCGCTTGACCGGGCTGCGCAGCAGGGGCTTGATGTACTCCCAGGTCTCGCGGGCGGTGCGCTCGGTCTTCAGCCGACGTGCCCTGCCGACGGCTTCAGCACTCGCGATCCCGGAAGCCACCAGCTCGCGCGCGGCGCGCGAGGCGGTCATGGCGGTGTAGCCGAGACGGCCGAGCACCTCGGCAGGCTCCCACTCTCCGCTCCAGGGCTTGCCCAGCAGCACGGCGATCAGCATGGCCTGGGCGGCCGGGCTGATCTCGCTCTGGGGCTGCGCCGCCGGCTTGCGGAAATACTCCCGCAGATCCACGCCAAGATCGGGCAGGTAGAGCTGGTTGCCAGGTACGACGAACGGCACCTTCTGCTCGATGAGCCGCTTGCGCTCGTAAGAGGCCAGTGCGCCGGTGGCATACAGAACCGGGAGCCCGCTCCCCTCGCGGATCCGGTCGATCTGGGCGCGGATGGTGGCGAGGCCGGGGCGATCGGCCCGCTTGTCGATGGCCAGCAGGACGGGGCGACCCAGCATCGTCAGAGCATTCAGGTCGAAAGCATCCACGAGGAAGTACGGCAAGGTGGCCGCGCCCGACCAGGGGGTGGTCGGGGTGTCGATCCCAAGCGCGTCTCTTAAGTACGCGCGAACGGCGGCTTCCATGCTGATCGAGGGCCCAAGATACACAAAGAAACCGCACGATAACACACAACACGTTATCGTGTTTTGTCATGTTATATACGCTCGAAACCTCTTCGAAGCCCACCTAAACAGACCGAGCTCGAAGCAACGGCACAGCCCCATAGCGCCCCCGTTCATAGCCCCTCGCCAGAGCCTCGTCCCTGCGAGGCGAAAACTCCAGCAGCGGGTAAAGGCGACGCCGGCCGTCGATGCCTTCTTCCATGAACCACACCTGGTCACGTCGCAGAAGAGCCTGATCGAGCAAAGCCGTGTCGTGCGTCGTGAAGACGATCTGTGCCCCGCCCGGATTGGTCCGCTGGTTGAGGAACAACTCGACCAGCTGGCGCGTCACGTTCGGATGCAGGCCGCGATCGAGGTCGTCGATCAGAAGCGTGCCGCCCGTATCGACGACATGAAACAGGTCAGCCGCCAGGTCGAACAGGCGGCGGACCCCGCTGGACTCCACGTTCATCGGGATGCGCTGCGGCATCCCCAGTCCACCCGCACCCGGCCTGAGGATGACGACACCGCCGCCATCGTCCGCCCCGAGTTCCAGGCCCAAGACCGGCACACCGAAATCGGTCAGGAACTGCGTCATGCGATCGCGCCCGGAGGGCATGCGCATCAGCGCGAGGCTTGTTGCCCCATCGCCGTCATCGGGGCCAACTCGCACGCGCAAACCGTCGGCGATGCTGGCGAAGACGGGCAACAGGGCATCGCAACCCATGGCGACGGCGGTCGAAAGAAAGGGCGCGGTGCCGGGCGTTGAATCCCTCAAAGCCCGGCAGCGCCGTGGCTCCTCCGGAAACCGTGGCCCGAACCACCAGCGCCACGCGCTGCCGTCGCCCGCGCGCTCTCGCTCGAACCAGCGTTGCGGCCGGGCCTGTGGATAGACCACCAACCACTCCCGCTCGACGCCTCGCGACGTCAGCGCCAGCCCGTAGTCATAGCGCACACCAGCGTGTTCGACCAGAACCTCGAACTCCGTGGGACCGGAGAGGCCGGGTGCAGCAGCCAGGCCCCCAATCGGCAGGCCGACAGTGGTCGCCCAACTGGCTGACTCCGTGACCGCATAACGAAGTGCCGCGGCCGCCTGCAGGAAGGTGGTCTTGCCCGCGCCAGCCGATCCAAACAGGGCCGCGGCCTTGAGGGCACGCAGGCTCCTGCCGCTGAGGGCCACGCTGTTGCGCTCGCGGTGCGAACGGTCGGCACTCGCCACCAGGCTGAGCCTCTGCGGGTCATGCAGGCCTCGGAAGTGGCCGCAGGAGAACTCCAGCAACACGGGACACCCTCCGGAAGGACGTTGTCTATTAGCGTGATTATCGAGACTTGCCCACGAAATTCGAACTGAAATATCATTCCTCGACCCTCAGGGCAAATCCCGGAGATCGCTGCGCGCCCTACCCCGTCCCCTCACGGAACCGGAGAGCGCCATGCTGCCCATCCCCACGCCCACTTCGCGGGAAGCTCTTTACCAGGAGCTGTGGACCCGCCCCATCCCTGAGCTCTTGAACCGCTACGGCGTGTGCGAGCTCACCTTCCTGACCACCTGCCGCCGGCTGCACCTGCCCGTGCCGGCCCGACCACTCTGGCCACGGATCGCCGCGGGTGAGCGTTTCCAGCCGCCGCCGCTGAGTCCGTGGGAAGGCCGGCGGCCACCCGCCGGCCCCATCCCTCTGTCGGATACCGAGATGGCGCGCCGGATGGCCGTGAAGGCGGCCGCTGCCGCCGCTCAGGAGCGCCAGCAGCCCATCACCGTCCCGGACCGACTGCTGGACCCTCACCCCCTCGTCAAAGCCACCGCCACCGCGCTCCGCCAGACCGGCAATACCGATCGCGCCGAGGGCACCCTGCCCAACATGCTGACCGGGGCGCTCGACATCCGCGTCTCGCGGGGTTGCCTCGACCGCGCCCTGCGGATCGCCGACACGTTGCTCAAGGCACTGGCGCTCCATGACATCACTGCCGGCATCGACCCGAAGACTGGCACCACCCAATTGCGCTCGGGAGACATCACGCTGACCCTGGCCATCAGCGAGCAGATCGTCGCCGCAGCGCGTCGCCCACCCGGCCGGCGAACGACGGTGGGCGACGCGATCCCGGTTCGCCCGACCGCCATGCTGACGATCACCGTGCGCGGGTGGGTACAACGCCAGTGGCACGACGCCAGCAAGACGCCCCTGGAACGCCGCCTGCGCGGCATCGTCATCGGCATCATCGAGCTGATCGAGGAGCAGCGCCATCGGCAGGCCGAGCACCAGACCCGCGAGTCCGAGATGGAAGCCGCGCAGTCCCGCTACCAGGCTGCCGTCCGGCAACGGTCCGAGGAGGCGGATCGGCTACGAGGCCTGCTCCGGGATGCAGTCAGGCTCGAACGCGCTAACCGTATCAGGGCACTGGCTTCGGCCGTCGAAGCGCAGGCGACCGCGCAAGGCACGCTCGATGACGCCAAGCGCAACTGGCTCGATTGGGCCCGGGGCAAGGCGGACTGGATCGATCCCGTCACCAAGGCGGCCGATCCGGTGCTCGACGGGCCGGAACCGAAGCGGCCGCAGCTGTGGCGGGCTTGAGCAAGGCAGCACCCGGTCACCAGCCTGCGGGCTTCTCGAGCGCTTGATGTTCAGATTTTCGGGGATATTCGCTGCACAGCGAATATCCCCTCTTGAACGAATTTGAAGTTGCAGAGCGTCGTTCCAGCAGGGTGCTCAAGCGTCGATATGCGGCACTGGCGGCGACGGCCTCACCCCTTCGATCTAGAGTCGCTCGATATGCTGATGGATCCTGGCGACGATGTCTTCAAAGGGCGGTTGTCCTTGGTAGTACAGCGCGGCCGTCCGCGCGTACTCGGCGGCAAAGGTCGTGCGCCGAGACGGGTCAGCCAGGACGAACGCCGGATTGCGCGCAATGACCCGTTCATCAGCTGCCCGAAACCGCTGCCGCTTGCGCGCCTCGTAGGCCGGCGTACCGATGAAATCGAGCACCTCGGGCAGCCCCAGCAGGCAGTACACGTCGTAGTAGTGGCGCAGGAAGTTCGGCGGTAACCGGCCCGTCTCGGGCAGTCCCCGGTACTTGGTGGACAGCGTCTGGAGCTTCTCGACAAAGGTATGGCTGGGCTCGTAGCAGAGCACGTCCAAGGCGCGGTTGTCCCCGACCAATACCCCACGTGCGACGGCCGTGTCGTATGCCCAGGAGGAGATCGTGACCGGACGGTTCGGCGCCGTATCGTCGAAGCCGACTTCCAGCAGGACACCGGACTTGACGCCCTGCAGCGACCCCAGGGTGGTCGGATACACCAGCCGGATGCCCGCGCTGCGCAGCTTCTCGTCATCGAAATCGGTGTCACGCTCGACCGCGACGATGCCTGGGATCTGGATGTTCCGGGTCAGCCAGTCGTAGAACGCCCTTCGGGATTCGACGTGCGCCGCCTTGTCCTGGTTTCGGCCCGCTTTCACATCGAGCGCAGCCGGTGGCTCGATGCGGATGTCGATGTCCTCGGAGAAACGGTGGATGATCCCGAAGCCTTTGGAGAGCGATGTGCCGCCCTTGAGCTCGAATTGCAGACCCTGCGCCTGAAGACCCCACAGGCAGTGCATCAGCCAGTAGTCCTTCTCGACCAGGACCGGGTCGACACCGCGCTCGGCTGCCACAAGACCGACCAGTTGCCCGAAGTCGCGCCGAGCGTGGAGGAACTCAGGCATCCAGCCAGCTCATCACGCGCTTGCGGGTGGCCACCAGACCGAACTGCTCCAGGGCGCGCTTCAGCTTCGTGCCATCCATCTCGCGGGCACGCTGCCTGGCGCGCGCGAGTACGGCCGCCTCGTCCTCAGCCAGCTCGCCCAGGTTGTTGAGCGCATCGACGAACAGGAACTCGTCGGAAAGCTTCCTCGGAAACCGAGGCTTGACCCGGAAGTCGTACTGCCGGCTGCCGAGAGTAAAAACGCCATGACGCTTGCGGTTGTAGACCCAGGTGCGGTTGTAAAGCTGGGTCGTACCCAAACCCGCCGCGTTGTAAGCCGAGGGGGAGAAGAGAAGGAAGTCCCGGTCTTTCAGGAACGCGGCGACCAGTTCCTCGTCAGCGGGCGGAACCACGCCAAACGCCGACTCGCGCGGCGCGTAGTACAGGCCGCGCGCGAGCTTGGTCAGGCGGCCTGCCGAGACCAGCTCCTGCAGATGGCGGTCCACGGCCGTGCTGAGCGGCGCCAGGTCCTCACGCCTGTACAAATGTCCTGGTCGCAAGGCACGAGCGACATGCGCCGATGCGGCAGGCAGGGGATTGGCGACCAAGACGGACATGGGAGATCGAATGCTTTCTCATTGACGTTTCATGCATCATACGCCGATCCAAGCCTCACCCCAAGCCGGGCCGCCGGGCTGGGGCGAGCAGGCAATGCGCGTCGGCTCTGGCACTCGGCGGTTATGGCGGGAAGGTTGCCCGCCGGCGCAATGACCTCTCACACGTGCTTCTTGTAGTACGCCCATTGCCCCGCAGCCAGCAACCCGACCAGCACGGCACCGATGCCCGCACACAGCCCCCACGCGACCGGCGCCGGCCAGACCAGCATGGCTGACCCACCAAGAGCCAGCACCACAACCTGTCCGTACTTCGCCCGGTGGTACAGGCTCGCCGACTCTCGCGCCGCTTGCGCACGGCGAATCGCCCGCTGGCTCAGACCCTCGGCTGCGCCCACCGCGTAGAGCAGCGCGAGGAGCGGGAGAAACCGGACCAAAATTCCGACGCGCAGGCCCAGCAGCTGGGTACCGATCATCGCCACCTCGATTGCCTCCTGCCGGGCGATCCAGGTACTGCGCACGACCGTGTCCGGGATGGATATCGGCGCGCCCTCGGCGAATCGTCGCCCCATCTCGTGCAGCCCCGTCGCCTCGAAAATCAGCCAATAGAGCGCGTTGGACGGCGCGGTCACCGCCGCCGCGGAGCCGCCCTGACGAGCCGCCATCGCCGTGCCTGCCGCCAGTTCCTCGGCCAGCAGGGTCCGCAAGCCCTCGACCCTCCGCGGCCAGACGTGGGCGACGAACACCCAGTCCACCGTCCACGCGACCAGCAGCAGGCCGGCGAGCCCCAGCGTCAGTGCGAACCCGAGCTTGAACGGCGCGAGCAGCACCCGCGCCAGCGCCCCGTCATGGAAGCTGGTGTTGCGCGAGCCCATGCGCGCCCTCTCCTTCGGCCCTGTCCGGTACCGGCTCGGGCCACAACCAGGGACCGTCCAGCCGCGCGCGCAGCGCCTCGCCGATCTCGTTCAGGCCGGCCGGCATCAGCGGATCGTCGCCCGCCCCGGGCAGCGGCATGCGAATCTTGTGCAGTTGCCCCCCATGCAGCAGCGCGAAGGCCTGCCCCTTGGGCAGTTGCACCAGGTCGGTCGGCGCCAGCATCGGCAAGGTCTCGGGGGCGATCCGGTCTTCGTTGCGGCTGGCGAAGTCGGTGAACTCGCCCGGGTCGTTGGTATCGGACACCGACGACGACGCCACCGTGGAGACCACCTGCACGGTTGGCAGCTGCGTGGTCAGCAGCTCAGCGGTGGCCAGCTCCTTCACCCGCAGCATGATCAGCGTGTTGAAGTTGCCGGCGATCTGCCCAGCCTTGGGCCGCGAGCCGATGCGCGCTTCCACGTCAGACCAGGTCTGCGTGTATGCCGTCACCTGAAAGCCCGCCCCGCCGGCCTTGTTCAGCAGCGGGATGAATTCGTCGCCGATCAACTCGTTGAACTCGTCGGCATGGATGGCGATGCGCCGCGGGAGGACCTCACCCGGCAGTCCGCGCCCGGGGCCGAACTTGTACAGGCTGCCGGCCACGCTGGTGAGATCGGCGAACATGGAGTTACCCACCGCCGCGGCCACCTCGTAGTCAGACAGCGCATCAAGCCCGACATAGACGATCCCGCCCAGGTTGATCACCGAGTTCCAGTCGAACACCGGCCGCCAGTCGGTCAGATCGTCCAGTGCTGGTGACAGTAAGGCCGCCGTGCGGCCAGTGGTGAGCTTTTCCATCAAGGGCAGCAGTGACGCCACCAGCTTGTCAAAATGGCTCTTCTCGTAGTTCAGGGTCGACGCCAGCGCGTGGGCGATGGGGTCGTAGAGCTTGCGGCGACGGGCGTACTCGACCAGGCTGACAGCACGCGCACCGCGCGACTGCAAGCCCTTGTCCAGGCTCTTCTTGTCGATCGCCATGGCTTGCAAGGCTTCACGCCAACCGGCCGCAGCCGGCTCGCGATCGAACCACTGTTCGAAGTAGTCGACCAGCAGCGGCTCGATGTCGGAGGCGTAGCGGTTGATCTCTTGGTAGTCAGGCTTGCGACCCAAGGCCACCAGGGCACGCGCCATCACGTTGACGAAGCGCCAGACGAACTCCTTGAACGCGGCTGACTGCCCTTCCGAGGGCAACTGGCCGGCGATGCGCGTGGCCACCTCGGTGATGCGCGAGAAGCTGCCCACCGGGTTGTAGCGCGCCGAGATCTCCGGGTGGCCGAGGTGGAACATGAAGAAGGCGTCGGCCCGCCCTGCGCGCTGCGCCTCCGCATAAACGCGTCGCAGCAGATCCACGTCGCCCTTGGGATCGAAGACGATGACCACCTCCCCCCGGCGGATGTCCTGAGCGATCAGCAGCTCGGCCAGGCGCGTCTTGCCCACCCGCGTGGTGCCCAGCACCAGGGTGTGGCCGACCCGCTCGGAGAGGTCCATCCAGATGTCGGACTCGTCGGGCTCGACGCCATGCAGGGCCGGATCGCCGCCAAGGCCGGCGGGCTCATCACCAGAAGACGCAGACCCGGGCAGCAAACGCCCCCACCACGAAGGCTCCAGCAGCCGCTGGCTCGCAGGCTGCCGGGCCTCGAAGAGCCGCTGGGTGTGACGCTGATCCCACCGGAACCCTCGACCGAGGTAAAGGCGATGCGCCGACCAGGGAATCGAAGCCGAGTCCATCGTGAAGCCGCGCAGCCGCCGTAGGTTGCGCCGGTAGGCGAGCGTACGGGCGCCCTGCCCGCCTCGCCAGGCGGCATGGCCGAGCAGCGTTACAGCCAGCCCGAACTGCCAGGGCGGGCTCAGCAAAAGCCAGCCGGGTGCGATCAGCACAGCACCGCCCGCCGTCAGCGACATGCCGGCAGCGACGAGCTCGTGCGCGCCGCGAAGCCGACCTTCCAGGGGCGCGGTCACGGGTCAGAGCCGCCAGAGACCTTGATCCGCACGAGTCGCGGGTTGATTGGTGGGAGCGGGTCGAGCAGACGCTGGGGCTGCTCGATGACGATCCCGTGCAACCTGGCGGTCGCCTTGCCGTTCTTGGTCCAGGCATAGCCGAGCACGTTCGCCCCGTCGGCCCCGACAAGGTGCCATCCGGCTTTGAGGACGGAACGCTGCAGACGTTTCAGGGCCTCCTGGGAGTTCGCGTCGGCACCCTGCCATGCCAGAAAGGACCGGAAGATGCCCGGCGATACCAGCAGCAGGCCTTCGGGAACGTGATGGACCAGGGCCGTGCGGGTGTTGATCTCGATCGAACCCTCGGCCAGCCCATCGCGGAGCCAGCCGAACAACCCATGAAGCGATGGGGCCGACGAGGAAGCCCGCGAGGCGTGGGTCGCAAGTGCCACCGACGCAGATAGCGCTGGCTCCGGCTCTGAACCCGAAACGGCCTTTGGATCGATGTCCGATGCGTGCTGATGCCCTTGCGCTGTATCGACAGGAGCCGCCGCGTCAGAGCGACCGGAAAGCGCTTCCGTCAGGATCGCCAAGATGGGATTGTCCTGAACGCATCGATCGGAAAGCACCTCAGCCAGTGCTGCGCTCGCCTCACGGTTCTGGCCGATCCAGACGCGGCCGAGTTCGGGCACAACGCACTCGTACCGGCTGGCAGGAGTTCCAGCGCCCGCAGCCTCCCCGTTCCGCAGCATGGCGGCCAGCAGCACGGCGTAGGTCCAACGATGTGCCAGCTCGCCGACCTGCTCGGGCAGCGCGTTCGGGGGGAGGATTCGGTCACGGCGAACGGCAAGGGCGCGGAGCGCAAGCCGCACCGAGCGTCCGAGCCGCTGGGTATCCGCTGCTGCATCACCATCGCGGGCGGACGGCACACACCCCGCCAACCCACGGATCACGGGCTCGACCAGGACGTCGAAGACCTCGCAGGGGAACCCGAGACGCGCCCGCAGCAGCGCAACGGGATCGGCCGTAACGGGCCGGCCCGGCGCCCGCAGCGCATCCGGCGGGCGACTGCGCACTGTCTCGATGGCGGCCATCTCGGCAGTATTCGAGGGCTGATCGAGGTCGTCAGCGTCAATCAGTGCCCACGGGCAGGCCCGATTCGAGGCAGCCAGCTGGGAGGATACCGTTCCGAGTGCCGCAAGTTGTCTCCAGCTGGCTGCTTGCTCGCGCAAACGGCATACGATTGAATCGTGCGGTGGATTTAACCCATGGATTCAAATTCCCGTCACCAAATTCTCAAGCGCCTGCAGACAGGTCTTGCTCGTGGTGCGCCGTTCGATCCCCCGAGACGGCAACAGCTTTGCCGTGCGCAACCTGGATGCGACCAACTGCTGGGAAGGTCTGGGACAGCTGCTCGACCGAGTCATTGCGTTCGGATGTCCGGTCGAGACTGGGAGCGGCTGCTCGCGCTCGCGCAGTGGCTGGCGGGTATCGACCCGCTGCAGTCGGTCGCATATCGTCCAAGCAGACGGACGCAAGTCGTTAGCTCGCGAATCGCATGTACCTGACGATTGACCGTGGCGGAGTCACTCAAGCTGGGGTCGGCCGCGCGCAGACCGGCAAAGAAGCTGCACGCTGCGGTATCGAACTGTTCATCAGCGCGGCTGGAACATGATGATGCCCATACCAGTCAGCGCGACGGCGACGCCCGCCACGTCCCATGCCGTCGGCCTGATGCCGTCCACGATCCACAGCCACAGCAGCGCGACGCCGATGTAGACCCCGCCGTACGCCGCATACACACGCCCCGCCGCAGTTTCGTGCAATGTGAGCAGCCAGGCGAAGAGGGCCAGGCTCGCCGTCGCTGGAACGAGCAACCATGCGGACCTGCCCTGCTTCAGCCACAGATAGGGCAGATAGCAGCCAACGATCTCGGCCAGGGCCGTGGCGATGAACAGGGCAAATGTCCTCATGCGGTTAGCGTACCGCCAAGTCGGCAATGAGCCTGGCCTTCAGTGCTCGCTCGCGGATTGCGTCCTCTGACTCGGTCGCCCAAGTGAACGTGCTCTTCCAGGACCAGACCATTCCGTCGAGCCGGACGAAACGCACTTCGCCTGCCTTGCCCGCGACCGTCGTCGCTGGACGCTGCCCCTCGAAATCGAAGGCGATCGTGTGTGAACCCGGCTTCAGCCGATAGCGCACCATCGTGTTCGGCAGGGTCTGGACGGTGGCTCCGTCATCTGCCTGGACCTTCACGAAGTTGCGGCCGTCGCCCCAGTTGCGCCGAACGACGTACACGGTGAGCGCGTTCGGGTCAGGCGCGAACTGCTTGGCCTGCGCATCGGCGTTCAGACTCGGCACCGGGGCCGCGGTGCAGGTGATCACGCGGCCCTTGTTGGTCTTGTGGCAGTACGGGATCTCGGCGGTGGGATCGGGTGCGGGCGACGTGGCGCAGCCCGCCAGAACCGCAGCCACCAAGACCATTGAGGCACAGGTCAATCGGTTGGCAGTCATGGCGGTCACTTCACGGTAAAGCGTGCGGTGGCGGGCTTGCCGCCGACGGTCACGACAGCGACGGCCTTGGTGCCGGGGCCGACCTTGAAGCTGCCGGTGGCTTCGAGCTTGTCGCCCGCGGGCTTCAGCTCGACCTCCTGCTTCTCGGTGCCGGTCAACAGCGTCACTTTCGCGCTGGCCTTGGACACGTCGGCCTTCTTGCCGTGGTCGCGCAGGTGCAGCTGGATCACGGTGGGCTTGGCCACCAGTTCGTAGTCCATGTCCTTGACCTCGACCACGACGCCGCCATGCAGCGGTTTGTGCTCATGGGCATGGTCGTGCTTGTCGCCGGCGGCAAAGGCAGAACCAGCCAGGGCGAGGATGATGGAGGCGAGGAAGGCTTGCGTTTTCATGGGAGTCCTTTCGGGTTGGTGGGTGTGAACAGCAACTGAGATCAAAGCGCTATCAAAGCGCTTCAGCGTCCTTGTCGTCCATCAGCGCTTCGGCCGGCTTGCGCCCGAAGAGCCAGAACATCGCGGGCGTGAGGAAGGTGTCGAGAAGGGTCGAGCTGATGAGGCCGGAGAAGATCACCACGGCCACCGGGTGCAGCACCTCGGTACCAGGCTGTTCGGCCTCGAACAGCAGCGGCGCCAGAGCGAACGCGGTGACGAGCGCGGTCATCAGCACCGGGCTCAGCCGTTCCAGCGAGCCGCGCAAGATCATCTTCTGGTCGAAGCTCTCGCCTTCGAAGCGCATCAGGTTGATGTAGTGGCTGACCTTCAGGATGCCGTTGCGCACCGAGATGCCCGCCAGCGTGATGAAGCCGACCAGGGCTGCCACGCTCAGCGGCTGGCCCGACAGCCACAGGCCGATCACCGCGCCGACCAGCGCGAGCGGGATGTTCACCATGATCAGCGCCGACAGCGCCGCCGACTTGTAGCGGCTGTAGAGCACCACGAACATCAGCGTCAGCG
>Ga0315906_10000710_pt1 | contig 51837 bp, 44 predicted proteins | sample LakEriMetagenome_4_FD_203526 | JGI IMG/M metagenome (GOLD analysis project Ga0315906, IMG submission 203526) | Freshwater fungal communities from buoy surface, Lake Erie, Ohio, United States - Buoy 2 MA122 | ecosystem: Environmental > Aquatic > Freshwater > Lake > Lake biofilm | place: USA...
GGATGCGGATTCGCGGGCGTGTGCTGGCCGTCGAGCGCCCGAGCGACTTCCGCGGACATCTTCGAGACCGAACCGTACCGGAGGCAATCGTCGCGATCCGCGCAGTTCAGCACGAGCCCGAGGTAGTTGCATCCCGTCTCGCGGATCTCGGAGATCGACTCGCCGAGCCGCGCCCGCGAACGCCCGCGACGGATGGTGAGGATCGCACCGTCGCAGCTCGACGCGACCGGAATCGCCTCGATGCTCGCGGTCATCGGGCCGGCATCGACGATCACGATCTCGAACCGGTCCTTCAACGCATTGATCATGCGGCGCAGGATGCCGGTCTGGACGTTGTTCGCCGCGAACATCCGGTCGACGCCGACCGGGAGCAGCGAGAGGTTCTTGCCCACCGAGCGGACGCGCTCGCCGATCGCGCCGAGCCGGAGCGACTCGCGGACGCCTTCCTCGTGGAGCGCGCCGAACTGATGGCTGAGCGCCCGGCCGATGAAGTCGCAGTCGACGAGCACCGTGCTGTGTCCGGCCTCCGCGTAGCTCCATGCGAGCGCCACGGCGACCGTCGTCTTTCCATCTCCCTGGAACGAACTCGTCACCATGATCGCGTAGCTGCCTCCGGCCGCGCGCTTCGACTCGATCTTGTTGCGCAGCCGGTGCACGCAGCTCGACGCGAGCTGGCGCGCGTCGCCGTCGCCGGCCGCGTCGGACATGTCGGGAACGACGCCGAGCGGCCGCAGGGTCGGATCGAGCTGAAGCTGCGAGGAGCGGTGCGCGCGCGGGTCGATCGTCCCGAGAAGAAAGAAGAAGCCGAAGGACAGCGCGAAACCGCCGAGGAACCCGACCACCGCGAGCTGCGTCCGCTTGTCCGATGCCGGCGCGACGGGCCGCGACGCCCAGGTCTGGATGTCGATGCGACCCCGGCGAATCGACTCCGACTCGCGCTCTCGATTGGTCATGCTGTCGGTGAGGGTCTTCGCATCCTGCTCGAGCGACTCCTTCTCGCGCTTCAGCGCGTCGAATCGCCGGGCGATTTCGTTGAGCCGGTCGATCTCGCCGCGAATGCCCGCCCGTTGGGCCTCGAACTCGGCGATGCGGGCCTTGACGGCCCCGTAGGTGCCGTCTCCGCCGAACTGCGTGCGCATGCGGCTGGCTGCGGCCGAGCGCGTGACTCCGTACATCTCGCGGGCATTCTCGAGCCGGCTCAGATGGAGCCTTCTCGCGGAGTGGTTGGGCGGATACCGGCGCGCCAGACCCTCCTCCTCCGCCTCGAGGCGATCGAGATTGGCGCGCGCGGCGACGACCTCCGGATCGGACTCGACCTCCGAATCGTTCGGCTCGAGCGCCATGTCGTCGGGAGGGGGCCCTTCGCGCCCGCCGACCGCGAATCGCTTCTCGAGCCGCTCCTTGTCCGCCCGCGCGGTTCCGAGCTTCTGATCGAGCTCCTGCAGCCGCTTGACCTGGCCATCGATCACCGGCCGCACGTCCTCCGTGCCGTAGGGCGACTCGGCGAGGAGCCCGACGATGCTCACCGTGGTGCTGTTGAGCCGCCGGAGCACATCGTCCTTCTTCAGCTTCAGCTGCTGGATGGTCTGCGTGTAGGTGGTCTCCGCGTTCGGACCGTAGAGGCGGAAGTACTGGTCGAGCACCATGTTCACGACGGGCGCGGGAACGCTGGGATCCTCGCTCTCGAAGGAGAGAATCACCATCTTCGTGTCGCGAACGTCGGGAGTCGCGTCGAGGTCCTTGCCGAGCACGAGCTCGCCGGACCGCTCGCCCGAGCGCTCGAACACGCCCGCGACGATCTGCCGCTCGGACTCGCGGTCCCGGGCGTCGGGCGGCGGGAACTCCGGCGGCGCAGCCTGACCGAGCGCCACGGCCGCGACGGACTCGAGGACGCGCGGCGTCCGCATGGAGAGAGCCGCCTCGGAGAGCGCAGCGCCGAGATCGTCAAGGCGCTCGGTCTCCGGCGTGTCGGCGATGAGGGTCTGCAGTCGGTTCTGAACCTTCACATAACCGCGCGCGACGTACTTCACCGGCGCGAGGAAGTAGGCCGTCGGCGCGAGCAGCACCGCAAGCACGGCGCCCACGATGATTGCGCGCGTCCAGCGGTTCTGCATCCGGTCGAGCACGACCTTCACCGGGTTCACCGCGTCCTCGCGCTGAGGATCGAAGCCCCCTGCCTCCGCGCCTTGCCCCGGACCACCGTCGTATCGAGACATCTGACTCATCGTTTCACGCTCCCCTGTTCCGACGAACCTTCATCCCCGCCTGCCCCGCTCGAACCGCGAAGCTGCCGAAGCGTCCCCGAAGGGACGACCGGCAGCAGGTCGGACGCCAGGCGCTCGACCTCGCGCGCGTCCGGCCAGCCATCCATCACGAGCTGCATCTGCGCGACGCCAAGCTGCGAGTCCGCCCGGCGCCCGGCACGCTCACCGATGCTGGCGACATCCGATGTCGGCGCACCCTCCGGGTAGATGAAGAAGGCGACCACCGAGATTCGGCGCGTCGACCCGTCCGGCGCGATCATCTCGAAGCGCCAGAGCCGCGCGGAGAAGGAACGTCCTTCGAGCTCGACCGGCACGTCGGTCTCGGCCTCGGTCGCGCGACGCCACCCCTGCGACGGGTAGCACACGGGCGGATAGTGCCCGTTCATGTCGCGGACGTCGCCGCAGTACACGATGCCGAGCAGCGCGGCGCGCCCGGTGCCGAGTTCGGTGAACCTCCATGCGCGGAGGGCCCGCGTATGGAGGATCTCCTGCGCTTCGGCGGGATAGGGCGCGAGCTCGGCGACCCAGCCTCGATGGCGGAGAGGCACGTCGTCGAGCGCGAGCGCGACCGCCGCGGACCGCGCGTCCATGACCGACGACGGAACGCCGGACTTCCCGAAGGCGTATCCGAAGGCGATGAAGAAGGCCAGCACCACGAAGGGCGCGAGCTGGCCTGCCCTCGTGCGAACCGGAGATTCCTCGCGACTGCTGGCGGGCGTGGCGTTCATGCCTGCAGGAACCTCCATGTCAGGACCGGGAGGTCGAGCCAACGCATGAAGCGGATCATCCCGAGCAGGAGGACGATCGCGAGAGGAAGCATCAGCCATCCTGCGATGTCGTGGACCTGAAGCGCCTCCTCCGGGGTGCGGTAGGCGTAGGCGATCGCCGTCGGGACGAGGCGCGCCACGTTGCAGACGATCGCGATGAGCGGACTCGCCGCAAGGAGCACCAGCCGCGCAGGCGCGCGAAGCGGGACGCTGAAGACGAATGCGAAGACCGTGAGCGCGAGGGCGAAGACCATCCGCATGCCGTCGCACGCCTCGCCGACGAAGACCTGCGTCCCGTTGATGACGAGGACGTTCCCCTCGCGCACCACCGCGATTCCGAGGAGCAGCAGCGATTCGAAGGTGAATCCGGTGGCGAAGTCCTGCAGCGGCGCCGCGATCCACTTGCGCACTTCGCCCGGAACCGGCATCAGGAAGAGCAGTGCGAGAAACGCAGGCGCGAACTCCCGGAGGACGCGCAGCCCCGCGAGCGAGACGAAACACGCCACGACGCCGAGCACGGCGGACAGGTGCAGGGCGATGCGGAGGTCCTTCTCCTCGCCGATCCACGCGCATCCTGCCGCAGATAGCGCGAATGCCAGGCCCGCGAGGCTCGGCTCCGGCGGCACGAATTTCGCCCGCGGCCATCGGATCCACGCGAGGTATCCGGCGACGAACGGAACCAGGTAGATGTAGCCGTTGTCCACGCGCTTCGACGCCTGGACATGGATGTCGAGCCAGCCCGAGCGGAACGCGTAGACGCTCGCCGCAAGGAGGATCCCGAGCACCCAGATGTCGCGAACGGACCACGATCGCTGCGTCATCATCCGGCCCTCCGGGTGGAGTCGACGAAGTCGGCGACCTCGGCGTCCACTGCAAGCGAACCCGTCGCAACCACCGCACCGGGCGCCACGACGCTTCGGGCGACCACGCATCGCGCTCCGACAACCGCGCCGGGGAGCACCACCGAATCCAGTACCAGCGCCCCATCTGCGACTTCCGCTCCGGCGCAGATGATCGACGCACCTTCGACGCGAGCGGATGCAGCGCATCTCGCGGTGGCGGCGATCCGGGGGCCGCGTCCACCGAGCTCCTGACGGATCGACTCGAGATACGAGGCGCGGGTCCGGCAGTCGCGGGCCTGCGCTTCGATCCGGAGCGGGAGCGCTCCGCTTCCCTCACGATGGAGCAGCGGGAGCAACTGCTCCTTCAGGTCGAAGTACCCGATCGATGGGATCATCGCGACTGACCTCGCAGGTAGATACGCGACCCCGAGGGGCTCGCCCGCGGACGTGATCCCCACCCACGGATCCTCACCGAAGCGCGCGCAGGGGTTCGGCAGGAGTTCGAAGCTCCGACCGAAACCAGTGAAGGGCCATCGCGACGACTCAACAACCACGACTCCGGAGACCTCGATGCCCTTCGCGGTGAAGCAACTTGAGAAGGCGTCCGCAACGATGCCGGCTGACCCTCGATGGAGCGAGTCCTGCCCGCCACTCCAGAGAAGCGCGGTGTTGCTCTGAAGCACATGCTCGAACAGGTCTCGCTCCCCGTCGTCCGTGAGCAGGACCACGGGACGGCTGACCGCGGGGATCGCGCTGAGAACCTGCAGCCACCGGTGCAGCACGGTCTGGCGCTCGTCAATCGGGAGCAACGCCACCGAAACCCCGAGTGCCCGGGCGAGCGGAACCGCCCGAAGGCCTGGAAGCCCTCCCGCGAGTACGAGAATTGCCACGCGGTCAGGCGGGCCGAATGCGGGCTCGGGAAGCGGCATGAGGCTCGGGTGCGGTTCCGGGGTCATGGTGTCGGCCTCCGCTGCGAGATATCGGCCGCTTCACCCGAAAACGTTGAGCTAACCGGGGCCGCCTGAAGTTCCGCCGCCCCCCCTGGTCGCGTGCCGGCATCCGCTCTTCCAACCGATGTCCTCCGAGACCGAGCGGGAGCTCCGGGCCTATCTCGCGCCATGGCCGGCCAGGCTGCGACCGATGCTCCGGCGGCGAGGACGAACTGCCAGATCGCGATCGTCTGACCGAAATAGGAGACTGCGGTGAAGATACCGATGTGTACGAAGAGGGCCGCTCCGATTCCGTAGGCAAGCGCTTCCATCTCGCGCGGCTCGGCGCAGGACGCGCAGCCCGTCCTCGAGATCTCGCGCGTCGATGCACGAATCGCGCGTCCGCAGTAGCCAAACACGAGAACGAAGGCCAGCACGAGTGCAAGCGTTGCGCCGAGTCCGCCCCGCACGCCGTCGAGGACGAACTGATTCGTGACGTCGCCGAGCCCTTCGCCCCAGTACTCGGTGGACCGGACGCCGAATGCCCACCAGTCCGCGATGTGGTTGATGGACTCGTCAATCAGAAGGAATCGATGGTATCCGGTCGAGCCACCAACGAAGTCCAGCCGTCCGATGAGATGCCACACGGGCTGCTTCATGACCATGTGGAGCATGAAGAGCATTAAGATCACGCTGATCCAGACAACTCGAAGCTGCAGGCGGACTCGGAAGAGTAGCCATGCGATGATCCCCTGCCCGATCGCAGCCACCGGCGTGCTTGAGGCCGAACAGATCACGATGACAATCGCGGCGACCGAGGCGCCCCAGACGAGAGTCGCTCGGACTCCCTTCGACCGAATCGCGATGCCGATCCACATCGGAACGAATGCCGCGAAGAAGCACCCAGCGAGGATCGCATGAGCGATCGCGCCCTGGCACCGCAGTCGCCCCTCACGCACCACCGTCTCGGCTGGTACTCCACCGAAGGCTGAAAACAAGTTTTTCCCCGTGGCGCGCTCGACCAGAAAGAACGGCATCGCCACGAGAGTGACCCACGCCGCCGACATGAGCACGGCTCGAAGATCCGCTGGGCTTCGGAGCGCCGAACGGAACAACACATAGGCGCCGATCGCCTCGAACTCGGCTCCAAGAGTGCTTGTGAAGTCGGGCCCCATGCCGACTCGGGCGACTACGCCGACGATTTTCAGCACCATGCCCGCCAGAACGCACGCATCGACCGCACACCACCGCACCCCGGAAAAGTCGTTTCGCACCATTGCGCGAAGCATCCCGGCGAGCACGAGGATTCGAATGAAGTTGAAGTCGAGACCTCCGACCACGACGCGCTGCGCGCTCGGGATCAGCGCTGCGAGTCCGACGAAGACCGCAGGAACGTACCTTCGCTGCACCGTCAGCACCCCTGTCACCGCGATCGCAAGCGCGGCGAGCCCCATCGGATGGACCTTCGTCGCATTCGCGTAGTCGAGGGTGATGACGAGGTCCTGGGTCATGGCGACGGACGAAGCCGCGTGCTACGACGGGCGACGATCGGGGTTCATCGGTTCGGGAGACGATTCGACGCGATCTCTCCCGCCAAGGACGGTGGAGCGCGACGACCGGCCTCGCTCGCATTCCTTCGAAGTTCCCGCCGCCCACGCGCCGATATACTCGGACCTTCCCAGCCTTCCTCCCCGGGAGTGTGTTGCCTTGGCGACCCAGACGCACGAATCCGCGCCCCTGTCCTCCCGCCTCGCAGCCCTTTCGGCGGCGATGCTCGCCGCCATTCCGGCCGCTGCCTGCTGCGCCGACCTCGGAAGCGACATCGACGGCCTCGTGCGAGGTTCGGGCCTTCCCCGCTCGGCGGTCTCGGTCGCCGTCGTGGAGGTCGCGACCGGGCGCCTCGTCGCCTCGAGCGACGCCACCCGGCCGATGGCGCCCGCGAGCAACATGAAGGTCCTTACGACCGGAGCGGCGCTCGAGGCCTTCGGGCCCGACTTCCACTTCCGGACCCGCCTCGCGCGCTCGGAGACGCCCGCCGGCGTCCGCCTGACGATCGTCGGCGACGGCGACCCCGCCTTCGGCGACCCGGAGGTGCTCGCTGCCTCGAGCCTCACAGACGCGTCCGGGCAGGTCCGCGCGTCGGTCAACGCCGACCTTCTTCTCGATCATTGGGTCGACGCGGTCGCGCGATCCGGCGACGCCCGGATCGCCGAGCTCGTCGTCGACGCCCGCATCTTCGACTCGCAGGCCTATCACCCGCGCTGGCCGCAGGATCAGTTCGGGGAGGACTACTGCGCGGAGGTCTGGGGCCTCAACTACCACCTGAACACCGTGCATGTGATGCCGGCGCCAAGCCGCGGCGGCCCGGCGGTCGTCGAGTGGATGTCGCCTCGCTACGACTGGATCATCACGAAGAACACCTCCTCGAGCTCGGCCGGCGGAAAGTCGAAGGGCGCGAGTTCGTTCTGGATCAGCCGCAACCCGGGCAGCAACGAACTCGTCCTCGGCGGCCGATCGACCAAGCGCCCCGGCCAGCCGCTCGACCTGACCGTCACGCAGACGCCGTCGCTCGCGGGCGAGCTGCTCGCCCGACGCCTTCGCGACCGAGGCATCGAGGTCGGCGCGGCGCGCAGCGCTCAGGCTGGCGACGCGGCACCTTCCGACCGCACCGTCGGTCCGGTCATCCAGACCCCGATGTCGATCGCGCTGAACCGGGCGAACACGGACAGTTCGAACCTCTACGCCGAAAGCCTCTTGAAGCGCCTCGGTGCGTTCCGTGCGAACTCCGGATCGACCACGCCGTCGCCGACCTTTGTCGCCGGGAGCTGGTCGAACGGCGCGGAGGCGCTTGCGCGCTCCGTGCAGGCCCGCCTTGGCGACGCCGCCCCGAGCGGCTGGGTCTTCTCCGATGGCTCAGGCCTGTCGCGCGACAACCGCGTCAGCGCGGAGGGCCTCGCCCGCTGGATCCGGTCCTTCGCAGTCGACCCGCGGCTTCGCGCCGTCTACTTCGACAGCTTCGCCGTCGCCGGCCGCTCCGGAACGGTGAAGAATCGCTTTAAGGAACTCGCGGGCCTCGACGTCACGGTGCAGTGCAAGACCGGCTACATCCGCGGCGTGAGCTGCCTGACCGGGCTCGTCACCGGACCGGACGGAACCGCCTACGCCTTCAGCGTGCTCGGCAACAACCTCGAGGCCGGAAGCCGCGTCGCGCAGGCGAAGACGCTCCAGGAGAGGATCGTCGGACGCGTCGCCGAGGAGGCGGGAGCCTCCCGGCGCAAGCGCACCTGAACCGATGCCCGCGCCCGACGCCATCATCGCGATCGTCTGCGTCGGGCTCACGCTGGCCGTCCTGATCCACGGGAAGATCGCGAACGATCTCGCGATGGCGGGCGGCGTCGCGATGCTCGTTCTCGCGGGTGTGCTGACGCCAGCTGAGGCGTTCGGCGGGCTCGCAAGCCCGACGATCCTGACCATCGCGCTGCTGCTCGTCGTCTCGCAGGGCGTCATCGAGACCGGACTCGTCCATTGGATCGGCCCGGCGATCCTCGGCCGCTCGCAGGGCGTGCTCGGCGCCCAGTTGCGGCTCATGGTCCCGGTCGCAGCGATCTCGGGCTTCATCAACAACACGCCGCTCGTCGCGATGTGCATCCCGCTCGTGCAGGATCTCTCGCGACGGACTCGGATCGCTCCCGGGAAGCTCTTCATTCCGCTTGCCTTCGCCGCCACGCTCGGCGGCGTGTGCACGCTCGTCGGAACGAGCACGAACCTCGTCGTCAACGAGATGTGGACGAAGGCCGGCAACGAGTCCTTCGGCCTCTTCGACCTCGCCCCCGTGGGCATTCCGGTGGCGATCGTCGGCATCGCCTTCATCGCGATCTCGGGTCGTTGGCTGCTGCCGGCCCGCGGCGGCGCGAGCCTCGCCGGACTCGACCCGCGCTCCTACTCGGTCGAGATGACCGTGACCGGCGCCCCGATCGCGGGAAACACCGTGGAAGGCGCGAGTTTGCGCGGCCTCGAGGGCCTCTACCTCGCGGAAGTGCAGCGCGGCGACGACCTGATCGCGCCGGTCGAGCCGACCACGCGTCTCCTCGCCGGCGACCGGCTCTTCTTCATCGGCGACGTGGAGTCGGTCGTGTCCCTCCAGCGGATGCGCGGACTTTCGGCCGAAGCCGACCAGCGCCGCAAGCTCGGCACGGAGCGATACCAGCGCTTCCTCGTCGAGGTGGTGATCTCCGACTCGAATCCGCACCTCGGACGCACCATCAAGGAAGCCCGCTTCCGCACGACCTACGACGCGGTCGTGATCGCGGTGTCACGGAACGGCGCGCGGCTCACCAACGTGAAGCTCGGCACGATCGAACTGCAGGCGGGCGACGTGCTGCTTCTCGAGACGCAGGAGTCGTTCCTCAACGCCCACGGCAACTCCCGCGACTTCCTGCTCGCGCGCCAGCTCGAGGACTCCGCTCCGGTGCGCCACGAGCGCGCGCCGATCGCGGCGGCGATCCTCCTCGCCGTGATCGCGATCGCGGCGTTCGAGCCCTTCGGATTCGGCATGTTCGAGGCGGCGCTCGCCGGCGCCGTCGCGATGGTCGCGACCCGCTGCTGCACCGGTCCGCAGGCGCGCAAGGCGCTCAACGCGCGGCTGATCTTCACGATCGCCGGATCGCTCGCCCTCGGCGCGGCGCTCGCGAAGACGGGCGTCGCGGCCCGTTTCGCCGACGGGATCCTCGCCCTGACGCAGGGGAACGCGATCGCGACGCTCGCTGCGATCTACCTCGTCACCTTCGTGCTGACGGAACTCCTCTCGAACGCGACCGCGGCGGCGCTCGTCTTCCCGATCGCGATGGCCGCGGCGAAGTCGCAGGGCATCGACCCGCGCGACGCGGCGCTCGTGGTGATGGTCGCCGCGAGCGCGAGCTTCGCCACGCCGATCGGCTACCAGACGAACCTGATGATCCAAGCGCCCGGCGGGTACCGCTTCACCGACTACATGCGGATCGGCATTCCGCTCGGACTCCTCTCCGGCGTGGTCGCCATCGCGGCGGTGTCCATGCGCATGCCCGCTCCGATCGCCATCCCATGAGCAACCTCGAATCCATGATCGGCGCGGTTCGGCTCGCCATGCGCGCCACCCGCTTCGTGCACGCCTCGACCGCGCTCGGCGAGACCGCGAAGGACGACCGCTCGCCCGTGACCATCGCCGACTGGGCGAGCCAGGCCGTCGTCGCGCTCTCGCTCGCAGCCGACCTCCCGCTCGTCGGGGAGGAAGACGCCGCCGCGCTGCGGTCCGCCGAGAGCGAGCCGCTCCTCGCCCGCGTCCAGGCCGCCGTGTCGCACGCGCTCGGCCGCGAAGTCTCCCGCGCGGCATGCCTCGAAGCCATCGATCTCGGCCGCGCCGCACCCGCCGCGCGCTTCCTGACGCTCGACCCGGTCGACGGCACGAAGGGCTTCCTGCGCCGGCAACAGTACGCGATCTCGCTCGCCCTTGTCGATCGCGGCGCGGTGGTCGCCGGGGTGGTCGGCTGCCCGAACCTTCCGGACAATGGCGGCGACTACGACCGCGCCGACCCGATCGGCTGCCTCGCCTTCGCCGAGCGCGGCCGGGGCGCGCACCTCCAGCGCGGCGACGCGGCGCCCCGCCGCATGACGACCGCACCGTGGAGCGCCGGGAGTCCGGTGCGCGCGTGCGAGTCGGTCGAGAGCGCCCACTCGAAGCAGGATCTCTCGACGGAACTTCTCGCCGCGATCGGCGCGCCCGGCGCGCCTGCCCGCCTCGACAGCCAGTGCAAGTACGTGGTGGTCGCGCGGGGCGGCGCGGACATCTACATGCGGCTTCCCGTGAAGGCCGACTATCGCGAGAAGATCTGGGATCACGCCGCCGGCGCGCTCGTCGCCGAGGAAGCCGGCGCGCTCGTCTGCGATGTCGACGGCCGACCGCTCGATTTCGGACACGGCCGCGAGCTCGCCGCGAACCGCGGCGTCTTCGCCGGACATCCTCGCATCGTCGAGCGGCTCGTCGCCGCCTACGCCGCCCGCGTCACCCGATGATGCCGCGCGCGCGCAGCGCGTCGACCACGGCCGCAGCGGCGGCCTCGATCGACACCTTCGACGAATCGACGACGAGCTCCGGGCGCTCGGGCGCTTCGTAGGGCTGGTGGATGCCGGTGAAGTCGCGGATCTCCCCGGCGCGCGCCTTCCGATAGAGCCCCTTCGGATCACGCGCCTCGGCGACCGCAAGAGGTACATCGACATGCACCTCGAGGAAGGGAAGCCGCCACCCGTCGTGGAGCGCCCGCACGATGGCGCGGTCGCTGCGATACGGGCTCACGAGGCTCGCGAGCGCGATCGCACCGGCATCGGCGAGGATCCGGCAGACCTCGCCGGTGCGACGGACGTTCTCGGCGCGGTCCTCGGGCGTGAAACCGAGGTTCCGATTGAGGCCGTGCCGCAGGTTGTCGCCGTCGACCCGGTACGCGAGCCGCCCCGCCGCGATCAGCCGCGACTCGACCGCCACCGCGATGGTGCTCTTGCCGGAACCGGAGAGTCCGGTGAACCAGACGGTCGCGCCGCGCTGACCGAGCAGGCGCTCGCGATCGGCGCGCTCGACCGCGCCGGCGTGCCAGGTGACGTTCGAAGCTGTGCGCGACGGTTCCGCCATGTTTCGAGGCGCATCCGCGCCGGGCCGGACGATACTCTACCCCACCTTCCCGCGCCCATGGACCCGTCCCGCCTCACCCATCTCCGCGAGCTCGAGGCCGAGAGCATCCAGATCTTCCGCGAGGTCGTGGCCAGCTTCGAGAAGCCGGTGATGCTCTACTCGATCGGGAAGGACAGCGCGGTGCTGCTCCACCTCGCGATGAAGGCGTTCCATCCGGCCAAGCCGCCCTTCCCGCTCCTCCACGTCGACACCAAGTGGAAGTTCCGCGACATGTACCGCTTCCGCGACGAGTACGTGGCGAAGGCGCTCGGTCTCGACCTGATCGTCTACACGAATCCCGAAGGCCTCGCCGCGGGCGTGAATCCGATCACGCACGGCTCGCGCAAGCACACCGACGTGATGAAGACGCAGGCGCTCAAGCAGGCGCTCGACAAGTTCGGCTTCGACGCGGCGTTCGGCGGCGCGCGCCGCGACGAGGAGAAGTCGCGCGCGAAGGAGCGCGTCTTCAGCTTCCGCGACCGCCAGCACCGCTGGGATCCGCGCAACCAGCGCCCTGAGCTCTGGAACATCTACAACACCGAGGTCAACCGCGGCGAGTCGATCCGCGTGTTCCCGCTGTCGAACTGGACGGAGCTCGACGTCTGGCAGTACGTCTGGCTCGAGAAGATCCCGATCGTGCCCCTCTACCTCGCGGCGCCGCGGCCGGTCGTCTACCGCCACGGCGTGCCGATCATGGTCGACGACGACCGGCTGCCGCTCGAGCCAGGCGAGAAGCCGGAGATGAAGGTGGTGCGCTTCCGCACCCTCGGCTGCTACCCGCTCTCGGGCGCGATCGAGTCGACGGCGGCGACGCTGCCCGAGATCATCCGCGAGATGCTGCAGGCGACGCAGAGCGAGCGGCAGGGCCGCGTGATCGACCATGATGCCGCGGGCAGCATGGAGGAGAAGAAGAAGGAGGGCTACTTCTGATGCGCGTCGACGAGAACGCCGCCGAACGGGCCCTCATCGACTCGGACATCGAGGAGTACCTGTCGCGGCACGAGCGCAAGCAGCTCCTCCGCTTCCTCACCTGCGGCTCGGTCGACGACGGCAAGAGCACGCTGATCGGCCGGCTCCTCCACGACACCCACATGGTGCACGAGGACGTGCTCGCGGCGGTCGAGCGCGACTCGAAGTCGATGGGCACGCAGGGCGGCGCGCTCGACATGGCGCTCCTCGTCGACGGCCTCAAGAGCGAGCGCGAGCAGGGCATCACGATCGACGTGGCCTATCGCTACTTCACGACCGCGGCGCGCAAGTACATCATCGCCGACACGCCCGGGCACGAGCAGTTCACCCGCAACATGGCGACCGGCGCGAGCACCTGCGACGTCGCCGTCCTGCTTGTCGACGCCCGCCTCGGCGTGATCGTGCAGACGCGCCGGCACTCGTACATCACGAGCCTGCTCGGGATCCGCGAGATCGTCGTCGCCGTGAACAAGATGGACCTCGTCGGCCACTCGAAGGCGCGCTTCGACGAGATCGTGGCCGAGTACGAGGCGTTCGCGGCGAAGCTTCCGCCGCGCAGCGTCCGCTACATCCCGATGTCGGCCCTCAACGGCGACAACGTGGTGCACCGCAGCGCGGCGATGCCGTGGTACCAAGGGCCGACGCTTCTCGAGCATCTCGACGCGGTGCCGCTCGGAAGCCGCTGGAACGCGGACGAATTCCGCTATCCCGTGCAGTGGGTGAACCGTCCGAATCTCGATTTCCGCGGCTTCGCCGGCACCGTCGCCGGCGGTCGCGTCCGCGCCGGCGACCGGATCATGGTGCTGCCGTCGCGCCGCACGACGAAGGTCGAGCGCATCGTCACCTTCGATGGCGACCTGCAGGAAGCGGCCGCACCGCTCTCGGTCACGCTCACCCTCGCCGACGAGGTCGACTGCGCGCGCGGCGACACCATCGTCCACGTCGGCTCCGAGCCGCACGTCGGGCAGGATGTCCACGCGATGGTCGTCTGGATGGACGACCGCGCCCCGCTCGTCCCCGGCAAGGAGTACCTCCTCAAGCACGGGTCGAACAAGACCCCCGCCACCGTCTCGCGGATCGCCCACCGGGTCGACGTCAACACGCTCGAGCGCGCCGACGCCCCCGCGCTCGCCCTCAACGACATCGGGCAGGTCGCGATCCGCACGCAGCGGCCGCTCGTCTACGACGCCTACGCGCGCAACCGCCAGACGGGCGCGTTCATCCTGATCGATCGGCTCACGAACGCGACCGCGGGCGCGGGCATGCTGCTCGATCCGGCCGAGGCCGAGGGCCACTGGAACGATGCGCCGCGCGGCGGCCACCTCGCGCCGTCGGATTCGGCCGTGACCGCCGACGAGCGCGCGCGGCGGCTCGGCCAGCGGCCGTTCACGCTGCTCTTCACCGGCCTTTCCGGCTGCGGCAAGAGCGAGATCGCCCGCGCGGTCGAGCGGCGCCTCTTCGATCTCGGCCGCTTCGGCGCCGTCATCGACGGCGCGGCGCTCCGCGGCGGCATGAACCGCGATCTCGGCTTCTCGCGCGCCGACCGCTCGGAGAACCTCCGCCGCGGCATGGAGCTCGCCCGCGCGATGAACGAGATCGGCCTCGTCGTCCTCGCGAGCTTCACCGCGCCCGACGCCGCCTTCCGCGCGAAGGCGCGCGAACTCGTCGGCGCCGACCGCTTCGCCCTCGTCCATGTCGCGACCTCGCTCGAGGCGTGCCGGCGACGCGATCCCGCCGGGCTCTACCGCGACGCGGCCGCGGGCACGGTGCAGGATGTGCCGGGCGTCGACCTCGCCTACGAAGCGCCGTCGGACGCCGACCTCGTGCTCCCGATGCACGAACTCGGCGCCACCGACGCGGCGCTGCGAACCGCCGTCGAGCGCGTGATGGCGCTGCTCGAGTCGCGCGGCGCAGTCTCGAAGTAGCGGCGCTACTCGCGGACGACCCGCATCGCGATCAGGTCCTGCACGTCGACGAGGCCTACCGGGCGGCCGTCGCGATCGACGACCGGAATCTCATCGAGCCGCTTCTCCTGCACGAGCTGCACGGCGTCGCGCACGAGGGAATCGACCGTGAGCGTGGCGGGATGGCGCGTCATGACGCCCGCGATCGGCGCGTCGAGCGCGGACAGCCCCCCGCCGTTCACATGCCGGCGCAGATCGCCGTCGGTGAAGATGCCGCTGAGCCGGCCAGCGCCGTCGACGAGAACGATCGCGCCCGCGCGGCGGCCTTCGCCGGCGGCGCGCAGCGCGTCGCGCACGCTGCTCGTATCGGGCACCGCCGCGAGATTCTGTCCCACGCGGAAGCGCAGCACCTCGGTCACCGGGCGGAGCCCGGCCCCGAGCATGCCGCCCGGATGGTGCTTGTGGAAGTCGTCCTTGCCGAAGTCGCGGCGCTGCGCGAGCGCGAGGGCGATGGCGTCGCCGACGGCGAGGGTGAGCGTCGTCGAGGCGGTCGGCGCGAGGTTGAGCGGGCACGCCTCGGTGATGTCGCCGAGGTCGACATGCACGGTGCACGCGCGGGCGAGGCTCGACTTCGCCTTCCCGGAGAGCCCGAGCGTCGGAATGCCGTCCATCTTGAGGATCGACGCGAGCGCGACCACCTCCTGCGTCTCGCCCGACCAGGACAGAAGCAGCACGACGTCGTCGCTCCGGATCGACCCGAGGTCGCCGTGGACGGCCTCGGCGGGGTGCACGAAGTGCGACGGCTGCCCGAGGCTCGAGAGGCTCGCGGAGATCTTGGCGCCGACGAGGCCCGACTTTCCCATGCCGCTGACGACCACGTGTCCGCGGCAGGACTCGAGGAGATCGAGCGCCGTGTGGAGCGACCCGAGCTCGCCCCGCTTCAGGCGCTCCGCGAACGCCGCGATCGCGGCGGCCTCCGTCGAGAGCACCTCCCGAAGGAAGGCGGTCTCGACCGAACGGATGTGCGGATCGGCTGCGGAGGCGGCGCGCGTGTCGGCCATGTCGGCAGTGTACGGCGGCGCGGAAACGCGCGTGAACGCCGCGGGATCCTGCTAGATTCCCCGGGCGATGTCGCAGAACGACTGGCTCGTCCGCCTTCCCGTCTTCCAAGGTCCGCTCGACCTGCTGCTGTTCCTCGTGCGGCGCGCGGAGCTCGACATCCACGAGATCGAGATCCACACGCTGACCGACCAGTACCTTGAGTACGTGCGGCGGATCTCATCGGTCGACATCGACCTCGCGGGCGAGTTCCTCGTGATGGCCGCGACGCTCGTCGAGATCAAGTCGCGCTCGCTCGCGCCCGCGGCGACCGAGGAAGACGCCGATCCGAACGCGCCGCCCCAAGCCGGCGACGATCCGCGCGCGGAGCTGATCCGCCAGCTCCTCGCCTACCAGCGCTTCCGCACCGCGGCCGAGATCCTCGAGGCGCGCCGACGCGAGTTCGCCGAGCGCGCGGCGGCGCGCGTCCGTCCCGGCGCGGACGAGAGCGACGCCGAGGAGCCCGTCGACCACGAGCTCGAGGACCTGCATCTCGGCGACCTCTACGCCGCCTTCGAGCGGATCGCCGCGTCGATCGACCTCACCCGCGTCGGCGACCACCTCGTCGAGTACGACGACACGCCGATCTCGCTCCATCAGGAAGACCTCGTCGACCGGCTGAACCGCGTCGAGACGCATCGCCTCACCCTCGGCGGAGTCTTCGACGGGCGCAGCCACAGCGAGCGGATCGGCCTCTTCCTCGCGCTCCTCGAACTCGTCCGTCAAGGCCGCGTCACCGTCCGGCAGGACGACCTCGACGACGAGATCGACATCGCGCTCGCGACTGAACGCGGCCCCGATGCGCCGTTCTCGGCGAACGCCGCGACCGAGCCATCGGCATAGCGAAACGGTGAAGGTGCGGGCGCTCGGCCTCGGACAATCGGCTCAGGCCGATTCGCGCACGAACGCAGCAGGCTGCGCCGCGGGGCGGACCCAGCGCGCGATCCCGTTCGGCACGAGCATCGTGCGCAGATGATCGAGGTACTGCTCGAGCTCCGCCTCGCTGAAGCGGGCAAGCCACTCCGCGCCGGCGGTCGGATTGATCTCACGAATCGCGTCGATCAGGCTGGCCTTGGACGTCACGGGATGCCTCCGTGGAGGAAGCATCGGACGAACCCGCCCCGCCGCTTCAATACCGCCCGCGCGCTCAGCGTCCGGAAAGCAGCTCGGAGAGCTTCCGCTTGAGCAGCGCCACGCGCAGCAGGCTGCGCACGCGCGTCAGGAGCTCGAGCTTGTTCACCGGCTTCGTGAGGAAGTCGTCGGTGCCGCTCTCGACCGCGCGCTCGTGGTCGCCGACCTCGTGCAGCGCGGTCACCATGATCACGACGATGTCGCGGTTGGCCGGATCGCTCTTGATCTTGCGGCACACCTCGAAGCCCGACATGCGAGGCATCATCACGTCGAGCAGCACGAGGTCGGGGCGCTCGCGCTGGATCGCCTCGATCGCCTCGACGCCGTCGCGCGCCGTCGAGAGCCGGCACGGCAGCGACTCGAGGTAGGCCTGCATGAGCTCGAGGTTCTGCTGGTTGTCGTCGACGAGCAGGATCTTCGCCGACGACAGGTCGGCAAGCGCGTTCTCATCGATCACGGGCGGAAGCGGCGAGGTCATGGCCGCATCCTAGCACGGGCGGGCGGCCCTTCAGGCCCCGAGTCCGAGCGCCCGGGCCGCGAGGTCGACCGGATGCAGCGCGTCGCGCGCCGTGCCGTCGTGGATCTGGTGGCGGCAGCTCGTGCCCGGCGCGCAGACGACCGCTTCACCCGCGGCGCGCACGGCGGGAAAAAGCCTGTCCTCGCCGATCTCCATCGAGAGGTCGTAGCGGCGCTCGAGGTATCCGAAGCTGCCGGCCATGCCGCAGCAGCCGGTGTCGAGCACGCGCAGCCGCGCGCCGAAGAGCCGCCGCAGGAAGCGCGCCGAGCTCTCCGCGCCCCACAGCGCCTTCTGGTGGCAGTGCCCGTGCAGCAGCACCGAATCGCACTGCGCGGGGATCTCGGGTCGCAGCGGATGCTCGTCCCAGCGCTCGTCGAGGAACTCCTCGACAAGCCGCGTGCGGCCTGCGATCGCGCGGCGCGCCGCGCGCGCATCGGCGCCGGCACCCTTCGGTAGGAGCTCCGTCCAGTCGTCGCGGATCGCGCTCGCGCAGCTCGGCTCGAGGACGAGCACGGCCTCGGCGCCCGTCGATTCGACGAGCGCCGCGAGCGCATCCGCCGCACGCGCGACCTCGTCGCGCGCCTCGTCGAGAAGTCCGGTCGAGATCAGGCTTCGGCCGCAGCAGCCGACGTCGGCGAGCACCACGCGATAGCCGAACGCCTCGAGCAGCGCGACCGCCGAGCGGCCGATCCCAGGCTCGTTGTAGGCGCTGAAGCAGTCGCCGAAGAGGATCACCGACCGCGTGCCCGCCTTCGGCGCGCGACGGCGGAACCAGTCGAAGAGCGACGGTCCGAACGCCGGGATCGAGCGCCGCGGGTCGATCCCGAGGATCGCCTGCGCGAGGCCCTTCGCGAGCGGCGTCGCGTTCAGCAGGTTGGCGACGCGATGGAAGCGCGAGCCGAGCGCGTTCAGTCCGCGCACGCGGCCGAAGACCTTCGCCGACAGCGGCGCACCCTCGCGGGCGAAGCGCTGCGCCGCGTACTCGGCCTTCAGCTTCGAGATGTCGACGTTCGACGGACACTCGGTCTTGCAGGCCTTGCACGAGAGACAGAGGTCGAGGGTCTCCATCGTCTCGGGATCGTTCCAGCGCGCGGCGCCGAGCTGCCCGGTGACCGCGAGGCGCAGCGCGTTGCCGCGCCCGCGCGTCGCGTGGCGCTCGTCCTTGAGCGCGCGGTATGACGGGCACATCGAGGTGCCGCCCGCCGTGCGGCGGCAAAGCCCCGCGCCGTTGCACGATTCGATGGCGTGGCCGAAGCCTTCCTCACGCTCGTAGCTGAAGTAGGTCTCGACCTCGGGCGCGTGGGCGTCGCGCCCGCCCGGCGCGATCCGCAAGTTTTCGACAATCCGCTCGGCGGGTCCGGTCTCGACGATGTTGCCCGGGTTCAGCAGCCCGCGTGGATCGAAGGCGCGCTTCACCTCGCGCAGCGCGTCGCAGATCGCGGGTCCGAAGTATTCGCCGAGGAGCGGCGAGCGCACGCGGCCGTCGCCATGCTCGCCGGAGAGCGCGCCGCCGTAGCGGGCGACGAGCGCGGCGATGTCCTTCGCGATCGCGACCATCACCCGGCGGTCGGCCGGGTCGTGGATCGCGACGAGCGGACGGATGTGCAGGCAGCCGACCGACGCATGGGCGTAGTAGGCGGCGGTCGTTCCGTGGCGGGTGACGATCGCGCGGAAGTCCTCGACGAAGTCCGGAAGCCGCGACGGATCGACCGCGGTGTCCTCGACGAAGGTGAACGGCTTGCGCGCACCTGGCACGCCGTGCAGGAGCGGCTCGCCGGCCTTGCGCAGCTTCCACGCCTTCAGGCGCTCGGCGGCGCCGAGGTAGGTCGACATCGAGCCGCCGGGAATGGCCGCCCGCAGCGCGTCGAAGCGCGCGGGAAGGTCCTCGGCGCGATCGGCGAAGTACTCGACGTAGAGGACGGCGCCGAGCGAACCCTCGCTCGGCTTCGGCATCAGCTCGACGTACTGGCGGTACTCGGTGTTGCGCAGCGCGACGTCGATCACGACGTCGTCGACGAGCTCGACCGCGGCCGGCTTCGTCTCGAGGATCGCGGCGAGGCGCGCGAGCGACTCGCGCACGCTCGCGAAACCGAGGATCGCGAGGCCGCGCTCCTTCGGCCGCGGCACGAGCGCAAGCTCCGCGCGCAGCGTCACCGCGAGCGTGCCCTCGCCTCCGCAGACGAGGTGGGCGAGGTTCACCCGGTCGAAGGTGCCCGGCGTCGAGCGCTCGAGCTGCTCGAGGAAGATGTCGAGCGCGTAGCCGTCGACATGGCGCAGGATCTTCGGAAATCTCGCGCGGATCTCGCCGGCGATCGGACGCACGATCGCGGCGACGCGCTCGGCGATGGCGCGCTGGGCGGGATCGCGCTCGCAGCTCCCTTCCTCGAGGCGGTGCACCGAGCCGTCGGCGAAGGCGACCTCGAGGGCGACGAGGTTCTCGACGGTCCGTCCGTACAGGATGGAATGCGCGCCCGCCGAGTTGTTGCCGACCATGCCGCCGATGGTGGCGTGCGAGCTGGTGGCGACATCGGGGCCGAACATGAGTCCGGTCGGCGCGAGGTGCTCGTTCAATTGGTCGAGCGTGACGCCCGGCTCGACCACCGCGCGCCGCGCCGCCGCATCGACCGAGATCACCGCGCGGCAGTGCTGCGAGAAGTCGATCACGACCGCCTCGTTCACGCTCTGTCCGGCGAGCGCGGTGCCCGAGCCGCGCGGCAGGATCGGCGCGCCGGCCTCGGAGAGCACCGCGACCGCGCGCGCGCCGTCCTCGACCGTCCTCGGCACGACCACGCCGATCGGCTCGACCTGATAGATGCTCGCATCGGTCGCGTACAGCATCCGGTCGTGCCGCCCGAAGCGCACCTCGCCGCGCAGGGCGCTGCGGAGCGCCGCGCTCAGGGCCATCCGGCGCGCGTCGAGCGCATCGCCGCGCTCCGCGAGCGGAAGGCTCGTCGAGTGACCTGGCGCCGTGGATCGCGAGTCGTGCATCCCGGGAAGATAGTCTGCAACCTACGGTGTCGCCTTAGGCGCGCACATCGACGCAAGCTTCTCGCGAAGCTCCTTCTGCGAGCGCGGCGTCGAGCCGATCCAGACTCCGGCGATCTTCCCATCGGTGCCGACGAGCATCGTGGTCGGGAACGCGCGCACGAGCCAGCGCCGCGCCGCGAGTCCGTCGAGGTCGAGGACGCACGGCAGCACCTTCGCCCGCTCGCCGAGCACCTCGCGGATGCGGCGCTCGCGGTCCTCGCGGCTTCCCTGCTCGCCGGTGTTCACGAGAAGAACCGTCGCCCGTCCGTCGAACTCCTCGGCGAGCTTCGCGAGTTCCGGCATCGCCGCGCGGCACGGTCCGCACCAGGTCGCCCAGAAGTCGAGCACCACCGGCCTGTCGCGCGACTTCGCGAGATCGAACTCGCCCCCGCCGACCTTGGGAAGCGCGAGTTCCGGCGCCGGATCGCCCTTGGCAAGATCCGCCTCGGGCTCCGGATCCTCCGGGGCGCCGGGCTGCCGGTCTCCCGCCGCCGTGCGGTCGATCAGGGCCGCGAGGCCCTCGACCTTCTGGCGGCCCTTCGCGTTGAACTCGAAGATCTCGCGGCCCGGAGCGACCTTCGGCCGCGCCGACTTCGAGCGGATCGTCCACGTGAGCTCGGCGCCGTCCTCGACCATGTCGCCGCCCGAGATCGTCGCCACCGCGTGCTCGACGAGCCGCGACTCTGGGTCGTAGGAGAGCCGCAGCCGCTCGGCGCCGTCGTCCGACTCAAGGACGAGCGTCTCGACCGCCTGGCCGTCGATCTCGTCGGCCTCGACGCGCACGGGCACGACGTTCGGAACCTGCGGCACGAGCTGCATGCAGACGTCGTCGGGCGCGTCCTCGCCGAGCGCGAGCGCGATCTCGGGGAACGGCAGGCTCTGGAAGGCGTTGAAGAGCGCGTAGTACGGCGAGCCGTGGTCGGAGACCTCGAGGTACGCGAGCGGGTTGCTCTCGTGCGCGGCGGACACGCGGCCGTCGAAGAAGTGCAGTTCGAAGCCGCGCAGCCACACGACCGCCTGCCGCTTCGGTCCGAACACGAACTCGGCCTTCATCGGCTCGGCGCTCCCGCTTCCGCCGCCCGACCCGGCTCCGACCGTCACCTCGGTCGAGACGCGCACGCCCTTCTCGGATCGATACGCCTCGATGAGAGACTTGAGCGCCGCCTCGGCGCGCTCGCGATCCTTCGCGACATCCTGGACGGGCTTCGCGGGCGCGGCCTCCTGCGGAAGCGGCATCGGGAACGCGAAGCAGGCGGTTGCGGTGGCGTGCAAGGCGAGTGCGAGCACTGCGGCCGTCATGGTGGACCTCCGGCGGCACTGTATCCGCACCAACGAGAGCGCCGCACGCGGAAATCGCGTGCGGCGCTCGATGTCTCGAAAGCTGGAACCGCCCGGTCAGCCGGCGTTCGGAGCGAGCGCCTTCTCGCACTTCTCCTTCAGCCACTCGACCGCCTTGCCCGGGTTCTGCGGGTCGAGGAGCCCCTCGTGGACCGCGGCGACCTTGCCGTCCGGACCGATGACGACGGTCGCCGGGATGCCGTTGAAGCCGTAGGCCTTGATCGCCTCGTCCTCCATGTCGACAAGGCAGCCGAAGGCGAAGCCCTGCTTCGTCCAGAAGTCGGTCACGCTCTTCACGCGCTCATCGCCGCGCTTCTGCTCGAGGGTGTTGATGCCGAAGACTTCGATCGGCTTGCCCGACTCCTTCGCCCACTTGGCGAAGTCGTTGACGCTCGGAAGGCCGCGCTTGCACGGACCGCACCACTCGGCCCAGAAGTCGATCACGACGACCTTGCCCTTGAGCGAGGCGAGCGAGATCTCCTTGCCCTCGAGGTTCTTCAGCGCGAAGGCCGGGGCCTCGGTTCCTTCCTCGATCGCCTGCGGCTGCAGGCCGTCGAGCGAGTCGACGGCGCGCTTGCCGGCCTCGTCGAACGCGATCGGGGTCGCGAGCGCGTCGGCGACGGCCGGGGCCATCGTGATGTTGAGCGGGATCATGAAGCCCTCGGGCGCGCCCGGAGGAGCGACGTTGATCTTCGCGCCCGAGATCAGCTGGCTCTTCGAGTCGATGCTGAAGACGCCCACGCTGCCGCCGTCACCGGTCAGGAGCACGCGGCCGCCGGCGCTGTCGAAGCCGGCGAGCTTCGGATTCTGGATGATGCCGCCGGCGAGCTCGACCGCAAGGTCCTTCGGCTCGGCGGAGCTGAGCACCCACTTCGGAACCGGCAGCTCGAAGCCGCCGAGCTCCGCCTCGAGGGTCTCCATCATGGAGCCCTTGAGCGGGACCGCGTAGAACTTGGTCGGGACGTCCGAGTTCTGCAGGTAGACCTTGCCCGCGGCGGAGACGATCCGCATCGGCCCCATCTCGATGCGCATGCCGTTGGCGTCGCGCGCGACCGAGAGCGTCTGCTCCTGCTTCTGGCCCATCACCTCGAAGGCGAGCGAGATGGTGTCCGAGTAGCTCTTCGCGTCGCGATAGGCCTTCGCGGTCTTCTTGAGGGCTTCCTCGGCCGCCTTGACGGCCTCGGGGGTCTTGAGCGCGTCGGTGAAGTCGCTCGAGATGTCTGGCGCCTTCGGAAGTTCGAACGCGGGCATCTCCTGCGCCGGCGCTCCGCCGGGGGCCGCGCCCGGATCCTGCGCGAAGGCGGTGGTGGTGAGGCCGAGTCCGGCGGCAAGCAGGACTCGCGCGATCGACGACGAGATGGTCATGTGGTTCTCCGATTGCGCGGACGCGGTCCGGTTCGGACCCGCCGCGGCAGAACTCGTGCAGGATGGCCAGCGCAGCCATCCTCCGGCATCGTCGTCGCGGTCAGGTCGAACGCGGGTCGTCGAGCGGCCCCACCCTCACCGCGTCCGAGCGGCCAGGACAGGCACGAAGCAGGGATGATACCTCTCCCCCGGAAACCGGATCCCGCGCCGATGGCGCGATTTCCGAGAGCGGGAGCAGCACGAACGCACGCTCCCGGAACCGGGGATGAGGCACCTGAAGATCACCTTCGGAGACCTCGCATTCCCCGAGAAGGATGAGGTCGAGGTCGATCGTCCGGGCCGCCCAGCGCGTGCCGTGTCGCTCCCGCCCGAGGGTCCGCTCGATCTCAAGGAGGTGCGCAAGCACCTCGCGCGGGCCGAGTTCCGTGCGGATTGCGACCGCGGCATTGAGGTAGCGCGGCTGGTCGGGCGGGCCGACCGGCGCCGTGTCGTACACGCCCGACACCGCCACGACCTCGAAGCCGGGCGTCCGACGGAGCGCCTCGAGCGCCGACCGGAGCATGCCAAGCCGGTCGCCGAGGTTCGCGCCGAGGGCGACGAGCGCCTCGCGCGACCGACGCGCTTCAGCAGGCTTCGACACGGACCGCCTCCGATTCGCTCCAGAGAAGCGGGCGCGTCGGCTCGTCGAGGAGCGCGAAGCGCGCGCAGGCGAGGGCGAGGTTCGCCGTGCGCTTGCGCACCGTCGCGCGGTCGCCCGGGAAGTGGAAGCGCCGGCTCCACGCCGAACGACCCGCGATCGCCACCGCGACGAAGACGGTGCCGACCGGTTTCGCGTCGCTGCCGCCACCCGGGCCGGCGACGCCGGTCGTCGCGATCGCGATCGACGCGCCGGTCCGCGCGAGGCAGCCGCGCGCCATCGCGATCGCCGTCTCGTGGCTCACGGCGCCGAAGGCGTCGAGCGTGGTCGCGGGCACGCCGAGATCGGCGCGCTTCCGCTCGTTCGCGTAGGTCACGAATCCACCGGCGTACCACGCGCTCGAGCCGGCGACCTCGGTGATCGCGGCGCCGACGAGTCCGCCGGTGCAGCTTTCCGCCGTCGCGAGGACGAGTCGACGCGCGGCGAGCAGCGATCCGACGACCGCGGCGAGCGAACCGCCGTCGCGCGCGAAGACGATCGACCCCGCGCGCTCCTCGCAGCGCCGCACCGTCTCTTCGAGCGCGGCGCGCGCGTCATCGGGCGCGCCTTCCGAGCGGATGCGGATCGTCACGACGCCGTCGCTCGCGGTCGTGCCGACGCTCGGCGAGCGCCCGCGCTCCATCAGTTCGCCGAGCCGCTCGGCGAGCACGCTTTCGCCCATGCCGATCGTGTGCAGCGCCGCGGACAGCACCACCCGCGCGCGATCGGCGACCGCCGGCGCCACGAATCGCCCGAACATCGGCTGCATCTCGCCGGGAGGTCCCGGCAGGCAGAAGATCGGCGTCCCCTTCGCGGCGGCCGCGATCCCGGGCGCGGTTCCATTCGGGTTGTCGAGCAGTCGCGCCGAAGGAGGACGCATCGCCTGCCGCAGGTTCGACTCCGGCATCGGCCGACCGCGGCGTTCGAACCAGCCGCGGAGATGCTCGACGCCCGCCTCGTCGAGGACGAGTTCGCGCGCGGGATCGACGACATCGAGCAGCGCCTCGCGCGTGAGGTCGTCGAGGGTCGGACCGAGTCCGCCGGTCACCACCACCGCGTCATGGGACGCGGCGAGTTCGCGCAGCGCGGCGGCGAGCGCCGAGCGATCGTCCGCCACGGTGCGCCGTTCGCCGGGAAGGCAGCCGATCCCCTGCAGTTCGATCGCGAGCCACCGCGCGTTGGTGTCCGCGATCTGCCCGAGCACGAGCTCGTCGCCGACCGACAGGATCGCCACGCGTCTCGACGCCATCAGCCGCGCCCCGCTCCGCGCGCGGCGATCTCCGCATAGCGCGCGCTGAAGAACGCCCCCATGCGTCGGCGCAGTTCGTCGGCCGGAATCGCGTCGGCCGGCCAGAGGCCCTTGTCCTTCCACTGGCCGCGCAGCCATCCGTTGCGCACCGACGCGCGCGCCGCGGCGTCTGCGAGCGGCAGCTTCGCGCCGTCCGGTCCGTCGACGACCGGCATCGCGTCGAAGGCCTCGAGCATCGCCCGCAGCTCGGGATCGGTCGTGTCGGCGGCCGTGACGAGCGCGCGGTCGCGCGGGTACGCCGGATGCGTCCGGATCGCCTTCCACGCCCGCGCGAGCTCGTCGCGGCGGTCGGCGCAGAGCGCGCTGAAGAGCGGCGCGATGAAGGAGCGCGCGTTGCGGTCGGGGTTCTCCACTCGGCTTGCGAGCGAGAACGGATCGACCTTGTCGAGGAAGCTCGCGAAGTGGCGCGCGATGAAGTCGCGGCGAACGGGCATCCGCCGCAGTTCGAAGCGATGCGGACCGAGCTCGCCGTCCGGACGGGGCTTCGCCTCGAACTGCCAGAGCGCCTGCCCCTCGTCGGAGAGCACGAACTCGATGAAGGCGACCGCGGTCGCACGGTTCGGCGCGTTCGAGAGGAGCGCGATCGGATCGGGATCGATCACGGTCTCGCCCTTCGGATCGACGTAGCCGATGCGGTCCGGGTCGCCGGCGTCGGCGATCGCCTGCGCCTGGTAGCGGCCGTAGAAGTCGATGCACGGCCCGGCGGCGCTGTCGCCCGAGGAGACGTCGAGCGGCACCTTGGGTGCGCTCGAGGCGACGCTGCGGCTGTTCGCGGCCATGCGCCGGATGATCTGCCACCCCTGCTCCCAGCCGAGCCGCTGCAGGATCGCCTCGAGCGCGGTCGTGACTGAGCCCGACTGCGCCGGATTCACCAAGGTCATCGCGCCGGCGTAGCGCGCGTCGGCGAGATCCTCCCAGCGCCGCGGCTCGGGAAGCCCGAGCGCCGCGATCGCGTCGCGGTTGTAGACGATGCCGAAGCCGGAGAGCGCGGTGCCGAACCAGTAGCCGTCGGGATCGAAGAGCGGCTCGTCGCCGACGCGATTCTCGCCGTAGGCCGCCGCGAGGAACGCCTCGTCGAGACCGGCACGTTCGAAGATCCGGCCCGTCCGCTTCTCGCCGCCGACATCGACCGCGAGCTCGCGCTTCAGCTGTCCGTACTCGTAGCTGCCGCCGCCGAAGAGGAGGTCGGCGTTGCCGCCGATCGGGCGGCCGTCGCGGAGCGCGGCCTCCGCGTTCGCCTCGAGGATCTTGCGGATCTCGCTCGTGCCGCCCGGCGTGTTCCACACGACGGTCGCCGGCGAACCCTTGGTGCGCGCATGCCATGCGGCGAAGGCGCGGCCGAACTCGGCGCGGATCTGCTCGTTGTGCGGCGTGTAGATGATGACCCGCGCGCCGTCGGTCGACTCGGTGGTGCCGCTGCCGAACACCACCGGCAGCGCGGCAAGGACCACGAGGAGCGCGGGAAGGACGTACTTTCCGAGGTTCATCGCGCGGCGCCTCCGGTCACCCGTTGCCCCGCGTGATCGCGCGGATCTCGTCGGCGAAGACGCGCGCCGCGTCGCGGATCGCCTGCTGCCACGACGCGCCCGCGGCGGCGCTCGGGTAGATCACCGAGCGGCTCGCGGTGATGAGCGCGCCCCGGTGACCCGACACGAAACAGGCTCGGACATCGTCGGCGGTGCCGCCCTGCGCGCCGTAGCCGGGCACGAGGAAGATCGTCTTCGGCATGCGGGCGCGGAGCGCCGCGATCTCGGCGCGCTTGGTCGCGCCAACCACCGCGCCGAGCGTCGAGAAGCCGCTCGCACCGACGCTCGAGGCGCCAAGGCCGGCGACGAGATCGGCGACCGCCTCGGCGACCGTGCGGCCGTCCGCGAGCCGCAGCGCCTGCAGCGCGTCGCCCGACGGATTGCTCGTGCGCACGAGCGCGAAGGTGCCGCGGCCTTCGGCGAGGAACGGCGCGATGCCGTCGCTCCCGAGGTAGGCGCTGATCGTCGTCCAGTGGGCGCCGGCCGCGCGGGCGCTCGCCGCGTAGTGATCCGCGGAGATGCCGATGTCGCCGCGCTTGAAGTCGAGCAGCGCGACGAGACCGCTGCGTCCGGCGGCCGCGAGCACGCGCCACATCGCCGCGTAGCCTTCGGGTCCGTAGCGCTCGAAGCACGCCGCCTGGATCTTGACCGCCGCGGCGTCGGCGGCGACCGCGTCGATCACGCCGAGCGAGAAGGTCTCGACGGCGCGCGCGCACGCGGAGGCGTCGCTCGCGTCGGTCGGCCGGAGCGAGGACGGCAGCTTCTCGACGACCGGGTCGAGGCCGACGCAGGTCGCGGAATCGACGCGATCCACCCGACCGCACAGCAGGTCGGCTGCATGGAAGGTGGCGTTCGACACGGTGGCGTCCTTCTGCCGCTCGGGCGCTGCGAGGCTCATGGGGCGGCGATTGTACGGGGTGCCCGTTCAGGCGTCGGCGACCGGTTTCCCGTGCGACGCGCAGAGCGAGCGCAGGTAGCGCCAGCTGTAGATGCCGGTGTCGTGGCCGTCGCTGAAGCGCAGCCGAAGCGCGTAGAAGCCGACTGGCTCCGCGGCCTCGATCCGGAGCGGGCCGTCGGACCGCCCCGCGGGCAGGACGGTCAGCGGGTTGCGCGCCATCTCCTCGCGAAGCTGCCGCGCGTCCGCGGAGGGCGAGTGCCTTCGCAGCACGGCGACGGTGAGAAAGTGCTCGGACCCGTCGTTCCATCGGACGCGGAGTCCGCTTGCTCGCTCGACATCGAGATGCACCGGCCGCGGGTCTGGCGACGAAGGATCCATCGGGCACCATGCTACGCTCGGCGCATGAGTTCCGTCGCGACCACGCCGCTGCCCGCCGGCGAACTTCCGCCGACCATCGCGGCCCTCGCGCCCGGCGCGTTCGCGATCCGGCACCGCGTGGCCGTCGACGAGACGAGCGCGCTGGTGCCGCATGCGAACAACATCGTGATCCTCGGCTGGATCGACCGGATCGCGTCGCTCCACGGCGCGCACGCCGGCGCCGCGCGCGAGGATCTCGCCGCCGCGGGGAAGATGTGGTTCGTGGCGCGCCACGAGATCGACTACCTCGGCGAGAGTTTCGCCGGCGACGAACTCATCCTCGCGACCTGGACCATCGAACTCGGCCGGACGAGCCTCGTGCGCGGAACCGCGATCGCGCGTGCGAACGATGGCGCGCTTGTCGTGCGCGCGCGCAGCCGCTGGGCGCTGGTCGACCTCGCGACGCGACGACCGACCGCGATTCCGGAGTCCGTGCGGGCGGCGCTGCGCTGAACGACGCGCCAGTCGCGCCGGAGCGAGTGCGTGGCGGCGGCGAGCACTTGAGGACGTAGCGAACGCAGCGTCAAGCGTCTTGCGCTGGCCGACGGCTTCGTGCCGAGATCGTTGGACCTGCGACCCATTGCGGGAGCCCGATTCCGAAAGCGTCGGGTCGCCCAGTCGAACGATCTCGAGTGGGCTGCGGCACGAGGCACCGGTCCGGCGTCCTCGTCGATGAGAAGCGTTCACGCGCGAGACTCTTGGATGGGGCGACCACGACCCCTCGCGCTGCGCGCTCGGGGACGTGCCACCCCCGTCGCCTTCGGCGACGGGGAAGTGCGCGATGACTTCGACCGACGCGAGAACCCGCGACCTTCCGCCGCCCCTCGGGCGGCGGGTGGCACATCCCTGAGGCCACGAAGTGGCCGAAGGGTTGTGGTCGCCCCATCCAAGAGTCTCGCGCGTGAACCCCTCGCCCGCAGCACCAAAGCTCGCCGCCGCAGCGGCGAGCGCTCAAACACGCGGCGAGCGCTCAAACACGCGCCAGAGGCCGGTGCACCGCCCCGCCCGCAGCACCAAAGCTCGCCGCCGCAGCGGCGAGCGCTCAAACACGCGTCCGAGCGCTCAAACACGCGTCCGAGGCCGGTGCACTGCACCGGCCGTAGCACCAGAGCGAGGACGCGGCGAAGGCCGCGTCCGAGCGCTCAAACAAAGAAAAACCCCGTTCGATCAGGGGACTGAGCAAACGGGGCGGAGGGGAGAAAGATGACGATGTCGGGCTTGAGACGGAAACCGTCTCAACCGTCGCGTCCACCGCACCTTCAACTTCACTGGCGCGCAGGAGGGCAGACTCGGAGGAGAGAATGCCCGCGACAGACCAGTTGTTCGGCCAAGCGCCCTCGGGACCCGCAAATTTTCTTGTCGCGGCCGTCGAACCCCCGCCGGAGGGCCGCCAGAGCCGATTCGGCGCCCGACTCAAGGCCATATCTGAGGCCATATCTGAGGCCCCATCTGAGGCCCCATCTGAGGCCGAGCTCAAGGGCCTCCCGACCCGCGCGACAGCACGCCACGACCATTCCCAGCCCCCCGATACGCTTCCCTTCCCGGCTCCGGACTTCCGATGCACATGAACCCACCGCACCTCCTCCGACACGGTCTTGCGATCGCCCTCGCTTCCGCCGCCGCGTTTGCCCCGTTCGCAGGCGCCGCCCCAACGACCCCCCCATCGTTCGCGCGCGACCAGGAGGGCGCGGCGATCGACGGACAGTCGGTCGTGCAGGCGCCTTCGCCGAAGCGGCAGATCGTCGCGATCCTGCCCGACCGCACGACCGGGCGCGACTGGGGGCTCCGCTACCTGCGCGATGCGGTCGAGGACCTCAACAGAGAAGTCCCCGACGCCGTCTTCTGCGTGGGCGACCTCGTGCAGGGCTATTCCCGCGACCGCACGCATGTCCTCCGCGAGCGCGACGACTACCTCGGGATCGTCCGCCGACTCTCGATGCCGTTCTATCCGACGCCGGGGAACCACGATGTCGTCAGCGGTGCACGCGATGCGAAGGACCGGCGATTCGCCGACGAGTACCGGAAGCTCTTCGGCCCGCTGTACTACTCGGTCGAACTCGAGCTCGCGAGCTTCGTCATCCTCAACACCGAGGACGGCGAGGGCCGCATCGAGCCGGGCTTCTCCGACGCGCAGCTCGGCTGGCTCGATGGCGAGCTCGCGCGCCTTGCGAATCGTGGTCGCCCGATCATCCTGCTCTTCCACCGACCGCTCTGGGACCATCGCCCGACGCGCTGGGACGAGCGCGTGCAGCCGATGCTCGTGAAGCACGGCGTCGACTACGTGATCGCCGGCCACTACCACGCGATGCAGATGCTGCCGCCGAAGGACGGGATCCCCTTCCTTCTCCTCGGAACCTGCGGCGGCGCGATCGACCAGCACCCGCTCGCGGGCCAGCTGCAGCACACGAGCTTCGTCGTGATCGAGGAATCCGGCGAGATCCGTCCGTACCACCAGATCGCCGGCTCGACGCTTCCGGCCGACTGGATGCTGAAGTCGGACCAGGACCTCGCGTATCGACTCAAGTCGGCGAACAACGCGGCGGAATGGCGCGGCGCCGTGCCCGATCCGGTCGGCCGGCCGTCGGAGGGCGGCGCGGAGCTCACCCTTCGCAATCCGCTCGACCGCGAGCTGCGCTGGACGATCCGCCGCGCCGCGGCGCCGGAACCGTGGCGCGTGAGCGACATGCGCGACGGCACCGAGATCGAGCTCTCTTGGACGAGCCGCACGCCGATCGACACCTTCAACGCGCACACCACCGACATCGACTCGCCGTTCGAGCTCGCGCTTCCCGGCGAGGAGATCGTGCTCGCTCCCGGCGCGACCGCGACGGTCCGTATCGACGCCCGATGCGACGCGCTCGCGACGCCGCCGTCGCCGCCGCCGATCGAGGCGGTCGCGCGCTTCAAGGACTCGCGCGGGCGAACCGTGCCGGTGCTCTTCCGGCTGCGCCTTCCGATCGCGCGGAGCCTTCTGCTCGGCGCGAGCGCCGACGCAGCGGTCGCCTATCCGATCGCGGTCTGGAAGCCGTCGGAGTACGACACACCCGAGGCCAACGCCACCCTTCGCGTGGCGCGCGGCGCGGCCGGATCGGACACGACGCTGACCCTCCTCGTCGAGGCGCCCGACCGCACGCTCTCCGCGGAAGTCCGCCCGGGATCCGGAAGGCCGAGCGCCGACGACCCGCTCGGCGACGCGGTGCGCTTCCAGCTCGGAAGCGGACCCGAGCGCCGCGACTACCTTGTCACGCTGCAGGGTTCCGAGAGCGGGCCGACTCCGTTGATCCGCCGCGTTGCCGCCAAGGGCGCGCTCGAGGCAGCCCCGGAGGCCGCCGTGACCCTCTGGCGCTCGGAAGGGCGCTGGCAGATGCGCATCGACCTCGCGCGCGGAGCGCTTCCGGAAGGCGCCACCCTCGACGGGCTCGCGATCAACCTGGGCGTCGCGGACAACGACGAGACCTACCACACGCAATGGCGCTGGCTTGCGCCGCGCGAGATTCCCGCCCTGCTTCGAACTGGCCCCGCCCCTGCCCCTTGACCGCGGCGCGCCCGTACCGTTCAATGCGCCGATCTCGGAAATGCGGAGATTCTGCACCCGGGAAAGCCATTGACCCGATCGAGGCGGGCCGAACCGCCAGATCGTCGCCAAATGCTTCGAAAGCCAAATGCTTCGAAGGCCAAGTGCTTCGAAACCCCCTGTCACCCCGCGGATCCCCCTGGATCCCAACCTACGAAAGGACCTCGACACCATGAAGACCCTCCTCGCATCCGGATGCATCGCCGCCTGCGCGCTGCTGACCGCCTGTGGCGCCGACAGCGGCGAAGTCGTCACCATCGAAGCGAAGGACGTCCGTCCGGCCAGCGAGCCGGTGGCGCCCCCCGGCTCCGACGTGAAGCTCGGATCGAACAACACCGGCGGCCCGGGAACGGCCCCGCCGAAGAAGGACTGATCCGTCCTCCGATCGAACCCGATCGAATTCAATCGAAACCACGCGGCGCGCCCCCCCGGGCGCGCCGTGTGCCTTTTTGGGACTTCCGAGGGGTCTCCGCACGGCCGAGGCCGCACCCCGAGCCTCCGTGGCGGGCGGGCGCCGATGCCGCGGGGGCATTCCGATCGCAAATTCGCAAAAGGAGTGAACTCGTCGTCGGTTTTCGCGGATGAAAGAAGTGCAGAGGGCAACAGCCCGACGCCACCAAACTTCAGGCCATCCACCCGCCGCCGCTCTGGGCCACAAACTCAGACGGCGGTTTTACTTTGCTCAGCCGGCCATCAGTTCGCGCAGCACCGAGAGCCCCTGCTGGAGCCTCTCTTCCTTCGCCGCGAACGAGATCCGGAAATGGGTGTCGCGCGTCGAGAACACCTTGCCCGGGATCACGAGCACGCTGCGCTCGATCGCCTTCTCGACGAACTGGCTCGCGGTCATGCCGAGCCGCTCGGGCACCTTCACGAAGGCGTAGAACGCACCGCCCGGAGTCGCGACCTCGGTGACGCCGGCGAACGCCTCGAGCACCATGTCGCGCCGACGTTCGAACCGGTCGACCCACGGTCGCATGTCGACCTCGTAGGCGTGCGCGGCGGCGTACTGCGCCATGCTCGGGGCGCAGACGTAGGTGTACTGCTGGAGCTTCGCGATCGACTGCACCAGATCATGCGGCCCGGCGACGTAGCCGAGACGCCAGCCCGTGCAGCCGTAGGTCTTGCCGAACCCGCGGATGAGCAGGCAGTCGCGGGAGAACTGCGCGGGCGACGGGAAGCGCCCGCCCTCGCGCGACTCGCTGAAGGTGAACTCGTCGTAGATCTCGTCGGAGATGAGCAGGATCCCCCGCGCGCGGCAGAGGTCGACGATGTCGGCGAGCTCGCGCGAGGAGAGCACGATGCCGGTCGGATTGCCCGGGCTGTTGACGAGCACCGCCTTCGTGCGCGGCGTGATCAGGCGCTCGATCCGCTCCGCGGTCATGCGGAAGTCGGGATAGGTGTCGCAGAGGACGATCTTGCCGCCGGTCAGCGCCGACAGCTGCGGATACATGACGAAGTACGGGTCGGGCACGATCGCCTCGTCGCCCTCGTCGAGCAGGCACATCATGCCGAGCACGAGGCCGCCGCTCGTGCCGCTCGTCACGATCGCCGAGAGCCCCTCGGCCGGCGCGTGCGTCCAGCCGAACTCGGATCCGAGCCGCGCCCAGATCGCGCGCAGCAGCTCCGGACAGCCCTGGGTCTGCGTGTAGCCGTTGCGGTCCTCGGCGATCGCCTTGATGGCGGCCTGCTTGAGGATGTCGGGCACCGGAAAGTCGGGCTGCCCGATCGAGAGGTTGATCGGATCCTTCAGGTGGGCGGCGAGATCGAAGACCTTGCGGATGCCGCTCGCGTCGATCGACTTCGCGCGGTTCGACAGCACGCGCTGCATGTCGAGCCTCGGCTCACCTGTGGTCGGAACGGTGGTCGCGCTGTTCGCCATCTCGGCCTCCTGCAAGGCGCGTGGCTCAACCCGCGCCGGAAAGACATCGCCTCCGGAGTTCCGGAGGCGATGCAGTATGCCAGACCGTCGCAGGATCCGCTGATGCAACGAACGGCAACGCCGCCCGCGCGCGGACCGTGGCGAAGGATCACTTCTTCTTGGCGTCGGCCTTCGCGTCGGCGGCGCCGGCGGCCGCCGGCTCCTTCTTGGGCTTCTTGCCCGCCGAGACCTTCACGCTGAGGACCTTCGGCATGCCGAGCGGCGAATTCTCGCCAGCCTTGAAGCGGCCAGCCTCGGTGAGCTTGGCGACGCGCTCGTCGCGGGTGAACACGTTGCGATGCTGGTTGAGGGCGCCCGACTTGGTCTTGAGGCTCGAGTGGATGCTCATGGCTTGCCTTTGGTTCTGTGCGCTGCCGGCTTCCTGCTGCGTGGATCGAGCGCGGAAGCGGGCGCCCGTTCATGACTTGGAACCGTCTCCGCCTAGCGGTGCCGCTTGGGCACCATGTCGGCGAAGTCGGGGTTGTTGCGACCCGCGGCCTTGTAGAGAAGGCCCACGCGCCGGATCCGTGACTCGAGGTCCTTCACGCTCGCGCTGCTTCGCTCTCCTTCCGGAAAGCCCGGCAGCACGATGACTTCGACATCGCCGGATCGACTATTCTGAATGGAGACGCGCCACGCGTCAAGCCCACGCTCGCGAAAGAACGCGACCACCGGGGCGGCGTAGTCCGGCCGGGTGGTGGTCAGCACGAAGTAGAACAACCCGGATTGCCGAGGATCGACGCCCTCGGGCTGCGGTCCGAGCGCCGTGGCGGCGCCGGCGGGCGACTGCTGGGGAGCCGCACCTCCGTTCATCCCGACCGGGGGTGACTGCGGGCCGCCCGAGTTCCCGGACGCGGCCGGCGACTGCGGGACCTGTGTCGCGGGCGCCGAAGGCCGGGCCTGGTCGAGGAGCCGACGCTCCTCCTCGCGCTCTGCGACGACCGCAGCGCGGCCGATCTGCTCGCCTCGCGAGACTCCGAAGAGGTACGACACGGCAGCGATCGTGAGCGCGAGCGCCGCGTAGGTCGCGAGCTGCATCTGCCCGCCGGTGAACATCGGCGGCCGCGAGGGCGACGGCTCGCCGTCGCCGCCTCCGCCGCCGCGCTTCCCCATCAGTTCGTAGAGGGCCGGTCCGTTTCGACGCGCCATGGCGCGATGGTAGTGCATCCGCCGCGCGAGGTCATGTCGCAAGTTCGCGCCAGCGCGCGATCGAGGCGGCGATTCCCTCGGCGGGATCGCCCCACTGCCGTGCATCGACGACGGGGAGGCCGCGGAACCCAGCGACTTCGAGGGCGATCCGGAGCGCGAGGGCATCGAGACGCGAGGCGCGGGGCTCGAGGATGGGCCCGCGAAGCCCGCTGCGCAGCAGGTCGACGAGACGGACCCCGCCAAGACGACCGCCGAGCGCGGCGACGACCGCTTCGGGCCGGCCGCCCGCCGCGAGCACCGCGGCACAGTCGACGCCGCGCACGTACGGAGGGTGGTCTGCGAAGGAGGCTTCGTCGGGCGAGGCTCCGTCGAGCGGCACGACGACCGCCACGCCCCGGCGCGAAGCCTCGGCTTCGAGGGCGGCGCGCACGTCGGCCGAGGCGTCGGTCGGAAGCGGCAGGACGAGCGGTGCGCGACCGAGATCGGCCGCGAGGCCGATCGCGGCGACGCTGGCGTCGACCGCCCGCGCGACGAACGCAGCGTCGGTGAAGTGCGCCGGCGGGATGAAGAGATCGACGCCGGAACAGGCGAGCTCCGCGCGGGCGAGCGCTGCGGCGAGATCGCGCCGCGCGCTCGCGCCGAGGTCGCGCGGCCGCGTCGCCGGATCGGACGCCGACAGCTGCGCGCCGCGATAGCCAAGCTGCGAGAGCCGCTCGAGCGCCGCGCGCACATCGACGAAGGCGCCGGACGAGACGAGCGGTGAGATCGTCGCCGCGATCGCGGGACGGGGATCGGTCGTGCCAGCCGGCATGGGCGCGGAGTGTAGTGCTCGCGAGCGTCGGCGCCGGAACGCACCTCGAACGCGGCTACCATCGAACCCATGGAACGCGCGGCGGCAATCACGCTCTCGGTCACGCTGGCGCTGTGGCTCGCACTCGCGGCGGTCGGTGGAATCGCAGCGATGGCGATCTTCCCCGCGGCGAAGGAGCTCCCGCTCTCGATGGAGGGATACGCGGCCTTCACGGCGGCCGAGCCCGTCCTCGGCCGGCAGCTGATCGCCGGACATCTCGTCGAACGCGTGTTCATCCTGTCGGAAGTCCCGCGGCTCATCCTCGCCGCGATCGCCGCCGCCGCGTTCTTCGCGCAGTTGAAGCTCGGTCGCCCCACCGCGTTCCGGCGCCTGCGGATCGCCGCCTTCGCGGTCGCCGCGGTCGCCCTCCTCGTCAGCACCTTCTGGGCGCGGCCGGTCTTCACCGCGGTCGACCGCAAGTATCGCGTGCTCGCCGATCAGGTCGAGGCGAAGCCCGAGTGGGTCGCGACGGCCGTCGAGCACAAGTCCATCGCCGTCGACCCCGCCCACGCTTTCGCCTCGCGGGTCGCGACGACGGAGATCGTCGCGCTGCTCGCCCTCATCGCGCTCTCGGCCGGCGCGGCCGCCGGAGCCACGCGCCGTGACTGAGCCGAAACTCCCCCGCAAGACCCCCGCCGCCCGCGCGCGCGCCGCCGAGATCCTCGCGGCGCTCGAGGAGCGATTCCCCGACGCCCATTGCGAGCTCGACTGGTCGAAGCCGCACGAACTCCTGATCGCGACCATCCTGTCGGCGCAGTGCACCGACGTCGCGGTCAACCGCGCGACGCCCGGCCTCTTCCGCGCCTTCCCGACCCCGGCCGACTACGCCCGGGCCACCCCAGCCGAGATCGAACCCCACATCCGGTCGATCGGCCTCTTCCGAAGCAAGGCGAAGGCGGTGCACGAGACCTGCCGGAGGCTCGTCGAGACCTACGGCGGCGAGGTGCCCCGGACGATGGAGGATCTCCTGACCTTCCGCGGCGTCGCCCGCAAGACGGCGAACGTCGTCCTCGGCAACTGCTTCGGGATCAACGAGGGCGTGGTCGTCGACACGCATGTGGCCCGGCTCTCGGCGCGGCTCGGGCTCTCGAAGGGAAGGACCCCGCAGGCGATCGAGCGGGACCTGATGGCTCTGTTTCCGCAGGAAAAGTGGTGCATGCTCTCGCACCTGCTGATCTTCCAGGGTCGCCGGGCATGCAAGGCGCGCGGTGGATCCTGCGCCGAGGACGCGATCTGCCGGCGCTTCTGCGCCGACGGCCTGAAGGCGGCCCGGGACGAGGCGCGGATGGCCGCGCCGAGGGCGGCGACGCCCTCGAAAAAGAAGGCGCGCCGGACCGTGAAGAAAGTGTCGCGCGCCCGCTGAGGCAGCCGATCAAGTGCCGTCCCGAGAGGCGCGACGCGCGACCCGCCCGACGCGCTCCCGACGGACCTTCCGTCGCACCGGCCGCGCGCGCGGCCGACCCCTCGTCGGAAGTATCATCCGCCCACCTCTCGCGACCCGCACGGAACGCGGCACCCGCGACTTGAGCCTCGCCACAGGAACGCACGGATGCATCACGCGCTCAACCACTCGCCGAACGCCGGAATCGGAACAGGCATCGACGTCGACATCGACATCAGCGATCGGACAAGCCGCGAGGACACCGCGTTCGCCGGGCGTCGCCTGCACTTCGTCGGCATCGGCGGCTGCGGCATGAGCGGACTCGCGCTGATGGCGAAGAACCGCGGCGCGTTCGTCACCGGATCCGACCAGTCGGACGGCGAGGCGATCGACCGGCTCGAAGCGGCCGGCATCCCCGTGCGCGTCGGACCCGCGATGCGCTCGCTGCCGGAAGGCACCGAACTCGTGATCGCGTCGGCCGCGATCAAGCCCGACCATCCCGAGATCGCGACCGCGCACGCGAACGGCGTCGAGTGGATCACCTACGCGGAGGCGCTAGGCCTCGCGCAGCGCGGCCGCACCGCGGTGTCGATCGCCGGCACGCACGGCAAGAGCACCACGACCGCGATGACCTCGTGGGTCGCGCTGCACACCGGCCTCGATCCGAGCGTCATCGTCGGCGCGAACTGCCCGCAGATCGGCGGCGGTTCGCGCACCGGCGCGCGCACGATCCCGGCGGGAGCCAAGGCGGGCGCCCCCGGCGTCCTCGTCTGCGAGGCGTGCGAGTTCAACCGCTCGTTCCACCAGCACCGGCCCACCATCGCGCTCATCAACAACATCGAGGAAGACCACCTCGACTACTACTCGTCGCTCACCGAGATCATCGGCTCGTTCCACGACTTCGCGAAGCTCCTCCCGAGCGCCGAGCGCGGCGGCAAGCTGCTGATCGCGGACGAAGGCGCGCACCGCCGCGAGATCGCCGCCGGCCTCGACTGCGAGGTCCACACCTTCGGCTTCTCGCCGACCGCGGACTTCCAGGTCTTCTACGACGCGAAGGCCGACCGCGTCGGCATCCTGCGCGACGGCTACTGGATCGCCCAGTGGACGAACACGATGCCCGGCAGCCACAACGCGCTCAACAGCGCCGCGGCCGCGATCATCAACCACTGGCTCGGCGCCGACTGGGATTCGATCTCGGCCGCGCTCGAGAGCTTCCACGGCCTCGACCGCCGCAGCCAGAAGCTCGGCACCCGCATCCTCCCCGGCGGCGCGCGCGTCGAGGTGTTCGACGACTACGGCCACCACCCGACCGAGTGCGAGAAGACCCTGCGCGCCCTGCGCGACATGCACTCGCCGCGCCGGCTGATCTGCATCTTCCAGCCGCATCAGCACAGCCGGACCCGCTTCCTGCTCGAGCAGTTCGCCTCGAGCTTCAGCCAGGCCGATCTCATCGTCGTGCCGCACATCTACTTCGTCCGCGACAGCGAGGCGGAGAAGATGCGCGTCTCGGCCTCCGATCTCGTCGATCGCCTGCAGGAGCGCGGGCGCGAGGCGCTGCACATCGGAAACTTCGGCGAGATCGCCGACTGGCTCGACCAGAACTGCCGCGACGGCGACCTCGTGGTGACGATGGGCGCCGGCCCGGTCAACCAGGTCGCGCGCGAATTCCTCGCCCGCGGCGGCGGCGCCTCTACGATCGAGGCGGTGGCATGACCGTGGCGAGCCCCTCGCGTCTCTACTCCGACCTCGATGTCCGGGCCGAGCTCGATGTGCCGCTCGGCCCGCAGACGTGGTTCGGGATCGGCGGACGCGCGGACCTTCTCGTGCACCCCCGCTCGGTAGACGCCCTCGCGACCCTCGCGCGCCGCTGCCGCCGCGACGGAATCCCGCTGCGCGTGCTCGGTTCGGGCGCGAACCTCCTCGTCGACGACGAGGGCGTGGACGGCGTGGTCGTGAAACTCGACGAGGGACCGTTCCAGGGCGTCGACTTCAACCTCGAGGGCCGTGTCGAGCGCATGCGCGTCCACGGAGGCGCCTCGATGGAACGGCTGGTGCAGGCGTGCGCGCGCCAGGGACTGCGCGGCATCGAGCCGATGTCGGGGATCCCGGCGTCGCTCGGCGGCGCGATCCGCATGAACGCGGGCGGGAAGTTCGGCGCGATCGGCGACGCGGTCGACGCAGTGGCGATCGTCGGCCTCGATGGCGAGCTTCGCGTCCATCCGCGCGACGAGATCCGCTTCGGATATCGCGAGACTTCGCTTCCCGAGGGCACCGTGGTGTGGGCGAGCCTGCGCGTCGAGCCCGACGACCCGGTCGCCTGCCGAAACCGGGTGAAGGAGATCTTCGCCTACAAGAAGTCGACGCAGCCGATGTCGGCCTCGAGCGCGGGCTGCATGTTCCGCAATCCGACGATGCCCGACGGGCGCCGCGAAAGCGCCGGACGGCTCATCGACCTCGCCGGTCTCAAGGGCGCGCGCGAAGGCGGCGCGTTCGTGAGCACGGAGCACGGCAACTTCCTCGCCGTCGACAAGGGCGCCGCCACCGACGACGTGCGCCGCCTCGTCGAGCGGATCCAGGCGGAGGTCGCGGCGAAGCACGGCGTCGAGCTCGAGACGGAAGTGGTGTTCTGGCGGCGCGGCGACGAGGCCTGATCCCGACGATCGCGCGATGCGACAGGAGGTTGCGTGGCGATGGATGAAACCAACCGTTTCGACGCTCGATCCGAGGGCGCGCGCCGCCCGCGGGTGCTGGTGCTGATGGGCGGCCCCGACGCCGAGCGCGAGGTCAGCCTGATGTCGGGCGCCGAAGTCGCCCGTGCGCTGCGCGCCGAGGGTTCGTTCGAGGTCGTCGACGCCGTCGTCGACCGCCCGGACGCGTCCGAACTTCTGTCCCACCGCCCCGACGCGATCTACCCGGTGCTCCACGGACCGTGGGGCGAGGGCGGACCGCTGCAGGAGATCCTCGAAGCGATCGAGCGCGACCGCGGGATCCCGTTCATCGGTCCGGGCTCGCGCGCGGCGGCGACGGCGATGGACAAGCTCGCGACCAAGGCGCTCGCGCGCGCCGTCGGCGTCCGGACCGCGGCTGCAGAACCGGTCGTCGCCGGCCGCCCGCTCGCGATCCAAGCGCCGCTCGTCCTGAAGCCCTCGAACGACGGATCGAGCGTCGACCTGCGGATCTGCCGCTCCGCCGCCGAGATCGAGGCCGCGCGCCGCGAGCTCGAGCCGAAGCGCGACCGGCTGATGGCGGAGGCCTTCGTCGCCGGTCGTGAACTGACCATGGGCGTCGTCGGCGACGGGACCTCGGCGCCGACGGTCCTCCCGATCATCGAGATCGTGCCCGCGGTCGAGTTCTACGACTACGAGGCGAAGTACATCCGCGACGACACCCGCTACGCGATCGATCCGGCGCTGCCGACCGGGGTCGCGGAGGAACTGCGCCGCGCGACCGCGGCCGTCTTCCTCGGTCTTGGCCTGCGCGACGTCGCCCGCGCCGACTTCATCCTCGGACCGGACGGGCCGTCGTTCCTCGAGATCAACACCGCGCCCGGGATGACGACGCACTCGCTCGTCCCGAAGGCCTCGCGCCATCGCGGGGTCGACATGCCCGAACTCTGCGCCGGCCTTGTGCGGTCGGCATTGTCGCGAGTTTCGCGACCGACTTTGCCGAAGAACGCGACCGCAGCCGGCGCCCGATAGCCCGGCGTCGTCATCAGCCTGGTCCCACCAATCGAAAGGCCAAGGATGGCCCGCTCCACCCGGAAGATCTCCTCGCTCGCCGACCGCTTCGATTCGCTGCGCGCCAACGCCGGCGTCATCTTCGGATCGGCGTCGTCGTTCGCTGCATGCGCCCTGCTTCTCGCGCTCCTCGGCCTTGTCTGGTGGGGCGTGCCTCGCCTGCGCGACCGGCTCGAGGCGAAGGCAATCGCCGCCGGCGACCCCGGCACCGTCGCCTACAGCTCGGCGCCGCCGTGGTTCGACGCGCTGCGGCAGTCGGAGGTCTCGCAGCGCGTGGCGCAGGCCGTGGGGCCGGGTTCCGTGCTCGATCCGAACCGTCTCGGCCTCGTGCGCGCCGCGCTCGAGTCGACCGGGTGGTTCGAGTCGATCGAGCAGGTTCGCCTCGCCGATCAGGGCGGCTTCCTCGTGGACGCGACCTTCGTTCGCCCCTTCGCCGTGATCCGCCACGGCGAGTTCGACTACCTCGTCGATGTCGATGCCCGGCTGCTTCCCCTGCAGTGGGCCGCCGGACATCGCCCGGCCGCTCCGCATTACGTCGCGATCGTCGGTGCCGCCGACATGCCAGCGGGCGACTTCGGCACCAAGTGGCCCGGCGGCGACGTGTCCGGCGGACTCGAACTCGCGAAGTTCCTCGCAAAGGAACCGTGGTTCGACCAGATCGCGGCGATCGACGTCTCCGGGCTTCCGTCGCGCAACGAAGCGTCGCTGATCACCACCGGAGGCGGTCGGCTGCTCTGGGGTCGCCTGCCGAACGACCGCACCGCCGCCGAGGTCCCGCCGGAGTCGAAGATCCGCTCGATCGCCACCCTGCACGCGTCGACCGGTCGGATCGACACCGGCGCCGGCCGCATCATCGATCTGCGCAGCGACGTCGTCACCGTGCACTCGGATCCGTCGCTGCAGGCGAACGCGGCTTCCGGCGGCACCGCCCGCTGACGAGCCGCTACGCTCTCGCCCCGAGGTGAACCTTGCGCGCGCCGGGCGGAGTTCCGAACGATCCCGTTGACGAAGATCCCGCGTCCGAGCGGACGCCGGTTGCGCTCGTGGTGCCCCGCGGACTCGTCGTGCTGGCGGCGGCGTGGATCTTTCTCGCGTGGATCATCCTCTTCGGATGGAAGCCGCCGGTGCAGCCGCAGGCGGCGAGCTACTCGGGCGGCATGCAGCTCCTGTTCGTGATGGTCGCCGTCGGCGCGACCGTGCTCTGGCCGCTGCTGCGGCTCTCGGGACGCCCGTCGTCGGCGCCGATGCTGCAGGCGGTCTTCGACGCGCTCGCGATGCTGGTGCTCCTGCAGGTCGTCGTGTGGCCGCTGCGGCTTGTCACCAACTGGACGCTGCCACGCTCGGTCGCGATCGACTGCGCGCTCGGCGCGTCGCTCATGACCACCGCCGCGATCCTTGGCGCCGCGCACGGCCTGCGAAGCCCGCGCGCGCGCGCGATCGCGATGACGATCCTCGTGGCGCTCGCGGCCATTCCGCCCCTTCTTGACCGGATGCTGGGTTCCCCGGCCGATCCGTCCCCGCTCGCCGCGCTGAGCGGACCTCTTCTTCTCGGACGCCTTTCCAGCCCGATTCCCCTCGATCCGAGCCCCGCTGAATGGGGAATGCTGAAGGCTGCGGCGGCGGTCGCGGTGGCCGCGTGGGTCGTCGCGCTCGTCTTCCGGCGATCCGCCCGCGCGGAAGCCGCGCGCCGGTCGGGGTTGGTGTAGACTGCGCGAGCCGACGCGGGAGTTTCTCCCGCGTCGGCCTTTTCCGTCTGGATCGGACCCCGCACGGCCTTCCGCCGCTGCGCCCCGCGGACCCAGACTGGTTCGAGAGGGCCCGGATCATGGATTTCATCACCACCGAAGAGAAGTCGCTGCTCGAACAGAAGCTGTCCGAGCTTCGCGTGCAGGACAAGGTGCTCATCAATCGCATCGCCGAGGCGCGCGCGCTGGGAGACCTTCGCGAGAACGCCGAGTACCACGCGTCGCGCGAGGACAAGGCGATGAACGACGCGAAGATCAAGGAGATCGAGGAGCGTCTCGCGACCGCGCAGATCGCCGATTCGAGCGCGCTGCCCGAGGGCATGGTGTTCGTCGGCGCGATCGTGCGCCTGCGCGACGACGATCGCGGCGACGAGGACATGTACCGGCTCGTCGGACAGGCGACCGGACGCTTCGATCTCGACTACATCGAGGTCACGACGACGAGCCCGATGGGCGTGGCGCTGATGAAGGCGCGCATCGGCGAGTCGATCCGCGTCGACCTGCCGCGCGGCGCGAAGCGCTTCACGATCATCGCGGTCGACATGTGACCCGACCAGGTTGGACGACGAACGACGCGGGGCGCGGCCACGGCCGCGCCCCTGCTCTTCGACGGGCTTCTACTTCCGCTCGACCACGAGGCGCGTGCCCCGCGCGACGCCCTCGCGGGCGATGGTCGTGCCGTCGGGGAACCGCACCTCGACGGTGACCGGCGCAGCGCCCGGCCCGAGGCCGAAGTGCGCCTCGGGCGCGAGATTCGACTGGAACGGCCCGCCCCCGTGGATCCACCGCCGCTGCACGCGCTCGCCGTCGCGGACGCGGATCTCGGCGCCGACCGCGTGCCTGCCGCGCGGCACGACCACGATCCAGTCGTCGGCGCGGTCGTGATCGTTGCGCAAGACCTGGATGCGCTCGTGGAGGCCGGAGACGATCGCGTCCACGTCGCCGTCGCGGTCGAGGTCCGCGAAGACCGCGGTGCGGTCGACGCGCGGCGCGAGCGACCACGAACCGGCCGCGGCGAGCGGAACGAAGCGGCGGTCGCGGCGCTCGAGGAGAAGCGGTCGCTGCGCGTACTCCGAGTCCATCGACTGGCGGGTCGCCTGCGGGTAGACGTGTCCGTTGAAGACGAGGAGATCCTCGTCGCCGTCGTGATCGAGGTCGTGGAAGCCGGTGGCCCAGCCGACGCTGGTGCGGCTCGGCGCGCCGAGGCCGAACTGGTTCGTCCGGTCGTCGAAGTTCCGCCCGTCGAGGTTCAGGTGCAGCGTGTTCACATCGCTCGAGAAGTTGGTGGTGAAGACGTCGGGGCGGCCGTTGCCGTCGACATCCGCGACGGCCACGCCCATCGTCGCCTGCTCGATGCCCTCGCCGTTCACGGCGATGCCCGAGCGGAGGCCGATGTCCTCGTACTTCCACGGCGCGGTGCCCGTGAAGAGGTTGTTCCGCTGCGAGTCGTTGCCGACGTAGATGTCGGGTCGGCCATCGCCGGTCAGGTCGAGGATCGCGAGGTTCAGGCCGAACCCGGCGGGGACGGCGCGGATCCCGCAGTCGTCGCTGCGGTCGACGAAGGTGCCGTCGCCGCGGTTCTCGAACACCGAGTCGGCGGCGGGTGGATAGCCCTTCGGTCCCGAGATCACCGGCATGCCCTTGAAGCTCGCCGGCGGAAGCGGACGCGCCGGGTCGAAGTCGAGGTAATTGCAGACGTAGAGGTCGAGGTCGCCGTCGAGGTCGAGGTCGGCGAACGCCGCGCTCGTGCCCCAGCGCGGGTCGCCGACGCCGGCGCGCGCGGTGATGTCCTCGAAGGTGCCGTCGCCACGGTTGCGCAGGAGCACGTCGGGTCCGAAGCAGGCGATGAAGAGGTCGTCGAAGCCGTCCGCGTCGACATCGCCGACCGCGACGCCGAAGCTCCAGCGCCGATGGCCGATGCCGCTCGCGGCGGTGGCGTCGGCGAAGCGGAGCCCGCCGTCGTTCCGGTAGAGCCGCGCGCCCGGCCCGGCATCGGGCGCGGCGAGCGTGGCGCCGTTCGGCACGAAGAGATCGAGGTCCCCGTCGTTGTCGAAGTCGATCAGCGCGAGTCCCCCGCCCTTCACCTCGAGCACGGTGCTCGGCGGGCTCGCGCCGTTGGTCGGCACGAGATCGATGTCCGACGCGGCCGTCACATCGGTGAAGCGGATGCCGCTCGATGCGGGGTCCTGCGCGATCGCAGCGTGCCCCGCGACGATCGCAATGCCCGCCCCGAGCAGCGCGGCGCGCGTCATGGAGCGTCCTTCGGCTTCGCCGGGGCGTCGTTCGCGTCCGGCGCGGGCGGCTGCTTCGCGCGGCGTCCGAGCGCCTCGAGGATGCGCTGCTCGTTCGCGCGCGCGGCGTCGGCTTCGGCGGTCTTGCCGAGCCGGTCCTTCACGCGCGCGACCTTCGCCCAGGTCTCGTGCTGCACGGCGTTCGCGGCGACCGCGCGTGCGAGCAGCGCCTCGGCGCGCTCGACCTCGCCGCGACGCATCGCGACGTCCGACATCCGGGTGAGCACGCGCGTCGCGTCGACGCCCGTCTTCCCCGCCTTCTCGAAGGCGGCGAGCGCGGCATCGAAATGCTTCTGCGCGTCGTCGAGCCGGTCCTCGTCGAGTGCGACGAGTCCGAGTCCGAAGGTCGAGTCGGGCTCGCCCGGCACGGCCACGAGATGCGCCTCGAAGGCCTTGCGAGCGGCCTCGAGGTCGCCGAGGTGGTAGCAGGCCCATCCGAGGAAGTGGTTCGCGTGCCGCCGCTCGGGGTAGTCCTGCTTCGAGTCCCGCGCTGCCTCGAGTTTCGCTCGCGCGTCTTCGTAGCGCTTCGACTTCGACAGCGTGACGCCGAGAAGCATCGTGGCGCGGTCGCAGTCGGGCTTCTCCGAGAGGATGGTCCGGCAGACCGCGGCGGCCGCCTCGAGGTCGCCGCCTTGGATCAGCCGCTGGACGATCGCGATCCGCGGGTCGTTCCGGAAGGCGACTTTCGCCGGCGTCGAAGGTGCGGGCGCAGGAAGAGGCGCGGGAGGAGGCGGAGGCTCCGAAGCCCACGATGCGGCGGCGACCGCGACGATCGACGCCGAGGCGAACGACGCCAGCGCGATTCGCAGTGTCCCGCTTCGGATCATCCGGCCACTATACGGACGCGCCGCGTCCGTTGGCCGCACCGATCGCGACTCGACGCCCTCATGCGATCGAGTTTCGCGAGACCCTAGAACCATGCTGCATCTGCCCACAAGCCGGGTATTTGCGTCTCTCCGGAGGTTTCCTGCTTCCATCGGCGAGTCCGGTGGATAACTTCCCCTCCAAGCAACATCGCGATCTGTCCGCTTCGGACGGGTTCATGCTGTTGCGTGAGTCCCGTGAGTCCTCCGCGTGATGCGGCGCGTACGAGCGTCCATCACTCGACCGTCGGTCGCAGAGTTCACAGCCCCAAGGCAGCACCACTCCATGCGCACTCGAGCCAACGCCGCCGCCCTCTCCGCCTTCGCCGGCACGCTGTTCATCGCTTCGGTCGCCCTCGCGGGCGGCAAGGGCGGCATCGACCTGCAGCCGAAGGCGGGCGCGCCGCTCGGCGGCCTGTCGGCGCTCGAACTGCAGCGCTTCGAGGCGGGGCGACTCTCCTATCAGACGCCGTTCGGCTTCGCGACCGGTCTCGGACCGGTGATGAACAAGTCGAACTGCGCGAGCTGCCACTCGAATCCGCTCGGCGGATGGGGCTCGATCTCCGTCACCCGCTTCGGCATGGAGGAGAAGGGCGAGTTCATCCCGCTCGAGGAGCTCGGCGGCTCGCTGCTGCAGACGCTCGCGATCAGCGATCCGTGCCGCGAACAGATCCCTGAAGAGGCCACGATCGTCCGCACGCGCCTCACGAACGCGTCGATGGCGTACGGAATGGTCGAGGCGATTCCCGACGCGGCGATCGCTGCGAACGAGGATCCGAACGACGCGGACGGCGACGGTGTCTCCGGCCGCGTGCATTGGGTTCTTCCGCTCGAGTCGAGCCCGTCGAGCCCCCTGCGCGCGGGCCGCTTCGGCTGGAAGGCGCAGGTCGCGACGGTGCTGAGCTTCTCCGGCGACGCGACCCGAAACGAACTCGGCATCACGAACGCGCTCATCCCGACCGAGACGGCCCCGAACGGCGACATGTCGCTGCTCGCGAGCTGCGACACGATCCCCGATCCCGAGGATCAGGTCGGTGCGGACGGCCTCACCTTCGTCGAGCGCGTCACCTTCTTCCAGCGCTATCTCGGCGTGCCCCCGCAGACTCCGCGCTCGGGCATGACCGGTGAGTCGATCTTCCTCTCGATCGGCTGCGCGAAGTGCCACGTGCCCGAGTGGACGACGAGCAACTCGCCGTCGCTCGAGTCGCCGCTGCGCAACAAGACCATCCGCCCGTATTCCGACTTCCTCGTGCACGACATGGGGCTCCTCGGCGACGGCATCCAGGAAGGCGATGCCGAGGAGTCCGAGTTCCGCACGCCGACCCTGTGGAACCTGCGCACCCGCGATCCCATGCTGCATAACGGCGCGGCCTCCGGCGGAACCTTCGCCGACCGCGTCACGACCGCGATCCTCGCGCACGGGCCGCTCGGCGAAGGCGCGGGTTCGGCCGCCGCATTCTCCGCGCTCAGCGCCGGACAGAAGTCGCAGCTGATCGCATTCCTCGATTCGCTCGGGCGCGTCGAGTTCGACTTCGACGACGATGTGAACGTGACCGTCTTCGACCTTCCGTTCCTCGCCGATTGCCGCGGATCCGCGGTGACGGCCGACGACCCGTGCGCGATCGGCGATTTCGATCAGGATGGCACGATCGGCGCGACCGATCTCGCCGCCTTCCTCGCCGCCGCTTCGCGCGACGGCACCGACGTGACCGGCGACTGCGATGGAGACGGCACCGTCGACCTCGAGGAGATCTTCTACGGCGCGTCCGACAAGGACTTCGACGGCATCCCGGACGACTGCGCCGGCTCGCCCTGCCCCGCCGATCTCGACGGCAACGGCACGGTCAACGCTGCCGACCTCGCCTCGATGCTGAACGGCTGGGGAACCCCCGCCTACGACCTGACCGGCGACGGAACCACCAACGCCGCCGACCTTGCCCAGCTGCTGAACGGCTGGGGCGCGTGCCCGTGACGCGCGGACGCTGACGAAGATTGAGACCGAGCGCGAGAGCGCGACAGCACACGACCTCGACCCCGGAACGACCGGAACCTTGGAGCAACTCCCGATGCGACTGAACCGCAACACCACCGCCACCGTCCTTGGCGGCCTCACCCTTGGTCTCGCCGCGAGCGTTGCGTCGGCGCAATGGGTCAACTACGTCAACCAGACCTCGACTCGCCTCGTCGCGGCGCAGTCGCTGATCGTCGGCGACAACCTGGAGAAGGACTTCGCCTTCGGCGACTTCGACCAGGACGGCGACAACGACGTGATCTGCGTGCGCAAGTTCCCCGGCTCGATCCAGGGCGGCTTCCGCAACATCCTCTTCCGCAACGAAGGCGGCGTGCTCGTCGACCGCACCGCCGAACTCGGCTCCGCGGCCGACGTGGCCGGCTCGAGCGGCCTGCTCGATCCGACCAACGACCGCGACGTGAAGGCCGTCGACGTGAACAACGACGGCTGGCTCGACCTCGTCACCGCGACGACCATGAGCGACCATGTGTCGACCGTGCTCGGCCAGCCGCGCGTCTACCGCAACCTCGGCAACAACGGGAGCGGCCAGTGGCTCGGCTTCCGCTTCGAGGACGGCCGCATCCCCGAGCTCTTCTCGCTCGGCGGCACTGCGGCGAATCCGCGCTTCTGCGAGATGGCGGTCGGCGACGTGAACGGCGACGGCTACGTCGACATCTTCTACACCGACTACGACACCCCCGAGACGAGCGGCACGATCTGCATCGACCTCAACTCGGACGGCGACACCGCCGACGCCGGCGAGTGCCAGCAGAGCCCCGGCGAGGACGGAACGAAGGACTTCAACAACAAGCTCCTGTACAACCAGGGCGCCGCGAACCCGGGCTTCTTCGTCGACACGCTCAACACGCGCATGACGGCGTCTCAGCTCGCGTCCGCGTTCGGCAACGCCGCCGAGATGGCCGACCTGAACGGCGACGGCAAGCTCGACGTCATCCGCATCAACACGCTGACCGGCGGCCAGAACGTGGCGACGATGTATTCGCGTCCCGATGGCCTCGGAAACTCCTTCCTTGGCCCTGACCAGGCGGTTGCGGGCGCGCCCTACGAGATGGACGTCGGCGACCTGAACGGCGACGGTCGCCTCGACATCCTCGTCGTCGACGACGGCCAGGACAAGGTGCTCATCAACACCGGCAACGGCGCCGACGGCTTCGCCGACTTCACGCCGTACACGATCGCCGACAGCCTCAGCGAGTTCGGCAACACTGCGCGGCTCGTCGACCTCGACCGCGACGGCAAGCTCGACGCCATCATCTGCGACGTCGACGCCGACCTCGGCCCCTTCTGCCCGTCGAGCGGACGCCAGACCAAGATCTACCGCAACACCGGCGTCGTCGGAACGCTGCTCCTCGACCAGCAGGGCCTTGTGCTCCCGGCGACGAGCCTCGATTCGGTCTACGACATCTGCCCGGTCGACCTCGACGGCGACGGCTGGCTCGACCTCGTGGTCGGCCGCTGCGGCGGCATCGAGGTGTACATGAACGATCCGCCGATCGGCATCACCTTCAGCTATCCGTCCGGCCGTCCGGCGTTCCTGAACCCCGATGCGCCGAACTCGTTCGGCGTGCAGGCGACGGTGCTCGGCGGCGGCTCGATCGTGGCCGGCACCGCGAACCTGTTCGTCTCGCTCAACGGCGGCGCGTTCACTGCGTATCCGATGAGCTCCTCGGGCTCGAACCTGTTCACGGCGAACTTCCCCGACGTCGACTGCGGCGACAACGTGCGCTACTACGTGGGTGCGACCCTCTCGAACGGCGGTCCCGAGACCGACCCGCAGACGGCGCCGACCACCTTCTACAGCGGCCCGGTCCAGACCGGCGAGTCGACCGCGTTCTCGACGAACTTCGAGGGCACCGTGACCGGCTGGACCGCCACCGCGGACGCGTCGGTCACCTTCGGCGGCTGGGTCGCTGGAACTCCGGTCGGCTCTGCCAACGGCGGCGTCCAGGCGGCTCCGTCGGCGGACGCGACCCCGGGTTCGGGCGTCGCCTGCTACCACACCGGCCTCGGAACCGCGGGAGGCGCCGCCTCCGGTCAGGATCTCGACGGCGGCCCGGTCACCCTGACCTCGCCGGTGTTCGATCTCTCCTCGGCCCAGTCCGCCCGCGTGTCGTTCGCGGCGTGGTTCTACTGCGACGACCTGACCTCGACCCCGACGCAGGCCGACGGCATGCGCATCGAGGTCTCGAACGGCGGCCCGTGGCGCCTGCTCGAGGACATCCGCCAGAACGTGCAGTGGGCGACCAAGACCTACGACCTCGGCGCCTCGGTGACGCTGAACTCGACCGTCAGCGTGCGCTTCGTCGTCAGCGACAACCCCAACAACTCGGTGACCGAGGCGGGTGTCGACGACTTCGTGATCACCATCGGCGAATGCCAGGCCGCGCCGGCTTGCCCGGGCGACTTCAACAACGACGGCGTCGTCGGCGGGTCCGACCTCGCGTCGCTGCTCGGCGGATGGGGCACGGCGAAGTTCGACCTCGACGGCGACGGCACGGTCGGCGGCGCCGACCTCGCGGCGCTGCTCGGCGCGTGGGGCGCCTGCCCGTAAGCGAAACGATCGGAATCTTCACCCCGAGGGGCCGCGCAACCCGCGGCCCCTCGTTCTTTTTCCCGCGATCCGGCCCGGTACCATTCGCCGCGATGGCCGACCTCTCCATCTCGCTCGCGGGCGTGCCCCTCGCGAACCCGATCGTGCTCGCCGCCGGCACCGCCGGCTACGTGCGCGAGCTCGCGGACGCCTTCCCGCTGTCCGAAGTCGGCGCCGTCACCACCAAGTCGATCACCCGCGAGGCACGCGATGGCAACGCGCCGTGGCGCATCATCGATAGCCCGGCCGGCATGCTGAACGCGATCGGGCTCGCGAACGTGGGCCTCGACCGCTTCCTCGCCGAGAAGCTCCCGACGGCCGCCGGTCTCCCGTGCCGTCTCTTCGGCTCGGTCGCCGGCCATTCGACCGACGAGTACCTTGCGGTCGCGCGCGCCTTCGACGCGGCCGACGCGATCGCCGCGGTCGAGCTCAACGTGAGCTGCCCGAACACCGCCGACGGCCTCCAGTTCGGCGAGCACCCCACCGCGCTGCGGGCGCTGCTTTCCGAAGTGAAGCCGGTCGTCGCGCGCAAGCCGCTCTTCGTGAAGCTCAGCCCGAACGTGGGCGACATCGTGGCGATGGCGGCGGCTGCGATCGACGGCGGCGCGCAGGCGCTCGTCGTCGCCAACACCTTCAGCGCGATGGCGATCGACGTCGAGACCCGTGCCTACCGGCTGTCGCGCGGCCGGGGCGGGCTCTCCGGCCCCGGCATCCACCCGATCGTGGTGCGCATGGTGCACGACGTCTATCGCAGCGTCGCCCGAGACGCGGGAGTGCCGGTGATCGCGCTCGGCGGAGTCTCGAACTGGCGCGACGCCGCCGAGTTCATCCTCGCCGGCGCGACCGCCGTCGCGATGGGCACGGCGCTCTTCATCGACCCGCGCTCGCCGGTGCGCGTCGCGCGCGGACTGCGCGAATGGACCGACCGCCAGGGCGTCCGCTCGGTGGCGGAGCTCGTCGGGCAGGCGCGGAGCTGACCATGCGCAGGCGCGAGCGCGAGCGCTTCGACGAACTGCTCGAGGAGGTCCTCGCGGAGCTCCCGGAGCCGATCCACCGACTGCTCGAGGAGTGCCCGCTCGTCGTCGAGGACCGGCCGTCGCAGGCGATCCTCGACGAGCTTGGGATCGAGGATCCGGACGACCTCCTCTGCGGCCTCCACACCGGCATCCCGCTGACCGAGCGATCGGTCGAGCGCGCCGAGGCGTCGGATGTGATCCACGTCTTCCGCGAGGGCGTGGTCGACATGGCCGGCGGCTGGGAGGAAGGCGTCGACGAGGAGGATGGCGCGCCCTACGGCGGCGAGGAGCGGATCCGCGAGGAGATCCGCATCACGATCCTCCACGAGGTCGGGCACCATTTCGGGCTCGACGAGGGCGACCTCGACCGGCTCGGCTACGCGTAGCGGAGACTCGACCTACGATGCGCCCCCCTTCGAGGTACCCGCACGATGAATCCCGACCGCATCGCCCAGTTCGAGAAGATGGCCTCCGCCGATCCGTCCAACGAGATGGCGCACTTCAGCCTCGGCAACGCCTACCTGCAGGCCGGCCGCTTCGCCGACGCGGCGCAGAGCCTCGAGCGCTGCATCGCGATCAACGCCGACATGAGCAAGGCCTACCAGCTCTGCGGCGACGCCATGATCAAGGCGGGCTGGGAGGACAAGGCGGTCGCGATCCTCGAGAAGGGATTCCATGTCGCCGCGAGCAAGGGCGACCGGCTTCCGCAGCAAGGGATGGCGAAGCTGCTGGAATCGGTCGGCCGCAAGGCGCCGATCCTCGCCGAGGAAGCCGAGACCGCCGAGCGTCTGCGCGAGGCGGGCGCGTTCGTCTGCCGCCGCACCGGTCGGCCCGGTACGAAGCTTCCGAACCCGCCCTTCCGCGGCCCGATCGGCGCGTGGATCGGCGAGAACATCTCGGCCGAGACCTGGCGGCAGTGGATCGGCCAGGGAACGAAGGTCATCAACGAGCTGCGCCTCGACTTCACCCGCGAGCGCGACCAGGAGCTCTACGACCAGCACATGCGCGAGTACCTCG